>JACCDH010494672.1_pt1 | contig 67361 bp, 52 predicted proteins | sample 7442481 | NCBI WGS metagenome assembly JACCDH01 (sample SAMN15323433, study PRJNA562643) | freshwater metagenome | isolation source: river surface water | place: USA:Blue River Watershed | collected 2017-08-15 | reverse complement strand
GCACGACGTGAAACCACAACGTTGTTACGCTTCTGATCTAATTTGATGACTTTGAACTCAAGTTCTTTGTGTTCTAAGTGCAGAGTGTCGCGTACTGGACGTACGTCTACCAGTGAACCTGGTAAGAAGGCACGGATACCGTCAACTTCAACGGTGAAACCACCTTTAACTTTGCCAGTGATGATACCGATAACGGTAACTTTATCTTCACAAGCTTTTTCCAGGCGTACCCAGCTTTCGTGACGTTTAGCTTTTTCGCGAGATAATAAGGTTTCACCGAAACCGTCTTCTACTGCGTCTAAAGCGACATCGATGAAGTCACCAACTTCAACTTCGATTTCACCAGCTAAGTTTTTGAATTGCTCTACCGGAATGGCAGCTTCAGATTTCAGACCTGCGTCAACTAAGACGACGTCTTTCTGGATAGCAACAACACGGCCTTTAACGATGGCGCCTGGGCGTGTTTCGATAGTTTTGAGGCTTTCCTCAAATAATTGTGCAAAATTTTCAGTCATTTTTCACTGTTTCAGTTAGTTGCGCCACTCTCAATCCAAATAAAGTGGGGTTGCTTAATTTACTGCAGGCTATCCTTGTCTGCAGCTGTCCAAAGTGTTGTTAAGCGTTTGCTAAACGTTGTTGATAAACATTCAGCACTTCTGCCAACACTTGTTCAATAGTTTTATTTGTCGAATCCAAGATATACGCATCATCGGCCGGTTTTAACGGCGCAACAGCGCGGTTCATATCACGCTCATCACGTGCTTGAATTTCGTGCAAAAGGTCGCCGATATTAACATCATGGCCCTTTTGTTTCAACTCTAAATAACGACGGCGAGCACGCTCTTCAGCATCTGCTGTCAGAAAGATTTTCACTTCAGCGGATGGGAATACCACAGTACCCATATCCCGACCATCGGCTACGAGACCTGGCGATTCTCTGAAGGCTCTTTGGCGACGTAATAAGGCTTCACGCACACGCGGTAAAGAGGCAATTTTAGAGGCTGCAGTTCCCACTTCTTCAGTGCGAATGGTATGTGTCACGTTTTCCCCTTCAAGGGTGATACGCACATTGCCTTGATCGTCGGCTGTGAATTGAACATCAAGATGAGCTGCGAGTGGCTGTAAAGCCTCTTCATCATCTGAAGCGATATTGTGATGGATAGCTGCTAAGGCAAGCACTCGGTAGATAGCGCCACTATCCAGTAAATGCCAGCCAAGTTTTTGCGCGACTAATCGACAAATAGTTCCTTTACCAGAACCACCGGGTCCATCAATCGTCATCACTGGGGACTGCTGCATTTTGCCTCCGAATTGCTGCTGAAAACTAAAGTGGCGGCATTATACAGACAATTGTTGCAAAATGCGCGGTTTTCCATGAAAAACCGCGCAGCAAAATGGCAGGAACTTAAAGTTATGCGTTACTCGTTGCTAAAGAGTTAAATACTTCAAAATATTGAGGAAATGTTTTTCGGGTACAATCAGGATCTTCGATGGTAACCCCGCATTTTGCAAAAGCCAACATAGAAAAACACATCGCCATCCGGTGGTCGTTATATGTAGCAATACTGGCGTGTTGTATTTCATTCGGCGGCACTATTTTGATGAAGTCATAGCCTTCTTCAACTTCTGCACCCACTTTACGTAATTCAGTCGCCATTGCATGCAGGCGATCAGTTTCTTTCACTCGCCAGTTGTAGACATTTCGGATCACAGTTGGGCCTTTAGCAAATAAAGCGGACGTAGCAATGGTCATTGCCGCATCTGGAATTGCATTATAATCACGGTCTATGCCAATTAATTGGTTACGGGTAACTGAGATAAAGTCGCGTCCCCATTGAACGTCAGCCCCCATGGCCTCTAACGCATCTGCAAACCGAATGTCCCCTTGCAGCGCATCTTGACCTATGCCTGTGACTTTAATGGTGCCCCCAGCGATTGCTGCAGCCGCTAAGAAATAACTAGCCGATGAAGCATCTCCTTCAACTAAAAAATAACCGGGCGCCCGATATTGTTGTTGACCGCGAACAATAAACTTCTGATATTGCTGATTTTCAACGACAACGCCAAAGCGTGCCATCAGAGCCAAAGTAATGTCGATATAGGGTTTAGAAACTAAATCACCGGCGATTTCAATGATTGAATCGCCTTGGAGTAATGGCGCAATCATCAATACGGCGGTTAGAAATTGACTGGATACACTGCCATCTATCGATACTTGACCTGCAGTCAAAGCTTTGCCCCGAATATGCAGCGGCGGAAAATCGACATCGCCCAAATAGCGAATATCGGCTTGCCATTGCTGCAACGCATCAACCAGGTGCCCTATCGGTCTTTCATACATGCGAGGCTCACCTGTCAGTGTCACATCGACATCAGAAGCGGCCAGTGCAGCAGTCAGCGGGCGCATTGCAGTGCCTGCATTGCCTAAAAATAACTCAATGGGCTGTTCTTGTTTAAAAAGACCGCCAAGACCGCGCACTTGGCACTGCGTTTTGCAGGTGGAAAGTTGGTAACTCACGCCAAGTTTTGCTAATGCGTTGAGCATATGCTCAACATCATCACTGTGCAGTAAGTTATGTATATCCGTTTCGCCCTCAGCAAGTGCCGCTAATAATAACACTCGATTGGAGATACTTTTTGAACCGGGCAGGTGCACGGTACCAGCAACTTCGGGGACATGCTGTAAGGTCAGTGTTTTCATCAGCCATGTACCCGTTCGAATTCGCGCATAAATGCAATTAATGTATGGATCCCTTCGATTGGCATAGCATTGTAAATGCTCGCCCGCATACCGCCGACCATACGATGACCTTTCAAAGCTAATAACCCATTGACTTCTGCTTCATTGACAAATAAATCGTTAAGTTTTTCATCCGCTAAGAAAAATGGCACGTTCATCCATGAGCGGTATTGCTGGGCCACATCATTACGATAAAACTGAGATTGATCGATGTATTGGTATAGAGTACTGGCTTTGAGCGCATTGATTTCAGCCATTTTGGTTAAACCACCTTGGCGCTTTAACCACTCAAAGACTAAACCAGCAAGATACCAAGCATAGGTCGGTGGCGTGTTAAACATACTGTCGTTTTCAGCTGCTAGCCGATAATCAAGGATCGCAGGAATATTTGCGCCGGCTTCTGGCAATAAATCTTCGCGAACTATGGCCAGAGTTAAGCCTGATGGCCCGATATTCTTCTGTGCGCCCGCGTAAATGACGCCATGGCGTGCAACATCGATTGGCCGGGATAAAATTGTTGAAGAAAGATCAGAAACCAGAGGGACTTCAGTCTCTGGTAATTCAGTGAATTCTAAACCATCAACCGTTTCGTTCGGGCAAAAATGCACATACGCAGCCTTTGGATTGATATGCCATTCGCTTGCTGGGGCTAAGGTTCTCAAACCATTCTCAACACGGTTGATGCCTTGGACAGCAATTGTGCCAAATTTATGTGCTTCTTCTGCTGCAGCTTTGGACCATGCACCTGAAACAATATAATCCGCAGATTGCCCTGCTTTTAACAAATTCAGCGGTACTGCTGCAAATTGGCCGCGTCCACCGCCATGCATGAATAAAACTTTGTAGTTTTGCGGGATCGCCAGTAAATCACGCAGATCTTGTTCCGCTTTAGCTGCAACCTTGATGAAATCTTTGCCACGATGGCTCATTTCCATAATTGAGCAGCCGCGCCCATGCCAATTAATCAATTCTTCCTGCGCCTGCAGCATGACTTCAGTCGGTAACATGGCTGGGCCGGCACAAAAATTATAAGTGGTCATTTTTACCTCATTGTATTTAGTTACTTCAAATTGGGCGTGGACATTCGAGCTGGCAAGGCCATTTTCTTGTTATTGCCATCTGGATGGCTTTAAACTTACTTTACCGTATTTTTATCTTGCCTTAAACAAAAAACGAGTGCAGATGCACTCGTTTTTACCGATCAGGCCAATTTAAAGTGGCGAAAGCTGCAGATTACTCTTCCGAGTCATCGGCAATCTCATCTGTCGGCTGAGCTGAAAGTTGTTGCACTTCTGCTTCAGCTGCCGCGAGCTCTTCCTGATCTTGAATTTCATCAATTCGTTGAACGCCAACCACTTTCTCTTGGTCTTGCGTTCTGATCAGAATAACACCCGAGGTATTTCTACCGACTTGCGAGACTTCTTTCACCCGAGTACGCACCAATGTGCCTTTGTTCGAAATCAACATGATTTCGTCTAAAGCATTCACTTGGACCGCACCGACAACTAAACCATTGCGCTCAGAGACTTTAATCGACACAACCCCTTGGGTTGCACGGCTCTTCTCTGGATATTCAGCTAACGCGGTGCGTTTACCGTAACCATTTTCTGTGACTGTTAAAATCGCGCCATCAGATTTAGGCACAATCAGCGACACTACTGAGCCGTTCTCGCGGAGTTTGATGCCGCGAACGCCAGTTGCGGTACGGCCCATGCCACGGACTTGTTCTTCATGGAAACGAACGACCTTGCCATCATCAGAGAACAGCATAATTTGGTTGCTACCGTCTGTAATGTCGACGCCAATTAATTGATCGCCTTCATTTAAGTTGACAGCAATAATACCGTTGGCTCTTGGACGTGAGTATTCAGTTAAAGAAGTTTTCTTCACTGTGCCGTTGGCAGTTGCCATGAACACATATTTTCCTTCTTCATATTCACGAACCGGCAGAATTGCAGTGATCCGCTCGCCTTCTTCCAGTGGTAATAAGTTGACGATAGGTTTGCCACGAGCTTGACGTGAAGCCAGTGGTAATTGATACACTTTCATCCAGTACAAACGACCACGGTTTGAGAAGCAAAGAATGGTATCGTGCGTGCTAGCAATCAATAATTGATCAACGAAGTCTTCATCTTTCACCGTGGTTGCAGCTTTACCACGACCACCACGACGCTGTGCCTCATAATCAGTTAGTGGCTGATACTTGGCATAACCTAAATGCGAAAGTGTGACCACAACGTCTTCTTCTGCAATCAAGTCTTCCATGTTGATATCAAGTGCATCTGCTTGGATCTCGGTGCGACGAGCATCGCCATACTGCGCTTTCGCTGCGGCTAACTCTTCACAAATGACTTCCATTAAACGAGCAGAACTAGACAGAATGTGCAGTAACTCCGCGATCAGATCTAATAATTCTTTGTACTCAGCCAAGATTTTTTCGTGTTCAAGGCCTGTCAATTTGTGTAAACGCAGGTCAAGAATGGCTTGGGCTTGCTGCTCGGTTAAATAATAATAACCATCGCGAATACCAAAGTGTTCTTCTAACCACTCAGGACGCGCAGCGCTTTCGCCAGCACGTTCCAACATTTCTTTCACATTGCCAAGCTGCCAACCGCGTGAAACAAGCCCTGCTTTGGCATCACTTGGGCTTTGTGATGTTTTAATGAGTTCGATGATTTCATCAATATTGGTCAGCGCAATCGCCAAACCTTCTAAGATATGAGCACGATCCCGCGCTTTTTTCAGATCGAATACGGTTCGACGCGTTACAACTTCACGACGATGCAACACAAAGCATTCGAGGATTTCTTTTAATCCTAATAACTTCGGTTGACCTTGATCGAGTGCAACCATATTGATACCAAACACCGTTTGCATTTGGGTGTTTGCATATAAATGGTTAATTAAAACATCTGATGATTCACCACGTTTGACTTCGATGACAATCCGCATCCCGTCTTTGTCAGACTCGTCACGTAATGCACTGATGCCCTCAATACGTTTTTCTTTCACAAGCTCGGCGATTTTTTCAATTAAACGCGCTTTATTTACTTGGTATGGAATTTCAGTGACGATAATTGACTCTCGGCCAGTTTTTTCATCCGTTTCAATATGAGTTTTGGCACGAATGTAAACTTTGCCACGGCCAGTACGATAGGCTTCTTCGATACCTCGACGGCCGTTAATAATTGCTGCAGTTGGGAAATCTGGACCTGGGATCAATTCCATCAATTCAGGAATTGTAATGTCAGGATTGGCAATAATTGCCAAACAGGCATCAATCACTTCACTGATATTATGTGGCGGAATATTGGTCGCCATACCGACGGCAATACCGCTTGAACCATTGATCAGCAAGTTAGGAATTTTTGTCGGTAACACCGCTGGGATTTGTTCAGTGCCGTCATAGTTAGGCACAAAATCAACAGTTTCTTTATCTAAATCAGCCAATAATTCTTGGGTGATTTTTGCCATGCGAACTTCGGTGTAACGCATTGCTGCAGCAGAGTCACCATCAACAGAACCGAAGTTCCCTTGGCCATCTACTAACATATAGCGTAACGAGAATGGTTGGGCCATCCGAACAATTGTGTCATAAACAGCGCTATCACCATGCGGGTGATATTTACCGATCACGTCACCTACCACACGGGCAGATTTCTTATAGGCACGGTTCCAGTCGTTTCCCAACTCCTTCATCGCAAATAACACGCGACGGTGAACCGGTTTTAAACCATCCCGTACATCAGGTAAGGCACGACCGACGATAACGCTCATTGCGTAATCAAGATAAGAATTTTTTAGTTCTTCTTCGATATTGATGGGAACAATTTCTTTGGCCAGATTCGTCATAAAAAGCTTTTTTTCCCTTAAAATCAGATAGATGACTCGCGTGTATTAGTTATGTCCGCGCGGCGAGAACTTGGGATTCTAACACATTAGTTGCGCCTTGCCATGCCTGTTTGCATTAGAATCTAAATTGGCACTGACATTCTGAGCTAAGTGTCATGGGGATCAATGAGATTGCTCGATTGCTTGTTATTAGTAAGCCATTATAATGGCGTCAAAATTCAAGGTTCAGCTAGGGAAAACCATGACTCAACACGCACAAACGCAACATCAAGCAAATAACATTGATGCTGCTGAAATTGCAAAATTTAACGAAATCGCTTCTCGCTGGTGGGATTTTACGGGTGAATTTAAACCGTTACATCAATTAAATCCTGTGCGTTTGAGTTATATCAGCGATCAAATCGGCGGTTTGTTCGCTGTGAAAGCATTGGATGTTGGTTGTGGTGGCGGCATTCTTGCAGAATCGATGGCCGTTGCCGGAGCGAACGTGACTGCCATCGATATGGCAGATGAAGCCTTAATGGTTGCCAAACTTCACGCGTTAGAAACAGGTGTTCAAGTCGATTATCATCAAAGTACCGCGGAAGATTTTGCCCTATTGCACCCAGGTAAATTTCAACTAGTGACTTGTATGGAGATGCTTGAACATGTGCCAAACCCTGCATCTGTCGTTAAGTCTTGCGCGGACATGGCAGCTTCTGGTGCAACGCTAGTATTCTCAACTTTGAACAAAACCGCTAAAAGCTATGCTTTAGCCATCTTGGGGGCGGAGCATTTATTACGCCTAGTACCTAAAGGCACTCATGACTTCAATAAATTCATCCGTCCGTCGCAATTGATGCGCTGGATTGAAGATGCAGGTCTAATTGTTACGGACGCTACTGGCTTACACTACAACCCTTTGAAGCAATCATTCCGTCTTGGGGATGGCGTTGATGTGAATTATTTTGTTGTTGCGAAGAAACCATAATGCATAGTCATCCATTTAAAGCCATCGCATCAATTGACCGCCTTCCAAGAGCGGTGCTTTTTGACCTAGACGGTACCTTGGTGGATACCGCCGATGATTTAGGCGCTGCGCTCAATCATGTATTACAGCGACATGGTTTTGCCACAAAAGCGCCATCAGAATATCGGCCGGTAGCTTCCCATGGGGCTAAAGGTTTACTGCAGCTGGGATTTGCAGATGCTTTTAATGATTTTGACTTTTCAATGTTACGTCAACAATTCCTCGATTATTATCAACAACATTTGACTGTCCATAGCCAAGTGTTTGCTGGCGGTTGTCAGTTTTTAGCACTACTGCAGCAGGCATCCATTCCTTGGGGCATTGTCACTAATAAACCCTATAAATTAGCGGCACAGATGTTAAGACAAATGCCTGAACTGCACGGATGTGGAATATTATTGGGTGGTGATAGTTTACTGCAGCGCAAACCTGATCCGACCCCACTGCTTGTGGCTGCTCATCAACTTTCGGTTCCGCGTAACCAATGTTGGTATATTGGTGATGCAGAACGCGATATCGCCGCAGGCCGTCGCGCTGGAATGAAAACCTTTATTGCCGAATTTGGTTATATCGGTGCGCATGATCAAATTGACTTGTGGCAATCTGATTATCTACTCGGTCATTTTGATCAATTAACGGCTGTTGTAAGCAAATTGATCAAATAATTTCTCACTAGAATTTACATCGTTCATTTGCTAAGCGACTATTTTTTGAGCGTTTATTTCAAAAAATAGTCGATCAATTTTTTTAAGTTTTTTCTCCGCAAGGGCTTGCATCTACAAAGCCGTTTTAGAGCCTAAGCCTGACAAGTTAGTAACCACTAACTCTAAAAAATTAAGCGCTGTTTTACAGCTTTGAAAGGCTTGCAAATGAAATTGATCCACCTTATCTTGTGATTCGTTCTTATTAAAACCCTATATCTAGTGCTATCGACTTTGACTCTTGACACTTTCGAGTCAGCCTTGCAGCAATAGGGTTTTAGCAGGTTGGCTGAAAGTCACTTGCAGCGATAATGATTAAAACCAACAACTAAAATTGAAACGGAACTCTTCAGCAATGAATCAGCCATTACACGTAACCAAAAGAGACGGCAATCGCGAACCACTCAATTTAGATAAAATCCATCGCGTGATCGATTGGGCCGCTGAAGGTCTGCAAAATGTATCTGTATCTCAAGTTGAATTACGTTCACATATTCAATTTTATGATGGCATCAAAACTGAAGATATCCATGAAACGATCATCAAGGCTGCTGCTGATTTAATTTCTAAAGAGACGCCTGATTATCAATATATGGCTGCCCGATTAGCGGTATTCCACCTGCGCAAAAAAGCTTATGGTCAGTTTGAGCCACCAAAACTTTACGATCACGTTGTCAAGATGGTTGAAGCTAAACGCTATGATGCGCATATTTTGGCGGATTACACTAAAGCCGAATTAGATAAAATCGACACCTTCATCGATCACAATCGTGATATGAATTTCTCTTATGCTGCGGTCAAGCAACTTGAAGGCAAATACCTCGTTCAAAACCGTGTGACCGGTGATATTTATGAAAGCGCACAGTTTTTATATATTTTAGTGGCCGCTTGCCTGTTCTCTAAATATCCAGCGGCGACCCGTCTCGATTACATCAAACGTTTTTATGATGCTGTTTCATTGTTTAAGATTTCGTTACCGACACCTATCATGTCGGGCGTCCGGACGCCAACACGCCAATTTAGCTCATGTGTTCTGATTGAGTGTGGTGACAGTTTAGATTCAATCAATGCGACCTCGAGCGCTATTGTGAAATATGTTTCGCAACGTGCTGGTATCGGTATTAACGCTGGTCGTATCCGCGCTTTAGGTAGTCCAATCCGTAATGGCGAAGCATTCCATACGGGCTGTATTCCTTTCTACAAACATTTCCAAACTGCCGTTAAAAGCTGCTCTCAAGGCGGTGTGCGCGGTGGTGCTGCAACCTTGTTCTACCCACTTTGGCATCTCGAAGTTGAATCTTTATTAGTGCTGAAGAACAACCGGGGTGTTGAAGAGAACCGTGTCCGTCACTTAGATTATGGCGTCCAGTTCAACCGCGTTATGTATAGCCGTCTCATCAAAGACGAGATGATCACTCTGTTTAGCCCATCTGATGTGCCTGGTCTTTATGATGCATTCTTTGAAGATCAAGATGTGTTTGAACAGTTGTATGTGAAATATGAAAATGATCCAAGCATCCGCAAAAAACGCATGAAGGCTTTGGAATTGTTTACGCTTTTCATGCAAGAGCGCGCATCAACAGGTCGGATCTATTTACAAAACGTCGACCATTGTAATACCCATAGCCCGTTTAACAGCAAAGTTGCGCCAGTTCGTCAGAGCAACTTATGTTTAGAAATTGCACTGCCAACCAAACCATTAAATGACGTGAATGATCCTAATGGCGAAATTGCACTTTGTACGCTATCAGCATTCAACCTAGGCGCCATTGAAAAATTAGATGAGCTGGAAGAATTAGCTGATTTAGCAGTTCGTGCTTTAGATAGCTTATTAGATTACCAAGACTATCCGATCCCTGCAGCGTTCCACGCATCGATGAACCGTCGAACACTGGGCGTTGGTGTGATTAACTATGCCTACTATCTGGCTAAAAATGGTGTGAAGTACTCAGACGGTTCTGCCAATGCGTTAACCCACCGGACTTTCGAAGCTATCCAATTTTACTTAATGAAAGCTTCGAATAACTTGGCGAAAGAGTTTGGTGCATGCCCTCTATTCAATGAAACCACTTATGCAGAAGGGATCATGCCAATTGATACCTATAAGAAGGATTTGGATAAAGTTTGCCAAGAGCCTTTGCAATTGGATTGGGAGCAATTACGCCATGATGTGAAAACATTTGGCTTAAGAAATTCGACCCTGTCGGCCTTAATGCCTTCAGAAACCTCTTCGCAAATTAGTAATGCGACCAATGGTATTGAACCACCTCGGGGTCATGTCAGTATTAAAGCAAGTAAAGATGGTATTTTGAAACAAGTGGTTCCTGAGTATGATCGCTTGAAAGATAACTATGAGTTGTTATGGGATATGCCGAGCAACGATGGTTACTTAAGTTTAGTTGCAATCATGCAGAAATTTGTCGATCAAACTATCTCTGCCAATACCAATTACGACCCGGCTAAGTTTGAAGGTGGCAAAGTGCCAATGAAGACCTTGCTGAAGGATCTGTTGACTGCTTATAAGTTGGGCGTGAAAACCCTTTACTATCACAATACTCGTGATGGTGCGGCTGACGTGCAAGAAGATATCAAACCAGCACCAGAAGACGACGGCTGTGCTGGCGGCGCTTGTAAAATATAAGATGTTGGCGGGGCATGGAATTGCCTCGCTTTTATAAAATTTGGATTTACAGATAATAAGAGATACCACAATGGCATACACCACTTTTAATCGTACCAACAATGATCAGCTAAAAGAGCCGATGTTCTTTGGTAATCCGGTTAACGTGTCCCGTTACGATCAGCAAAAATACGGCATTTTCGAAAAATTAATCGAAAAGCAACTGAGTTTTTTCTGGCGACCGGAAGAAGTGGATGTGAGTAAGGATCGAATCGATTACCAACAATTGCCTGATCACGAAAAACATATTTTTATTAGTAACTTAAAATATCAAACGCTGCTTGACTCAGTACAAGGCCGTTCGCCAAACGTGGCTTTATTACCCATTGTTTCACTGCCAGAACTCGAAACCTGGATTGAAACTTGGGCGTTTAGTGAAACTATCCACAGCCGCAGTTACACCCATATTGTCCGGAACATTACTAATGAACCTCACAAGGTGTTTGATGATATTTTATTGAACGATAAAATTATTGAACGAGCCGATGAAGTTACTCGCTATTACGATGATTTAATCCAAGATATTACGCTGTATCACTTATGTGGCGAAGGTTCTCATCAGATCAATGGCGAAACCAAATCGGTAAGTCTGCGTGAATTAAAACGCAAACTTTACTTGTGTATCATGTCAGTGAACGTGCTTGAAGCAATACGGTTTTATGTCTCTTTTGCTTGTAGTTTTGCATTTGCCGAACGTGAGTTGATGGAAGGTAACGCGAAAATTATTAAATTAATTGCTCGGGATGAAGCTTTGCATCTTACCGGCACTCAGCACATGTTAAATATCATGGCTGCAGGCGATGATGACGCTGAAATGGCCGAAATTGCGAAAGAATGTGAACCTTTGGCATATGAAATTTTCCGCCGCGCTGCAGAACAAGAAAAGGAATGGGCTGAGTTCTTATTTAAAGATGGCTCCATGATTGGTCTGAATAAAGATATCTTGTGTCAATATGTTGAGTACATTACCAACAATCGTATGCAAGCAATTGGTTTAAAACCAATTTTTGGTACGACACAAAACCCAATTCCTTGGATTAATGCTTGGTTAGTCTCAGATAACGTGCAAGTTGCACCGCAAGAATCTGAGATTAGTTCTTATTTAGTCGGTCAAATTGATAATGAAGTGGATGGTGCTGATTTTGGCGATTTCGATCTTTAATTAGATGTCGCGCATCACTCTCCAAGACGGCAGCAGTTTTGAGTTTGAGTCCAATCAACTCAATCTGCTGAACGCCCTAGAACAACAGAAGTTTGTGGTAAATTTTCATTGCCGAGCGGGGTTTTGCGGTGCTTGTCGCTGTAAATTGCTTTCAGGACAGGTTGCATACCTAGAAGAACCGCTCGCATTTGTTCGTAAGGGCGAGTTTTTACCCTGCTGTAGTGTTCCTATCTCAGATCTTGAAATTGCCATTCCTGAATAACGAATACCTAACCTTAAAAAAATAACCACCGCTCAACGTGCACGGTGGTTAATTCATCAGCGCTATCACTTATTGACTAGACGATTACTTGCGGATCCCTTCGACAACAAAGCTTAATGCCACCGTTTCGGCTTTTGGCCCAAGGACATTTTTGATACCAAAATCCGTTAAATTAATTGAACTCGTTCCAGTAAAACCTGCGCGGTAGCCGCCCCATGGATCTTTACCCTCACCGACTTTGGTGGCTGCAATGGTAATTTCTTTGGTCACTCCGTTGAACGTGAAATTGCCAACAACATCAAAAGTTTCTGCTGTTTTTGGCACAATCTTAGTGCTAACGAAATTTGCTTTCGCATGTTTATCTACATTGAGGAAATCTGCACTACGTAGATGCTTATCACGGGCAGCATGATTACTATCAACACTGGCTGTATCGATGGTCAATTCGATTTTGGCATCAGTCAGTTTGTTTGCATCATAGCTAAAATTCCCGGTGAAAGTGTTAAAACGCCCTTCCACGTAGCTGTAGCCTAAGTGGCTAATGCGAAATTGAATGAATGCGTGCGCACCTTCCGTATCAATCACATAATCAGCAGCATGGGTCAGTGGTGTAATTGCCATCAATGACAATGCACTTGCTAGTAACAATGGTTTCATCTGTGTCTCCTGAGCATAGTTTGGCTTGGTGGTTAACGACCAAGCATTCGGTTTAATGTGTAGTCTTTATCGATAAAATGGTGCTTGAGTGCACCTAAAGCATGCACTAATACTAATAACATCAATAGGTAAGCTACATATTCATGCACCAAACCTGCTAAATCAGCTTGCTGTTTGAATAGCTCACCCATACTTGGGATAGTAAACCAATGAAAGACTGCGATGCCGCGCCCGTCTTCCGTAGAAATCAGATAACCGGTTGCAAAAAGCACCAGTAAAAGAAAATACAGAAAAGCATGGACGATTTTCGCCAAAACTTTTTCAAATACGCGATGATTAGGCAAAGGCGGCGGAGTACCATGGATAAATCGAGTGCAGATCCGAATAATCCAAAAGATGGCAACTAAAACACCGACGCTTTGATGCCAGTGGGGCGCCACTTGATACCACTCGCTGTAATAAGTTAAGTCAACCATCCAAAAACCAGATGTAAAAAGCCCAACCACAGCAAATGCCATAAGCCAATGGATCATCCGTTGAGTTGTAGAATAATTTTGAACTTCAGCCATGTTTACCTCCATTTCGATAATTTATATTTAAATAAATTGAATTAATACAGCATTTTTTCGCAGTGAATAATCTAAATTTTCGAAAAAATGAGTTGAGAAATTAGTTTTTTGATATAAATGTCAGAAAAGGAAATTCGAGTCTGGAGTTCGATTTAAAATTAGACTAAATTAGCATAGAAGCACAGTAATAGGATTATGCTGTAAAGAAGTATCAAGGTATCGAAGCAATTGATTTCTTACGATATCTCTGGAAGCTCCTTTGAAATGAGTTTCCTGATGATGATGGTAGTTTTATGAATGAACAATTTGCTGACAAGCTACATGATCTAAAAATAGCTTATCTGCAGCGTCTGCCCCAACAAGTAAATGCTCTAATCGAGGATTTCAACCTATTGGGGATCCACTGGGAACCTCGGCTAGTTTCAGCGCTTTTAATAAAACTACACACACTTAAAGGCTCCAGCGGGACTTTTGGCTTCAAAGATTTCTACACTTCTGTTTGTGACATGGAACGTGAACTCAAGCAGTTCAAACAGTCTGTTGAAGATTGCCCTGATGCAAAAAGCATTCAACATAATCCTGCGAACCAATTTCGTGCGGCGATGGAAAAAATCATCCACGCATTACATCAATCTCAAAATGACTTTGCAGCAAATCAACCTGTAAAGGTGCAACAGCCAGCGGTATTAGATAAACCCATTTTGAAAAGCCATGCCAATCCCCTTGTCTATTTGGTTGATGATGATTTTGCCCAAGGCCAAATTTTAAAAGCCAATTTATTTGAATTTGGTTTTGATGTTGAATATTTTTCAACTCTCACTTTGTTAAATCAGGCTGTTACCGAGAAAAAGCCGGATATTTGCTTGATCGATTTACATCATCCACAGAATTCAGAAGATGATGTGTTTGAAGTGATTGCAGCCTTTCAGATTGATCTGATCCCGGTCATCGTGCTTTCGCATGAAGGTAATTTTGCCCAGCGGTTAAAGGCGGTCAGAGCAAAAGCAAAAGCATTCTTTCCAAAGCCTGTCAAAATGAATGATTTAGTGGCTAAATTACGGGATTTGTTGGACTTCGAACCGGTCAAACCATTTCGTATTATGATGATTGATGATCAACAATCTATCCTCAATTATCATCAAGAATTATTTAATGCTCATGGAATTGAAGCGAAGCTCACGCAAAATCCACAAGAAATATTCGACTTACTGCGCGATTTCGAACCCGATTTATTTATTTTGGATTACCATCTGCCTGATTTTAATGGCGCTGAAATTGCCACATTACTTCGGCAAATTCCGACTTATGAAGCAACCCCTATTGTGTTTTTGACTGGGGAATCCGCCGAGAATTTGAAATCTGACTTGGTGGGTATTGGCTCTGATGATGTGATCAGTAAAGATTTGGGTGCAGATAAATTCGTCTCTCAAGTGATTAGTCGAATAAAACGCGGCAAAAAACTGAGAATGTTGATGCGTCAAGATAGCCTGACGCAATTATTAAATCACGGGTACATTCAAAGCTTAGCCAAGCAGATGTTTGCCCAAGCGCGTAGAACTGAAAAGCCCTGTAGTTTTATTATGATTGATCTCGATCACTTCAAAATGGTTAACGATAAATTTGGCCATGGTTGCGGTGATCGAGTGATTGTTGCACTTACTCAATTATTGCAACAACGATTAAGACAAAGTGATGCGATTGGCCGTTACGGTGGCGAAGAATTTTTGGTATTAATGCCGGATACCGAAATTAAAATGGCTCAGACTATCATCGGTAAACTGTTGCAGCAGTTTTCGCAACTTAAGTTTTTTGAACGCAATATTGAGTTCACTGCCAGTTTTAGTGCCGGCATCAGTTCTTCACTTGATTGGTCATCGTCGCAAGAATGTATTGAACGGGCGGATCAGGCTTTATATCAAGCGAAAAAGTTTGGTCGAAGTCGTGTTGAAGTTTTCGCGCCTATCGAAGTCGATACATCTAGAAGAGATTGAGAATTTATTTTCACCTTAACCTTTTTTTGGGGTTAAGCGTTTCAGCTGAAGTAAGGCGCTGTCCAAGTTTGGTGAGATAACCCAATCAGGACGGTTATCCACCTGAAATCAAGTGCGATAAGCCTTTCCAAGTTGTTTAAACACATTCATTAAGTTTTCGCCCATCTGTTCTAGCGGTAATATTTGATGTACTACGCCAGTTTTAATGGCTTCTTTTGGCATACCGAAAATCACACAACTTTCTTCATCTTGTGCAATACAATATCCGCCCTGTCCTGCCACAGCTTGGATACCAATAGCTCCGTCTCTGCCCATTCCGGTAAGAATAACTGCAACTGCGTTCGGCCCCGCAATCTCTGCCACGGAACTAAACATGACATCAACAGAAGGCTTGTGCCCACTGACCCTCGGTCTATCATCAAGGACAATTTTATAATCTGCACCTGATCGTTTAATCGTTAAGTGTTTTTCGCCTGGCGCCAAATAAGCATGACCAGGTAAGATCCTTTCTTGATCAACGGCTTCAGACACTTTCATTGCACATAATCTATCTAACCGTGCTGCGAAAGTCTTGGTGAATCCTGCGGGCATATGCTGGGTGATAATAATTGCGGGGCAATCAGCAGGCAGTTGAAGCAGTAAATCTTTGATAGCCTCAGTGCCGCCTGTGGAAGCGCCAATCGCCAGTATTTTTTCACTGGTTATCAGATACTGTTGCGGTTTGCTTGGGGGTGGTGCAACTGTTCTTGGCCGTTTGACATTGGCTTGCGCTGCACTTTTTATCTTTTGAATGATCTCTTCTTGGTAAGCTTCAATCCCTTGTTTAATATCAAGTTTCGGCTTTGCAATAAAATCAACTGCACCCAACTCTAAAGCTCGGAACGTAACTTCAGCTCCCGCTTCCGTTAAACTCGAAATCATAATCACAGGCGTAGGCCTAGCTTTCATCAGTCTATCTAGAAATGTGAGGCCATCGACCTTTGGCATTTCTACATCCAGCGTGATTACATCAGGGCTGTACTGATTCACTAAATCCTTAGCAACATAAGCATCAGGAGCCGCTCCGATCAAGATTAATTGTGGATCACTTTTAACTATCTCGCTTAGCAAGTTCCTAATGAGCGCAGAATCATCAACAATCAGTACTTTAATTGGCTTCATTTATTTAAAATTCCATACTATTCAAAGAGTTCAACATCACCTGAACCATTGGTATTTTTAATCGCCAACCGGTATGCACTCTCTCTATCCATGATGGTTGTGTTATGAAGACTTTTAATTTTTCGAACTAACACTTTGCCAGTGTCGGGAAAAAAGTAAACTTTCCGTGGATACTGATCTAATAAATCACTAGCAAGGATGGGTATATTTTCAGTTTTTAAATATTCAACAACAAACTCAGCATTACGCTCACCAACGTTCGTTTGGGTAAATCCTTTCAACACGTTGCCACCGCCAAACACTTTGGCTTCAAGTCGATAGCGACTGGCCCCTAATTTTAGCAGGTGGTTAATCAGAATATCCATGGCGTAGACACCATAACGGGCTGATTCTGAAAGTACGTCTTGAGAACCGCCGTCATTGGGTAATAGAAAATGATTCATGCCCGCAATTTTGGTGAACGGATCTCTTAAACAGACCGAAACACATGAGCCTAACACTGTGACTATCATGGTATCGCTTTGCGTAGCGAAATATTCACCCGGTAAAATTTTGACAGCTTCACGTTCAAAATGACGATCGTAATATCGATTTGGTGCTAAATGAGGATTATTAAAGTCAAAATCAGGCATGAATACCCCGTGTTACTTGGCTTGAACTACTACCAAGGTGTCTGCTGGGCTTGTAGGTTGTTTTTCCGGCAGCTTCAACTAAATGATGCAAATGGCTGAAGTTTTCAGAGTGGCCAGCGATATATAAGCCATCATTTTTCAATAAATGGATCATCCTTTGCAAAATTTTCTGTTGCGTTGGTTTATCAAAATAAATCATGACATTTCGACAAAAAATAACATCGAGAGGAGGTTTAATTGGCCACTGTGGATCTAAAAGATTAATTTTCTTAAAATCTATGACTTGTTGCAGCTCAGGCACGACTTTGACAAAACCTGCGTTCTGGCCTTTTCCTCGAAAGAAAAAATTTCTGCAATATTCGGAGGACAACCCTTTGACTTTATCCATTGAGTAAACGCCTTTTGCGGCAGTCTGGAGCACTTGACTGTCGATATCAGAAGCAATGATTTGAATGCCATGATCAAAACGCCCAAATTGATTGGCCAAGGTCATGGCAATCGAATAAGGTTCTTCACCGGTACTGCTTGCAGCGCACCAAATGGTTTTTACTTGGGGGTGGGTGTCTAGATAGTCAGATAATATTTCAAAATGATGGGGCTCACGGAAAAACGAAGTTAGGTTCGTCGTTAATGCATTGATGAAGTTTTGTTCTTCTTGCGGAGAGGCTGCCAAATACGCTAAATATTCGGCAAAGCCCGCCAGATCCAGCGCTCGGATCCGGCGAACTAACCTGCTGTAGACCATGGAATCTTTACTTGCGGCGAGCTTTATCCCTGTCAACTGATTAAGCAGTGTGGCAACTTGTTTAAAGTCGTCAGGAGTATAGCGAAATTCCCGCATTTCAAAGTTATCCACGATTAGAAGCTCTCCCACTCATCATCTTCACCACTTGGTTTTGCTTTGGGGCTTAGCATTTTTGCTTTGCTGGGCGCTTTTATTTGCCGATTTCCCGCAATGGAAGCAACGCTAACAGACTTAGAGAAACTTTGCTGCTGACCTGCTCCGTCGATTTGGAACATGGAAACTGCATCAGTTAATGATTCGGCTTGGATCAATAGACTTTCGGAAGCAGCTGCGGCTTCTTCGACTAATGCAGCGTTTTGTTGAGTCATTTCATCCATTTGTGTCACAGCTTTGCCAACTTCATCAAGACCTGTTGCTTGTTCTGCCGACGCCGCTGCGATTTCAGCCATGATGTCATTGACACGCTTGATCGCTGTTACAATTTCTTTCATGGTGTCGCCCGAACGGCCCACTAAAGTATTACCATTACTGATTTTGTTGACAGAGTCTGAAATCAAATCTTTGATATCTTTCGCTGCATTTGCTGAGCGCTGGGCCAAAGTTCTGACCTCTCCAGCAACAACGGCAAATCCGCGTCCTTGCTCGCCTGCTCTCGCCGCTTCGACCGCAGCATTTAACGCAAGAATGTTGGTTTGGAAAGCAATACCATCGATGACGCTGATGATGTCAGCAATTTTTTGTGAGGATTCATTGATGGACGCCATAGTTGATACGACATCATTAATTAAATTCCCGCCCGTCACCGCAATTTCAGAAGCACGTGCGGCTAATTGATTGGCCTGACGCGCATTATCCGCGTTTTGTCGGACAGTGCTGGTCAGTTCTTCCATACTAGAGGCAGTTTCTTCGAGGCTAGACGCTTGCTCCTCAGTCCGCGATGAAAGATCGGTATTGCCCTTGGAAATTTCGCTAGCCGCAGTATTAATGGTATAAGCAGAATCACGAATACCAGCTAGCATCGTACTTAATTTTTCAGCAGTTTCATTACAGCCTTGCTTCAGAATATCAAAAGTTCCTTCGTATTCAGATGTGACCCGAGCTCGCATATCTCCGGCAGAAATTTTTTGCAACACTGTTGAAATTTCATTCAGAGCATTCTTAGAAACTGTATTTAATTGATTCAAATTAGTCGCAAGCATTAAGAAGAAACCAGATTTGTCGGTTTCAGAAATTTTTTGCGTGAAATCACCTTTGCAAGCGGCATTTACGACCATTGTGACTTCATTTTCAGCCATCACTTCTGCCGTGCGATCTTGCCACTCCACAACACTCCCTAAACGTTCTCCTTGAGTATCGAATATTGGATTTGCAATTAATCTGAAATGTCTCCCTGCAACAGTGATATTCGAAGTGTAAGTGGTCTTGAGTGTGGCCAGTAATGATGATTGATGAGATGGCACCTTATGGAAAATATCCATATTGCTACCAACTACTTTATCCACAGAAAAATGAGGTAACGCTTTGCGAAGGTCATTTTCGGCAACCCGTAACATCGCTAACACGGATTTATTCGAGTAGACGATATTTCGCTCATTATCTGCAATCATCACATTAGTGGAAGTGCAGTCCAGTGCTTGCCTGATCCTTAAGTTTTCTTGCAGCATTGCTTGTTGTTTGGCATAAAGTGCTTGATTTGCTTGCTCGTTTTCTTTCACAACGCGCTGATTATGAAGAAGAGTTTCTCTGGTGCTATCCAATTGCCCTAATAAACTTTGTTTTTCTATTCCTACAGCAATCTGAAAATCAAATTCACCAGCCGCAAGCTTTCGTGCAATTGCAATCACATCGCTCGGCTCGCCTCCTAACTGCGCCATTACTTTTCGTGCAACCCATAACGCAAATATGCCGGCCACCAGTGCAGCAATCACAACCACAAACCAAATAAACATATTGGCATTTGAAATTTTTGTACTATTTTCTTCGATATGTTTCTGATTACCTGCTTCCAGTAATTCAGTCACTCTTTCCATTTTATTTTCGAGTTGAGCGAAGGCGGTTTGAAACTGTGGATACATTGCTGTTGCCGCAGTCAGATCAGTACCACTTAACTGCACTTGAGTTAATGCGGCTTGTATGTATGCTTGGAGAGGTTGTTCAAGTTCGCTTAAAGCAAGTTTGATATCTGAAGGCAATGCTAATTTTCTATTGGCTTCAATTTGAGATTTAAAGCGTTCAACGTGTTCAAGTAACTGAATGTTAATTTCTTGGGTAGATTGACCTTTGCCGGCGAGATAGAATGACTCGAGCACATCACCACGAAGGGCATCGTGCATCATGTCACTTTCCATGTGATTCGAAATTGCTTTGCTAAAAACCTCATTGCTGATATGAACTTGGTTATTCACACTTTGTACGTACCAACTACAAAGACCGATGGCGATAGCTCCCAAGGTGCCTACAAACCCTATTGCTATCAACTGCGATTTGAATTTCATCATAACCTTTCCTTTTGAGTCTATTATCTGTTTGCAGATCTCTCTTGCGGGGGATCTTTTATTAATCGCTGTGTTGTTTTTTCAGGATTTAAACTTGCTCTTCTTTAAATAAAATTCCTAATTCTTGACTCGTAATTAATGCATCGATGTTAAGCAAAATCACCATGTGATCACTTTGTGCCACTAGACCAGACAAATAACGACTGTCAAAAGCAACACCAAATTCAGGTGCAGGTTTGATGTCTGTCGAGGTTAATTTAATGACATCGGAGACCGCATCGACCACAATGCCAATAATTTTATTGGCGACAACCACCATAATCACAATGGTAAACTCGTTATAAGTGGCCTCACCGACTGAAAATTTTAAGCGTAAATCCAAAATTGGTACGATATCGCCTCGAAGATTGATGACGCCCTTAATAAAGTCCGGTGCATTCGCGATTTTCGTAACCGCTTCATACCCTCTGATTTCTTTGACCTTCATGATATCAATGCCGTAATGCTCGTCGGCTAGCTTGAAGGTTAAAAGCTCGATCACTTGCTGTGGTTGAATCACTGTCATCAGCTTGCTCCTAAATGCTGTCGATCTTCGATGCCAAAGATTCAGCATCCAGAATGAGCGCAACGCTACCGTCTCCCATAATTGTAGCCCCGGCAACTCCAGGAACTCGACGGTAGTGCTGCTCTAAACTTTTAATCACGACTTGTTGCTGGCCAACTAAATCGTCAACCATCAAGGCAAACCGTTTTTTACTGGTTTCTATTAGAACTAGAATGGCATGGCTGGGGTCAGTATGAAGCGGTTTTGCAGCCATTAATTCGTGCAAGTATAAAATTGGCCAGTAGCTTTCTCTTAACTCCAACATTTGTTGGTTAGAAATCAATTTGAGCTGATCGGGCTGCGGTTGCATGGACTCAATAATATTGACGAGAGGTATAATGAATAATTGATCGCCAACCGCGACGCTCATGCCATCAAGTATTGCTAAGGTGAGCGGTAAACGGATTTCTAATTTAGAACCATGGCCTTCAATCGAGGAGATATCAATTTTCCCCCCCATACTTTCAATATTCCGTTTCACCACATCCATACCGACACCTCGGCCGGATACGTCTGTTATTTGTTCTGCAGTTGAAAAACCAGGCGCCATGATGAGGTTCCAAACTTCAGCATCAGTCGCTTGGTCACTGATAGCAATACCTTTTTGACGCGCTTTATTCAAAATTTTCTGCCGATTTAAGCCAGCACCATCATCGATCACACTGATAACGATGTTTCCACCTTTTTGTTCTGCTTTTAGAGTAATGGTGCCATGAGAAGGTTTACCGATACTCTGCCTAACTTCAGGTAATTCAATCCCATGATCCAAGCTATTTCTAACTAAATGGGTCAGCGGGTCCACCAGTTTTTCAATCAAACTTTTATCGATTTCAGTATGTCCGCCTTCAATGACTAATTCGACGTCCTTGTGAAGCTTTGTTGAAAGATCCCGAACGACTCGGGGGAATCTATTAAACACGAAAGACATCGGCAGCATCCGAATGGACATGATGCCTTCTTGAATATCCCGGGTATTCCTTTCAAGTTCACGCATTGCGATATGCAATTTTTCAACTTGTGGTCCCTGTAGATCTTCAGTCAATAAAGTCAACATAGACTGGGTAATGACTAACTCTCCGACAAGATTAACTAGGCTATCTACCTTATGAATATCAACACGGATAGTGGATGATTCGGCATTTTCTACTTTCGCCTTTTGTCCTTCCTTTTTGACTTGATCTTTGGAAGTTAATTCTGTGTTTTTTATGGGCTGTGGTTGCAGAACTGCAGGTTGTTCAACTGGGATCGACTCTATGCTTTCGTCATTCGTCAGTGCAATCTGGCTTGTTTCTAAAACTGATTTTTCAACGGGTAACGGTTCAAAGAAGCCAAAATCATCGTCATTAATTAATTCAACGGGATCAAAAAAACCAAAACCGTCTTCAGACTTTGTTTCGGCTAAAGGTACGAAAAAGCCGAATCCATGATCTTCTGTCAATAGATTTGTTTTGTTGGGGTCTAATAATGCTTCTAACTGTTCAGTAGTTAGATTGACTAAGACCCAATCGGGTTCAGAATTATCGCCATAACTAGCTAATAGCTGACGTAGGGCATCAACAGCTTTGAGCAGAACATCAATAATGGGGCGACTAAATTGATAACTTCCTTGGCGTGCTTTATCAAAAATGTTTTCCATCACATGAGTGACAGAAATTAATGAATCGAATCCAAAAATACCGCTGCCACCTTTGATGGAATGCGCGGCGCGGAAAATGCAGTTGAGCTCTTCAATATCAGGATTTTCTGGATCGAGAGCCATTAAAAGGTGTTCAATTTCATCCAGATGCTCCGCACTTTCTTCCAGGAAAGCACCGTGGAACTGACGCATATCTATAGTCATAACCTGCCCCGCAGAATGAGGAGTTATTGCAGTACTTTCGCTGCAATTTGTAAAAGTTTGGCAGGATCAAAAGGTTTTACCATCCACCCGGTAGCCCCTGCAGCACGTCCTTGCGCTTTCATCGCGTCACTTGCTTCTGTCGTTAACACCACAATCGGTGTTGTTTTATAAGAAGCCAAGGTTCTGAGAGTTTTAATCAGTGTAAGACCATCCATCCTTGGCATGTTTTGGTCTGTGAGTACAAAATCAAAAGATTTGGTTTTACACAGATCAAGTGCTTCTTGGCCGTCTTTGGCAGCGGTCACCTGGTAATTAGCCGATTTCAACGTGGCTTCAACCATCATGCGAACTGAAACTGAATCATCAACAATTAAAATGTGCTTTGACATATTTACTCATCCATTTAATACAACTTTCATGTGATTTCCCGCACCAATGATCTCAAAATTATTCGAGAGTTTGGCAACCATTGATAACCCACGACCATAACACTCAAGTTCAGAATTGGGATCGATACTGTGTTTAAAACCAAGGCCAGAGTCTGTTATTTCTAATGTTAATTTAGAATCCTGCGCATCCCATTCAAGATGAATGCTAATTTCATCATCCATTGAAAGATCAACACAAACTTCTTCCTTTTGCTGATAAAATTTGAAAAAACCATCCTCTTGTTGTTTTATTGCTGAGTCGAGCCCTAAAACGCCATGTTCAAAAGCATTCAGGTAAAGCTCTGTTAGCACAGCAAATGCTTTGTTACAGAGCTCTTGGGGGACAGTTAAATGTAGTAATAGCTCGACTAACTCTGTAGGTGGATTTAAAGAATTTAAACAATGCCCAGAGATCTGAAAGTCACATGCGAAAAACCCCGGTCTTTGCTTTGAAATGATGTGTTGATTTGAGCTTAACAGTCTTAAATTGCTACAACAAATCTCACAAGCAGAAACATCATCAGTCGCTTCGACAGTCTCAGCCAAAACCTCAACAAGTCTGGCAAATCCTTGATTATGTTCGCGTTTGTAGAGGTCAATGATTTCAGAAATTGATAAAAATTGACCAGTCGATTTCATCTCAGTTTCAATAACGCCATCACTGATCAGCAAAAGATTCTCTACGTCAGACAGTTTTAGCTTTTGACAGTTAACTTCAACGAGATCATCAGGAAGAATTCCAAGGGCCATATGACCCGAACGGACTTGGCCAATCGAAAACCCATGCTGATCAAAAACCAAAACAGGTGGCATGCCGCCGTTCCAAATTTCAATCAAATCAAGCATTGGATTAATTTTAAGGATCACAGCCGCGACAAAGCGATCATCAGGCAGCTGCTTTACCAGTTTTCTGTTTAACTCAAAAACAATATTGCTAAGAGGTAATGCTTTGATGGCCATCGATTCAAAGACTTCCATCATTGGCATCAAACCAACAGCAGCGGCTAAGCCATGTCCCATTGAATCAGCCAAGAGCACATACCAACTGCCATCATAACCTTGGCGATACAACACGACATCGCCACTGAATAAGGCACTCGGTTGAATTTTTTTATGGATGAAATCGACTGGTTTGGCCATATGACGTGTCATGTTGTCAAATATGAATCTGGCTAACTCTTGCTCCTTTTTCTCTTCACTCATCCTGATTTCAAGTTCATGCTGTTGTCGAGCATTAGCAGCTTGCAAACGATATTGTGCGATTGACCGATTTATTTTGACCCACAATAAATCCATATTAATGGGCTTAACCACATAGTCATCAATCCCTTCGGCAAAAGCTTTCAGAAAGAACTCAGTATCGTCATTGGCACTGACCATCACAACTGCAGCACTAGGACAACGGGATTTAATCAATGGCAAAATAGTTAAGCCTTCACCATCCCCTAAGTGATTATCCAAAATTATGACATCAAAACTCTCAGCATCCGCGCTTTGTAGCTGTGAAATTGCTTCCGAAACTGTAAAGCATGAAACACAAATGGCATCCCTAGTTTCAAGAAACATGGTGTAAAACTGATTGAAAAGAAGATCATCCTCAACAACCAATACTTTTAGTTTTCCTAAACTAGGCATTTTCATCACTCAATCACGAATAGTTTTTGCATGTTTGCCATATCTAAAATATCTTTAGCGGTGCCTTGCGCCCCTTTAAGTTTGACAATCACTCCACGTGCTGAAGCTTTTTTGGCTAATAGCACCAACATTCCCAATGCTGAGCTATCCAAATATTGGACTTGCGAAAAATCCAAATCTAACTGCTTCAAACTCGAATTTGCGAGGATCTCTTCACACTGCCCGCTAAAAACTTTGTGCTGGCTGAAGTCAAATCGATTCGATAGACGGATAGTGCTATTTTCAGACATCTAATTTCTCCAAATTCAAAATAGTTCAACATCACCGCCGGCCATCGAGGTTGCTGACACTGGATTACTTCTATGTTCTTTATTTGCATTCACAAATTGGAGTGCTTGTTGCAGTACTTTTGACAAATCTTGTGAGGAACTCACAGTATTGAGTAATGTCTCTTTGGTTAATTCTATATCTTGAATAACGAACAGAATGTGTTGAGAGTTGATGTCGCCAAATTGCAAACCTCTGATGGCTTGGTTTAATGCAGACTGTAACTCATGTGTGCTGCCATCTAAGGATTTTGCGATTTCTGTTTCTATTGCCGCTTTTTTAACTAACTGGTTAATTGCCGTTTGTACCTCTTTTTTTGATTGCATAACATAACTTAAATCTTGCGAGGCTACTTTTCCAATTTCCGTGGTCAGCGAACTGATTTGGTCTGCAATAGATCTTAGTTTTTTTTGTATTTGTTCACTAAATCCAGCGCTGCGATTAGATAGCGCGCGAACCTCATCAGCGACAACAGCAAAGCCTCGTCCTGCTTCTCCAGCTCTGGCTGCTTCTATTGCAGCATTCAGGGCTAACAAATTAGTTTGCGAAGCAATTTGGTCGATGTCTTTTAGTGCTTTCATGACCTCAGGCACAGCATCATTAATGACTTCAACTTGACTGACTAAATCCATCGAAGATGCAGACATCGAGACGGTTGTCTCGACAAACTTATCTAACATGACAACTGTCGTGTTGGCAAAACCTGCCATCCAAGAATCATTTAAATTTTCTAACTCTTCACCCGCAGCCAACAAGGTTTGCACCTGTTTACTCTGAGTTTCACTCATCAACTTCAGTCGATGGAAACTGTCGCTTAAAGTATTCACAGCATCGAGTTGAGTCGAATTAACGTTCTCTAAATTGGTTCGGCATTGCTCTAATATTTCTGCAAGGGATGTGTTGAGAACTTGAATTAGAGGAAAACCATGATCATTTGCTTCCTCCCGTAATTCGATGTTTGTTTGACTAATCTGAGAACTGTGTTGCTTTTCTAGGGTGATAATTGTTGTTGCCCCTAAACCAAGAACTATGACTGCAAAATAAGCGAATTCTAGATATACCATCATTAAGGATACGCACGTCAGACTCCCAATCACAATCAATGATTTCACTACTCACCCCTCGTTATATTCCAAAGCGTTGATGGGTTATATTTTTAAGATATAGCGCAAAAAAAAAAGAACGCAAACTTATTAATTTTTAATAACTTGGATAAATTACAAACGATGAATTTATGTAAATCGTTTGAGTTGTAAAAAAGCTAGCAATAATCGACCAATTAACAATATGAGAGACAACTTAAGCAGTTAAAAATACATAGTTAGAAACACATGAGACTTGTATCTGACATCGATTAACAATCCTCATCAATATTGTTTGTCTATAACAAAATTAGAGGGATCCTGCGTTTTGGACAACTATCACCCTTGTACTTATTCACTGGTAAGTTATCTTAAATCAATATTTTTCATCATTTCGTCGATGCAAGCAGCCAAAAGAATTATTTATGTTAAGAAAATTATCATTTTTATTACTTATTATGCTGAGTGCAGCCCATCTAAGTCATGCGCTGGAGTTACAGCGAACGGTCATTGACGATACGTTGCCCAATGTCGGTATCTATTCGATAACGCAGGATGACAAGGGCTATCTCTGGTTGGCATCAACCAATACCGGCGTACTCAGATTTGATGGCTATCAGTTCCAACCTGTTATGGCTGGCAAAACCCAGTTAGCGCGAAATCCTGATATAGATGCCATTCTTTTCGATTCGAACGGTGCTTTGTGGACTGGAAGTTGGGGGTATGCGCTCGCACGCTTCGATTTAGAACATGAGACTGAAACATTGTTTTCAGCAGGTCCAGGATCAGACCAACTTTACAGTCCATTTGTTCAGGTTTTATTTGAAGATAGTCAGAAACGGTTATGGATTGGGACCGATCAAGGTTTGAATCTTTATGATACAAGCAAGGGTTTAACAAAACTGTTTGGTAGTGCTGAACTTCGCAATCCTCGCATATGGGCAATTGTTGAATCTGCCGATCATTCCATTTGGTTTGGAACATCTAACGGGGTATATCGTGTTAAACCAGATGGTTCTTTAGACTCGCCAATTTTCCCTCATGGTGCGGAGAGCCGAGCAAATGAAATCAGAACGTTGGCGATCGCTGGTGAAAACCTTTGGATAGGAACTCGAGAAGGATTGTTTTCCTTTAATTATATAAAAGCTGAGCTAACGCGGGTCCCCTATTTCGATCAAGATAATTTTCCAATTATCAATAGCTTGCTCTTCGATGGTCATAACCAATTATTGGTGGGTACCTTTGATGGCATCAGCTTAGTTGACACTGAAAAATACAAAACTAAATATGTAGCAGGCGAAAAGTCGCTTCTTGAAAATGTCAACGTGCGAACATTATTCCTCGACCGCAGCGGTTTACTTTGGGCTGGCACGCGGGAAAAGGGACTTTATCGCACACGTTTGCAATTTGAACAGTTTAATGACTGGCCAAATCCAGCATTTATGCGTTGGCAATTACAACAGCAACAAGCTGTATTAGCCGTTGCAGCAAAGAATAATCAGTTATTTATTGGCGATTATGATGAAGTCCGTTGGGGCGACCCATCGACTGGAGATTTGAAAAATATTCAACTGATTGGCTCACGTGTCAATGCCCTTCTATTTGACCACTTGTCACAATTATGGTTAGGAGCAGATAACGGCATTTGGCGATTTGATGAGGAAAAACAGTACTTTATTCCTGTTCCTGAAATCCTTCAGCAAAGTGGAATTACGTCACAGAATGTTCGAGATCTTGATATTTTACCCGACAACCGAATCGTCATAGGTCTTTGGAGTGATGGCATTCTTATTTGGGACCCAATACATCAGAAATCCGAAAGGATACTTGCCGATATTGCAAAAAAACTCACTGGGGATGCGATCCAAGATATTGAGGTCGTCGACAATACCATTTGGATTGTTGCGCGTCTGACAGGTCTGTATCGATACGATATTTTACAAAAAGAGTTAATGAGCACCGCAAAGTTAAACAGTGCTCTAGGCCAAGGAGCCGTCTGTGTTGCACGAGGCCCGAATGAAACTTTACTAATATGTACCAGCAATGGTTTGCTAATTTATAAACCTGAGAGCAATTCTGTTCAGCATTATGGTGTTGAAGATGGACTTGCCGATAATCACCTGCTTTCTGCAATCGCCGATAATGAAAATCGTGTTTGGGTCGGTTCCCCAAAAGGACTCAGTGTTTTTCTGCCTGAACAAAATAACTTTGTAACTTTTACACACCAGGATGGCTTAACCAGTTCTGAAATGATGTATAAGGCGCTCGTTTCTTCAGAAAACAAACTCTACGCGGGCAGCTCCAAAGGGCTTAACCTCATTCATCCTGACAAAATCCTGATCAATACCAAGATCCCTAATATCGAAATTACCGATTTTCTTGTCAATCAACAGCCATTCAAACTCGATGGATTAGATAATTTTGAGCTTACAGCTTGGCAAAATAACGTTGAATTTAAATTTTCTGCGTTAGATTTTAGTAATGTTAATTTAAATCGCTTTGAAGTGAAACTCGTTGGTTACGATAAAGATTGGGTGCAATTAATAGGAAAAAACTCGGCGACATATCAAAATTTACCTGCAAACAATTATCAATTTCTAGTCCGCGGTTCGAATAATCATGGTTTCTTTAATCCCGAATTCAAACAATTGCATTTTGAAGTAAAGCCCTACTGGTGGCAACGCACAGATCTTCGAATTGTAGCCTTCATCTTTTTAATGGTTTCAATTTCTATATTGTATCGGCGACGAGTTTCTCGCATTGAACAAATAAACAGGTTATTGCAGGCCAACAATCAGGCGCAAGAGCAGAATAATCAGGCATTGGAATTAAAAGTAGCAGCCAGAACCGCTGAATTAAAATCACTGCTTGATGATCTCGCAAGATCTAATACTGAACTTAGAAAACTTGACCAACTCAAAGACGAGTTTATCGGAACCGTTTCACATGAATTAAGAACGCCATTAACTTCCATTCATGGCGCTATCAAACTTCTGGCCATTCCGCATTTAGAAGAAAATATGCGGGCAAAACTGTTGGCGACCGCAGAAGAAAATAGCAATCGTTTAGTAATATTGATTAATGACTTACTAGATTTGCAAAAATACGAAAATGGCAGTTTGGAGATATCTACAACGTCACAACCACTGCAGCCATTGGTAGAACAAGCGGTTTCAAGTTTGCAAACTTATGCACAAAAATTTGGAGTGACATTAAGTATTTTACATGATGAAAGTTTGGCTTGTCAGTTACATTTTGACAGCAATCGTATTCGGCAAGTCCTTGATAATCTGTTATCGAATGCCATTAAATTTTCTAAAAGTGGCGGCGAAGTAAAGATATATTCAGTCTTTCTGCCTGGATTTCTTGAAATTAATGTTGAAGACTTCGGGGATGGTATTCCGTTAGACATCCAACCACAGATTTTTGGTAAATTTGTCCAAGCAAATAGTGCCAGTAATAAAACTGTCTATGGTTCTGGTCTTGGTTTAGCAATATGTCGTCGTATTGTGGAGTTGCATCATGGGCAGATTGGCTTCATGAGTAAACCGGGCCAAGGCACCCGGTTTTGGTTTAGATTGCCACTTGAGGCTGACGTTGCTGCATAAAAATGTCTAATCTAGCTTTTAAGCTGTCGACAGTTTCTCCAATAATTTATTCATCACTGTTCGATGTTGGATTTCTTTTTCTAAAGAACTATCAAACAACTGCGTCGCTGCAATCATAGTTTCTTCAACTCGGCGCATAATTGATTTTTCTTCGCTTTCTAGCAGGTTAAATTGGGACATTTCCGACAGTAAATTGGTTTCCATATCCTGAATGATTTTCTCAAACTGCTGGGAAAAGGTGATGTTGCTTTGCTCCATCTCAAGGACGATATTTGCCAATACTTGAGAAATTGTCTTAATGCGTTTCTGTTTTTCTTGCTCTGACTTTTCTAATAGCAAAGTCGTAATTCGAATGTCTAAGCTATTAAATAACAGACATATTTGATCTTTTAAAATGCCATATCGCTCTTCTTCTTCGACAGGCATATTACGAATAAACATTGAAAATAAGTCATAATTTAAGAAAGCATATTGCTTCCAACAATAGAGTCGGCCTTTGCCGCGAGATGCCAACATCGAATCAATTTCCAATTGCGGCTCTAGACCATCATCCCTAAAGTAAATCGGTTTATCTTCATGAAGGAAGGCAATCGAACCCGCCAGATCGAAAAAATTTAACGCACCAAAACATAATATTGCTAAATCTTTGAAGTCGGTCGCTTGATGGATACTGTCTTGAAATCGCAATATTTGCCCTAACTCTGACGAGTTACGCATGGCATCAAAGGCAATTTTCATTGCGGTTGATGCTTGTTGTTTTACTTCGGCTTGTTGTTCTCTGGCTCTATAAACGGCTTGGATCTTCACCAGCAATTCTTGTAAGCGCAGCGGTTTGATTAAGTAATCATCTGCCCCCGCTTCATAAGCGCGCATGATATCTTCATCAGACATCAAACCTGACGTGAAAATGACACCACAATGGTCTGAGAGCAATTCCTGGCGGAGTAATTGGCAAAGTTCATAGCCATTCATTTGTGGCATGTTCACATCCATGATGACAACATCAGGTGATATGGCCATCTGATCCCTAATTTGAGAGATGCCACCTTGGGGATATTCTGGAAAATGAAAGACTTGGTGTTGATGTTGTTTAAGATAATCGCCGATGAGCTGCGCATTTGCTAAATCATCTTCAAAATATAATATATTCAGTACTGATTGCTCTGTCATATTTAGTTCCCTTAACGTTGCGCTGATTCTTTAAGCCAAGCAGTTGCTTGTGGTTCTGCCAGTGCTTTGCTCCAATAAAAACCTTGAGCGTGGTCGCAGTTTATTGCCAATAACTGTCTTAAAATAGATGCAGTTTCAACACCTTCGGCCACAACTTTCATACCGAGCCGATGTGCAAGAAAAATACATGTTTCTACTATAGCTAAACTTTCAGCTTCCGTGCCCATTGCATGGACAAATCTTCGGTCAATTTTTAATTCACTAAATGGGATCCGATGCAGTTGAGCTAGTGAGGAGTAGCCTGTACCGAAATCATCAATAGATAGACCTATACCGCTCATACGGATCCTGATTAAAATATCGAGTGAAAGCACAACTTCGTTCATGACTGCAGTTTCTGTTATTTCCAACATCAATTGACTTGGGTCAACATCGTGTGCTTGTAATAGCTTTAATAATTTCTGAGGAAAATCAATATCTTTTAGATTTTCAGCTGAAATATTAACAGCAATTTTGGTCTTCAGACCTCGATGATTCCATGCCGCTAGCTGTTGAATTGCTAACATCAAGACCTCGTCGGTTAACTGCCCCATTAAGCCACTTTGCTCTGCTAAACGGATAAATTTAAACGGTGGAATTAGGCCGTAATCGGGATGTAACCATCTGACCAAGGCTTCAAAACCCACCGTTTTGCCACTCATCACATCTAATTTAGGTTGGTAATGTAATACCAGTTGCTTCTGAGAAATTGCTTGTTGTAATTCATTGACATCTGGCATCCAGTTTCGATCATGCCTTTGCTGGGTCAACTGAAAACGATCTACAAGAGTTTGAGCTATTAAGTTAGCGAGTTCTAAAAGTGGAATAGGCTTCGTAAATGTATGAAGAATGGTTAAGCGTTGAGCTTTGGCCAGTTCAAACGCTGTACGAAGAACACTTTGATCTTGACCACTCATCAAAATAACTGCACCTTGAAAATGACGCTCAGCCAATTTTCTAAGCACAGCAATACCATCGATGTCTGGCATGAATAAATCCAGGATAACAACGGCACATTGGCTTAGATCTGCATCCAAGAAAGCTTGTGCTTGTTGAAAAGGTTGTACATGCAATCCTTGACCTATCAATAATTCAGTTAGCATTTCCAAATGCTGCTGATCATCATCGACAACAAAGATTTGATCAGATTCAGACATGTTATATTCCCTCACTTATATCTGTTTTCTTCAAAAGTTGGTCGACTGTGCTTAAAAGCAATGAGGTTGAAACAGGTTTCTGTAGCCTCTTCTCAAAGTATTGCCGGCTTGATTCATCTTCAATCATGCTTTCATCAGCAAATCCACTAATCAACTGAATGGGTAAATCTGGATAATTCAGACAAACATGAGTCGCTAATTGCAAGCCACTGCCATTTGGCATCACGATGTCGCTAAGCACGAGATCAAAAGTTCTTTGCTCGAGTAATAAAATTGCATCTTTGATATTGGTTGCTGTCACCACTTCATAGCCGGAAGTCCCAAGAATCATGCTGTTCACATCTAATAAATCTTCTTCATCATCGACCAATAAAATCACCTTGGCTCGAGATTCAGTAAGTTTGGTTTGCTGAAACCGCGGAGTAACAGCCACTTTTGTGGGTTGAATAGCTGCAGGTGCGTGCCCCAACGTCGTAGCAACTCTCGGAAAATACAGGAAAAACTCTGTGCCTTCGCCAAGTTTAGAAACAACTCGGATAGCGCCTTTACAACGTCGGCAAAATCCGAACACTTGAGCCAAACCCAAGCCAGTCCCCTGGGCGCCCTTAGTCGTGAAAAAGGGTTCAAAGAGTTTTTGCAACACTTCTTCGGTCATGCCAGAACCTGTATCTTTGACTCGGACACAGCAGTAGTTCCCTGGCGGAAGATCTAAAGATTTAGCGAGCAGCTGAGGCAGATTGATCAATTCGGAACAAATGGATATTTCACCCATATCTTTGATGGCATGCCGAGCATTAATTACTAAATTCAAAAGTGCGTTTTCTAATCCACCTTTCTCGATTTCGACCGACAATGTCTCAGAGCTGAGCTCAATATTTAAAGTGATCCGTTTTGTTAATGCCTCTTTAAAAAGGTCTTTCATATCAACAATTAATTGGTTGATATCAATTTTGATTAGATCTCTGCTTTTGTTGGATGAGAAATCGAGTAAGTTCTTCGTCATTGCAGCTCCGCGGTCGGCTGCTTTCATGATATTCGAAGCATAATTAGCAATCTGTGGTTCAGATCTCACCGACAGCATCTCGGCATAACCGCGAATGATGCCGAGAATATTATTAAAATCATGAGCAATTCCGCTGGTTAACGTGCCTAAAGCACTTAACTTACCGGCTTGGATCAGTTGTTCCTGCTGTTGTTTAGATTCTGTGAGATCATGTAAACAGACAACAAATCGGCGTTTTTTCCCAACCATTACAGGGAGTTCCGCGAGAGAGCATGAAAAATAGATCACTTGTTCTTTCTTGGTGCGGCCACTAAATTCTAGAGCTTTGGGGTCGGAAAGATGCGCTGTTTTTTCGATAAACGCGTTGAAGAAATCGATAAATGCAGTGGGTTCGAGCAATAAATCTGCGAATTTTGTTGAGATAAGTTCCGAAACATCATAACCAAATAGTTTTGAAGTTGCGGGGTTACAAGTTAATAGAACTGCATGTTCATCTAAAGTTACCACCGCATCAACCATACTATCGAGGGACTGACTCAGTTCTATTTTTTTACTTTCTAACTCATGGCTTAAGCGAATTTGTTCTAATTCCGCTTGTTTTCTTGCGTCAATATCGAGCAGAGCCCCAAACACAATTTGTGAATTTTCGTCTTCCTGTGACGTATTTCGGATATCCTTGACCCAAATGTAGCGACCTTTGTTGAGACAAAACAACCGATACTCAAGCGATTTATCTTCTGTTAAATTTGCATTAAAGACTAGGGTAAGATCATCAGGATGAACATGCCTTGGCCAGAATGTCGGGTCATTCATCACCTCGCTTTGTGTGAAGCCACATAACTTTTCTATATTTGGGCTGATATACATAAAACCATCACTCAGGTTACTAAATGCCTGATAAATGGCGGCAGGACTAAATTGTAAGAGGTTGTCAATATGCTCTTGCATTGCTTGAAGTGCATGCTGCAACTGATGCTGAGCTGTCATGTCTTGCAACAGACAGTAACTACGGATTTCGGGGGTCTGAATATCGTAATGTTCAACCATCCAAAGTGACAATACTTTTTCTTCTCCACTGGGATACTGTACGAGACGATTAAAATGCAGGGTTGGATTTGCCGTTTGGTTATCTGTTAGAAAGGGCTGAATTTGCCCTTGATTCGAATGGTCAGGATCGAAAAATTGCAAATAGCCTAAATCAATCGGTGCTTTTAACCGGTCTTCATTTTGTGCGATTAACAATAACTGACGAGCTTGAGAATTTGCATAGACAACTTGCTGGTGCTCATTAATGCCAATCATTGCCGCAATACCGCTACTAAATAACGACTGCAAAAATGACTGTTGATGTCTGCTCATGCGCAATTGATGAGATAATGAGATATCAGCGGTTTGAAGCACCCAACTTTCAGGCCCTGTTTGCCAATAATTGAGGTTTAAGGTTAAGCCTTCATTTTTTTTGCAATGGACTTTGATTTCTGAGCTCAAATTGGGACTTAGAATTTGTTGTAAAAGCCAATCATGCAATGACAATCCCAAAAATTCAGATAACTCCGCAGATGTTAACTGAATTATGGCAGGAGTGCGCTGTTGCAGCACATGGATGCCATGACTGTCAGAAATCAGGGTGACATCTTTGATGAGCTCTGCATTCTCAATGATGAGTTGGGGTTTAATTTGACTTGAGCCAATAAAAGGATGTTGCGATAAATATGACTCAATACATTCAACCAACCATGAAAGTGCAGCTTCTTGTTCTGCGGTTACTTGAGATGAGGACAATTTGAATGCAACGATGCCCTGAATTCCTTCATCATTAGTTTCATTTTTACTCAGCGAAATTTTTGCAAAATGATCTAATCCATGAAAGATGCTGTTGTTATCAAACTGATGGTTGGCTATGGCAGCAGCAATCAATTCATCCTCAGGATTTATTTGCCCCTGCGCCGAACTGACATAGAAATATAGTCCTGCGCGATGGAATAGAATTATCACTTGTTGCGCTGCAAAAAGTTGCTGCAATAGATCGGCAAAATGCTCTAATTGAGCTGTTTGTGGTAAATGGGAATAAGTAGTTGATAAATTAACAGGGTAATTATTAAAAAATTGCGTCATCCTTGGCCTGCACTTCTTGCTTATCGAAGTTCATTTGAACTTAGACTAAGAAGTAAAAACCCTCAAGGTGGAGACTGAAATTCATTGGGGGTGATGTCCTGAAGTTGGTGCTTCAGGACACATTTTAAAATGAAAGGCTTAAAAATCGACTTTTCCGTCGCGAATATGTTGTTCGCCACGTTGCTTCGCAAGTTCGATTTGTTTTTGACGTTCTTCAAAAGATGCCCGTTGTTCAGGGGTGATTTTATCGTAACAATGCGGGCAACTTAGCCCTTTTTCGTATTTTTCAGAAGCAAGATCGGCTGCAGATAAAGGCATGCGACACGCATAGCACTGATCATAACTGCCCTGCTCTAAGCCATGTTTAACCGCAACACGTTGATCAAATACAAAGCATTCCCCTTGCCATAAACTTTCTGGCTCTGGGACTTCTTCTAAATACTTCAAAATACCACCATCAAGGTGATAAACCTCGTCAAATCCTTGTTCTTTCAAATAAGCGGTCGACTTTTCGCAGCGGATGCCGCCGGTACAGAACATCGCAACTTTTTTATGCTTGGCAGGATCTAAATGCTCTGATGCCCACTGAGGAAATTCTCTAAAACTTGTGGTGTTTGGATTTACCGCATTTTTAAAGGTGCCAATTGCAACCTCATAATCGTTTCGAGTATCAATGACGATAGTCTCAGGATCTGAAATTAATTGATTCCATTCTTCGCCTTTGACATAAGTCCCGACGATATGCGATGGATCAATACCTTCGACTCCCATTGTCACAATTTCTTTTTTTAATTTGACTTTTGTACGATAAAAAGCAGGTTCTTCGGCAAACGATTCTTTGTAGGAAAGATGACTGAATCGGCCATCAGCATCTAAAAATTGTCTGACCGCATCAATGCCTTCGCGAGTCCCACAAATAGTGCCATTAATGCCCTCTTCGGCTAATAATAAAGTGCCTTTGACTTTATTCATAACCAGGTGTTGGTAAAGCCTATCTCTTAATTGGACATAATCTGGTAATTTTACAAATTTATAAAGCGCTGCTACGACGTACATAAGTTCACCTTTTGCAAATGCCGGACCGCAAATCCGGGGCAATAAAGAAGGCGCGCATTATACGTTAGTGTATGCAATTGGCCAATCCAATCTCACGAATTCAAAACATCTCATTGGAACTGCACTGAAATAGACTCAGATTAGTTCTTTCTTAAAGAATTTCAGCATCAGCAAAATTCGGCCAGACGCATTGTTACTTGCCAATCTTTTCTGAATGTGGAAAAATGTTATATCATAACATTTCTATTTAGATACCCGTTCAGTAAAAGGTCAAAGTCATGCGCAGTCTTTTTAAGAAAACTCTCCTCGCCGGTATTATTCTGAGTAGTTTTTCCGTTATTGCTCAAAATCAACAATCTCTAGTGACAGGAAAAGTTGTCGATGCTGATGGTAACCCTGTTGAAAATGCCAAAGTGCATGTGCACGGCAGACAGCAGTTTGTATTTACCAATGCGCAAGGTAAGTTTGAACTGCATGCGCCGCAAAATGCTGAACTTCATGTTGCTGCCAAAGGCTTTGGTGATGGTTTTGTTAAAGTAACTGGCCAACCTTTGCAAGTTACATTGACCTCAGGCGGCATCGAGCGAATTCGAGTGTCGGCAACAGGCTTACATCACTATGATTTAGAATTGGCCACACCGGTCAATGTACTAAACGGTGATGATTTGGCGCGTCACCAAGCTGCGACTATTGGTGAAACCTTAAAAATGCAGCCTGGCGTGCATAGCAATTATTATGGTCCGGTCGCGGCTAGCCCGGTGATCCGTGGCTTAGATGGCCCTCGGGTTAAAATGTTAGCCAATGGCTTAGATACCGGAGATGTTTCAAGAATTGGTCCTGATCATGGGATCACGGCAGATGCCATCACGACTGAACAAATTGAAGTGCTTCGTGGACCTGCCACTTTGTTATATGGCAGTGGTGCTATTGGTGGCGTGGTTAATATTGTTGATAACCGTATTCCTCGACAAATTCGCAGCCCACAAACCATCCTTGATGCCAATTATAACGATGTTGCTAATGCAAAAACATATGCCTTGAGTCATGACGGTTCTCATGAGCAATTTGCATGGCATGTCGATGCGATGGATCGGAACACGGAAGATTTCTCAGTACCCACCTTCACCAATGATGAAGGCGAAACTTTAGATGTGCTGGAAAATACTTGGTTAGACAACTCAGCGTTTAATCTGGGCGGTAGTTATTTAGCAAAAGATGGCTTGATTGGTGTAACTTTAGGGCGAGTCAACAACCAATATGGTATTCCAGGGCATCATCATCATGAAGAAGAGGCAACTTTACAAGTTGTCGAAGAAGAAGATGAAATGCCGGTATTTGCTGACATGGAGCAAAATCGGGTTGGCCTAACCGCCGAGCTCTATAATCCGCTCCAAGGTATCGAACAGATCAACTTTAATAGCGCTTATACCGATTACCAACATGTGGAAATTGAGGATGGCGTGCCAGGCACTCGTTTTACCAACAAAACTCTGGAGTCACGCATCACAGCAGAGCATGCCGACATTGCGAACTGGCATGGCTTAGTCGGTTTTCATCAACAAAGTATCAACTTCAAAGCTGTTGGTGAAGAAGCTTTTACCCCAGCATCGAAGACTGATTCTTTCGCCTTATTTGTATTGGAAGAACGTGATTTTAACGATGTAACTGCGAAGTTGGGCGCGCGCTTAGAGAGAACTCGTCACAAGGTTGATGAACTAGTTGTTTCTGATGAACTGACTGTTTTTGGCAATGATACCGCATTAAATGCGTTCAGTACTTCGACTGGCTTGGTCTGGAAATTCCATCCCGGCTTTCATTGGACCGCGAATTACAGCCATGCTGCGCGAGTGCCAAGCGCCAGTGAGATTTACTCGAACGGCCTCCATTTAGCAACGAGCACTTATGAGTTAGGCACTGCTTATCAATTCTCCGAAGATGGTGAGTTAGAACTGTCGGAGCAACAAGTGCAACGTGAAGTTTCTAACAACATCGATATTGGTTTTCACAAAATCAATGGCAATCTGACATTCAGTTATAACTGGTTCTTCAATCGTGTAAATGACTTTATCTATCAAGCGGATACAGGGTTCACTTTAGAAGATCTTCACCACCATGATGAAGAGCCTGTCGGTGAGGAACCTGTTGATGAAGAGCATGAACATCACGATGAATATGCGATTTATCAATATGTGCAGCGAGATGTTGATATGTATGGTATGGAATTTTCGATGACCTACCGCTTCAATGAATCTCACCAAGTGCTAGCGTTTGCCGATACCGTTCGTATTGAACTGCGTGATGGCGGCAACCTGCCGCGCGTATCCCCGACCAAATACGGGGTCGAATATCAATATGATGTGATGAATTGGCAATTAGTCGCAGGTGCCACGCGCTATGCAGCCCAGAATCGTATAGCTGGCGAGGAAACCCCTACAGCAGGTTATACCTTAATTGATATCTCGTTGAACTATGAGTTCGCCTTAGAAAACGTTGATGTGACAGCCTATATTCGTGGCAATAATTTGACCGATGAATTAGCTCGAGTCCATACCAGCTTCTTGAAAGAAGATGTGCCATTACCTGGGCGGGCAATTAGCCTTGGCGTCACCGCACGTTTCTAACTATCAACTCTAAGAACAACAAAGGGCGAAAATTCGCCCTTTGTTGTTTTAACACCTAGTGATTTTAGAGGGTTAAGATTAAGTTTTGCAAAACTTCACATTTTGATGTTAATTAAACCTGATTGCCATTTCATTGCGGATACTGAGCTGCAATGAGCTGCCGGATCAGTTGCAACGGGTGCAGTGGCTTAAATCCTTCATAACGCTTCACTTGACTACGACAGGAAAAGCCAGTTGCAAGAATAAAACCTGCGGGTGTGTTAGCGATCGGTTGCTGCCAACTTAAGTCATAAAGATCACGACTATTTTCTTGGTTTTGTAGTTCATGGCCATAGGTGCCAGCCATACCACAACAGCCAACGGCGATTGGTTTAATGGATAATCCTGCTTTTTGAAAGATCTGTACCCAAGTTTGTTCTGTTACAGGTAAGGCAGTTTTTTCTGTGCAATGCGCAAACAATTGATAAGTTCCCATCCCACTTAATGTCGGAATTTGCTGAGTGGCCAGCCACTCATGGAACAACTGCACTTTAAAATCACCGCGGCTATCTCCCAACGCTTTGTTATATTCATCGCGATAAACTAGCACCAACGAAGCATCCAAGCCCAACATTGGTAGATTGAGCGCATGTAATTGATTTAAAAAATCAGCGGCAGATTTAGCGACTTTGGCAAACTCCGCCAAAAATCCTTTGACATGTTGCGGCTTACCATTGGGTAAAAATGGCAACAAAATTGGGTTCAAGCCTAAGCTCTGGATGAGATGCATAGCATCTTCCACCAAATCGGCTTCATAAAAACTGGTGAAAGGATCTTGCACCAATAGAACGACTTTACTGCGCTCTGACTCTGGCATGGCTTGCAGAGTCGCTAAATCAAACCCTTGGAAAACAGCTATCCGCTTGGTAATAGCCGGTACCGATAATTGCGGGGTATCGACATAGCCAATGGTATTTTTGATGAACCAAGCACTGAGTGGATTGCCAGTTAACCAATTCACTAACCGAGGTGCCTTGGCAAAATAAGGAGCACTGCGTTCGATGCTACCAACCAAATAATCTTTCATGGGTCGTAAGTATCGGCTGTGGTAAAGCTGCAAAAATCTTGCACGGAAAGACGGCACATCAACTTTGATTGGGCACTGTCCAGCACATGCTTTGCACGCTAAACACCCCTCCATTGCCTCCATGACTTCGTGCGAAAAATCCTGTTCACCTTGGTGTTTGGCACGAGTATTCTGCCATTTTTGCCACCAGCTGTGGGTTGATCCACCCGCTAATAATTTTTGCTCCTGCGCCAACACATCAACACCTTGATTCTGCATTAAACGCAGCCACTCACGCATTAACCCTGCACGACCTTTAGGGCTATGCCGTCTATCCTTGGTGACTTTGCTAGACGGACACATCGGCGAGTTTTCTTCATAATTAAAGCATAAGCCGTTGCCGTTGCAGCTGGTTGCGGACTCAAAGCTTTGGCGCACCACAATCGGTATTTGTTTATCGAAATAGCCGCGTTTTTGCCCATCAACACTGACTAATTCATCATTCGATTGCCACGGCGTACAAATTTTTCCTGGGTTCAACCGGTTATTAGGGTCAAACGATGCCTTGATACGACGAAGCTCGGTGAACAGCGTCTCGCCAAAAAATTCTGGCCCATATTCGCTGCGATAGCCTTTACCATGCTCACCCCACATCAAGCCACCGTATTTAGCAGTCAATGCAACTACTGCGTCAGAAACTTTACGCAGCAGTTTTTCATCGTGACTATCACACATGTCTAGTGCAGGCCGAACATGTAAAACCCCGGCATCAACATGGCCAAACATGCCGTAACTTAAGCCTTCGCTATCCAATAACGCTCTAAATTCGATAATGAAATCAGCTAAGTTTTCCGGAGGTACTGCAGTATCTTCAGCAAATGCAATTGGCTTACGCTGTCCTTTAGCATTACCAAGTAAACCTACAGCTTTTTTTCGCATTGTGTAGATTTGATTGATGGCGCGCTCATCGCTGGTGAGTTGATAACCAATAATGCCACCCTCGCCTGCATCAATAGCTTCATCTAAACGTTTCAGCAGGTTATCAACTTTTTGCTGCATTGCCTCGGCGTCTTCATCGTTAAACTCAACGACATTGAGGCCCTGCATTGTTTTACCTGGGACTTCTTCAATTAAGGATTTAACCTGATGCCAGACGATGTCATTCCGTGCTAAATCAAGTACTTTACTATCGACTGTTTCAACTGAGGTTGCATTTGCTGCAACTAAAAAAGGAGCATTGCGTAAAGCACTGACAAAACTGTCATACTTGACGTTAATTAACGTTTTATAGCGCGCGATTGGCGTGACATTGAGCTTGGCTTCAGTGACAAAACCTAAAGAACCTTCTGAACCCGTAATCAAGCGGGATAAATCAAAAATTGTTTGCGAGTTGTTCCAAACATGCTCTAAATCGTAACCGGTTAAAAAGCGATTAAGACGAGGGAATTTCTCTAAAATCAATTGACGAAATTCAGTACAGGTTTGGATTGCTTGCCGATACACTCGCCCTTCTGTTGAGTCAACCTCAGCTTTGGCTTTGGCATCTTCCGCAGCAAGCGGTTCGGTAGAAAGCACCGTGCCATCAATCAACACAGTGGTCAATGCCAATACATGATCACTGGTTTTGCCATAAACTAACGAGCCCTGACCTGAGGCGTCCGTATTAATCATGCCACCAATGGTTGCTCGATTTGAAGTGGATAAATCGGGTGCAAAGAAAAAGCCATGCGGTTTTAAGAATGCATTCAATTGATCTTTAATAACGCCAGATTGCACACGAACCCAGCGCTCTTCTGCATTAAATTCAATGATTTCTCGCATATGACGGGATAAATCAACCACAATGTGCTGAGTTAACGACTGGCCGTTGGTGCCAGTACCGCCGCCTCTTGGTGCAAACTTCAATGCTTGAAAATCTGGTTCAGCAGCAATAATGGTTAGCAAGACCAAATCGTCTTGATGCTTAGGCAAGAGCACTGCTTGCGGCAATTGCTGATAAATACTGTTATCAGTGGCGACTGCGAGTCGCGCACCATAACTGGTTTCAATATCACCAGCAAATCCAGCTTCTCCCAAACGTTGGCAGAAGGCATTTACTGTCTTATCTAAAAGTTGTTCAGGAGCAATCTTCGGGATCATAAGCAATACATTGAATTCTGGATGGCTGAGTATACCATTTGATACACACCGATTTTAACAAGAAGTCACAAAACCAATGACTTTTATTCGGGCGTTCGCTTCACTTCGATCACTTCTGTTTTAACAATTTCACCTTCAAACACGCGACCTTGACTGGAGCCATCGCTAGCGCTTTGCTGCTGAGAACGATAATAGCTTTCCGCTTGCTGCATTTGTTTCAGAAATTTCCGTTTTTTCCACCAGAGCCAAGGCAATAATAAGACACCTAGCGTCAGTAAAATGAAAAATAGCCAAACGCCGACAAAAAGTAACAGCGCTGCTGCTGCCAGAATTGCCAACAATGTAATGATGCTGCCAAGTGGACCTTGATTTTTAAATTTGATGCGAAACCCTTGGGTATTTTGTCGCCATTGCTGACTCATAGTTAATCCTTATCATATTCATTACCCTAGGATATGGGGGCAAATATAATAAATTCTAGCATTCTGCTTGAGATGTCTGTAACAAGTTATGACAAATATCACCAACACCTTGTAATGGGTCTTCGTTGATTCATTTTTGTAATGTCGCGACATCTTTAAGCAAAAAAAAACCGTTGCAAGCAACGGTTTTTACTAATTTACAGTCTAATTTTGTGACTTGACGGTACAGCGTTTCAATTGCCACACCCGTTCAACATAATCTTCAATAGAACGGTCAGAAGTAAATTTACTAACACTTGCGGTATTTAAAATCGCTTTGCGAGCCCAACCCGCTTTATCGCGATACCATTGGTCAATTTTTTGCTGAGCTTCGACGTAAGAAGCGAAATCTGCCAACACCAGATAATGATCGCCGCCATCGAGTAAGCTGCGCTTAATCGCTGCAAGTTCACCTGGTTTACCTGGAGTGAAATAATCAGTCTCAAGCCAATCCAGAATTGCTTTCAATTCCGGGTTGTTCGCATAGTAATCCCAGCTACTGTAACCTTTGGCGTAGAGTGCTTTGACTTCATCAACAGACAAACCAAAGATTGCAATATTATCCAACCCTACTTCTTCGGCGATTTCAATATTTGCGCCATCCATAGTACCGATGGTGATGGCACCGTTTAACGCAAGTTTCATGTTGCCAGTACCCGAAGCTTCTTTCCCTGCAGTTGAGATTTGCTCAGATACGTCCGCAGCTGGGATCATTTTTTCCGCCAAGCTGACGCGATAGTTCGGCATAAACACAACTTTAATGCGGTTTTTCACGCGTTTATCATTATTGATTTTGTCGGCAATCTTGTTGATGGCGTAGATAATCTCTTTTGCCAGCTTATAGCCAGGAGCAGCCTTCGCACCAAACAAGAACACACGTGGCGTCATATCATAGTTGGGATCTTGTAAAATCCGACGATATAAAGCGAGGATGTGTAATAAATTCAAATGCTGACGCTTGTATTCATGTAAACGTTTGATTTGCACATCAAACAATGCATGAGGGTCAATATCAACACCCGTTAAACGTTTCACTTCTAACGCTAAATCAGCTTTGTTCTGCTGTTTGATGGCCATAAATGCATCTTGCATTTTTGGATCATCTGCATGCGGTTTTAACTTTGCTAAATCAGTAAGTTGCGTTGGCCACTCTTTGCCAATGGTATTATCTAATAATTTTGACAAGCGCGGATTACAGGCTTTCAACCAACGACGAGGTGTAACACCATTGGTAATGTTGGTGAATTTTTCAGGCCATAAAGCCACCATTTCTGGGAAGAGATCCGATTTGACTAAATCAGAATGGACTTGTGCCACCCCATTAACACGGAACGAGCCAACGACTGACAAATGGCCCATACGAACCATCGGTTCATGACCCTCTTCAATAATGGATAACTTACGTTTCTTCTCAACGTCCCCCGGCCATTTTACATCCACTTGCTCTACTAAAAAGCGGCGGTTGATTTCATAAATAATTTCGATATGACGGGGTAATACTTTTTCGAACAAGCGAACAGGCCAGCGCTCCAACGCTTCCGGTAACAGCGTGTGGTTGGTATATGCAAACACATGCTGACAGATGTTCCATGCTTCATCCCAACCCATTTCAGCACGGTCGACTAAAATACGCATTAATTCGGGAATGGCAACGGCAGGATGCGTATCATTCAGTTGGATAGCGACTTGTTGACTAAACGCAGACCAATCATCGCCATGCGCACGTTTGTAACGACGGATGATGTCTTTAAGCGAACTGGAGCAAAAGAAATATTGTTGAATTAAACGTAACTCTTTCCCAGCTTCAGTTTCATCGTTTGGATAAAGAACTTTCGAAATGGTTTCTGCTTCGATATTTTCCCGTGCCGCATCGATATAACCGCCTGAGTTAAAGACGTCCCAGTTGAAGAAATCACTGGCACGGCTTTCCCATAAACGTAACACGTTGACTGAACTGCCGTTATAACCGACCACAGGAATATCCCAAGGCACAGCTTTGATGATCCGACCTGGATGCCACACTTTTTTCATGTTGCCTTGTAGATCGTATACAGTTTCAACATACCCATAAACAGAGATTTCTTGCACTGACTCAGGACGACAAATTTCCCAAGGGTTGCCGTATTCACGCCAACTGTCAGGCCGCTCTATTTGAAATCCATGCTGGAATTCTTGTTTAAATAAACCATGTTCATAGTGAATACCGTAGCCGATTGCTGGATAATTCAGTGTGGCCATTGAATCGATAAAACAGGCTGCAAGGCGACCTAAACCGCCATTACCCAGCGCCATGTCTTCTTCTTGTTCTTCCAAATCGGCAATATCTAGCCCCAATTCTGCTAGGGCTTGTTTTGCAACCTCATAACAGCCGATGTTGTGCAAGTTATTACTGAACAACCTGCCCATCAGGTACTCAAGACTGAAATAATGCACTGCTCTGGTATTTTGTTGATAATGCGTACGTTGTGTGGTGCGAAGACCGTCATAAACATATTCGTTGATTGCGGCGCAAGTTGCTCGCCACCATGATTGCGGGCTGGCTTTGTTTACATCAGTTCCGAGGGTGCCATAAAGATGATGGATAATTTTCTCTTTTAACTCTGCAGCGGTCGGTAGTTTTGTCACTGCTACATCTGCTTGTTTACTGACTGATGTCTTGCTCATGTGTGTATTCCAGTTTGCCTGTGATAAGCCGTCTTATTGCGGCAATCAAGGTAGTCGGCAGTGGTTTACCGACTACATTTTATAATTCTTGTAGTAAAATTACAGAATCAATCCGCATTCGTCAAGAAAACTGCAAAAACAAGCGAATTCGTGTAATTGAATTACATACGAATGCAATCTATTGACATCAACTTGAAATTTGTTGAAAGACTGAATCAACAAAAGCTTTAGCATCTTGTTCCAAGGTTGCTAAATGCGCTTCATCTTTGAAACTTTCAAGGTAAATCTTGTAGCTATTTTCCGTGCCAGAAGGTCTAGCCGCAAACCAACCATTTTGCGTTACCACTTTCACGCCGCCAATATCTGCTTGATTTCCCGGAGCTTTTGTCATCACGACAAGAATTGGATCACCAGCAAGCTCAGTTTGGGTGACGCTGGCAACATCCAACTTCTTCAAGGCGTTTTTTTGTGCCAAAGTTGCACTGGCGTCCAAACGTTTATAAATTGGTGCACCAAACTCAGCAGTTAATTCTTGATATAACACATAAGGATCTTTGCCTGTTTTGGCAAAAATTTCAGCCGCGAGCAATCCTAAAATAAAACCATCTTTATCGGTTGACCAAACAGTGCCGTCGAATCTTAAGAAACTAGCGCCTGCACTTTCTTCACCACCAAAAGCCACTTCACCTTGGTGTAAACCTGAGACAAACCATTTAAAACCAACCGGGACTTCATATAATTGTCTTGCTCTGCCCTGCACCACTCGGTCAATCAGTGCGCTTGAGACCAAAGTTTTGCCAATTTTTTTGTCAGCTTGCCAAGCTGGGCGGTTTGCTAACAGATAATTAATGGCGATCGCTAAATAATGATTGGGATTTAATAAGCCGCCCTGACGCGTGACGATCCCGTGTCTATCAAAATCAGGGTCATTTCCAATGCCAATATCAAACTGATCTTTGAGCTTAATGAGGTTAGCCATCGAATACGCTGAGCTGCAGTCCATTCGAATTTTGCCATCTTTATCGAGTGGCATAAAAGCGAATGCAGGATCTACTTTGTCATTAACGACCGTGATATCAAGTTCGTAGTGCCTGGCTATCGCTGGCCAAAATGCGATGCCTGAGCCGCCTAAGGGATCAACACCGATTTTGACGTTTGCTTGCTGAATTGCAGCAAAATCAATGACATTTGCTAAGTCGGCGACATAAGGTTCAACATAATCGTACTCAACAACCAACTTTGACTTTAGTGCCGCTTGATAATCCAGACAGCATACTTCTGCAAGGTTATTGGCGATTAGCTGATTCGCCCGATGTTCAATCCAGCTGGTGGCATCGGTATCTGCAGGTCCGCCATGGGGAGGATTATATTTGATCCCTCCATCAGAAGGTGGATTGTGCGAAGGCGTAATAATCAAGCCATCAGCCAATTCAGTAGTTCTGTTCTTGTTGTAACTTAAAATCGCATGCGAAATAACTGGCGTTGGGGTATATCCATGACCTTGCTGGATCTTAACAGTGACACCATTGGCGACCAATACTTGCAAAGCAGTGCGGAATGCCGGTTCAGACAATGCATGTGTATCTTTCCCCAAAAACATCGGGCCGCTAAAACCTTGCAGTTTTCGATACTCAGCGGTGGCTTGGCAGATTGCTTTGATATGAAATTCATTAAAAGACGCTTCAGTCGCAACACCCCGATGACCAGAGGTGCCAAAACTTACACGTTGATTGGGTTGTGATACATCGGGGCGTAGATTGTAATAACTCGCACAGAGCGCAGGAATATTTTCCAACATGGCTTGTGGAACTTGTTGTCCAGCTAAATGATGAAGCGCCATTTCACATCCTTTTATGAATTTGACAGATCAAAGCGAGGCAAAATTGCCCTACGAAACTATTATAAAAAATCTCGAATTTGTTCAGCTTCTACTTGGTTGTAACCTAACTTGAGAGCAGCTTCGGTTAGCATCATCTTCTTGCGTGTGGTATTCGAATTGGTAATCACCCAGAAGTCACTATTTGGAATTTGTTTTGGGTTCGTACTACTTCCCGCTTCCATTAATTCCGCCGCAGTTTTAGCAAAATAAACGCGATTACGACCTTTAATTTCTAACACATTCGCAAAAGTTGATTTATGAGTGCGAGCCAATGCCGACAAAATCACCAAAAAACGACCAACCACACTCTGTTCTGTTTGTAAGTCTGGTTTTGACAAAATATCAAAGACTTTGGCGTTTGATGATGACGATTCAATGACGGTCTCGCTAACTTTTTCAGTGCTATTAACCTCATTGGATACCGATGTATTTTGCTCAGTCAGCAACAACCGACGTAGAATATCCGAGGCACTTTCACCGATTTGCTGTGTTTGACTTGCGATGTAATGGTACAACTCGTCATCAATTTCTATGGTTTTCATGTAGATGCCTTTTATCACTTCGTTGGGCAACCATTATATAAAGGGAATCTCGCTAACGCCACAGCCGATTTTTTGCTATTCTTGCACGCCATTTATGCTGCAAACAGACGATTGAAGGAATTTCATGTATTTACATAATGATATTTCAGGCGATGGCACGCCATTAGTCCTGATCCATGGTCTATTTGGTAGTTATGAAAACTTAGGAATGATAGCTCGACAGCTATCGGATAGTTTTAAAATCATCAACCTTGATTTGCGCAACCATGGCAAATCGGCGCATGCTCCATCGATGAATTATGCGGAGATGGCGGCCGATGTAGAGGAAACACTACAAACCCTCGGTATTTCTCGTTTTGCTTTACTTGGCCATTCGATGGGCGGCAAAGTTGCCATGCAACTTGCTTTAACTCAGCCTGAAATGGTTTCTGAATTGATATTGGCGGACATTTCGCCAGTACCAACACCTCCTCGTCATCAAGCAATTTTACAAGCATTGGCTAGCATTCCTGTCGCTGAGTTGACAGATCGCCGGCAAGCAGAGCCTTTCTTATTGGCAGCAGTGCCGGAACTAGCCGTGCGTCAATTCTTATTAAAAAATCTGATCAAAGATGACCATCAATTGAGATGGCGCTTTAACTTGCAAGCTTTAATTGACAATTATCAAGAGATTTTAGCTGCGCCTAATGCGCAAGGTGTGTACCCACACCCAGTGTTATTTATTAAAGGTGGAAATTCCGATTATATTTTGCCTGAACATCAGTCAATTATCCTGAGTAAATTTCCTCAAGCGAAAGCGAAAATCATTCAAGGCACAGGCCACTGGCTACACGCTGAGAAACCAGCGGCATTTGCTAAGATAGTTCGTGACTTTTTATTGCGTTAGCGCAGTAATTTTCAGCTTAAGTTATGCTATAGTGCGCGCGTTTTTTTGAAGGTTGGCATCATGTTGCATCAATATATGGCTCAAATTGAGGCTTCGGCCTTATGGATTTGTTTAAGTATCCTGTTTTTCTTGATCGGGATGGCAATTCACGATGTATTGAAAAAGGGCCAAGTTCCTTTGTTTGGTCGAATTTTTGTTTGGTTAGTTTTATTCCTTGGCTGTGCTGGTTTTTTAGCAAAAGGGGTCATTCAATTCATTTATGAATCAAAAGGGCTAGGTTGATGGCCAAGATTGCCACTGATCGTACCACTATCGATTTGTTTGCTGAGGAAAAAAGACCAGGTCGCCCAAAGACCAATCCTCTGCCTAGAGATGAACAACTGAAGTTAAACAAGCGGAATCAGCTCAAAAGAGACCGCAGCAAAGGACTGAAAAGGATCGAATGTAAAGTTCCAGAGGATCTTTACATACAACTTGAAGAAAAAGCAGCGTCATTGCAGTTAACACGCAGTGCGCTTATTGAACAATTGTTATTAGCAGCGTTAGCTAGGTAGGAAGTCTAAATATGGCCACTGTAGGTATATTTTTTGGCAGCGACACCGGGAATACCGAACACATCGCGAAAATGATCCAGAAAGAATTAGGTAAAAATCTGATTGCTGTCCACGATATTGCCAAAAGCAGCAAAGAAGATATTGCAGCATTTGATCTGTTATTATTCGGGATCCCCACTTGGTACTACGGTGAAGCACAGTGTGATTGGGATGACTTCTTCCCAGAGTTAGAAAATATCGACTTTACCAATAAATTATGTGCAATTTTTGGTTGTGGCGACCAAGAAGATTATGCCGAATACTTTCTAGATGCGATGGGTACTTTACGTGACATCATCGAACCGAAAGGCGCCATTATTGTGGGTAACTGGCCAACCAAAGGTTACAATTTCGTTGCTTCTAAAGCTTTGGTCGATAACGACCATTTTGTTGGTTTAGGTATCGATGAAGACCGCCAACCTGAGCTCACCGAACAACGCGTGAAAGCATGGTGTAAGCAAATTTACGAAGAATTAAGCCTTAAAGAACTTGAAGGTCTTTAAGACTCCGGGCTCTATTGACACATAGAAAATTTTAAAGGAGAGCATTGCTCTCCTTTTTCATTGATTGATCCTACAAAAAAATCAAAACCGTTCCGTTCGGAGATCTTGATTCGGATGGATGATCACCCTACTTTCGTGATATCAAAATGTGGGTTTTCGATTAAACCAAGCACATTGCCAAATGGGTCTGCAAGGGTCGCCACAAAGATCCCTTCGCCAACATCCGTTGGCAGATCAATCCGTTCAGCACCAAGCTGGAGAATGCGCTCATATTCAGCAACAATATCTAAGGTACCCCAGTAAGTAACTTGGCCCTTGGTTGAAGGCTCACCGTCTGGCACCAGACCTAACTCAAACCCTGCAATTTGAAAACCTACATAAAAGGGTTGTTGAAAATAAGGAGTTACTGAGAAAACCTCTGAGTACCAACGCGCTGCAGTGCTCAAATCGGAAACAGGATAAATGACAGTTCTGACACCCAACATAAATGAGCTCACTTTTTTAATTTAACGATGTTTGGCTTTTTTACGGACATATAGTGTTCGATTCACTTCACAAACTACTTCACCGGCTGAGTTTTTGACATGCACTAAAAACTCAGGGAAGTACTTATCCCCTGACGCCGTTGCTTGTTTGATTTCTTCGACTGTAGGGTCTTGCAGGAAAAACTCCGCTGTTAATAAGCCTTTTCCGGGTTTAATAAAATCAATATCAGCCCTTTTATCCCACACTAAGTATTCTTTGCCAAGTACTCCCATAACCATTAATGGGTAAATTGGATCAGTCATGGCGAATAACGAGCCACCAAATTGAGAGCTATTAATGTTACGACGCCATGGCCTATCATTTAAGGTCACTTTGGCATAGCGATAATCTTCCGTTAACGTGACAACTTTAATGCCATTAAAGAAAAAAGGAGGCCAAAAATTCAATAAGTGCCTCATTACTGACGGTTTGAAAGCCCAACGCATTTACACCTCTGGTCGGAGTTGTTGAAAATGTAGAGAATATACGTTCTAACGATGTTCGCCAATGCTTTCACAATATTAGGTGTAGATTTCACTTTTCCAAATGCGAGTTATCGACATATAATCGAAAAAAATCCAATTTAAGTAGAGTACAGATGCCAGATCATAATAATGAACTTCGCAGAGCAGGCCTAAAGGTCACCTTACCTCGGGTTAAAATTCTTGAAATACTTCAAGATCCTAGCCACCAACATATTAGCGCTGAAGATGTGTACAAAATCTTACTTGAAATTGGCGAAGATATCGGTCTAGCCACTGTCTACCGGGTTTTAAACCAGTTCGATGATGCTGGGATTGTGACACGCCATCATTTTGAGGGCGGTAAATCAGTTTTTGAGCTCAGCCGCATGGATCATCATGATCATTTAGTTTGCTTAAATTGTGGCAAAGTTATTGAATTTGAAGATGATGAAATCGAACGGAAACAGCTTGAAATTGCTGAAAAAAATGGCATCAAGCTAACCCATCATTCGTTGTATTTATACGGTGAATGTGTCGATAAGGTAGCTTGTGCGAAGAACAAAGGGTAATTCGTTGAGAAACGCCAGCAAAATGCTGGCGTTGTTTTAAGTGCAGTTCGCCGTTCGCGTTAATATCCACTATCAAGTATCACGCATTTGTTCGATTGACAAGCAGCGACAGGTGTTTCTAGTACTTGGCAAGTCCCAGCAACCCCTAGTCTACTTTGTTTCTCTTTTTTCAACTTCGCATAACGTTCACTCGTGATAGCTAACATTTTGCCATCGGTATGATTTTCAGAATACACAATAAATTGGTCTGGCCCGCCACAAGCACGCGCACCAATTCCTAGAACTTTACATTCTTGATCTTGTTGACAAGATTTATCGTTGGTTAGTTTTTGCAGGCGTTGATACAGCTGCTTAGTGTCAAATTGTAATTGAGCCATTGGTCCATCAAGATTATTGGATAATGGGTCAGTTGGCGCTAGCACTGTATTGTCAGGAGTCGCGACACAACCCTGCAATTGTGCAGTGAAAGTGATGAGACAGAGTAGCTTTAATATGTTGTTCAATGGATCCACCCAACGCGAATTTAAACTGAAGTTAGTTAAATAAATGTGACGATGTGAAAAGCCACGTTAGTTAACTTCATTAAAAGGGTCAATAGATGAACCACAAATTAATTGTAACTAAGCGTGCGGTAAATTGGAGCATAAAAAAAGCTGGGCCGATAAAGCACCCAGCTTTCTAAGGACTTGTTACAACTAAATTTTAGCTTCGAGTTCTGGTAACGCAGTAAATAAATCAGCGACTAAACCATAATCGGCAACTTGGAAAATTGGCGCTTCAGGATCTTTGTTGATAGCGACAATCACCTTAGAGTCTTTCATCCCTGCTAAATGCTGGATAGCGCCTGAAATACCCACTGCAATATATAAGTCTGGTGCAACGATTTTACCCGTTTGACCGACTTGCATATCGTTAGGAACAAAACCCGCATCAACCGCAGCACGGCTTGCACCAATTGCAGCATTTAATTTATCAGCGATGCCAGACAACAATTTAAAGTTGTCGCCATTTTGCATGCCACGACCACCAGAAATAATTACTCTTGCGGCCGTCAATTCAGGGCGTTCTGATTTGGTCAGTTCTTCCGAAACAAATGCCGAAAGCGCCGAGCTGCTTGCTGCACCCATGGTTTCGATAGTTGCAGCACCGTCATTCGCCACAGCATTAAAAGCTGAGCTACGCACTGTCAGTACTTTTACTGGATCTGAACTTTGTACTGTTGCAATTGCATTACCAGCATATATTGGACGAACAAAGGTATCACTCGATTCAACAGCGATAATGTCTGAAATTTGTGCCACATCAAGCATTGCAGCAACGCGTGGTAGGAAATTTTTACCTTGAGTGGTCGCCGGTGCCAAAATGTGTGTGTAACCAGTGGCCATTGAAACAACTAATTGGCTTAAGTCTTCAGCTAATTGATGCTGATAAATTTCTGCATCAACATGCAATACTTTAACAACGCCTGATAAGGCAGCTGCCTGCGTAGCTACTGCTGAGCAGTTAAAGCCAGCCACTAATACATGGATATCCCCACCGATAGCAGCGGCAGCGGCTAAGGTTTTGGCTGTGTCTGCTTTCAACTGCTGATTGTTGTGTTCTGCGATAACTAAAATAGCCATTAGATCACCTTCGCTTCTTGCTTTAATTTTTCAACGAGCGCATCAACACTTTCAACTTTAATGCCTGCTTGTCTTGTTGCAGGTGCCGACACTTTCAACACCTTAACATTGCTGCTCAGTGAAACACCGAGCGAGTCCGCTGCTACTACATCAAGCGGTTTTTTCTTTGCTTTCATAATATTTGGCAAAGAGGCATAACGAGGTTCATTCAAACGCAAGTCAGTTGAAACCACAGCGGGAAGTTTTAAAGACACAGTTTGTAAACCGCCATCAATTTCGCGAGTGACTGCGACAGCCCCATCAGCAACCACGACTTTAGAAGCGAAAGTGCCTTGACCCATGCCAGTTAGAGCCGCCAGCATTTGTGCAGTTTGATTGTTATCAGAGTCAATGGCTTGCTTACCTAGGATCACTAATCCTGGTTGCTCTTGTTTCACTAACACGGCAAGCAACTTAGCCACTTGCAGAGAATCCACAGATAATTCTGTTTCTAGCAAAATTGCGCGATCTGCGCCAAGTGCTAACGCTGTGCGTAATTGCTCTTGGGCGGTATTGGGGCCAATTGAAACAACGACGACTTCAGTCGCAACACCCGCTTCTTTTAAACGGACTGCTTCCTCTACAGCAATTTCACAAAATGGGTTTAAAGCCATTTTGACATTGGCTAAATCGACACCTGTTTGATCTGCCTTCACTCTGACCTTGACGTTATAATCAACGACTCGTTTCACCGGCACTAATATTTTCATTGCCATATCCCCTGTTTTGCATCCGATAGGTTTACGTGAAGGTAAACTTAACCTTAAATTATTGCCGCACAATCTAACCACTGTTGACGTTAACGTCAACCTGAAATACCCTTACAAAGTTTAGAATTAATTAAATCATGTAAAGAATAACATCCAAAGACTTTCAGTGATAAAGTCCGACTCAATAATAAGATGAAGGGGGTTGCAGTGGAACGGGAATCGATGGAATTTGATGTAGTGATCGTTGGTGCTGGCCCATCAGGCCTTTCTAGTGCTATCCGTCTGATGCAACAAGCCAAGGCCGCGAAAACCGAATTAACCGTATGCGTTGTCGAAAAAGGCTCAGAAGTCGGTGCACATATTCTTTCTGGGGCTGTTTTCGAACCTAGAGCTTTAAATGAATTGTTGCCTGAGTGGCGTGAACTTGGCGCACCGCTAGGAGTTCCTGTCACTCACGATGATATTTATTTATTGAAATCAGAAAGCAAAGCGGTATCCATTCCACATTTTGCTGTGCCTAAGACGATGCATAACAGTGGTAACTATATTGTATCGATGGGCAATCTTTGCCGTTGGTTAGCGCAACAAGCTGAATCGCTGGGCGTGGAAATTTTCCCAGGGTTTACCGCAGCGTCTGTCATTATTGAAGATGATGTAGTCAAGGGCATTGTCACAGGTGACATGGGGCTTGATAAACATGGTCAACAAAAATCAAGTTATGTCCCAGGCATGGAACTTCGTGCCAAATACACATTGTTTGCCGAAGGCTGTCGTGGTCATCTAGGTAAAGAGCTCATCAAGCACTATGATTTGGACAACAACTCGACGCCGCAACATTATGCACTGGGTTTTAAAGAGATTTGGGATATTGACCCGAACAAACACCAAGCTGGTCTAGTTCTACACTCAGCCGGCTGGCCGTTAACAGATGCCTCAGGCGGCGGTTATTTATATCACGCAGAGAACAACCAAGTCGTTGTGGGCTTAATAGTCGATTTAAATTACAGCAATCCTTACTTAAGCCCATTTGACGAATTTCAACGTTACAAGCATCACCCTGTCATCAGCCAATATTTAACAGGTGGCAAACGCGTCTGTTATGGTGCGCGAGCGATTGCCAAAGGCGGCTTGAATAGCTTACCTAAGATGTCGTTTAAAGGCGGCTTGTTAATTGGTTGCGATGCCGGCACACTGAATTTTGCCAAAATTAAAGGCAATCATACCGCAATGAAGTCTGGCATGATTGCGGCAGAAACGGTGTTTACGGCGCTGAGCCAAGGGGATGCCGGTGGTACTGATTTAATTAGCTTTGGCGATAATTTCAAACAGAGCTGGTTATATGATGAGCTTTATCGGTCACGCAATTTTGGCCCCGCCATGCATAAATTTGGCTCTATCCTCGGCGGCGCCTTTAACATGATCGACCAAAACTGGTTTGGCGGCAAACTGCCATTCACGTTGAAAGATACAAGCCTTGATCATGCCCAATTAAAATTGGCAAAAGAGAGCGAACAAATCAGTTATCCAAAACCTGATCAAGTACTCAGCTTTGATAAGTTATCGTCGGTATTTTTATCCAATACCAATCACGAAGAAGAACAACCGTGCCATTTGCAGTTGTTAGATGCCAACATCCCTATCGCTGTGAACTATGCCCAATATGCTGAACCTGCCCAGCGTTATTGCCCTGCTGGCGTTTATGAAATCGTCAGCAATGAAAATTCTGAGCCAAGACTTCAAATTAATGCGCAAAATTGTATTCACTGCAAAACTTGTGACATTAAAGACCCAAGTCAAAATATTCGTTGGGTAACGCCTGAAGGTGCAGGTGGCCCTAACTATCCAAATATGTAATTACTAGACTCACAGAATAGTCACTCATTTGAAAAACCACTGGCAAAACCAGTGGTTTTTTCTTCTGCGACAAAATGCCACAGCGGGCATCCTGTATTAAATAAATATAAGTTATTGTTTTATAAGCATTTCACCCGATCGCTATATTAGTTAATGCTAAAATAAATTTTCAAATATTGATCCGCATCAAAACAAAAAGCACTGAAATGAACTAGTGTATAAAAGCCTTGATATCAGGGCTTGAATATTGGAGCAAAACATCATGTTGGATGTGATAGACCTGTCGAGATTGCAATTTGCTTTTACCGCGATGTACCACTTTTTGTTTGTCCCTTTAACTTTAGGGATGACATTCCTTTTAGCCATTATGGAATCAGTTTATGTGATGACCGGTAAAGAAATTTACCGCGATATGACCAAATTCTGGGGCAAATTATTTGGCATCAACTTTGCGCTCGGCGTAACTACTGGGATCGCCATGGAGTTTCAGTTCGGCACCAACTGGTCCTATTATAGTCACTATGTTGGCGATATCTTCGGTGCTCCGCTCGCAATTGAAGGATTAATGGCCTTTTTCCTGGAGTCAACCTTGATTGGTTTATTCTTTTTTGGCTGGGACAAATTAAGCAAAGTCCAGCATTTGGCAGTCACTTGGTTGGTCGCTTTGGGTTCTAACCTTTCGGCCTTGTGGATTTTAATTGCCAATGGCTGGATGCAAAACCCAGTCGGGGCTGAGTTCAACTACACCACTATGCGCATGGAAATGCAGAGCTTTTCTGAGGTGATATTCAATCCAGTCGCTCAGGTCAAATTTGTCCATACTGTTTCTGCAGGTTACGTCACTGGCGCAATGTTCGTGCTGGCGATTTCTGCTTGGTACATGCTCAAAGGCAGAGATTTAGCATTCGCGCGACGTAGTTTTGCCATTGCATCCGCTTTTGGTTTGGCAGCCTCAGTTTCGGTGATTGTTCTCGGTGATGAATCAGGTTATGAACTTGGCGATGTGCAAAAAGTAAAATTAGCGGCAGTCGAAGCAGAATGGGAAACTCACCCTGCTCCAGCATCTTTTACCGTTATCGGCATTCCAAATGAAGATACCCAAACCACTGACTACGCCATTAAAATTCCGTATGCACTTGGCTTAATTGCAACTCGGTCATTGGATGAGCAAGTGACTGGTTTAAAAGATCTGAAAGATCAACACCGCGAGCGCATTATCAACGGCGTTGAAGCCTATCGTTTACTCCAGCAATTACGCGCTGGTGATAAATCAGCAGAAACCATCGCAGCTTTTGATGCCGTGAAGAAAGATTTGGGTTATGGCTTATTACTCACCGCATATGCGAAAGATCCGTTGACAGCCACGCCAGAACAAATCCAACAAGCAGTGGATAACAGCATTCCCAAAGTTGCACCGATGTTCTGGAGTTTCCGGATTATGGTAGCCGCTGGTTTTATCATGCTCGTCGTGTTTGCCTTATCGTTCTACTACAGTGCCAAACGGTTAGAACGTAAACCAAAATGGCTGCTCAAAGCTGCACTGTTTAGCTTACCTCTGCCATGGATTGCTTGTGAAGCCGGTTGGTTTGTTGCTGAATACGGTCGTCAACCTTGGGCCGTTGGTGAAGTATTGCCAACCCATTTGGCAGCCTCTGGTTTAACAACTACCGAAGTCTGGACCAGTCTTATCACCATCAGTGTTCTATACACAATTTTCCTCATCATTGAGGTATGGCTGATGCAACATTTCGCCCGTAAAGGACCATCATCGTTGCATACCGGAAAATATGACTTAGAAACTGGTTTGGTTAAAGGGGTGTAACATGGATTATGAATTTTTAAGATTTATCTGGTGGCTGCTGATAGGCGTTTTGCTCATTGGGTTTGCGATTACCGATGGTTTCGATATGGGGGTCGGTGCGTTACTGAAAGTAGTTGGTAAGAATGACAACGAACGGCGAGTACTTATTAATGCTGTGGCGCCGCACTGGGATGGCAACCAAGTATGGCTAATTACCGCTGGGGGGGCGTTATTTGCAGCATGGCCGCCTGTTTATGCAACTTCGTTCAGTGGTTTTTACTTAGCGATGATTTTAACCCTAGTTGCGTTATATTTCAGACCTATTGGTTTTGACTATCGGTCAAAACTGGAGTCAGCAAAATGGCGTAGCAATTGGGATTGGGCTTTAACTTTTGGTTCAAGTGTCCCACCCATTATCTTTGGTGTTGCTTTTGGTAATTTATTGCAAGGCGTGCCATTTCATTTCGATGAACTGCTGCGTGTCAATTATACCGGTTCATTCTTTGCGTTATTAAATCCATTTGCATTGTTAGTTGGCGTGCTGAGTTTATTGATGTTTGTCACGCAAGGCGCAACTTATTTGCAGATGAAAACCGAGGGTGAGTTAAGAAACCGCAGCGAAACGATTGGGCTGTTGACTGGTTTTGGTGCAGCACTATTATTTGTGCTTGCTGGAGTTTGGTTGACCTTTGGCATTGAAGGCTATGTGCTGACTAGCGCTATTGATCATAATGCCATCAACAATGCGGTCAGCAAAACAGTCGAAGTGCAAGCAGGAGCATGGTTAGCGAATTATGATAAAGCGCCCATTTTATGGTTGTTGCCAATTCTTGGCGTTGCTTCTTTCATGTTAGCTGGCGTGTTTAGTAAGGCGCATAAAGCGGGTCTGGCATTTTTATTGTCATCGCTGGGTCAAGCTGGTGTCATTTTGACCTGTGGCGTCTCGATGTTCCCATTTGTCATGCCATCAAGTTCAAATCCTGCGCATAGCCTGACCATGTGGGATGCGACTTCTAGTGAGCTGACATTAAAAATTATGTTTATTGTGGCCTGCATTTTTGTCCCTATTGTCTTAGGTTATACCATTTGGAGTTATGCAAAAATGTTCGGGCGCTTGAATGAGAAAACCATTCAAGAAAACACTCACTCATTATATTAAGGAGCAGACAATGTGGTATTTTGCTTGGATATTAGGAGTACTCTTGGCATGTTCATTCGGGATCATCAATGCGATGTGGCTTGAACTCAATGGCTATGCCGAAGAACAAGAATAAACTTTCTGAAGAGCAGGCATTACTCAATGTCTGGCTGTTAGCTGAAACCAAGCCACTGCGAAGTGCGCTTGGTTTTGGTGTTTGCAGTTTAGTTTTTTTAATTGTACAGATGTGGTGCTTATCCGAGGTTGCGAATGATTTGATCCAAAGAGCAACTCCGCAAGCCTTGCCCCTATTGTGTTTTTTTATATGTTGGATCCTTCGAATTTGTTGTCATGAATTAAGGCAATATCAATCACAACGCGCAAGTCTACGGATCCGAAATTTTATCCGTCAAAGCGTGTTGACTAAGTTGATTGTGGCAGGACCTTTACGGCATGAGTATGGTTCCGATGGCGAACTGACGTCTTTAGTTCTGGAGAAAATTGAAGCGCTTGATGGCTATATGAGTCGTTATTGGGTGCAGCAATACATTGTAGTGATTGCCCCACTTCTTATCAGTTGTGCCGTAGCAAGCCAAAGCTTACTTGCAGCCGCAATCATGCTCTTTACCGCCCCTATTGTAATTGTATTTATGATTTTGGTCGGTAAAGAAGCCACTGATGCCAATCGCGAACAATTTACAAGATTGACGCACATGGGAGGCCGTTTTTTTGATTTTATTCTGGGACTCAATACCCTTAGACATTTTAAAGCCACAGAAATTGCCGAAGCGCAATTGCTTGCTGCCGCAGATGGTTATAAGAAAAGTAGTTTTAGCGTATTAAAAATGGCTTTTCTTTCCACTGCTGTATTGGAGCTTTTTAGCAGCTTAGCCATTGCTTTAGTGGCGCTCTATTTGGGACTCGGTCTGATTGGTGAATTACCCTGGCTGAAGCAGCAAGTGGCAGTTGATTATCAAGCCGCTATCTTCATTTTGTTACTAGCCCCAGAGTTTTATGCGCCATTACGGCAATTAGGTTCAGATTATCATGCGAAAGCGCAGGCGATTGCGGCCACAAATTCGCTAATGCCCCTTTGGCATGCACCTGCCAAAGCCCCGATTACGGGAAATGCCATCTCTGATTGGCAACAGGATAGTTATCTTAGTTGTCGTGATATCACGGTAGAGCATCAAGGTAAGCTTCGTTTGCAACTCAATGAATTTGAATGCAAATTTAAAGATCAATGGCTCATCACGGGTGTTAGCGGCAGTGGTAAGTCAACCTTTTTGCAATTATTGTGTGGATTCTGGCCATGGCAAGGTGAAATCAAGGTCAATAACCTACCACTGAATGAATTAAAGTTAGAGCATTGGCGATCTCAAATTGGTTACTTGCACCAAAAACCTGAATTCTTACCGGGAACTATTGCCGATAATTTAAAAGCTGGTGATCCCAATATTCAGGATCTTGAAATTTGGCAAGCTATCACAGCGGTTGGGCTATTCGAATTCATCCATGAATTACCGCAGCAACTGCAGTATAAACTGATTGATAATGCTGCAAATTTATCCGGCGGGCAGCAGCAAAGATTAGCGTTGGCAAGGCTCATCCTCGCCAACAAAAAGATCTGGTTGTTAGATGAACCTTGGGTGCATCTCGATGCAGAAAATATGAGTGCGATGATTGCTCTGATAAAAGAGTATTGTTCTGATAAAACATTGCTGTTGGTCAGCCATCAAACTCAAGGGCTGGAGTGGATCGCTAATCGTTTGTGTATATCAAAAGCTGATGATGGTCATTATTTCACTAAATTGCAAAATGGTACCGACATAGATAGTCCAGAAAAAAGAGTGGGTGAACATGCGAGATAAAGCAAATCAAATGTTTACCCTAAGCGCGCTTTGGCAGATGGCCAAGCCAGGTTGGCTGATAAGTTTTTGCTTAGGGCTGATCACTTTGGCCAGTGGCTTGACGTTATTGGGATATTCGGGCTGGTTTATTTCCGCAGCTGCAATTGCTGGCGTAATTGGTACGCAAGCAGGATTGTTTAATTATTTAAGACCGGGGGCCATGATCCGGTTATTAGCAATTTTGCGAACGGCCGGTCGATATGCAGAAAAACTTCAATCGCACTACACCATTTTAGAGGTGTTAAAAACCTTAAGGCTCGAAACATTTAAATTGTTGTGTTTACGCTTTAATCCTTATTATTCTTTAAGGGCACGGCGATTTGAGGCATTACAACAACTGATTGCCGACATCGATCTCTTGGATCAATATCCTTTAAGAATTGTCCTCCCCTACTTTTGGGCATTTACTCTGTCGGCCATCGCTGCAATCCTACTAATCATCTGGCTTCCTGAGGGCGCTCTAGTGATCATAGCTGTATGGTTCAGTCTTTTAGTAGTCCTGCCTGCAACGCAATATCATTTTTGCAAACAACTTGCTGCAGAAGAGGCTGTGGTTCAAAGTCAGCGCCGCGAATTCGTGTTAGAGAATATGACCGGACTGACAACTCTAAGTATGATGGGACAATCACAACAGTTTCTCCGGCAATTTGCCAATACTGAACATGAATTATTGCCGCGCCAAGCTCAATTAATTCTATTGAATCATATTTTTTCTGCACTTCAACAGTTGATACTGCTGGTGTTAACGGCCTATCTCTTGATGTTGCACCCGTCGTTGCAGCCAGCATTATTGATTGGTGCCTTGTTAGCTTTGCTGGGGGCAAACGAGATCCTTTCTCCGTTAAATCAGTTACACCAGATGTGGGCTCAGGTGTATCAAGCACAACAACGCTTGAAGAAATTGGTGTCACAACCTACTATCCAAGCAACTGGCGTACATTTAGTTTTAGACAATAAAGTGGCGCTGTCACTGAAACAACTTCGTTGGCAGCATTCCAGCAATACAACCATTGATTGTACCCTGAGTGGCGGGGATTTAGTGCTCTTGTCCGGGAGTTCTGGTGCTGGCAAATCTAGCCTGTTTGCAACCATAGTCTCGGATCTGCCACTAATTTCTGGCGAGATTTTAGTTCAAGGCCCTGCGGCAAAGATCAGTATCCTTGAACAACATCCTTATGTATTTTCACTCTCTATTGCTGCCAATCTCAGAATTGCGATGCCAAATGCTTCTGATCAGCAACTACTTGATGTGTTAGAAATTGTCGAGTTAATGCCTTGGTTAGCGCGGCAATCCAATGGGTTATTGAGCCAATTAGGTCAAGAACATGGAGGTTTTTCAGGGGGCGAAGCTCGGCGATTTGCCTTAGCTCGTTGTTTGCTGGCGGATGCAGATTTATTGCTCTTGGATGAGCCGTTTGCGGGTCTTCCAATTGACCAAGCAGAACGGATATTGCTGCGGTTAAAGGTACGTTTGAAAGATAAGATTTGTTTAATTATCAGTCATCAAGTACCTGATATGACAATTTTTAATAGATTTATCCATATCTAAGTTTGAAAAATCATTGATTAAATTCGGGAGTATTTTGTCAGAAATGGTTGAGTTTCGGGCTAATGTAGACCACGAGACTATTTTGACATTCTGTCTAAGTTCGCCTGAATCGCATCTAGTATCTCAGTGCTACCTTCAAGCTTAAACCATGCGGTTTTGGCCAATTCTATTTCAGAATACAGAGCCATTTCTTGCGATAAATTGAGCGGGGCTTGTTCAGTTGGAATAAGTTGTAACCAACCAGCTTTGCCGTGTGTCTTCACCAGATATAATGCTTTATCAGCTAAGGTCAGTGTTGCATCCCAATTCCAATGCGCAAGCTCAGCCGGCGGATGTTGAACAACACCAATCGAGCAACGTACAGGTTGCTTCATATGCTCTTGATGTGGCCACTGATGAAGACTAATCTTGCGTTGTAATCGAGTGACAAATTCTCTCGCTGATAACGAGTTTTCCTGGATCACCAAAAACTCTTCGCCGCCCCATCGCACCACATGATCTGTTGCCCTTACTTCTTGTGTCAGTAATTTTGCCATCGCCACCAAAATTTCATCACCGACTAAATGGCCATAGGTGTCATTGATTTGTTTAAAATTATCCAAATCTATAAGAATGATTTGTAGGGTGCCCGTGTTCTTGGCGTAAGGTTGATTCACCAAATCCAACCAATTATTGAGGTATCGTCGATTATGTAGGCTTGTTAAGGTGTCGGTGTGACTGGCTTGCTCTAATTTATGATTAAGCTCAGCAAGCTGCTGATTACTCAATTCAAGTTCCTTTGTTCTTGCCTCAACCATTTGCTCTAGTTTTGCTTTGGCATGTGCAAGCTGTTTGACTCTGAGTAAATAAAAAGCATAGATCAATGCAACGATGCCCATGACCGCAAGAATTTTCAACCAAAGTCGTTCATACCAATAAGCCTCTAAAGAAATACTGATCCTGAGCGGCTGACTCCACTGTTGCTCACCTGAATAACGACTCTGCACCAAAAATTCATAATTCCCTGGGGGCAAATTCGTATAAAACGCCTGTCTTCGCGTATCAACCTCTTGCCAATCTAGGTCATAACCTAATAGCTTATAACGAAAAACCAGCGCGGATGCGCGATAAAAAATCGGCGCCGTAAAATCAATCCGCCAATCACGTGCATTGACAGGTAATTGATTATTCAACGCCTGATAACGGGTATTTCCAGCATAGAGTCCGTCAAAAACGGGTCTTGGTAATTTTGATTCTGAAGAAAGATTATTTGTATTAACCGAGACAATCCCAGCTAAAGTTGGATACCAAATTCGATCACGCCAAAAGGCTCCTTTGCCGTTCCCTGCACCATTACAGCAACGATAGCTATCAACCCTAGCACTGCCGCCTTTGTCCTGCAGAATGATGTGAGGCATTAATTCAGCCCCATTAGCCAAACTCGTTTCAGGCAACAAATAAATACCATCAGTACTGGAGACAATCAGTGCTTTATGAATATCTTGAACATGCAAAGCTGTTTTGGCGGGAATTCCTTTTTCGGGGCTAAACCAAGTCAATTGCTGGTCATTTAAAAAAGCGAAACCCGATTGAAAGGTACCTACAATTAACTGAGATTTATCCGATGTTTCACCAATAAATGTGATATGCGATAGTTTTAATTGTTCATCACCAACTAATTCGAAATGCTCGGAAACTTTCTTATAAAGCCCACGCTCAGTCCCCACCCAAAGAATTTGGCGACTGTCTAAAAATACAAACCTAATTTTCCGATTATCAAATTCATTTTTTTGATGCATATCGATGAGTTGGCCATTGGCATAGCGATACAGGCCATCATAAGAGGCTATCCAAATTTGTTGTTGATTGTCTTCAACTAAACCATTGATTTGCGTATTCGCAAGCGCAGGGAATTGTTCTTCGATTTCAATGCCGGCTTCAGTCTTCACACCTCTAACTAAGCCGCTCCGCGTTCCCAACCACCATCGTTGCTGGCTGTCTCGAAACATCGAATAAACAACTTTGTTTGGTAATTCTCCTTTAATCGGTATTGATACAAATTGCTCGTCTTGGGTAAATTCAGCAACACCTTGGTTATGGCCCACAAATAACCGATCATCAGCAACCATAAGTGACCAGACAAAAGGATCTGCGAGTCCTTGTTTCATGCCGTAATTTCGCGTTGAATCCTGACGTAAGCGTGTTAAACCATTCGATTTACTGCCAAACCAAAGATTGCCATCTTCATCTTCAAAAGCACTGACAACCCACTCAACTGAAGCATTTTGGGTCCGTTTGATCCGTTCAAATATTTTCTTATCGTTAATACGGATCAACTCATCATAAGTTGCTATCCAAAAATTTTGCCGTTGATCGACATACAATTTCAAAATCTCTGTGTCAATTGAATGCTCGCCAAACAAGTTTTTGCTTAATCGTCCATTTTCATCAACAAGATATAATCCCTGATTGGTACCTATATACAGCTGTTGCTGGTACACGGCTATCCTGTTGATAGTCAACCGCTCATTGGGCCATTGCACTGGAATTTGTTTAAGGACACCTTGTTGATAAATAGCTAATTGATTGATCCCCCCAATATAAACAGCGTCACCATAGGTTAGTAAACTTGAAACCTGGCCATGATACTCAGTCAATTTCGTGAGCATTTGATCTTTGAAGAGATATAGCGCTTCACCACCAATCAAAATGTCATTGTTGTGGTTGGTTGTTATGACATTGATACCCTCAATGCTCTGTTGCTGATAGGTTATTTCTGTAAAAGACTGATTTTGGTATTTAATTAACTTAGTGGTACTAGCGAACAGAATTGAATTGTCCTGTTCTACAACCACTGCACGTAGTAGAGGATTTTGTAATAAAGGGGTGTGACTGCCATCAAAGGCAATAAATTGAAGTCCATCAAATCTGACTAAACCACCTTCCGTGGTCAACCAAAGAAAACCCTGTTTGTCTTGGGCGATATCAGTAATTGAAATTTGAGGTAAGCCCTCTTCCGTCGACCAATTGCGACGAATACTTTCTTCAAAACTCGAGACTCCAGCAGCAACAACACCAGAACAGAGCCATAGAAAAAGCCACATCAAGCGGACAAATAATAACTGCATGGCACCTCAACGGTTAACACCGATACTGAAGGATTTATAATTAATCGGATAGCATTCAATTAAAATATAGATTCATTATCAGATGCAGACAAATATTTGTCTGCATCTACATTTCTCTGAACATTGATTATGGTAAAGGAGTTCCTCGACTGGCAACATAAAGCTGATACCAATGTTCTCTGGTTAATCGGACTTGCAGCGCATCAGTACAAGCTGCAATTCGCTGCGGGTCGACGGTACCTATCACCGGTTGAATTTTTGCGGGATGCAACATCAGCCAACTCAACACAATCGCTTCAGGGCTGGTTTGGTACATGGCAGCGAGTTCTGCAACTTTGGCTGCTGTCTGATGCTCAGCAGCATTCGTTGGAGTTTTACCACCAGAAAACAATCCTTGCGCCAAACTGCCCCATGCCTGTAATTGAATTTTGCCAGCCATACAATATTCAACTGTACCGTAGCTAAAATGATGGTTTGCACCTTGCGGCATTCCTGTCAAAATATTTTGTTCAAGCCAGTCGATATTATGCAAACTCATCTGGAGTTGGTTGACGATCAGTTTGTCAGAGAATGCCGATTGTAAAAGTTGTAATTGCGGCCAGCCAAAATTAGAAACACCAAAATAGCGAACTTTGCCTGATTGTTTTAAGTGGTTCAGTGCTGATGCAACTTCTTCCACATCCATTAATGGATCTGGGCGGTGCAAAAGCAGAATATCGAGATACTCAGTTTTTAATCGGCGCAGGCTCTGATCCACTGAATCGAGAATATAAGGCTTAGCAAAATCATAACGGCCAGGCCCTTGCTCATCTGCAAAGCGAATGGCACATTTAGTCTGCAAATAAATCTTTTCACGAAGACCGTGATTTGATTGTAGATAATCACCAAAAACCTGCTCAGCTTTGCCTTTAGTATAGATATCAGCGTGATCGAAAAAATTGATTTGTTGTTCAAGTGCCTTATCTATCGCGCGATAGGCAATTTGACGTTGTTCCGTTGTCGTCAGACTGGTATCCCAAGTGCCACCGAGCCCCATACAACCATAAACTATCCGACTCACATCAGGTAAGGCATTACTCAGAGGCAACATTACTCAATCCCACTCAAATAAATTGAAAGTGGCAGTTTAAAGAGAAATGTTGCAGCTTGGAAGGAAAATGGGGTCGGATGACCGCAGCGATCAGATAAACACCGCGGTGTGGTCGATACATATTAAGCGCTAATCGATTTATGCCGATAGTAATTGAACAAACCAATCAGCGAAGCAGCGATCCAGAATATCTCGATTACAAAACTGGCTAAATTAAAGTTAATACATAAACTGAATAACAGAAATAAAGCACCGACAAGATTCATCAGGTTATAAACCAAACCTTTGGGAGAAACTTTATTCAGTTGCAGCAGAAAGAAAGCGCCAACGACTAAAGTGGTGCCAGACATCCCGATAATATCGGCAATGAGATTTAACATGTTTGCTCCTATCAAGCATCAGTCGTCCAGATAGGCTGGCCCAATCCATGGGAAGGACGATTCTCTTCAGTGAAAGCACTGAGTTCCGTGAGACAGCGAGATTGTTGAGACTAAGTCCCATTTTAAAGCAAAAAAGCCGCATTAAGCGGCTTCTTTAAATTTGGAGCGGGCAACGAGGCTCGAACTCGTGACCTCGACCTTGGCAAGGTCGCGCTCTACCAACTGAGCTATGCCCGCAAAATCTGACTTACTAATTGGTGTTAGTAAGTGGTGCCCGGGGCCGGACTCGAACCGGCACGACTTGTGGTCGAGGGATTTTAAATCCCTTGTGTCTACCGATTTCACCACCCGGGCAGACATATTTACTTATTTACGCCAGTAAATGGAGGCGGGTCCCGGAGTCGAACCGAGGTGGACGGATTTGCAATCCGCTGCATGGCCACTCTGCCAACCCGCCATTTGACGTTTGGAGCGGGCAACGAGGCTCGAACTCGTGACCTCGACCTTGGCAAGGTCGCGCTCTACCAACTGAGCTATGCCCGCTTTGTAT
>JACCDH011503247.1_pt1 | contig 67521 bp, 62 predicted proteins | sample 7442481 | NCBI WGS metagenome assembly JACCDH01 (sample SAMN15323433, study PRJNA562643) | freshwater metagenome | isolation source: river surface water | place: USA:Blue River Watershed | collected 2017-08-15 | reverse complement strand
TCATCCCACAGCCGGACGGTGGCGTAATAGGGATTGCCCTCGTCCTCATATTTCTGGCGGATCGGGTTCTTGAAGGCCTCGGCCTCCTCCGGCGTCCATTTCGCGGCATCGCGGTGGACCGTGGCCAGCACCGATGCCGCCTGCTCGCCCCCCATCAACGAGATGCGGGCATTGGGCCAGGTGAACAGGAACCGCGGCGAATAAGCGCGGCCTCACATGCCGTAATTGCCCGCGCCAAAGCTGCCGCCGATCACCACGGTGAGCTTGGGGACGTTAGCAGTTGCGACAGCGGTGACCAGCTTGGCGCCGTGCTTGGCGATCCCTTCCGCCTCGTACTTGCCGCCAACCATGAAGCCCGAGATGTTCTGCAGGAACAGCAGCGGGATCTTGCGCTGGCAGGCCAGTTCGATGAAGTGCGCGCCCTTCACGGCGCTTTCGGAAAACAGCACGCCATTGTTGGCCAGGATCGCCACCGGCATGCCCCAGATGTGGGCAAAGCCGCAGACCAGCGTGCTGCCGTAATGCGCCTTGAACTCGTGGAACTCGCTGCCATCGACCAGCCGAGCGATGACTTCGTGGACATCGTAGGGCGCGCGGACATCGTCCGGCACGACCGCATATAGCTCTTCGGCATCGTAGATCGGCGCACGCGGCTCCTTGAGCGGCAGGCCGTGATCATGACGCGGACCGAGGTGGGAGACGATATCGCGCACGATGGTCAGCGCATGCTCGTCATTCTCGGCCAGGTGATCGACCACGCCGCTCTTGCGCGCGTGCAAATCGCCCCCGCCCAGATCCTCGGCGCTGATCTCCTCACCGGTCGCGGCTTTCACCAACGGCGGACCGGCGAGGAAGATCGTGCCCTGGTTGCGGACGATCACCGTTTCGTCGCTCATCGCCGGGACATAAGCCCCGCCGGCGGTGCAAGACCCCATCACGCAGGCAATCTGGGGGATGCCCTTTGCGCTCATGTTCGCCTGGTTGAAGAAGATCCGCCCAAAGTGATCGCGGTCTGGAAAGACCTCGGCCTGGTGCGGCAGGTTGGCCCCGCCGCTGTCGACCAGGTAAATGCAGGGCAAGTGATTGGCCTCGGCAATTTCCTGTGCGCGCAGGTGCTTCTTGACCGTCAGCGGATAGTAAGTCCCGCCCTTCACCGTCGCATCGTTAGCCACGATCATGCACGTCCGGCCCGAAACGCGCCCGATCGTAGTGATGATCCCGGCGCCGGGAATGTCCTCGCCATAAACGCCGTTTGCCGCAAGCTGTCCGATTTCGAGCAAGGGCGAGCCCGGATCTAGCAGCCGTTCAACGCGTTCGCGGGGCAGCAGCTTGCCGCGACCGGTGTGGCGCTCGCGGCTTTTTTCATCCCCGCCCAGCGCGGCCTCGGCCACTTTAGAACGCAGATCGCCGGCCAGCGCGCGGTTGTGCGCCGTGCGGGCCTGGGCCTGCGGATCGTCGAGATTCAACGCGGTGCCAAGGACCGGGGCGCTCATCAGGCAGCCCCGATCAGTTCGCGGCCGATCAGCATCCGGCGGATCTCATTGGTGCCAGCACCGATATCGAGCAGCTTGGCATCGCGCAGGTAGCGTTCAACCGGCCAGTCCTTGGTATAGCCGGCCCCGCCCAGCGCCTGGACGGCTTCGCCGGCTACCTTGAAGGCGTTCTCGCTGGCGAGCAGAATGGCCCCCGCCGCGTCGAAACGCGTCGTCTGCCCGGCATCGCAGCTCTTCGCCACGGCATAGGTATAGGTGCGGGCCGATTGCAGCGCGACATACATGTCCGCCACCTTGGCCTGCATCAGCTGGAAGGCGCCGATCGGCTTGCCGAACTGCTTGCGCTCACGCAGATAGGGAATGACCGTGTCGAGACAGGCCTGCATGATGCCCAGTTGCAGGCCCGCCAGCACGACGCGTTCATAATCCAGCCCGCTCATCAGCACGCCCACGCCGCCATGCAGCGGGCCCATGATCCGGTCTTCGGGAATGAAGCAATCATTGAACACCAGCTCGGCCGTGGGGCTGCCGCGCATCCCCATCTTGTCAATCTTCTGCCCGATCGAGAAACCTTCATCGCCCTTCTCGATCAGGAAGGCGGTGATGCCTCGGCTTGCGGCTTCTGGCGCGGTCTTGGCATAGACCACCAGCGTATCGGCATAGGTGGCGTTGGTGATCCAGAACTTGGTGCCGTTGAGCACGTAACCGCCCTGCACGGCATCGGCCTTGAGCTTCATCGAGACGACGTCTGATCCGGCCCCGGCTTCGGACATGGCCAGCGACCCGACATGATCGCCCGAGATCAGCCCGGGCAGATACTTCGCCTTCTGCTCGTCATTGCCCCAGCGGCGAATCTGGTTCACGCAAAGGTTGGAGTGCGCGCCATAGGACAGGCCGATCGAGGCCGAAGCGCGGCTGACTTCTTCTACGGCGATCACGTGTTCAAGATAGCCCAGGCCCAGGCCGCCCCATTCCTCTTCCACCGTGATCCCGTGCAGGCCCAGCTGGCCCATCGCCGGCCACAGCTCCGCGCGTGGGAACCAGTCCTCCGCATCGGCCTTCGCCGCCAGCGGCGCGATCTGTTCATCGGCGAAGCGGGCCGTGACCGCACGGATCATTTCCGCGCTTTCAGGCAGGGCAAAATCGAAATCAGGGGTGGCGCGCATGGCAAACTCTCCAAGGTCTGACCGCAGCCTACCCCAACCCGATTAAACGGAAAAACTGGAAATTGTCCGACAGAAGTATAGAATTAACCTATGCTAAGCCGAATTCAGCTCCGCCAGTTCCTGTCCGTGGTCGACACCGGCAGCTTCACCCGCGCCGCGAATGCGCTGAACATCGCGCAGCCATCCCTATCAAGCGGGATCGCAGAACTGGAACGCCAGCTCGGCACGCGCCTGTTCATTCGTGAACGGCGGCGGATCAGGCTGACCACTGCCGGAAACGAATTGCTGCCGATTGCCCGATCAATCGAGCGCGATTTTCATGAGGCTGAAACCCGGGTTGGGAACCTGCCGGTTCCGGTTCGTCCCTTGAAGCTTGGGGTGATCGACTCGCTTTCAACGGTCTGGCTCGAAGCCATCATCGGCCAGTATCACGGCGACGAACCGCTGGAACTGATCGAAGGCGGGGAACGCGAACTTTCGTCCGCGATCGGCAATGGCTCGATTGACGTCGCGCTCACCCTGGTCCGCGCGGACGATCCCTCTGCGCTGTTTGAAGAGGATTACTGCCTTGCTCTGACCGCGTCTCATCCCCTGGCCAGCAAATCCCGGATCGCTCCTGAAGACGTGGCCAGCGAAACCATGATGGCGCGCCGATCCTGCGAGATATTGACCGACACCAGCCGCTTTTTCACCGAACGCGGGGTGCGGCCGCGCTTTGCCTTGCGTTCGGCAAATGATGACCGGGTCATGGCTGCAGTGCGGGCGGGGATCGGGGTTACCGTGGCGCCGCGCTCCCTGGGCGGGAGGGGCATCGCCATGGTCGAACTTGAAGGATTCGCCCGCAAGCGGACCATCGGTCTGGTGCAAGGGGCGCATGGCAGAGCCGGAACTGCGCCACTGCTGAAGGCCCTGCGCTCAACCGCACCGGATGGGCTTAGACCGATAGCGCGATAAACAAGCGCAATCCTGCCACAAGGGCGGACCCTCGCACGGGAATAAGAAGCGATGTGAAGGGCTTCGTGGCGGTGGAGAGGCGACCCCACTCCAACAGTCTTCTAGGCCTAACCTATTGATTTAAAAAACCGTATTTTTGGTTCGTACTCCTGATGGTGTGCAGACTGAGCTACTCCAAACAGCCATCATACTCACCCTGGCAAAAGTCAGGCGCTGCGCACGACGTAGCGGAACCCGATGTGGCTGGTTGCGCTGTCAATCATTTCAGGATGCCGGGCGGCCGGGCGATAGTGTTGGCAATAGTTGGCGGCGCACAAGTGCGATCCGCCTTTGAGAACCTTTCAACCAATCCTGATTTGCGGCTGGGCCGGATCAAGGCTGGTTTTATGCGTGCCTCCGCGCGGGTTGGTGATCGTGCAACAGACCTCGGGGTGGCGCTTCTTCGCAAACCAACGCCACCCAAAGATCAGGCTGTTTTCTCATTGCCAAGGGCAATGCACAGATACTTGATCTCAAGATAATCATCGAGCCCATGCCTTGACCCCTCTCGCCCAAGACCAGATTGCTTGATCCCGCCGAACGGAGCAACTTCTGTCGAAATAAGCCCGGTGTTAATCCCAACCATGCCTGCTTCAAGTGCCTCGGCCACGCGCCAGACCCGGCCCAGATCACGTGCGTAGAAGTAGCTGGCCAATCCGAACTCGCTGGCGTTGGCTAGAGCGATCACCTCATCCTCGTCTCGAAAGCGGATGACCCCGGCGAGCGGACCGAAGGTTTCCTCCCGCGCCAGCATCATGTCGGGTTTCACCTCGGCCACGACCGTCGGCTGGAAATAATTATCGCCGCGCTCGTTGCGACCACCACCCACCATAACGACCGCGCCGCCCGCCAGGGCATCGGCAAGGTGCTCCTCGACCTTTTGCACCGCAGCCTGGTCGATCAGCGGGCCAATAGTCACGCCCTCGTCCATGCCGTAACCAACCGTCAGCTCCTTCACCCGTGCCGCCAGCTTGGCGACAAACTCGTCATAGACGCGCTGCTGCACGTAGAATCGGTTGGTGCAGACACAGGTCTGCCCACAATTGCGGAACTTCGAAACGATCGCACCGTCAACCGCTGCATCGATGTCAGCATCGTCGAACACCAGGAACGGGGCGTTACCGCCGAGTTCCATCGACACCTTTTTGACCGTTTCGGCGCAGTCGCGAAGCAGCTTCACCCCCACCTCGGTCGAGCCGGTGAAGGTCAGCTTGCGTACCTTGGGATTGCTCGCCAATTCGCCGCCGATCGCGCCCGCGCTCCCAGTGACGACATTGAACACGCCGGCCGGGACGCCCGCCTGCTCCGCCAGCGCCGCGAGCGCCAGCGCCGAATAGGGCGTCGCCGACGCTGGCTTCAGCACCATGGTGCACCCCGCCGCCAGCGCAGGCCCCAGCTTGCGGGTCACCATGGCATTGGGAAAATTCCAGGGCGTTATCGCCGCCACTACTCCGACCGGCTGCTTGAGGGTGACAATCCGACGGTCCGCCGCATGGCCAGGGATCACCTCGCCATAGGCGCGCTTGCCTTCTTCGGCGAACCATTCGACGAAGCTGGCGCCATAGGCGATCTCGCCGCGCGCTTCGGCCAGCGGCTTGCCCTGCTCACGGGTCAGCAGTTCGCCCAGCGCATCCTGGTTGGCCATCATCAGGTCGAACAGGCGGCGCATGATCCGCGCCCGGTCTGCGGCAGTGCGGGCGCGCCAGGCGGGAAGCGCCGCCTGCGCGGCATCAATCGCGCGCGCTGTCTCCGCCGCCCCCATCGCCGGGACGGTGCCCAGCACCGATCCATTGCCCGGATCGAAAACCGTAATTGTCGCGCCATCGTCGGCGTCGCACCACTCGCCGCCGATCAGGCACTGGCTGCGAAACAATTCTATTTCCATGCTTGCTGCATTCCCGTTCGATCTGGCTCGAGCCGCTGACTGCATAATTTCCGCCCCGCTGGGCCGCGTCACCCCCCCATAACGGTTGCCCGGCTCATTGCAGGGCACGTTATGCGCCCTGACGGACCATCCGGACAACGGCGTCGCAAGCGGTTTGGGCAAGGTGCTGGCGGTGTTCGGAAAACGGCATGGCGCTGCCGTCGAACACCGTGTGCCGTTCAAGGATGGCGAGGATCGAAAGCGCAAGGGTGCGGTAGCGTTCCTTGCCAAGCGCAGGATTCACCTGCGCCGCGATCGCGGCGAACGCATTGGCCGCGACATAGTAGATGCCCTTGAGCTTCGCGCTCACCAGCAGGTCGCGGCTTGAAATCGCCCACAGTTCGGTGAAGATTCGTGAGGTGCGCCGGGCGAAATCAGCTGTCCACGGGCCACGGCGTGGAAGCCTGTTGGGGCCTCGTCACCCAAACGGTCACTGATTGCCTCGAAATGCGCAGAGACGGCATCAGGGCCCAGATCGCCGGATGGAAGCTCCATACCCTGGGTGTGGGTAATATAGGCCCGCTCGTAGCGCTTTGCGCCGGCGGCAAGAATTGCTCCGGTCGGCGCATCCGCGCTAACTAGATAGAGCGCAGCCGCTGTCACCGTTCCGGTATCCATGCGGGCCAGATCCTCGGGACTGACAATCTCCCTGGTCATCCGCGTCGCAGCGGCCGGAGCAATGGTATTGACCCGGATGCCACGCGTGCTGCCCTCGGCGGACAACGTGTTCATCAGGCCGACCAGCCCCAGCTTAGCGGCGGCATAACTTGCCGCGCCAGGGACCGGATAAAGTGCCCCCTCCGAGGTGGTCATCAGGATGCGGCCATAGCCTTGTTCACACATGGGGTTCCAGACCGCATGACTGCACAGCGCCGAACCGATCAGGTTGACTTCCACCACCCGGCGGAAACTGGTCATATCGGCACGCGAAAAGTTGCCGGCCTGCAGAATCCCGGCGTTGTTGATCAGGACGTCGACCCGCCCCCACCGCTTCACTGTTCGCGAGACCATGTCGACGATCCCAGCTTCGTCGGTGACACTGCAGTGACTGGCCAGCGCCTCTCCGCCGCTGGCCACGATTTCCCGAGCAACGCGATCTGCCGCCTCGGCATCGCTACCCGCACCCAGGCTATCGCCACCAAGGTCATTGACCATGACCCGCGCGCCGCTTCGCGCGAGTGCGAGCGCATAGTCCCGGCCGAGCCCGTTCGCGCCGCCGGTTACAATCACAACCTGTCCGGAAAAATCGATCGTCATGCCGCGCTCCTGAAAACCCCCGACAGAATGGCAATCAACTGCCGGTGAACCACTCGGCCCCGGCATCGTGGCAGGTCCGATCGAGCGAGCCTACCAGGTCGAAGCGAGCGTGAACCAGCGGCAATTCATGGCGGAAGAAATAGCGGCAGGCTGCCAGCTTGCCGGAAAAGAAAGCGGTATCGTCAGCTCTCGTGCCCAGCGCTGCGGCCGCGACCAGCGCCTGCTGAAGCCAGAACCAGGCGATCACGACATGACCGAAGGCATCGAGATAGACGGTCGCATTGGCCAGTCCAAGTTCGGTATCGGCCTCGGCCAGCACCGCGGCGGTTACGTGCTCCAGAGCGGCCAGTGCGGCTTCGAGTTGGCCAGCCTCGTCCGCGAGCTGCTCAGCGCCCCGCGCCTCCGCGATGGTCCGGCGAACCTGCTCCAGCAAGAGCGTGAGCGCGCGGCCGTCCTGCATTCTGACCTTGCGGCCCAGCAGGTCCATCGCCTGGATCCCGAAAGTGCCCTCGTGAATATGGTTCAACCGGTTGTCGCGGTAATGCCGCTCGACCGGATAATCGCGAGTATAGCCGTATCCCCCCAGCACCTGGATCGCCCATTTGTTGGCTTCTAGGCAGTGCTCGGAGGGCCAAGACTTGGCAATCGGGGTTAGCAGGTCGAGCAGCAGGCCCAGGTCCGCGCGCTCCGCCGGATCGCTCGACGCCTTCTGGCGATCGACCAGCAATGCGCAATATGCGGACAATGCCTGCGCGCCTTCAACGGCGGCCTTCTGCGCCATCAGCATGCGCTTGACGTCGGCATGCTCAATGATCGGAACCTGCGGCGCCAGCGGCGACTTTCCGTTCGCGCGGCGCCCCTGCGGACGGTTGCGCGCATAGTCGAGCGAATAGAGATAAGCCGCTAGCGCCGACATGACCGAAGCGTGGCCCACGCTGATCCGCGCTTCGTTCATCATGTGGAACATCTGGCCCAGACCGTTGTTCAGCTCTCCCACAAGGTATCCGACGCTTTCGCCGTCCTCGCCGAAGTTGAGCAGGCAGTTCGTGATCCCCCGTTGGCCAAGCTTGTGATTGAGCCCTGCCAACACCACGCCGTTGCGATCCCCCACGGTTCCATCCGCAGCGACCTTGCGCTTGGGAACGATGAACAGCGAGATGCCCTTGACCCCGGCGGGCGCATCCGGCGTGCGCGCAAGGACCAGGTGAACGATGTTCTCCGAGATTTCGTGGTCGCCGCCCGAAATCCACATCTTAGTGCCGTTAATGCTGTAACTGCCATCCGCGCGCGGTTCGGCTCGGGTGCGGATGTCCGAAAGCGACGATCCGGCCTGCGGCTCGGACAGGCACATAGTGCCGAACCAGCGTCCTTCAAGCATCGGCGGCAGGAACAGCTTCTGCTGCTCTTCGCTACCGAAAGTGGCGATCAGGTTGGCATTGGCGATCGTCAGGAAGGCATAGTTGGCAATCCCGAGGTTCGCCGCGATGAAGATGCCGTTGACCGCCATTGTGACGAGCATGGGCAATTGCAGCCCGCCATGTTCGCGGTCGAACCCGGCCGCGAAGAACCCGGCCTCTGCATAAGCCCGCAGGGCCTCGCCCACTGCCGGGATCACTTCGGCCCGGCCGTCGACGAACTTGGGTTCGTCGGCATCGAGCGCAGCCGCGCAGGGGAGATACTTCTCCTCGGCAATGGCCTCTGCCATGTCGAGCATGCCCTGCACCATCGTGCGGTCAAGCCCCGCGTAACGCTCGGTTTCGAACAGGGCCTCGGCGTCGAAGCATTCGAACAGCAGGAAATCGAGATCGCGGCGATTGACGATGTGCGGCAAACCGGGGCTCCATGACTAAACAGACCCGCATCCTCGACTTACGAACCAGGGCAGGCCTGGAGCGGAAGCGGGAGATGCGGGCAGGTGTGGGCGGCGGAGCCGTTGCCGCGGCTCCGCCTATCAACGAAGCGGGAGAGCTGCTAGCGCCTCGTTGAACTCTTTCCAGCGGGCGCGCAGATCAGACGAAGGCAGAAACCCCGGTCAAGCCGCGCGCGATGATCAGCTTCTGGATTTCGGTCGTGCCATCGGGGATCGGAATCACGATTGCTTCACGCGCCAGACGTTCGACGTTGAATTCCTTGGTCAGGCCGTTGCCGCCATGGATCTGCACTGCATCGCGGCATACCTTGACCGCCGATTCAGTGGCGAACCACTTGGCCATCGACGATTCCATGTCGCAGCGGATGCCCATGTCGATCATCGACAGCGCGCGGTAGCACATCAGCTTCGACGCATCGAGCAAGGTGGCCATTTCTGCGATCTTTGCCGCGATCAGCTGGTGCGAGGCGATCACCTTGCCGAACTGCTTGCGCTCCTTGGCATAGGCAATTGCTTCGGCCAGCGAGGCGCGCATCAGGCCTATCGAGAGCAGGCCCACGTGCGGGCGCGCCATTTCAAATTCCTTCACCGTATTCTTCAGGCCGATGCCTTCCTCGCCGCACATGTTGGTGTGAGGCACGCGGGCATCGGTGATGAAAATCTGCGCAGTCGACTGCGAATTGAGCGCGATCTTTTCGATATTGCGCGTTTCGTACCCATGCTCCTCACGGTCGATGATGAAGTGCGACAGACCCTTCTCGCTGGTGCGCGTGGTGCAGATGAAGAAGTCGGAATAGTGACCGCCCGTGATCCAGGTCTTTTCACCGTTGATGATCCAGTGGTCGCCGTCGCGCACGCCTTTGGTTTTGATGTCGATCACGTTCGAGCCGACATCGGGTTCGCTGATCCCGAAGGCACCGAACACCTTGCCGGCCAGTACGCCGGGCAGATAGCGTTCGCGCAGATGCGCCGGGGCAATATTGGCCAGGAACCGCGCAACGCCGCAGTTGATCATCATGAACAGGCCGATGTCGACCGACACCGTCATCAGTTCCTCAAGCAGCATGGCCCGGGTCACCAGCGGCAGGCCAAGCCCGCCGAATTCTTCCTGGATGTCCGCACCGGGCAGGCCAAATTCGGCCAGCGCGGGGGTGATTTCCAGCATCGCCTCCTTAGGGATGAAGCGGTCGGTATACTGGCGGGCGAAGGGACGGATCTCGCTTTCGAGAAACTTGCGGAAGCTCTCAACCGCAAGCTGCTGTTCCTCGGTGGGCAGGACATAGGTCATTGAATTGATTCCTTGCTTGTATCAGTAGCCGCGGAACTGCGGTTCGCGCTTTTCGGCAAAGGCGCTGAGACCTTCCTGGATGTCCCAGCTGCGGCCATGGTTGCGGTTTTCGAGAAGTTCGTGGCGCAGGGCGTCGGCGGCGCTCTTGTCAGCCGCCTCGTTCGCCACGCGCTTCATCGCGGACAGGACCAGCGGGCTCTTCCTAGCAAGCTTATCACCCAGCTCCTGAACGCGGGCCTTGAGCGCATCGGGCGCGACGACCTCGTTGACCAGCCCGTACATCCGCGCGTCGGCTGCGCTTATCGGATCGCCGGTCAGCAGCATGTAGCGTGCGATATTGGCCGGGATCCGGCGCGGCAACAGCGCGGCGCCGCCGCCACCCGGGAAAACGCCAAAGTTGGAATGCGCATCGGCAAACCGCGAGCCTTCTGCCGCGATCACGATGTCGCAACACAGCACGATCTCGAGCCCGCCGGCATAGGCCAGACCATTCACCGCAGCGATCACCGGCTTGGGATAGGCGCGCAGCATGTCGAACAGGATCACGATCAGATCGAGCAGATCCTTCTGCCCCGGTTCGGGCACCTGGCCTGCCTGCTTGAGATCGGCCCCGGCGCAAAAGGCACGGCCGTTCGCGGCAATCGCGATCACCCGGATTCCCGCATCGTCGCGCCAGGTCTCAAGCCTTTCCGTGAATTGCAGCACGCTCTCGCGATCGAGGCTGTTCAGCGCATCGGGACGGTCCAGAACGATCCAACCCACGGCCCCCTGTTGTGAATATGCAATCGGCACGCTGTGCTCCATTTTCAATTCGGTCGATGCTCGTTAAGGTATGGAAGCGGCCCGCCGGATCGAACCCCTCTTGGTGGGGGGTCCCCGCGGCTTGGGTTCCTGCGGGATATCCTCGTCAGGCCAGCCAGTCCGCCCGAACCGATGCAAGATCGCCCCCGCGCGCGGGAACGGCCCCGATGTCAGGTGTAGGTGTACCTGAAAAGCGCGGGGCGGGAGCTGCCTGAAGCACGCCGTCCACCTCGCGGTAGACCTGACGCGCCACCATATGCGGATGCGCTGAGGCCTCTACAGGGCTGAGCACCGGCGCGAAGCAGACGTCCGTACCTTCGAGCAGCGCGCACCAGTCGGCCCGGGTGCGGGTTACGAACAGGGCCTCCAGGCGCGCGCGCAGGACCGGCCAGCGCGCGAGATCATCACGTTCGGCAAAGTCGGGATCACCGAGCAGGTCAAGCCTTTCGAGCAACTCGCGATAGAACTTGGGTTCGACCGCGCCCAGGGTGATATAACCGTCGTCGGCGCAGCGATAGGTCGAATACCAGAAGGCCCCGTCCAGGCCGCTAAGCCCGCGCTCGATCTCCATGGCACCGCCAGCCACGAGGCTGAGCAGCAAGCTCGTCAGGTGCGCGCTGCCATCGACGATCGCCGCATCGACGACCTGCCCCTTGCCGGTGCCCCGCGCGTGCATCACCGCCGCCAGGACGCCGACCGCGAGATACATTGCCCCGCCGCCAATATCGCCGACCAGGCTCGGCGGAGCGAGCGGAGGCTGACCGGGAACGCCCGAATACCAAAGCGCGCCCGACAGGCCGATATAGTTGAGATCGTGTCCCGCTGCCTGCGAGAGCGGGCCATCCTGGCCCCAACCGGTCATCCGGCCATAGACCAGCGCGGGATTGCGCCCCAGGCATTCATCCGGGCCAAGCCCCAAACGCTCCATGACCCCCGGGCGCATGCCCTCGATCAAGATGTCGCTCGCACCGACCAGATCAAGAACCGTGGCGATGCCGGCCGGATCCTTGAGATCAACCGCAATCGAGCGTTTGCCGCGGTTGGTGATGGCGGCCGCGCCAAGGTCGACGTTCTCGCCGTTAGGCACGACCCGGTCGACAAGCACCACGTCCGCCCCCAGATCGGCTAGCAGCATCCCGCAGAACGGCGCCGGACCAAGCCCTGCAATTTCCAGAACCCGGATTCCCGCCAACGGGCCACCGCTGCGGCTCACGCCGAAGCTCCCGCCAGCTCGCCAAGAAGGCTGGCCGTGCAGATGCGCTCCTGAACGATCCGGCCTCCCAGCAACGCATCGGCGACGACCGCACGCTTGAAGTAATGGCCCACTGCGCATTCCTCGGTCATGCCAATACCGCCATGCAGCTGGATCGCCTGGCCGCAAACGCTGCGCGCAGCGCCCGTGATCAGCGCCTTGGCCCCAGCCAGCGTCGCAATGCGCAGGCCCGCATCATCGTTTTCGTACGAGGCCAGGGCCGCGAACAGCATCGAGCGCGCCAGTTCCAGTTCAGCCGACATATCGGCGATCCGGTGCTGAAGGCTCTGGAAGCTGCCAATGGTCACCCCGAATTGCTTGCGGGTGCGCAGATAATCGGCCGCGATCTCGATCGCGCGCTCCATCGCCCCAACCAGCTCGGCGCAAAGCGCACAAATCGCGTGGCCAAGCCCGGCTTCAAGCGCAGACAGCCCGTCTCCCTTGAGCCGGCGCGCGATCACACCGTCCATGGTGACAGTCGCGGCCACACTGCCGTCGTGCAGCGGGGTTGGGGTGATCGAGAGGCCAGACGCCCCAGCCTCGACGATACAGAGAGCGATGCCATCCCGCGCATCCATGGGGTCGGTAAGGCGGACCGAGACGAGATAGGCATCGGCGCCAACCCCGCCCAGGACCAAGGTCTTGGTGCCATGCAGGCGCAGGGTATCGCCTGCACCTTCAGCCCTGGTCGCAACGACTTGCGGTGCACCGCGCGCAGCGGCCTCGCTCCACGCCACGGCGATGCGCCGCGATCCGTCGCAAAGGCCGGGGAGCCAGTCCGCCTTCGCTGCGTCATCGTGGCTTGCCAGCAAGGTCTGAATGCCCAGCACCGCACAGCCCAGCCATGGTTCGATCACCAATGCGCGCCCGAATTGCTCGCTGATGATCGCGGTTTCGATCACGCTGCCGCCGAAACCACCGAAGGCCTCGGGACAGGACACCGCAAGCCAGCCGTTTTCGGCAAAGGTTTGCCAGATGGCCGCGCTGCCGCCGCTCCGCGCTGCGACCAGCTTCATGCGGGCTTCGAAGTCATAATCGTTCTGGATGAAACGGGCGACGCTGTCGCTGAGCATTTGCTGCTCGGTATCAAGGGTGAAGTCCATCGTCAGTACCTCAGAAGCCGAACATCAGTTTGGCGACAATTCCGCGCTGGACCTCGTTGGTCCCGCCATAGATCGTCGACGCGCGGCGGAAGAACATTTCAGAAGTGAGCCCGGCTCCTTCAGCCGGATCGACCAGGGGGCCATCATCTCCCAGCATTTCGACCATAAATAGGGTCATGCGCTGTTGCAGATCGGTGGCCCGCAGCTTGAGCATCGAACCCAGTGCATGAGCGAAATGCCCTTGATCGCCATGGAGCGCGGCAGAGCGCCGGACCATCGTGGCAATCGCCTTCAATTCCGCGTCGAAGCGCGCGATCTGCACGGCGAAATCGGGCTGCAGAGCCATTGCCTCTGCCCCCACGGTGATTCGCCGGGCCAGTTGCTTCATCCGCGCAAGATAGGCCTTGAGGATCGGCAGGTCCGCCGTGGAGGCGTGCTCGTTGTTGAGCAGGAACTTGGTGATGCTCCAGCCCATGCCTTCTTCGCCGATCAGGTTGCCGGTCGGCACTTCGACATCGTCGAAGAACACTTCATTGAGGTGATGCTGGCCATCGATGCTGATGATCGGCCGGACGGTTATTCCGGGGGTCTTCATGTCGATCAGCAGGAAGCTGATCCCGGCCTGTTTTTTAACCTCGGCATCGGTCCGGGCAAGCAGGAAAATCCAGTCAGCGCGGTGCGCGTAGCTGGTCCAGATCTTCTGGCCATTGACAACGTAGCGGTCGCCCCGGCGTTCGGCAACGGTGCGCAGCGAGGCGAGATCGGAGCCCGATCCCGGCTCGGAGAAGCCTTGGCACCAATGCCGGTCACCCGCCAGGATCGCCGGGACATGCGCCTGCCATTGCTCGGGCGTGGAGAACTGGTTGAGCACCGGCCCAAGCAGCTTGTGGGCAAATCCCTCCAGCGAAGGTGCGCCAGCCTCGGCACATTCCTCGTCGAACACCAGTTGCTGCTCGACACTCCAGCCGGTACCGCCGTGCCGTTCGGCCCAATAGGGTGCACCCCAGCCCTGCGTGCTCAGGATGCGCTGCCAGCGCACCGAGGCATCGCGCGGCGAAACCATCGCGATCGTCTTCTGAACCAGGTCGTCTGGGAGGTTGTCGCGCAGGAAGGCGCGGACAGTTTCGCGAAATGCCTCCAGCGTTGGATCGGGCCGAAAATGCATAAAGTCTCCGTTACATGCCGGCAATCGGCGGCGCCGCTCGCCGCGGCAGGTCGCCGCGCCGCGAACCGCAACAGGCGTGTAGCTATTCGGTCTGGCGGTGAACCGCTCGAATTGGGGGGGGGGAGGAAGGTCAGGGACCACAGTTGGCTGCCCAGCCCCCGTCAACCGGGATCACCGCGCCCGAGACATAGGAAGCCGCGTCCGAGACGAGAAAGGCAACGACTTCCGCAATTTCCTCTGGCAGCGCGAGCCGCTTGAGCGGGATGCGGTCGAACACCTGACGGAAGTCGGCGCCAATGCCGCCCTCAACATTGGCCAGCGGCGTGCGCGTGAAACCGGGTGCAACCGCGTTCACGCGAATCCCCTGGCCGGTCAGGTCGGCCGCCATCGTCTGGGTCATCATCGCCAGTGCAGCTTTGGCTACCGCATAGCCATTCGATCCGCGCATCGGGCGCAACGCGGTGATCGAAGCCATGTTGACGATGCTACCCTGCCCCTGGCGGCCAAGCACGTGCCGGGCCAGCAGCCTGCTACCGATGAAGGCTCCTTTGAGATGCACATCGATCAGGCGCTGCCATTGCGCCACGTCCTGCTCAGCCGTGGGGATCACGTGCTCGACAATCCCCGCGTTGTTGACCAGAATGTCGACCTTGCCCGCAAAGGCAATGGCATGGGCGAAAGCCGCCGCCATGTCTTGTTCAAGGCTTACGTCGCCGCCGCAAGCAGTGCAGCTTGATGCTGGTAATTCAACTGCCGCAGCCTGGGCCCGGTCGATATCGCGGTCCATGATCGTGACCACGGCACCGAACTGGCAAAGCTTGCGCGCCACGGCTAGTCCTATCCCGCTGGCAGCGCCGGTGACGATCGCAGATCGTCCCGCCAGCGCCCCAGGAGCAACGGTACTGGGTGCAGCGCTCATTTGCCCTTGTCGCGAAACTTGCGGACCAGCGCCGCGTGCTCGGCCGTCTGGTTTGACATGGCCTCATAGGCCAGCCCGGTATCCATCATCGTGTGGGCGAGCTGCTTGAGCGCAATATTGATCGTGGTCTTGGTCCAACGGATCGCCTTGGTCGCACCGGCTGCAAGTTCATCGGCCAGTTGATCGACCGCCGCGTCAAGCTCGCTGGCCGGAAGGGCCCGGTTGATCAATCCGATTTCCGCCGCATGTTGCGCGGTGATCGGCTTGCCCGTCAGGAGATATTCCTTGGCCCGGGCGAACCCGATCAGCTGCGGCCAGATGACTGCGCCACCATCGCCCGCGACAAATCCGATCGAGACGTGCGGATCGGCGATCCGGGCATGGTCGGCAGCATAGGTGATGTCGCAGAACAGCGCCAGGGTTGCCCCCAGCCCCATCGCGTGACCATTGATCTTGGCAATGATCGGCTTTTCGCAATCGAGCAGGGAGAAGACGATCCGCTTTGCTTCATAAACGACCGTCTCGAACAATTCGGGATGGTCGATAGATTCCTGCATCGAGGCCACATCGCCGCCCGCGCTGAACGCCCTGCCCGCGCCGGTCAGGACGATCACATCGGACAGCGGATCGGCATCTGCGGCAGTAAAGACGCGGGTCAGTTCCTCATGCATCGCCGCATCGACTGCGTTGAGCGTGTCAGGCAGATCGAGCGTGAGATAGAGCACCCGGCCGCGCCGATCGATCCGGATGGTCTTGAATGATACCTGATCCATTCCGCTTGCCCCTATGCGTTGCGGGAAGGTCACACGAAGTAGCGCAGCGTCCACTCCGCCATCAGCGCAGGCTTGTCCTCACCTTCAATCTCGACGACGTATTCCAGGGTGTGCTGGAACTGCCCGGCGCCCTTGGCTTCGTAGGCGATCTGCTTGAAACGGCCGCGCACGCGCTTGCCAACCTTGACCGGGGCCAGGAACCGGGTGCGGTTGCCGCCATAGTTCACGCCCATCTTCATCCCGGTGGGCAGCGGCAGATCGGCCGCCTGTGCCAGCATCGGGAACAGCGACAGGGTCAGGAACCCGTGCGCTATGGTCGATCCGAACGGCGTCTTGCTGGCCGCTTCGGGATCGACATGGATGAACTGGAAATCGCCGGTCGCCTCGGCAAACTTATTGACCCGCTCCTGATCGACCAGGACCCAATCGGACAGGCCGATCTCCGTGCCGTCGAGCGCCAGGAATTCTTGTTCGGTGAGAGTGCGCATGGGGTGCCTCCGTGCTTGCGGGAATTGCGGTGCTGTCCGGGGGCTATGCCGGCGCGGCTCCGCAGCGAACCCCTCCTGACGAGGGGGCGCACCCCATCGCGGCCAGGGCTAGGCTCCCCCCCGAACTGCAAGGACCAGCGCCATGAAGATCAATTTCGCGCGAGCTACCCGGGAGCTGGCGGATCGCTATCCGCACCTTGAAGCGCTGGTGAACACCGAGCGCGGTCGCCGCTACACCTTCCCGGAATTCGACCGGCTGACCAACAGGATCGTCAACATGATCCATGGCAAGCTCGGCCTTGGGCGCGGTGATCGCTACCTGTGCATCCTCGACAACGACAATCTTTCGCTGCTGCACGCACCAACCGTCCTCAAGGGCGCGGCAGCCGCAGCATGGACGAATTACCGCGACTCGTTCGAGGAGCATTGCTGGCAGATCGACTGGATCGAACCCAAGACCGTGTTCCTCGAAAGCGAGCTGGTCGCGCGGTTCCACCCCCTGCTTAGCGAGCGCGGCATCGCCATCGTCTCGATGGATCCCTGCCCCGGCTTTTCAGGGGTGCACCACTTCTGGGATCTGCTTGACGGCGTCAGCGAAGACGATCCGGGGATAGAAAGCGACGTCAACGCCGATCCGATCATCTACCGCTTTACCGGCGGCACAACTGGCAAAAGCAAGTGCGCCGAATACAGCATCGACAACTGGCTGGCCGGGCGCGACGCCTATTACGTGCCGCATGACAACCCGTTCCGGCCCGGTGCGCGCAACCTGCTGATGGCGCCGCTCAGCCATGGCGGCGCGGTTACGGTGATGTCCTCGTTCTTTCGGGGATGCTGCCTGGTCACGCAGAACGCCCCGGACCTTGATCTGTGGTGCCGCAATGTCGAAGCGGAACGGATCAATATCGCCGGGCTGGTGCCGACGCTCTGCTACCGCCTGCTCGAACTGGAATCGGCCGGTCGCTACGATCTGTCCTCGCTCGATTCGGTAACCTATGGCGCAGCGCCGATGAGCGCCACCAAGCTGGTCGCGCTGCAAGAGCGGTTCGGCAATGTCTTCGTCCAGATCTATGGCTCGACCGAATGCTGGGTGCCCGCGCTCTATCTTTCGAAGGCCGATCACCTGGCCGAGGGCGGCGACCTGGAACGACGGCTTGCATCCGCGGGGCGGGTTCTGCCTGGGTGCGAGTTGCTGATCGTCGACGACGCGGGCCAGGAAGTGCCCGATGGGCAGACCGGGGAAATCTGGATCCGCAACCGGGGCATCATCCGGGGCTACTACCGCAACCCCGAAGGCACCGCGGAGGAGTTCAGCAACGGTTTTTGGCATTCCGGCGACCTTGCCACCCGCGATCCCGAAGGCTTCGTGACGATCGTCGACCGCAAGAAGGACATGGTCATCACCGGCGGGTTCAATGTTTATGCGGTAGAGGTGGAGGCCGCTATCAATGCCCACCCTGCCGTCAGCAATTCCGCCGTAGTCGGCGTACCGCATCCCGAATGGGGCGAAGCGGTTCACGCCGAGGTGGTGCCGATGCCGGGCCAGCAGCTCGCGGCGGAGGACTTGATTGCGTTCGTCAAGGGAAGGATCGGCAAGCACAAGGCCCCCAAGAGCGTGACCTTCGTGACGGAATTGCCCCTGAGCGCCGCCCACAAGGTGCTGCGCCGGACCGTACGTGAAAAGTACTGGCAAGGCCGGGAGAGGCGGGTAGGCTAACGGATGATGAAATTACCTCACTTGACGCGAACGGCGCGCGTATGCGCTCTTGCAATCGCTGCAGCGCCCTGCGCCGCCGCTGCACAAAGCGCCCCGCAGGTAGTGACGCCCGCCAACTTCGTGCGTGCGGAAACGGACGGCTATTTCGCTGGCGCCATTGCCCGGGGCGGGCTTGGCCGGTTCTTCCCCTTACGCGAGCTGGCATCGCCAGAACGGCCACTGGTCATCAGGCCCAACCGAGATACGCTCTATTCCACGGCCGTGTTCGATCTGGATGCCGGTCCGGTAACGATCCGCCTGCCCGAGGCGGGGGCGCGCTATTTCTCGCTCATGGTCATCAACCAGGACCATTACATACCGGTGATCCGGCACGGCGCCGGCACATACCGGATCGACCGTGCGGCTGTGGGCACCCGCTACGCGCTGGTGGGCCTGCGGATCTTCGTTGACCCTACCCGCGAAGGTGACCTCGCCGCCGTCCACCAACTCCAGGACGGCGTGACGGTCGACCAGCCCGGCGGACCCGGGCGTTTCGAAAAGCCGGATTGGGATGCCGACAGTCAGGCCAGGGTTCGCAGGGCCCTGCTGGCTCTGGGCGAAACGCTGCCCAACCTCGACCAGGCCTTCGGCAAGGCACCCAATGTCAATCCCGTAGCCCATCTGGTCGGCGCGGCCATGGCCTGGGGCGGTCTGCCCCGCGCCGAGGCGACCTATCTCAACGTCACCCCGGCTCGCAATGACGGGACCACCAGCTACCGCCTGCGGGTTGGCAAGGTGCCGGTCGATGCGTTCTGGTCGATCACCGTCTACAACCGCGATGGCGGATTGATCGCCAACCCGGAGCGGAAATATTCGCTTAACAACCTCAGCGCCGTACCATCGGCCGACCACAGCATTACCGTGCAGTTCGGCAACTGCTTGCCGCGGCAGGAAAACTGCCTGCCGGTAGCGCCCGGCTGGAACTACATGGTGCGGCTGTACCGCCCGCGCGCTGAAATCCTCGCTGGCCGCTGGTCATTCCCGGCCGCCGCGCCAATCACGCCATGACCAGCGCTGCCCGGCGCCCATAACCAGCCTATCCGCACTGCCGCCCACCAAGGAAGCAAAACGCATGCGAAAGGTTCAATTCACCCTGGCGCTGGTTGCGTCCGCTCTCGCCGCTGCACCAGCGGTTGGGGAGGAGCGCCCTGCGGCAAGCTGGCCAAGCCCCTACATGGACGCCGCGCACACGCCCCTGGAGACGCTGCCCAATGGTGCGCGGGTCACGGCGGATACGGCGAAGTACTTCAACCTGCCTTCGAACTCTCCGGAGCGCGCGTCCTATGATGCGAAAATGGTGCTGAAGGTTGCCGACGGAGTCTGGACGCTCGCATTACCGTCCATCGTCAACGTCCATGTCGTCGCTGGCCCCGATGGGCTGATCGTCTACGACACCGGCGACAGCCTCAAGGAAGGCGAGGAATTCTACCGCCTGCTGCGCAAGGCCACCGATGCGCCGATCCGGGCAATCATCTATTCGCACGAACACTATGCCCACGGTACCAGCGCCTTTTTGGAAGGCGAGGCCGCGCGCGGCAATCGCCAGATCAGGATCGTCGGCAATACCGGTTTGAACCTGGAAATGACCCGAACCCGGGGGGCCTATGCGCTCTACCCGGAAATTGCACCGGTGCTGTCCGCGCGTGCGATGCAGCAGTTCAATTCCTATCTGCCGCAGCAAGGCCCCGATGCCGGCTTCAAGAATTCGATCCAGTTTGGCGCGGATGGCTTCGTCCCGGTCGATACTCCGGTAACGGACGGCCAGCAGCTCAATCTTGCGGGACTCGACGTGGTCTTCCGCACCAGCGGTATCGAAACGGATTCGCTGTTCCAGGTGATGGCCTGGATTCCCGCGCGCAAGACGGTCCTCAACAACGTTGTCTGGGGCTGGTTCCCCAACATCTACAGCGTGCGCGGCGGCGGGTTTCGCGATCCGCTGCTGTGGCGCCATGCCGTGGACGAGATCGCGGCCCTCCAGCCCGAAATTCTGCTGAGCACTCATAGCAGTTCGCTGGCTGGACGCGCTGCTGTCGCGCAGCGCCTAGCGGACTACCGCGATGCGTTTTCCTTCGTGCTCGACCAGACCCTCAAGGGCATCATGGCGGGCATGGGGCCGGACGAGCTGCGCTATGCGGTCAAGCTTCCGCCGCGCCTGCGCGATGCACCGATCCTGATCCAGAACTATGGCGAGATCGGACATATGCCGCCGCGGATCTATTCCGCAATCTTCGGCCAATTCGATGGCGACGCAGCCAGGTTGAACCACCTGCACCCGGCTGAGGAAGGCCAGCGCATGGTTGAGGCAATGGGCGGCAACCGCGCCGTCACCAGGCGGATCGCCCGTGCCATGAAGGCCGGCGATTACCTGTGGGCCTGCCAGCTCGCCGACTATCTGGTGCGCACCAGCGATTCAGACGCCAATCGCCGCCTCAAAGCTGCATGCCTGCGCGAGATGGGATACCGCACGCTTTCGACCAACAGCAGGTCCTGGTACCTGACCCAGGCCCGCGCACTGGAAGGCAAGGCTCCGCTGTTCACTGCCGCGCCCGTCTCGGCCGCGGCGATCGTCAGCCGTCCCGGCGACTATGTCGATTACTACCGCATTCGGATCAATGCGGAACGTTCCGCCAATGTCGATCAGCTGATGGTGCTGCGCTTCGGCCCGGACCAGGCCTTTGGTCTGCACGTTCGGGGCGGCCTGGCCGACTTTGTCGCCGATCCGGCGCGAGCCGCTCGCGCGGCTGACGTGATCGTCGAACTCAGCCCGCAGGTCTGGGCCGCGATATATAACAACCGCGCCAATCCCGCGGCCTTGCTCGATCAGGGCGCGATCCGCGTGGTCAAGGGCACCGATGCCCTGGCCCGACAGCTGTTCGCTCTGTTCGATCCTGTCTATGACTGGACCGGAGATCCTGCGCTAAGGGCATTGGCGGCGAGCAACCAGCGGTGAAATTCCATCACCCCCCCGACAGTGGGGGTGGCCCGGAACGCGCTGCGACGGAAAAATAGTCCGACCTTCATGAGGCCGGAGACAGTCTGTGATCACACTCGCTTGCCCCGCACCAAACAGCTCGCCTGCCGTAGCGCAGATCGCCATCGCCGCCTGCGACGAGGCACTGGGCAGCCAGCTCGCGCTCACTCTGGCAGATCTGGGCGCCGCGGTCCTGCTACAAGGCACGGAGCGGATCGCGCTGGAACGATTGCAGCGCGCCATTGCCGAGCGCTGGGGCCGGGCCGTGATCCAGGCCGATGCCTCGGGATCCGACGCCGCCATCAGCATCGCGGCCGATACCACAGCGGCGATCGGCTCGATCGAGCGTGTCGACGCGCCCGCTGCGGCAACCACCATCCTGCTCGTCCAGTCAGGTAACGCCGACGGACATGCTGCGCTGCAAGCGGCGCTGACCCGGGCTGAACCGATCCGAGTGATCCATGCCATCTCGCTCCCGGCCGGCGCCGCTGCCGGCGGCATCGATTACCCCGCCCTGGCCCGGATCTGCGCTCTCCTGGCGTCCGATGCCGGGCGGGCCATGACAAACCAGCACATCACCCTGCACACGCACGCGGCGGGCGATGGCGCAAATGCAGCAAGCTATCCAGACATGCCTGTCTGCGCGCCCACAATTGTCCCGTTAGGTTAAGAATTCACATGCGCACCCGTATCACCGAAATGCTCGGCATCGAGCACCCGATCGTCCAGGGCGGCATGATGAATGTCGGCTTTGCCAGCCTTGCCAGCGCGGTTTCCAACGCGGGCGGGCTGGGCATCATCACCGCGCTGAGCCAGCCCAGCCCGGGGGCCTTGCGCGACGAGATCGCGCTGTGCCGCTCGCTCACCGACAAGCCATTCGGGGTCAACGTCTCGGTCCTGCCATCGATCACGCCGCCCGACTACAAGGCCTATGTCGATGCGATCATCGATAGCGGGGTCAAGATTGTCGAAACCGCCGGGACCGCCGAGGTCCGCGAACTCTGGGCGATGATGAAGCCCCACGGGATCACCATCCTACACAAGTGCACCGCCGTCCGGCACGCGCTATCGGCGGAACGGGCCGGGTGCGACATCGTATCAATCGACGGCTTCGAATGCGCCGGTCATCCGGGCGAAGACGATATTCCCGGGTTGATCCTGATCCCCGCCGCCGCCGAAAAGGTGCGCATTCCTCTGCTGGCCTCGGGCGGCTTCGGCGACGGCCGCGGCCTGGTCGCCGCACTGGCGCTGGGTGCCGAAGGCATCAACATGGGCACCCGCTTCTGCGCCACGCAGGAGGCGCCGATCCACGACAATATCAAGGCGCTCTACCTGGCCAACGACGAGCGCGGCACGGACCTGATCTTCCGCAATCTGAAGAACACCGCGCGCGTCGGCCGGAACGGCGTTTCCGAAGAAGTCGCGCGACGACTGGCCCAGCCCGGCGCGGTGTTCGAGGACGTGCGCGAACTCGTCTCGGGCACCCGCGGCGCGGCAATGCTGCACTCTGGCGATGCCGAAGGCGGGATCTTCTGGGCAGGCATGGTCCAGGGCCTGATTCACGACATCCCGACATGCCAGGAACTGGTCAGCCGGATCATGGACGAGGCGCAGACGATCATCACCGGCCGCCTCGCCGCCTTCGCAGGCTGAGGTCCGCGGCGCTCCCTGCCCCGGCACGCCGCCGGATCACCCCAGCAGACCGCTCCGCCGGGCCTGGATCATCGCATCATAGCGGCAGGTGACGTCAAGCTTCAGGAAGATGTTCTTGAGGTTCCATTTGACCGTCTCGAGCGAGATGGCGAGCGTGTTGGCAATCCGCTTGTTCGACATCCCCGCTTCGACCAGCCGCACGATATCGACCTCGCGCGGGGTCAGTACGCCCTCGTCCTCCTGGCCATCGGCGCCGATCACCCTGCGGCGGCGGCCAAGCGCCTGGTCGAGCAGCTGTTCGGCGTATTCCCGTAGCGCCGGTTCCGCCTCGCTGCGCGCGGCGAATTTTTCCAGTAGTTGCAGCGTCTCGTTGCCTTCCTCGAGGAAGGTCCAGAACAGGCCATCCTGCGCGGCGCGCGAAATCGCCTGGTGCATGAAATCCATCGCCCGGACCTCATCTTCCACTTTAAACGCGGCAACCGCGCCCAGCAGGTCGAGCGTAACGATCCAGCGCCCCCGCCCCAGTCGGCAAGCCAACGCGCGGGCGGCGGCGACCGCCTCTGCAGCTGCTGTGAATTCATTGTCCCACAGCGCCGCGCGGGCGCGGAGCGCCATTGCGATCATGGGGATCTCCGCATTGAATCCCCGGCTGCCCCGGTGGCGTTCGGCCAATTCTTCAATCTGCCGCTCAAGCAGGTGCGCAGCCTCACGCGCCCGTTTGACGCGCAGGAGCCGCCACTGCGAATTCAGCATATAGGCGGCGCCGCGATCCAGCCCCATGCCGATGAACCGCTCGGCCTCACTCGACACCAGTTCCATTGCTTCGTCGCTGGCCCCGCGCACCATGCACAGCCGGCTGGCGGTCAAGGCTGCAGACACCATGATGAATGGCGTCGCCTGGCGGATCGCATGCCGGCGATTGGCCAGCACTTCCTGCGCTTCGTCGATGCGGTTGGACTCCAGCAGCGCCTCGGACAGAGTCACGGCACTGAGATTGGCTCCGATCGAGTCCCGCCCGCGGCGGGCGACCTGGCGTTCATAGGCCTGCAGCGCCAAGGGCAATGCCTCGCGCGCCTTGCCCTGCAAAAGCAATGCGACCGCCCGGCACCCGCATGCCAGCAGCGCCATGCCATCCAACTTGTCGAAAGCATCGAACCGGTGGAGGCGAAATTGCTCGAGTGCTTCGGAGAACCGGCCATCGGCCGCAAGTCCGGTGACATGATAGGAAAGATAGGCGTTACGCTCGAAAGCGCTGATCCCCGGCGGTAGACGCATCGCCTCGGTTAGGCTGAGCGAGCCGGCGATATCGTCGCGCTGGTGGGCAATCGCGGCCTTGACCAGCGCGCGGCGAAACCGCTCTGTTTCGGGCTCGCCGACGACCTGGATGTGCTCAGCCCACATTTCAGCCAATTGCGGAGCGCCCGAAATCGCCAGTGACAGGCTGCCCAGATAGGCCAACCGCGGATAGGCGCTCAGGCCCGAGATCGGCAGCCCGTTGACCAGGTGCAGCAGCGGTCCGATATGCGACAGCCGCCAGGTACTGGGCAGGCAAGTTTCGACAATGCGGATCGCCGCGTCGGGGTCTTGGCCCTTCAGGAAATGCCGGATCGCTTCGACCGGCAGGCCGTGACGATCGAACCAGTCGGCTGCCCGGTGGTGCAAAGCATCCAATTCTTCCGCATCGCGATTTGACAGGCGCACAAGCAGGAATTCGGCAAGCAGCGGATGGAACCGCAGCCAACCGACCGGATCGTCCGAATCCGTCTTGATGACGAGCAAGTTCTCGCTGACGATCCGGGCCAACCATTCGTCCGCCCGGTCGTCGCTTGTGATAGCGCGCGCCAGCGACACATTGAAGCGGTTGCAGATCGCCAGCGATTCCATAAACGCTAGCAGGTCTGCCGGCAGCCCACCGATCACTTCCTCGATCAGGTAATTGTGCAGGTCCGCCGACTGTCCCGCCAGCTTGCGCAACTGGTCGCGGTTGCCGGGGTTGTTCTTCAACAGGATCGCAACCAGCTGCAGCGTCGCGGGCCAGCCGAAGGTCAGGTCGTGCAGGCGCAGCGTTTCCTCAGGCGAAAGCGTTCCCGCCCCCAGGCTTCGCTCAAGGAACGCGCGCGTCTCGACCAGGCTGAAGGGCAGCTCGTTGCAGTCGATTTCCCCCATTTGCGCCATCACGCGATGCTTCGCGACGCTGAGCGGTGGGACAATGCGCGAGGCGGTGACGATGTGGAGATTGCCCGGGCTGTGATCGATCAGCTTCTGCACCAGCCGATTCGCCCAAGCATCGGTGACGTGATGGTAATCGTCGATCAGCAGATAGACGTCGCGGCCCAGATCGCGCAGCGAATTGACGATAACCGCGACCGCTTCCTCGATCTGCTCGCGCATTTCCTCGGTCGCGACCAGCTGCCCCGGCGAAGCCACGCCCAGCCGGTGCAAAGCTTCGAACAGGTGTGCGCTGAAACTGACGAGGGTGCCTTCTTCCTCGCTCAGCGACAGCCAGGCCACCGGATCGCCGCCCTTCATCAGTTCCTGCCGCCACTGTGCCAGCAGGATTGTCTTGCCGAAGCCTGGGCTGCCGGCAACGAAAGTGATGCGGGCGTCTCGGCTGTCCTTCAGTGCCTCGATCAACTTAGCGCGCACGATATGCCGCGTTCCAATGCGCGGCGGCTCGAACTTGGTCGAGATAAGCAGCGGCTGGAGGCGCAGGAGGGCGTTGTCAGGCGACATGTCTGCCATATCTGCGGTGAACTTGGCACTTCCTCCGGCCCAAGGCAAGGGGAGGATCGGCCCAGGCCGATCCTCCCCCGCATGGCCCACATGGTGCAGGCCGGCAAGCTGCTGGGCGGTCAAGGCACCCTCGTCAGAACTTGACCTTCGCGGTCATGCCATAGGTCACCGGCTCCTGGCGCCAAGCTCCGACGAAGCCCAGCGGGAACACCGCCAGCGCGCCGTTGAATTCACGGTTGTTGGTAAGGTTGCGCCCCCACAGCGCCAGTTCGTAGTTACCGTAGGCGACGGTTACCCGCGCGCCCAGCAAGCCCATGGCCGGCAGGGTAGTGGCCGCCACGATCGCCGCGTTATCGGGGTTGCCTTCGTAGTAGTAATCGGCCGAGGCGGTCTTGCCGCGCCAGGTGTAATCGGCATGTAGGCTCAGCTCGACCTCACTGGTCAGGTTCGTGCTGTAATCCGCGCCCAGCGCGTACTGCCACTTGGAAACCTGCGCGAAGCGTTCCTGGCGGCGATCGCCGGTCGAATCCGAGAACTTGACGTAACTTGGCGTGACATGACCAACACTGCCCGAAAGGGTAAGCCCACTCATCGGACGAACCGCCAATTCTGCTTCGAACCCCTTCAGGCGCGCGGTCCCGGCATTGCCCATGATGGTCGAGACAGAGCTGACCGTGGCAGGCGGAACCGGCGGAACGCTGACGATCGCCGTGCGCTGGATGTCTTCCACGTCGGTGATGTAACCCGCCAGGTTGAGACGCACCCGCCGATCAAGAAATTCGGCCTTCAGACCCGCTTCATAGGACTGCGCCCGTTCTGGCTTGAAGGACACGAAATCGACCCGCGAGCGAGCCCGGAAGTTGTGGCCACCGGCGCGGAAGCCCTTGGCGGTCTTGACGTAGAGTAGCGTGTCCTCGCCCAGCTTGTAATCGAGCCCGAGGGTGTAGGACACACCGCTGAAGCTGTTGTGAGCGGTCAGCAGGCAGGCATCGGGCGAAGGATCTTCCGCGCCGGCGAAGGGTGCCACGGCCACCAGCTTGCACGAGGTCAGGCCGCTGGCGATCACATAGTCGGCGTTGCGCGATTGCAGGCCCTTGTCGTCCACCGAATAACGGATGCCGCCTGTAAAGCCGAGCGCGTCAGTGATGTGCCAGGTTCCCTGCCCATAGATCCCCATGCCATCGTTATCGATGAAACCGGAGGAGTTCTGGTAGACCGGCAGCAGGCCCGAAAGGATGCGCGCTGTGTAATCATCGCTGCCCTGCTCGTGGAAGTAGAACAGCCCCAGCGCGAAATCGAGACTGCCATCGAATGCCTTGCCGGTGGTCTGCAATTCGCCCGAATACTGCTTCAGGTCCTGCACGTTGCCGGTGGCATAAAGCGGATAGGGCGAACCATCGACATCGAGCACGGAATCGCTCTTCACCCGGCGATAGGCGGCGATCAGTTTTGCCTGTCCCCATGGGACGTCAAGCGACCCGGTGAAGCCCAGCGTGGTGGTATGCACCGCGTTGGAAGGCGCTTCGTTGAGCGAGACGGTATCGGGATCGGCGGCGAGCGTGCCGATCACACCGTTGAGCGCGGTGAACCCGGCGGCGGCAGCGGTCGCAGTCGGGCTGCCGTTGAGGCGCCCGGTGAGGATGCTCGCGTTGTTGCCGATATCATAGTTCGACCGCGTCGTCCCCACGAACTTGGGCGGCACGTAGCTGAGGAAGCGCGATGCCGCAGTTTCGTCGGAATCGAACACTTCGGCGCTGAACAATAGCTCCAGCGTCTCGGTTGGCCGCACGGCCAGCTTGCCGCGCAGGTTCCAGCGCTTGCGGCTGTCGTACTTCTCGCCGTTGAGCGAGCCGGTGTGCGGCCGGTTGGGCAGGAAGGTCGCGCCCGAGAGCTGGGTGGTTGCCGTGGCCGGAGCGATATTGGTCGAATAGCCATCGCGCGTGATCCGCGTGGCCGCAAGTCGCAGCGCGATCTTGTCGGTGACGATCGGTAGGTTGACCACCCCGGTCGCCTCGAATTCGTTAAAGCGGCCATAGCTGGCGCTGAGCGTGGCCCCGAAATCGTTCATGTCGGGATTGCGGGAATTGATCAGGATCGCACCGCCGGTGGTGTTGCGGCCGAACAGTGTGCCCTGCGGCCCCTTGAGCACCTGGACCGAATCCACGTCGAGGAGGTTGGCATTGAGGCCATAGGAGCGCGCCCAGTAGACGCCATCGACATAGGTGCCGACCGAGGGATCGAGCGCAGCGAGAATGTCGGTCTGGACCTGGCCGCGCAGGGTGATCACCGCGGCGGAGGGCGAAGCCGCACCACCGGCCATGCGCAGCCCCGGGGTAAAGTTCCCCAGGTTGTCGAGCTGCTGGAAGTTCTGCCTGACCAGATCGTCACCTGAAAAGGCGGTCACGGCCACCGGCACTTCCTGCAGGTTCTCGCTGACCTTGCGGGCCTGGACGACGATGACTTCAAGCCTTTCGTCATCTGCGCGCGCTTCGGCCGGGGCCTGCGCGAATGCCGTCACCGGCGCCAGCAGCATTGCCCCTGCCGCAACGGTTCGCAGCAGCGCGGCGCGGCCATTCGTATCAAACTTGCCCATCGATTTACCTCCCATGATCCTGCTTGGAGCCGCCTGGGCAATTTTGCCCATCTGTGGATTTTAACCAACTTAACGGCTCCGAACCTGGCGATGCTAGGGTGATGGCGAGCCAGCGGATAACCCCCCTAGCGGAGGGGGCAGTATCCCCACACCCTCCCCCCCCCCTCGTATTCGGAGCCGGGTTGCGGCGTTCACGCATGCCGAACGGCGCCCCAGCCGGAGCGCCGTTCCTGCATCGTCGCTGTGCGGTTTCAGGCCACGCGGCTCGAATGTCCCTGCCAATACTTGTCGCGAACTACCCGGCGCAGCACCTTGTGTGCGGCGCTGAGCGGCAAAGCCTCGACAAAGGTGACGCTTTTGGGCGCCTTGTGCCGGCTCAGCTTGGTGCGTGCGAATTCGATCAGTTCCGCCTCGCTCATTGTGCTGCCATGGGCCAGGACGACTTCAGCGTGGATCGCCTCCCCCCATTCGGGATGCGGCACGCCGACCACCGCGGACATCGTGACGTCCGGGTGGGCATCTAGCGCGCCCTCGACCTCGATCGCATAGACGTTGAAACCGCCGGTGATGATCATGTCCTTCTTGCGATCGACGATGAACAGGAAACCCTGTCCGTCACGGTAGCCAAGGTCGCCCGATTTCCAAAAGCCGCCCTCGAACTCGTTCGCAGTGCCCTCCGGGTTCTTGTAATAACCCGGGATCGTGGTGCGCGCGCGCATCCACACCTCGCCGGTAGTGCCATCGGGCAGGTCATTGCCATCGTCATCGACGATCCGCACTTCCACTCCGGCAGAGATCCGCCCCGCCGACGACAGGTGCGGCATCGATCCGTCGGGCTCGGGCAAGTGTTGCGCCCGGGCCAGGGTGGAGATCGACTGGAAGCATTCGGTAGCGCCATAGACTTGCACGAAGATGTTGCCGAACCGCGCCTGGAGCAACGCCAGCTTGGCCGCGCTCATCGGCGCAGCGCCGTAATAGAGGAAGCCAAGCGACGAGAGATCGTACTGCCCGGCCTCGGCCAGTTCGAGCAGCCGGTAAAGCATCGTCGGGACCAGCGTGGCGGTGGTAATCCGCTCACGCTCGACCGTGCGACACCAGGTCACCAGGTCCGGCAGGTTGTGGGTTACTAGACAGCCGCCGCGGAACATCAGCGGCAGCACGGTCAGCGCCGCGCCATGGCTCAGCGGTGCGATCTGGAGCGAGCGGGCTCCTTCGCGGAACGGGTTTTCATCCTCGATGTAGAAGGCGTCGCGGCAGGCCAGCCAGATATCGGTGGTGTACTGCGCACACTTGCCGCGCCCCGTGGTGCCGCCGGTGAAACGATAGATCAGCACGTCGGCATGGGCATCGTTCTCGACCTCGGGATCGGCATCGTCAGCGCTCTCGAGCAAGTCCCAGAAATACTCGACCCCCTCACGCGGTTCGGACAGCGGATCCATCGCGACGATCAGGATTCCGCGCGCGCGCATCGCATCGTAATAGCGATCGACCAGCCCGGTTTCGAGGAAGGCCACCTTGGGACCGATCCAGTCCATCTGCCACAGATGTTCGTCATAGGTATCGTGCAGATTGGTGAGCACCGCGGCAGCATCGCCCTTGAGGATGGTCCAGGCGTGCAGCAGCGAGAGATTGTCGTTCTCGAGCAGGTACAGGTACGAAGACCCGCGCAACAAGCCCAGACGACCGCGCATCATATTGACGATCCGGTTGGTCAGCAGGTGCAGCTCGCTAAAGGTATAGCGCCGCCCACGCTCGACATTGACCAGCGCCTCACTTGAACCGAACGAGCGGACCAATTGCCGCATCATGCTCGTGAAATTGACCTTCATGGTCCCCTCTTCCGCTCCATGGGCATGGTCCGCCCTTTTTGTCAGACCACCGGGATGGCAGCACCTTTGCCGAGCTTCTCCCCCCCACGGCGGGGGGAGTGCGAGACTACCCGGTTCACCCCCCCGACAGGGGTGGTGCACGCGCCGCAGCAATGTCGCTCAAGCTGGCAGGGAACTTATCAAGGGAACTAGCCATGACCAGCAATTTCAAGGACCGTGTCGCTATCGTCACGGGGGCAGGCAACGGCCTCGGCCGCGCCTATGCACTCGAACTCGCCCGCCAGGGCGCACGTGTGGTCGTCAACGACCTGGGCGGCAGCCGCGACGGCAGCGGCACTTCGCAGACCGCAGCCCAGGCCGTGGTCGACGAAATCGTCGCTATGGGCGGTGAAGCCATCGCCAATGCCGCCAGCGTGACCGACGAACAGGCGATGAACGCGATGGCCGCCGAAGTCATGGCCAAGTGGGGCCGGATCGACGTACTGATCAACAATGCCGGGATCCTGCGCGACAAGAGCTTCTCGAAGATGACGATCGACGATTTCCGCCTGGTCGTCGACATCCACCTGATGGGTTCGGTGATTTGCACCAAGGCCGTATGGGAAGTGATGCGCGCGCAGAACTATGGCCGCATCCTGATGACCACTTCGGCCACCGGGCTGTTCGGCAACTTTGGGCAGGCCAACTACGGCGCGGCCAAGCTGGGCCTGGTCGGCTTCATGAACTCGCTTGGGATCGAGGGCCAGAAGAACGACATCCGCGTCAACACCATCGCCCCGGCCGCCGCCACCCGCATGACCGAAGACATCCTGCCCGCCGATGCCCTGGCCAAGATGGACCCGGCCACGGTGGTTCCGGCCGCGCTATTCCTGGTCAGCGAAGGCGCGCCGACCCGCACCACCCTCGCGGCGGGCGCGGGCGGCTATCAGCGCTCGTACATCACGCTCACCCGCGGGATTGGCGACGAAGGCAATGCCAGCGTCGAAGCGATCGCCGCGCAGTTCGACGCGATCAGCAACCGCAGCGGCGAACTGCTCCCCGAAAACGCCTTCGCCCAGTCGGCGATCGGCCTCGGCCTGCTCTGAAGGAACCCTGCAAGATGACACGCAAAGTCTACGTCGCGGGCGTCGGCATGGTGCCTTTCACCAAGCCGGGCCAGAACGAAACCTACGACCTGATGGGCGCTGCCGCCGTGCGGCTGGCCTTGCAGGATGCCGGGGTTGCTTACGAAGAGGTCCAGCAGGCCTTCGCCGCCTATATCTATGGCGACACCTGCTCGGGCCAGCGCGCGCTCTACGAAGTCGGGTTGACAGGGATTCCGGTGTTCAATGTCAACAACGCCTGCGCCTCTGGCTCGTCCGCGATCTACCTTGCGCGCCAGGCGATCGCCACCGGCGCTGCGGACGTAGCGCTGGCCTTCGGATTCGAGCAGATGGTTCCCGGGGCGCTGGGCGCGGTGTTCAATGACCGCCCCTCCACCACCGGGCGGATGCTCGATGCGATCGACGGACGACTTGGCGAATCCGAGGTTCCGGTGGCGCTGCGGATTTTCGGCGCCGCCGGCCTCGAACACATGCAGCGCTTCGGCACCCCGATGGAGAGTTTCGCCAAGATCCGCGCCAAGGCCAGCCGCCACGCCGCGCGCAATCCGCTAGCGGTGTTCCGGAACGAAATGACCCCCGAGGACGTCATGGCCGACAAGGTGCTGTGGCCGGGTGTGATGACCCGTTCGATGGCCTGCCCGCCGACCTGCGGCGCTGCCGCAGCGATCCTGTGCAGCGAGGAGGCCGCCAAGCGCCTCGGCCTCGACACCCGGGTCTGGATCGCGGGACAGGCCATCGCCACCGACGCGCCCAACACCTTCGACGCTAGCGACATGCGCAACGCCGTGGGCTACGACATGGCTAAGCGCGCCGCGCAGCAGGTCTATGACATGGCCGGGATCGGCCCCGAAGGCGTCGACGTGGTCGAAATGCACGATTGCTTCGCCCACAACGAGCTGATCACCTACGAATCCCTAGGCCTGTGCCCCGAAGGTGGGGCCGAGAAGTTCATCAACGACGGCGACAACACCTATGGCGGGCGCTACGTCACCAACCCGTCGGGTGGCCTGCTGTCCAAGGGCCATCCGATCGGCGCGACCGGACTTGCCCAGTGCTTCGAGCTGACCAACCAGCTGCGCGGTTCGGCCGATGCCCGCCAGGTCGAAGGTGCGCGGGTTGCGCTCCAGCACAACCTCGGCGTCGGCGGGGCGTGTGTCGTCACCATGTACCGCAATTAAAGAGGAATCGCGGTGAGCTTCCTTTCCTGACTTAGTATAGCCTTACAGCCCGTCGACGATCAGCTTGTCGTGCGCACGCGACAACCGGTTCGTCGACGGGCCCATTCCTTGCCCTGTGGAATTTGTCGTCCGCTCGCCGGACTAGGATTCCGGTGCCGCTCAGGTCCACCGCATTCCTATTGCTTCCAATAGCTGTCCTTGATGGCAACGCGCCCGTCACGCACCAGGTACAAATCCACGCCGTTCGCATCGAACGCACCGTATCGACGCGAATCTCCGGTAACCCGGTATGTCTGAACGACACGGTTGTCGGCGACAAAGAGTCGAATGTTCGAATAGTTCACATTGCTCCAGTCACTGCGGCGCTCTTCCTTCACCTGCATGATCCCATCGACCCCGCTGACGGTACGGCCACGGAAGTCGCCTTCGCCGACATGTAAGTGCCAGGTGAAATCGGCTGTTACTGTCTCTTTCAGCTCATTCGGGTCCGAGCTAGCGAAGGCTTTCAAGAAGCGTATCACAGTTCTCGCGCGCTCCCGGCTGTGAGGACCGCTGACCTCGATCGGGATCGAGCGATCATTGATGGACGCATTCAAGTCCGCAGGCCGGGCCGACAGATTGGAGCATCCAACACATGCAGCGATCATCGCCGCGCACAAGGCAGCCCGCATCTTCACGCACCCTCCCGCACAGAAGCCGCCTGCGGCGGGCCGACGAGCGGCCAGAAAAGCTGTTCGGCGGCATTGGTGGGAGGGAGATCCTCCACGCCATAACGTACCGGCACCTGGCGGGTGATATGCGCCGTGCCCAGCAGGACATCCCAGATCATGAAGAAGTTGCCGAAATTTCCCTTGTAGTGCGTGATCCCATCGCCGGCGTACTTGCCGTGATGCGCATGATGCACAGCAGGCGTCACGATTATCCGCTCGACAACATACATCACCGGGCTCAACCAGCCGATCCGATATAACGGCTCATCCCAGCGCACGTCCGAATGGCTGGATAGCACCACGGCGGACTTCAAAATCTTGTAGACCACGAAAACGCCGCCTAATCCCAGATAGAGCATCACGCCCCCCATCCACATCGAGGGCGACATTGCATAATAAAACAGATTGTTACGGAACGTGACCCGCACGCTCATGTATTCGCCATTGTGGTGCGGGCGATGAAGTTTGTAGAGGGTTGGCACGCTGTGAGCCAGCCGGTGCCACAGGTAGACGGTGAAATCGTCGGCCACCATCAGAAACGCAAAGCCGACCAGAAATCCCACACCGGCGAGCGCATAGTGTTGTTCTGGCCACACCGATGCCATCATCAGGGCCGAACTGATGATGATTGTCGGCTGGATCACGCCAATCGAGACAAAAGCGCTCACCACCTCGACGATTGCATCGGATCTGGTTTGTCGCGGCTTTCGGAAAAAACCGGTCAGAGCCATTTCGAGCACGGCCAGCCCCAGGAACAGGGCAACAACGAACATGACTTCGGGCTTCATCGCCTGATCCTCGCCATTTCCGACCACTGCTGAACTGCGGGCCTCAAATTGGGCTAACACGGCAATTCAGAAAACTTTGGGACATAGGTTACAATTGGTTCACAGTTGGCTTAGACTCAGGCAATGTCCTCGTTTCTGCCTGTTCATCCCGATGTCATCCGCGCGGTCCCGCCGGACATTTGGCGCATGTTGCGAGCCGAAGGTAACGAAGTGAGTTTTGCGGCCGGGCAGATAATCCACCAGGCAGGAGACATCGACCGCTCGCTGTCACTCATTCTGGCGGGTCGGGTCCGGTTCCGCCGCATTGACCTCGATGGCAAAGATGTGAGCGTCACCACGGTTGGTCGCGGGCGAACGTTTGGGGAAATATCGCTGCTTACCGGTCGCCCCCGCACCCACGATGCAATTGCAGAAACGCCAGTACGCCTGGTCCGCGTGCCAATTACGCGCATGCAGGCGTTGCTGGACCAAGAAACGGAGCTGCGCAGCTGGTTGACGCTGGAACTGGCCTACATGGCGGAAAAGGCACTTGATCTGCTCGACGACCGGAACCGGCTGAGTGCGACGCAAAGTGTCGCAAGGGCCCTTGCCAACACTCGCGAAATCCGCGTTGTGGTGCGGCAATCTGAACTGGCGCAATCGCTAAACCTCAGTCGTAAGGCGGTCAATCGCGCGCTCGGCCTGCTCCGCGATGCGGGAATGATTTCCACCGGCTATGGCGAAATCCAGATCACCGATCGTTCAGCGCTAACCGATTTTGCCTCGGCATCCCCCTGGTCCGGGCGTGCAAGAAATGTCCGGTAGGGCCGAAACGGTCGAACGAAGGTTCGACCGCCTGCTCAGTCCTGTCGGAACAGGTCCGGTGTCGAATCGAGGTGGAACCCCTGGTAGCGCGGCGAATTGGTGTGAGGCGTCAGCTTGTAATAGCGCCGCGCGACTGGACTGCCGCCATCGACCTGCAACGCGGTACCAGTGATGTAGGCCGCCCCCGGCGAGAGCAGAAACACGATCGGGGATGAGACTTCGGCCACGGTGCCCACCCGCTGCATCGGGGTGTTGTTGGCGGATTCCTGGATGAACTTCACCCCGTCGCCGTCATAATTGTCGAACCCGCTCGACATGATCATGCCCGCGGCGATGCTGTTGACCCGCACGCCCGAGGCCGCCCATTCGCACGCGGCAGACTGGGTCAGCGAATGCATCCCCGCACGCGCCGCGCCCGAATGGGCGAAGTTGGGCAAGCCCATCCACATGTCGACGATCATGTTGACGATTGCCCCGCCGTGATCAGCCATCCACTGGTTGTAGACCTCGCGCATCATGTTGAAGCCGCCGGTCAGGTTGTTGCGCACCACCGCCTCGAAACCCTTGGTGGTGATGTCCTTGAGCGGCGAAAAGAACTGCCCACCCGCGTTGTTGACAAGCCCATCGATCCGCCCCTGCGCAGCCAGCACCGAAGCAACTGCAGCGGCAACATTCGCTTCGTCACGGATGTCGCAGACCTGCGCCGATGCCGCGCCACCAGCAGCTTCAATCTCCGCGACCACGACGTCGAGCTTTTCCTGCTTACGCCCCATGATGACCACATGCGCACCCAACGCGGCCAGCTCATGGGCGATGCATCGGCCGATGCCGCTGCCCCCGCCGGTGACGATGTGGACCTGACCCTTGAACAAGTCCGGGCGAAAGATGGAATTGTAATGCATCAGGTTCAACCTTGGCTCTTGCGGGCGTTGAATGCTGCGACTGCCTGTTCCAGCGCTCCGCTCTGCACACGACGTATCTGGGCGCGCTCCTCAAGTTCGTAGGAAACTTCGAGCAGCGGACTTTGCAGCGCCAGATCAAGGTTGCGCTTGGTCAGACGCAAGGCATCCTGCGAATGAACCACGATCCGTTGAGCCATAGCCTGTCCCGCTGCGTCAAGACTATCGGGCGAGACAATATCGGACACCATCCCGCAAGCGAGCGCGCGGCTGGCTGGAAGCCGCGACGAGGTGAATGCCATCTCGCGCGCCAGTGACAGCCCAAGCGTACGCTGCAGCCACCAGGCAACGCCCAGTTCCGTACCAGACAATCCAAGGTTTATGAATGCCGTGGTGAAGAAGGTGCCTTCGCTGGCAATGACGATGTCCGAATGCAGTGCGAAGATCAGGCCGGCACCGGCTACGGATCCGTTGGCCAGGGAGATGATCGGCTGCGGGCACGCGCGCATCGCGCGCAAGGTGTAGCCCATGTCCCAATCGCCGCGCACCAGATCGTCGACCAGGGTTTCGGTGTCGATTGCATCGACCAGGTCGAGCCCCACACAGAAATGCTCCCCGGCGCCGCGTAGCACGATGGCCTTGCATTCGCGATCGAACCGGCATTCGGCAAAGAACCGGCCCAATTCTTCAAGCAGGCTGCTTGTGACCGCATTGCGCCGGTGCGGACGATTGATCGTGACCGTGGTTACCGCGCCATTGCGCGCAATTTCGAGGGAGGCGCCCCCGTTCAGATCCGTCATGCTTGGTTCTCCGCTGATGATCCCCCGACAATGATCAACGGGTTGTCCCGGCAACACCCCCCCGATGGAGTGGGGCCTGTTGCCGGGATCGCACCGCCCGGGGTCAGGCCAGCGTTGCCATGTCGATCACGAAGCGGTACTTCACGTCATTCGCCTCCATCCGCGCGAAGGCGCGGTTGATATCGGCCATGGCGATCATTTCGCATTCCGGCAGCACCTGATGCTCGGCGCAGAAATCGAGCAGCGCCTGGGTTTCGGCAATCCCGCCCATCAGCGATCCGGTGATGCTGCGATGGTTGCGCGCCAGCAAGGCCCCGTGGACCGGTTCAAGCAAGTCCAGCGCACCGACCGGGGCTAGCACACCGCCCCGCCCGAGCAGCATCAGATAGCCGTTCACATCGTGGCGCGAAGGGATCGTATCGATGATCAGGTCGAAGCTGTTGAACTTCGCCGCCATCGCCGCCTTGTCGGAGGACAGCAACACATCGTGGGCGCCCAGCGCGCGGGCATCGTCGACCTTGCCAGGCGAGGAGGTGATTACCGTCACTTCCGCCCCCAGCGCCACCGCCAGTTTGACCGCCATGTGGCCGATCCCGCCTAGGCCGACCACGCCGACCTTGGAGCCCTTGTCCACGCCCTTCTGCCGCAGAGGTGTCCAGACCGTGATCCCCGCGCAGAGCAGCGGCCCCGCCCGGCTGAGGTCAAGCGCTTCGGGCACCGTGACCACGAAGCAAGCGCGTACCACTATATCGGTAGCATAGCCGCCCATGGTCCGCTCGCCAGTCACCCGATCAATGCCGTTGTAGGTCGCGGTCGGGCCTTCGGCGCAATAGGGCTCGTCATGATCGGTGCAGGCTGCGCAGTGCTGGCAGCTGTCGGCCAGCGCGCCCACGGCCACCCGATCGCCCACCTTGAAGCCTGAAACATCGGGGCCCACGGCGGTAACGTAACCGACGATCTCGTGGCCGGGCACCAGCGGATAGGCCGTGCTGCCCCAGTCGTTGTTGGCCAGGTGAAGATCAGTGTGGCACACCCCGCAATAGGCGATGCGGATCGCCACATCGTCACTGCGCGGTGCGCGCCGGACGATGTTCAGCGGAACCAGCGCCGCGTGGGCTTCGGTGGCGGCATAGGCTTTGCATTGGGTCATTAGGACACTCCTGTATTGGGATCAGGCAACTGGCGGGCGCAGCCACGGCGCGGCGGTGGTTTCAGGCGAGGCAATCTGGTTGGAAATCCACTTGCCCATTCGGCGCAGCGGCTCGATCGCGTCCTGCGGGGCAGCCCACTTCATCGCCGCGGCATAGCCGAGCGAGACGATCCGCTGAGCGCCGAAGAGCGGCAGACGGTCCTTGAGTTCATCCTTCAGCGCCTCGGGATAGATGCCGACCGTCTGGGTATAGGCGTCAACCGCATCCATCACTTCGTCCAGGGTATCGACCGGAACCAGGTTGGCGGTGCGATCATCAAGGATGGTGGCGAAGGACACCGGCTCGGGCAGCTGCGAGACGATGATCGCGCCCTCGCCGTCCTTGCCGCCGATCACCTTGTACCATTCATCGTCGAGCCGCAGCGCATCGACGTGGCTCTTGAGATTGCGGTCATAGGCCTTCGCCGGGGTCGACAGACTGTTGGGCAAGCCTTGTAAGGCTTCATAAACATAGCCGCCAAAGCGATTGATCCGCTCCAACCCATCATCATCGGTGCCCGACTGGACATAGACCACTCGCGCGCAGACGCAGCCCTTCTGGTTGAGTGCGCCGATATCGCTCGCCAGCCGTACCGCCGCCTCGCGCATGGACTCCTCACTGGCGAAGGTATCAGCGCCGATAATGCTGGCGCTGCGCTTGGGATCGAGCGAGATCAGCTCCAGCCCAGGCTGGATATAGCGAGTGACATGCTTCATCGAAGCAAAGCCGCCCCAGGCGACGATCTTTTCGAGGTTGCTCGGTTGGTAGAGTCGTTCCTCGAACGCCGTATCGCCGCCGCGCCAGTAGGCGACCGATAGATGCCGGGTCAGCGGATGGCCGGGCGCCATGTCGATCATGGTGCGGGCGATTGCCAGCGCGGTGAACGGATCGTTCGAAGGCGACTTGATGATCGCATCGCTGCGCAGCACCATGTTGCGGATGATCGTCAGCAGCGATAGGCCCGGAGCGTTGCCCGCGACAATGTGCAGCGTGCGCGCGCCGAAGCAGCGCACCTCGATATCAGTCCCGTCGATCAGCTTCTGCGGCACCCATTCCTCAAGGTGCCGAATGCCGACCGTGCTCTCCACCGCCTCGACGATCGCCTCGCGCGCAAGCATGTGGCGCAGGCCCATGTAGCTGGCCTTGACCAGCGACGGCGTGGTCGGCGCGGTCAAGTAGGACAGCTCGCAAGCTTCCTGCAGATGCGGGTTGCTCGCAAGGTTGAGCCGCTCGCCCAGCGCTTCGGAAAAATCGAGAATTTCATCGAACTTCAGCGCGTAAAGGTCTGCCAGCCGCGCCGGATTACCCAGTGGCAGCCGGTCGATATAGCGGTGCGCATCGGGGGTCTGGAAGGTCAGGTCGCCGCCGCGCCCGCCTACTTCAACCAGGTTGTCGGTAATCACTTCGCCCCGGATGATCATCGGGGCAATAGGCATGCTCATGGTGCTTATCCTTCGATCGCGCTGAGGAAATCCATCGCCTCGCGGTGCGATGCCTCGGATGCGGCGCAGGTGATCTTGTCGTCGCCGCCCTGCTTCTCGCTAAAACGTTCGATGGGCCCAATCACGTAGCGGCTGGGCTGGCCGCAGGCGCAGGGCTCGTCCCATTCCACGGTGATCTCGTCGCCGGTGATGAACCCGCCCCAGCGAATGTCGGAGCCAAGATCATAGAAGGCAGCGCGGCCCGTGACCCGGCCCTTGCGAGGCAAGGCCCGGCCTGTTTCGGGATCGAGCACATAGGGGATCACTGTCGGGGCGAAATGGTAGTGTCCTTCATCGCAGCGCATGTGCGATCCACTGACCACTTCGGACATGGCATAGGTTTCGTTGATCCGCTGCGCGCCGGTGAAGCGCAGCAAATCCTCGCGCCAGCCCTCGGGCTGGACCACGCCCTTGGCGCCACCGGTGGTGGTGATGTAGCTATCGGGATGAAACACCCCTTCCATCCCGCGCGACAGACCGGCCTGGGCCATGCCGTGCAGCAGGTTCCAGGTAGCCCCGATATAGACGCGCTTGCCGCGCAGTTCCTCGACCTTGCGTTCGAAGAAACGCGCCAGGTGCGCGGGCATTTCAGCCTGCATGGCGTCGAAATCGCGCTTCTTGGCCAGCACTTCGGGGCTTATTTCCAGCCGGTCTAGCGTTCCGCGCGCATGGGCCGCGCGGATCTGTGCGCCCAGTCGCTGGACGTCGGAACTGAGCGTGCCGGGATAGGCCGGGTGAAAATGCGCTTCGCCGGGGATCAGCGCCGCAATCATGAATTCGTTCGCGCGCAGGTGGCTGAGGTAGCCCTTGCGGAAATAGGGGTAGACGATGTGCAGATCGGGCTGCGGCGTGTCCGGCCCCTCCATGCCCCAGACGAACAGGCGGCGGACCATGCAGGCGCGCAGGAATTCGCTGTAGCTGTTGGGCAGGAACGAGATCGTTCCGCTGGTGCCCGAGGTGTGGCTGAAGCGCAGCTGGGGAACGGCCTGGTCCATCGCCTCGAACCAGTCGTCCAGACCTCGGCAATGGCTGACATCGGCCGCGGCGATGGCCTCGGCCAGTTCGGGCACAACCAGCTTGGTCAGCCACTTGTTGATCCGCGCGAAGTCGCTGCGGTCGAGCAGCGAGGGCGGATAGGCTTTATAGACTGTGTGCTCAAAAAGCAGCGGCACCACGTCCTCGATGGAGGCGACTTGATCGATCCCTTCGCCATCGGCCAGCTTCTTCAGCATCGGAATTTCACGAAACTGGGCGAAGCGCCGTTTCAGGCCTTCAAGCTGCAGTGCATCAAGGTCGTTCCGCTCGAAACGGTTCCAGTGGCGGCGGTCATAGTCTGCAAGCGCAAGCGGCTCCGCCAGCAGAAGACCAACGCGGTCAGCTGCATCGATTTTTCCGGTATGCATTGATCAATCCTCTGTCATCCCGCAGCGGACTATGGCGCAATTCGGGCCACCTCCGTTCCGGATTCAGGTTTGCATAAATGCAGATCAAACCATTGTTTTAAATCCACTAAATTGACGCATCTTGCGATCAAATCGGTGGTCTTCCGGGTAATTCTGGGCCATACTAGGCGCCGAACGAATCACAGCTGGGGGATTGGCATGTCGAACGGCAAATCGGTCATGATCGAAGTGCCTGCGCGTGCGCGCAAACAGCCCCGGCAAAGCCGCTCGCTGGTGCTTGTCGGAGCCCTGCGCGAAGCCTGCCTCGACATCCTGGAAAACGAAGGGCGCGATGCGCTGACAGTCCATGCCATCGCGGATCGCGCCGGTGTGGGGGCCAGCTCGATCTATGAATATTACCCCACACTCGAAGCCCTGGTCACGGAAGTGTTCGGAGCGATCAAGCTGGAGCTGCGCAATTCAGCGCTCGAACGGCTGACTTCGCTGCCTCAAGGTGCCACGCTGAGCGACGGGATCGGGACCATACTGCAGGTTGCGATTGAACTGCTCGATCGGTGGAGCAAGGTCGATCCCGAATTCTTCGCCAAGTTCACCCGCTATGATGAACTGGTGCGGCTTGACCTGATCCTGACCGAAAAGACGCTTGCGGCCACCGTTATCGACAGCCTGTTTACGCGTTTCGAAGGCGAGATAACGGTTCAGGATCAGGAAAAAGCGCGCTTCTTCCTACACCAGTCGCTGTTGGCGCTGATGCGCGCCACGGCGCTGCTCCGACCGGACTACCTGCAACAGGAAAGCACCCGCCAAATGCTGGGACGCATGCTCCTCGCGCTGCTTACCGAGCCGGAATCAGGTGATGACCAAGCCCTGGCGCGCGACGAATGACAGCATCTCGCGGGCGGTGCGCCGCGGGCGCTCGATCATCGGGACATGGCCCGCATCTTCGAGGATGACCAGTTCCGCTCCGGCGATCCCCTGATGCTGCGCGTCTGCGGCACTGACATGCAGCAGATTGTCGCCGCGCCCCCAAATGATCAGCACCGGAACCGCAACCTCGCCCAACCGCTTGTTGAGCGGGCGCTCGACCGCGTCGATCAGGATCTGCCCCAGGATCAACTGCTCCAATTCCTGCCGCATCGCCAGTTGCGACGCGATGGCGCGGCGGGCTAGCCAGGGCAGATAGGGCGGCTTGTGAAACAGCATCGACATCAGGATATCGACGTCATTGGCATTGCGCACGGCGAACAGGTCATGCCCCGCTTTCAGTGCCTGCTGCGCGGGAGTGAGCTGCGCGCCATCCACCCCGGCATTGTTGAGAAGCATGAGCGAGGCAACCACATCCGGCGCATCGAGCGCGATCGCCAGTGCGATGAAACCGCCCATGCTGTTGCCGCCCAGATGGCATGGCCCAAGGTCCAGCGCATCGATGAAGCGGACCACGCGGTCAGCCTGTTCGCCGATTGAATAGTCCGCGCCAGTGACCAGGCCGCTCTCCCCGAAGCCGGGCAGGTCCGGGCAGATCACCCGGTAGCGCAGGGCCAGCAGCGGCGCGATCAGGATCCAGTTATCCTTGCTGCCAGCAAAGCCGTGCAACAGCACCAACGGCTCGCCATCATCCGGTCCAGCCTCGATCCACGACCAGCGCACCCCGCCGATCACGCGCTCCCTACTGACAACGCCAATCGCGGCGCGGGCAAAGGCCCGGGCCAGTGAACGAACCGGCTTCAGCGCCGGGCTGGTGAAGTAACGAGTGAGCATGTTTCAGCCAACCACTTCCAGGCAGGATCGCAGGGCGTTGAATTCCTCCACTATCTTGTCCTTCATCACGCTGATGTCGGGCAGCATCACCCGTTCCGAGGTGATCGAGAAATTCATCTGGCCGTTGTAGCTGACGATCGACAGGAACAGCCCCAGGTTGTTCGCCAACGGCCCCATCGCATAGTAATGGGTCAGCTGCGCGCCGTTCATGTAAAGCTGGGTCTGCGGGCCGGGCACGTTGGACACCAGCACGTTGGCCTGCCGCATCGACAAGTGCGGGTTCGACATCATTCGGGCGATCCCGGCCAAGGTGGCGCCGGGAATGTGCCGCGAAAGATCGGTCATGATCCGCGCGCTCAGCCCGGCCTTGGCTTCCTTGGCATCGGCGGTGAAGGCACGGATCGCGCGCAGCCGCTCGACCGGATCCTCGATCGTGGTCGACAGCTCGAGCGTCATGGCCGAGATATTGTTGCCCTGGGCCTGGGCCGCGCCGCCGCTGGGGCGGGCATTGATCGGGGCCACCGCGACCAGGCTTTCGTCCGGCAGTTCGCCATGTTCAAGTAGATAGCGCCGCATCGCCCCGCCGCAGATTGCCAGTACCACGTCGTTGATAGTCGCGCCAGCTACCAGCTTGCGCATCGCACTGATGTCGGCCAGCGCGAAGCTGGTGGCATCGAACATCTTGTGCGGCGAAACCGGCGCATTGAACCTCGTGACCGGAATGCCGCTGGCCTTGCTTTGGGCCGATGGATCCAGCCGCTGCTGGAACGCGCCCAGCAGGCCAGGCATGAACCCCAGCGCGGTCCGCGCGAGGTTGAAGGGCGAACGGATGTTGGCGATGGCTGCGCGGGCCAGCACCTCTTCTAGTGCCGGGCGCCGGCCTGCCTCGGCCTCTTCCTGCGGCAGGGCGATCGCGGGGGCTCCCGCCGCATCCCGGTCGTTGAGCGCGGCGAACATCAGCGCTCCCGCGGTACCATCGATCGCGCTATGGTGGACCCGGTGGAGCAGCGCGTAACTGCCCGGCTCAATCCCGGAGATGCGGTCCAGCCCCTCGATCACGTAGATGTCCCAGAGCGGCCGGCTCATGTCCATCGGCCGGCTGAAATGCCGCGCGGCCTGGATGCAGAACTGGCGCCAATCGCCCGGTTCCGGCAGCCGCGCATGGCTGATGTGCGCCTCGACGTCGAAATGCTCGTCCTCGACCCAATAGGGGTGATCGAAATCGAGCGGCAGCCGGTAAAGCTTGCGACGGAACACCGGCGAGGTGTGCATCCGTTCACGCACCTGCCCGACGATATCGCGGAAGCGGACCTTGCCCCCCTGCGCAGTGGCGGGATCGTAGATGTAGATTCCCATGATATGCGTGTGCAGATCACCGGTCTGGAAATAGAGAAACTGCGCATCCTGGGCGCTGAGTTGCTGAACCATGTCGATGCCCTGCCTGCCTGCCGCTCAGGGCGTGACCACGTCGAACCGCGGATCGAACACCGCCATGAACGACATAAACTGCATGAAGCGGGCACTGTCCCCGGTCACTTTGACTTGCCCGGCCGCGATGGCATCGCCCAGCGGAAGCTCGCGCAGGTTGATCCGGTCGAGCGTAGGTTTGTCCATGCGGACCGCCACGTCCGCCGGAGTGCCGCGCGGCCCTTCACGCCAGGTCAGCACACCATTGCGCACCGTGAGGGCGAAGCTTTGCCCGAGGTCCGGAAAGGTCCAGTCGAGCGTCAGGTCATGGCCCTGCGCCTTGTCGCTATCGAGCCGCACGCCCAGCAAGTCGAAGTACATGCGGGGCGTCAGCGCACGGGCGATGTCGGCGCCGCGGGCGGCCCCGCCCGCCTGGCGCAGGCCACTGCGCAGTTCGCTTGCCCCGGTCAGGTACATGTTGCGCCAGATCGCGCTTTCGGCCTGGTAACCCAGCTGTTCCAGCGCATCAGCCAGCACGCCGCGTGCTTCGTCGTCGCGCGGTGCGGCAAAGACCAGCTGCTTGCCCAGTTCCGCCGCCCAGCGGTAATCGCCCGCTGCATTGGCTGCCCGCAGCAGCGCCAGCACCCGGTCCCGCCCGCCGATCGCGTCGACATAGCGGCGCGCCGCATCAACCGGGGCCAGCGGATCAAGGTTGGCCGGATTGGCATCGTAGAACCCAAGATAACGCTGATAGACCGCGCGGCCGTTGAAGCTGGTCGTGCCGTAATAGCCGCGATTGGCGATCTTGCCCTGCAAGTCGCCCGGCAGAGTGCGCATGGCATCGCCGATTTCATCAAGAGTCTGCCCCTGGTTGAGAAGGAACAGCGCCCGGTTGTTGAGATAGGCATACATGTCGCGCGCATCCGCCAGCATGGTGCGAATGCCCGCGCTGCCCCAGGTTGGCCAGAGATGCTGCGCGATCAGCACGTCCGTGCGGTCGCCATAGCGCGCCAGCGCGGCGTCGATATGCTGCGACCAGCCCCGCGCATCGCGCACCTGCGCCCCGCGCGGGGTCAGCACATTGTGCATCGAACGCACCGCGTTTTCCGCCATGTCGAGCACGCGTAGGCCCGGCAGATAAAAATTCATCTCGGCGGGCGCCTCGGTGCCGGGCGTCAGCTGGAATTCGAATTCCACCCCGTCGATGCGGCGGGTCTCGAACGGACCGGAGATTTCCGCGGTGGGCGCAATCAGGCTGGTTTCGCCGCGCCCGGTGCCATTGACCCCGATGCCCGCACCAACCTGCCCCGTGACCGACCGGTCCAGCGCGCCCCCGCCTTGGTACTGGGCCCGGCGCAGCATTGCCGTGCCTGCCAGCACGTTTTCGCTAACCGCTTCCTCCAGGAATCCCCTAGGAGCATAGATCGCGACTTTGCCAGCCCTGACCTCCGCTTCATCGATCACGCCGCGCACGCCGCCGAAATGATCGAGGTGGCTGTGGGTATAGATCACCGCAACGACCGGCCGGTTCGGGCGGCTTCGGAAATAGAACGCCAGCGCAGCGCGCGCGGTTTCGGTCGCGGTCAGCGGATCAACCAGGATCAGCCCGGAATCACCTTCGATCACTGTCATGTTGGCTAGGTCGAAGCCGCGCAGCTGGTAAACCCGATCCGTCACCTTGAACAAGCCGGCCACTGCATAGCGCCCGGCATGCTGCCACAGACTGGGATTGACGGTCGCGGCCGGGCGCTCCTGCTTAAGGAAATCGTAGGCCTGCGCGTCAAGGATAACCTCGCCGCCGGCATTCAGGATCCGGCCGGTGAATTCCTCGATCAGGCCGCGGCGCACGGCGGCTTGATCCGCCCTGTCCGCGCCCGGCATGGCCCGGGCCGCGGCCGCATTGGCCGCAATGGTGGCCGCGCTCGCGTCCTTGGGTGCGCCTGGGGCAGGCTGCGCGGCAAGAGGCGCGGCGGCCCAGCCCGCCGAAGCGATAGCGAGCCATGCAGCCCTAATGGCCGTTCCGGCGCGATGGCAAGATGTCACCATGCCTAGTTGCGTCCTGCTGGTTGCGCGGCCTTACCCTGCATCCGCGGCTGCTTGACGATATCGGGCAGGCGCCAGCTCTTGTCGAACAGCGCCGGACCGGGGCCATAGAGCCGGAACATGGCAGTCCAGCGGCGCCCCGGCACCAGCGCGACCCAGTTGGCCTTTGCACCGGTGGGTGGCTGCGCCGAAAACACGATATCGACCGATCCGTCCTTGTTGCGGACCAGATCGCGGCGATTGGAATCGGTGCCCACCGAACCAGCTCCCCGCAAAAAGCCGCTGGTTTCCAGATCGTAGGCATTGATCGCCCAGAAATCCCTAGCGGGGACATCCGCCGGTACATGGAGCACGTAGGCCTGGTCCCCGTCGAGCGTGCGCCCTTCCCCGTCAGCGGTCTGGGTCAGGTAGAACGTCGCCGCGCCAAAGCGGCGGGGCATGGCAAAGGCATAGAAGAAGGTCCGCGCCCGGTCATCCAGGCGCAGCGCGCCGTCCTGTTCATAGGTAAAGCCCGCCTTGCCGATGTCGATCAGCCCGGCCGAAGTGCCCCACTGCGATCCGGGCCACCAGGCGGCGCGGCGGCTGAGCACCATTGCGATCATTTCCGCCCGTGCCTGCGCGGCGCCGCGCTCCAGCGCTAGGCGCTGCTCAGGCGCGGGAGCGAAAGGCTTGCCCGGCTCGATCCCCAGGCTGGCCAGCATGCCGCGCATTGCCATGTCCCGCCGGTCGGGTGCCTCCTCGCCCAGCATTCGCGCCAACCGCTCATAGAAACTGGCATCCAGCGCCGTGATGGCATCGAACAGCTTGCCCGACATGTCGATGGCGCGCTGTAGCGGAGGATTGGCGGAGGCGGCTAGGGGATAGAGCCGCAGCTGCCGGATCAGCGCATTGGTCTGCGCCGCCGCGCGCGGTTTAGACGAGCGCGGCGTCGGCCGCAGCAGGAAATAGCCATTGCGCGTTGGCATGGCGATGGCCCGCATTCCTGGCGGAACCGGTCCGTCATAGCCGGGCGGGGTCAACAGGAACCGCCCACCCAGCCCCTTGTCGACCCCCGCCGGCCCGAAATCCTCTACCGGCACCTGCCAGGCGCTGTGCAGGTTGCCATAGAGCGCCGTTTCCCCCGACGGCGGCAGCTCGAACACCACTGGCCCGTCCGAGAGGTTGATATTGGCATAGACGTAGTGCGAGGTCGAATTTGGCGTCGTGGTCTGGTTCAGGTGGTCCGAGGGACGTGACCAATAGACCAGATCGTTGTACCGCGCGCCGGCATCGCGGAAGAACGCCTCGCGCATCGCATCAAACGAGACGATCGGCATGCCCCACAGCGCTACCTCAACCGCGCGTCGTTCAAACGCGGAAGGGACGCCCGCCATTTCGGCTGGGCGATCTGCCAACCGGTCTTGCGCCCAGGCGGGCTGACACGCTGGCAGGGCCAGAGCGGCGGCGAGGAGCCCGAATGGCAGGCGCAGATGCATCTTGATCATTATTCCTGTCCCAGGCTCTCGCCACTTAACATCAGACGCGGGCGAAGATGCCAATGTGGTCGATCGATTCCTCGGTCCCCCACACGCCGCCGCCGTTAACCTGCAACCCGATCCGCGCCCCTTCAACCTGGCGCGCGCCGCATTCGCCGCGCAGTTGCTGGACGATTTCGAAGATCTGGCCCAGCCCGGTCGCGCCGATCGGGTGGCCTTTCGATTCAAGTCCGCCCGAGGGATTGATCGGCAGCTTGCCGCCAATCGTAGTATCGCCGCGTTCCGCCATCGCGCCGCTGTCTCCGGGCGCGCACAAGCCGATGTTTTCCGAAATCGTCAGTTCGCCGATGGAAGCCGCATCGTGCAGTTCTGCCACGTCGATGTCTTCCGGGCCAACCCCTGCTTCCTCGTACATCTGGCGCGAAAGCTGGACCGAGACGTGCAGGTCAAAATTGTGCGGATCGTGCTGCGATGCCGAACGCAGACCCGATGCCAGCACCTTGATCGCGCGGCTGCGATCGAAGCCATAGCGCTTCATCCCCGCTTCGTTGACCAGGATTGCCGCGGCAGCGCCATCCGAAATGGGCGAGCACATCGGCAGGGTCAGAGGATAGGTGATCGGCGGGGCGGCCAGCACTTCATCGATCGACATCGCATGGCGATACTGCGAACGCTCGTTATGAACCGAATGGCCGTGGTTCTTCGAAGCGACAGCCGCGACCTGGCGCTGGGTGATGCCGTGGCGCGCCATCAGTTGGCGGCCGAACCCGGCATAGACGTCCATGAACGAGCTGTAGGGCTTGTCCGAGGTCGATCCCGGCGGGGGCACGATATCCTTACCCAGTTCGATGATCGCCGCGGCGTTGGTTTCGCGCGTTTCCAGATCCCAAGCGGAATCGAAGATCCCGAACATCTTGGCCTTGTCAGAATAGTACATCTTTTCCGAACCGACCGCGAGACCGACGTCGGCCACGCCGGAGCGCAGCTGGCTGATCACTAGGTTGAACGCGCTGCTGGCCGAAGCGCAGGCCGCCTCGACGTTGAAGATCGGGATGCCTTCGATCCCCATCGGCAGCAGTGCCACCTGGCCGCGGATCATGTGCTGGCCGTCGAAGTGCCCTTGCCCGGTGTTGCCGAAGGCGGCGACGCCGATATCCTTGCGGTCGCAGCCCGCATCCTTGAGCGCGTCTTCAACCGCCCAGGCGGTGAGTTGCTTGACCGACTTGTCCATGTGACGGCCAAAGTGGGTCATGCCCACGCCAACGATGTAGATGTCTTCCGCTGCCATTGTCTCGTATCCCTTGATCGCTGCCGCGCCAGCGGCACTGCCAGGGATGCTATGCGCGATGGCGGGCAGGGTTATCCCCCCTTGTGGAGGGGGGATGCGCCTTTCACTTTCAGAACACGATCACCTGGCGCACCGCCTCGCCGCTGTGCAGTCGGTCGAACCCTTCATTGATCTGGTCCAGCGCCAGCGTCGCGCTAAGTAGGCGGTCTATCGGCAAGCGCCCCTCGCGGTAGAGCTGGATATAGCGCGGGATATCGCGCGCAGGCACGCAGGAGCCCATGTAGCTGCCCTTGAGCGTGCGTTCCTCGCCCACCAGCCGCACGATGTCTACCGGCAGTGCTGATCCGGCCGGGGGCAGCCCGGCGGTCACGGTCATCCCGCCGCGCCGGGTCATCGCCAAGGTGCTTTCCAGTGCGCGGATCGATCCGGCCATCTCGAATCCGAAATCGACCCCGCCGCCGGTCAGCGCGCGGACCTGCTCGACGCAATCGGGATCGGCGGCGTTGATCGTGTCGGTTGCGCCCAGTTCGCGGGCAAGCGTCAGCTTGTCTTCAGACAGGTCGACCGCCACAATCCGGCTAGCCCCCGCTGCCCGCGCGCCCAGCAGCGCGGCCAGCCCGACACCGCCCAGCCCGACCACCGCGGCGGTCGAGCCCATGGTCATCCGCGCGGTATTCACCACCGCGCCCACCCCGGTCAGCACCGCACAGCCGAACAGCGCGGCCTCGACTAGGGGAATGTCACGCGGCACCGGCACCAGCGAACGGCGCGATACCACGGCGTGATCGGCAAAGGCCGAGACGCCGAGGTGGTGATGGATCAGCGCATCCGCAGGGCCTAGCCGGCTCCCCCCGCCGCTCAGCCAGCCCGCGCCATTGGCCTCCGCGCCCGGTTCGCACAGCGCAGGGCGACCTTCGGCGCAGGGCAGGCAGTGGCCGCAATTGGGCATGAACACGCTGACCACGTGATCGCCCGGCGTCAGATCGGCAACTCCCGGCCCCACGGACACGACCACGCCTGCCGCCTCGTGCCCCAGCACCATCGGCAGCGGGCGCGGGCGATCGCCGTTGATTACCGACAGGTCCGAATGGCACAGCCCAGCCGCCTTGATCGCCACCAGCACTTCGCCCGGCCCGGGCGGAGCAAGCTCGATCTCGTGAATGCCCAGCGGCCTGGACTTCGCATAGGGGCCGGTCCGGTCGATTCCGCGCAGCACGGCGGCCTTGATCAGCATGGGTTCGATCACCTTTCAAACAGGGCCCGGGCGGCCAGCGCCCGGGTGGTTTCGTCAGTCGGCCTGCCAGGGATAGAACGCCGGCATTTGCGAGGCCTTGCCCGTGAAGACCGGATCGCGCTTTTCCAGGAATGCCGCAACACCTTCCTTGCCGTCGGCCATGCTGGTGTAGAACATGGCGAGGGAATCGATCCGGTGCGCTTCGATCGGATGGGGCTGCGCGGCATTGCGCCACATCATCTGCCGCGCCAGCGCGACCGCCACGGGCGAGCGGTTCTGGATGAACTTGCGGGCCAGCGCCCGAGCATCGTCAAGCAGCGCTTCGGGCGCATGGACCGAGCGGAACAGACCGCCGCGGCAGCCTTCCTCGGCATCGAAGATATCGGCCGAAAGCACCCATTCAAGCGCCTGCTGCGGCCCGACGAGGCGCGGCAGAAACCAGCTGGAGCAGGCCTCGGGCACGATCCCCAGCTTGCCGAAGACGAACCCCATGCGAGCCTTTTCCGAAGCCATCCGCACGTCCATCGCCAGCGTCATCGTCGCGCCGATACCCACCGCCGCGCCGTTGATCGCCGCGATGACCGGCTTCTTGCAGGCAAAGATCGACAGCGTGACCCGGCCGCCATCGTCGCGCACCGCGTCGCGCGGCGCAGGCGGGCCAAGGTCGCGACGCATGTCGGCTAGGCTGGGGCCGCGACTTTCGTCCAGGCCGAACGCATTCCCTTCCTTGGTCAATTCCATCCCTGCGCAGAACGCGCGCCCCTCGCCCGTGACGATGATCGCGCCGACCGCATCGTCCTCGCTCGCGCGGGTGAACGCCTCCACCAGCTCTTCGGACATTTCCACCGTGAAGGCATTGAGCTGCTCGGGACGGTTGAGGCGAAGCACCAGGATGCGGTCCTCGAGTTCCCATTTCAGCGTGTTGAATTGCATGCGTGCTTCCGTTTCCCTGCAAGTTGTCGCAATTGAAGACTAAGCGTTGGCCCCTGGCGGAACACTCCCCGATCGGAGGGGGCCCCCCCTCGCTGCGAGGGGCTTCGGACCAGGCCCGGGAGCGCATATGCCAAAATCATGAACCTAGACCAAATTCCCACCCCGGCTGCCCGGGCGCTTCTGAGCCCGCCACCGATTGGAGGATCGGCCGAAATCGCGCCGGGCGTGCGCTGGCTGCGTCTGGGCCTGCCAGTGGCGCTCGACCATGTAAACCTGTGGGCTCTGGCCGATGGGCCGGGCTGGACCATAGTCGACACCGGAATCCACCATCCAGGCGGGATAGAAGCCTGGGAACGCATCCTGCAGAATGATCTGGCCGGGAGGCCGGTCACCCGGGTCGTTGTCACCCACATGCACGCCGATCATGCCGGGATGGCCGGCTGGCTGGTGGAACGCTTTAGTTGCCAATTGTGGATCACGCGGAGCGAATACCTCTCTGCCCAGGCCCTGGTCGCGTCGAGCGGCGAGGAACCGGCCTTCCGCGATCTCTATCGTAAGGCTGGTTGGCAAACCCCCGAAATCGCAGCCCTGGGTGCCCGCAAACGGACGATTGCGGGCTTTTATGCCCCCCTGCCCGGCAGCATCCGCCGCCTGCGCGATAGCGATGCGCTGGATATCGGCGGCAAGCGCTGGACCGTGATCGCGGGCGGCGGTCACTCCCCTGAGCATGCCTGCCTGCATTGCCCAGAGCTGGGGCTGTTGATTTCCGGCGACAAGGTTCTGCCGGGGATCTCGTCCAACATCTCGGTCGACCCGGCCGAGCCGGATGGCGATCCGCTGGGTGAATGGTTCGCCACGCTGGCCGCAATCCGGGGGCGGGTTCCCGACAATGTCCTGGTCCTGCCCTCGCATGGCCGCTGCTTCGACGGTCTGCACGCCCGGATCGATGCACTGGTCGACGAACAGCGTGAAGCACTGAAGCAACTGGACGCCATACTTGACCAGCCCCGGCGGGTCGACGAGGTGTTCGGCGTGCTGTTCAAGCGCACGATCAATCGCAGCGATATCCCGCTGATGGGCCTCGCAACGGGAGAAGCACTTGCAGTGCTCAACCACCTCGTTACCGCAGGCAAAGTGCAACGCTGGATGGGAGAGGATGGCGTGATGCTTTACCAGCGCGCGGGGCACACATCCGCATGAGCCGCGCGCCCACCCATGCCCGGTCCGACTATCGCTTGGCCCGTGTCATCCCGACCCGTTGGATGGACAATGACGTCTATGGGCACGTCAACAACGTGGTCTACTATAGCTGGTTCGATACGGCGGTTAACACGTTCCTGATCGAGCGGGGCCTGCTCGACCCTCGCTCCGGCACGATTATCGGGCTCGTGGTCGAAAGCGGCTGCCGCTACAACAAAGCAGTCACTTTTCCCGAGGCGGTCACTGCGATGATCCGCGTAGGCCATCTTGGCACATCGAGTGTGCGCTACGAGATCGGACTGTTCGCTGGCGACGAGAAAATCGCGGCGGCGCAGGGGCATTTCGTCCATGTCTATGTCGATCGCCACAGCCGTCGCCCGGTGACGATCCCTGACGCTTGGCGCGAGGTACTGTCGGCCTTACGCTGATATAACGCGGTCCCAGCACACCCGCCTTACAACACCGCGTATTGCCACATCCGCGAGGTGAAGCTGTCGCGTAAACCTGTCGAACTGATCGCAGCATCACCGAAAGCGACAGTCCCGGTATTGGTGCTACCAAGCGGTCAAGTCATCGCCGAAAGCCTGGACATCATGCGCTGGGCTCTTTCGCAGGCCGATCCTGAAGGTTGGCTAGAGCGCGAAGACGGCCTGTTGATCGAGGCTAATGATGGCCCCTTCAAACATCACCTGGACCGCTACAAATATCCCGACCGTCACGGCTCCGACCCGCTCAGCCATCGAGCTGGAGGATTTGAGCTGTTAACTCGACTGGAAGTGATCTGCCCCCTTCTGAGTGGTCCAATTTCTATTTTAGAATTGGTCACGAAGGAGGAATGGAATGGCAAGGAAGCACAAGCCGGAAGACATCATCGGCAAGCTGCGTGAAGCCGAGATCGTGCAGCGCAGGCAAAATGAGCGCTTACGTGCAGTCAGTTTAAATCAAGAATGTCACGTCCGCCGCCCTAGCTGATCAACCTTGACCTTCAGCTCCTTCACCGCTTCGATCAAAACGCCAACAAGATTACCGTAGGCGACAGAACTGAGCCCATTTTCGTGTACTAGGACGGCTTCAGGCACCACTTTCGCAAGTTCCTGGGCGATCACGCCAACGCCGCGGAGGCCACTGTCTATGCGGGTGAAGGACACGCCGCGCAGTCGCTGTACCAGCTCCAGTGCATTTGGGATCGTGGCAACATCCGTCTTTAGGCTGGCATCGGAGTAGGCGGTTATATCGCCTGAGGCAGTGATCGTCCCCGTCACCGAAATCGACCCCGTAAAGCTCTCGCCAGCCTTGTTTGCCGGCGTAAAACCAAGCGCCCCCGTCACATCCCCCGATACAATCGATGCACCAGTTGTAACCCGGCCTTTCGCATCCACCGTAACCTTGGAATAGGTCCCGGCTGCAACCCCGCTACTTGCAAGGGTCGCAGCAAACGAGAGCGCAGCAGACCCATCAAAGGCTGCACTGGTTCCGGTGACATCACCTGTCAGTGCAATCGTGCGTCCAGTCGCCCACTTGCTGGCAGTTGCGGCATTCCCAGTGCACGATCCTGCAGCCCCTGTAATCGAACCACTCGAGGTAATGAACCCGCTCGGGTTGGTGGAATTGTAGGGTGTAAAACCCAACGCTGTCGTCACCAGGCTTGATGTCAGATTACCAAAACCGACCTGCACCACCGTGCCGCCCGCATTCTTCGAATAAAGCTTCTGGTCTGCCAGATTGACCGCCAGTTCGCCTGGCTGGAGCGCGGCTGCAGCCGGGACACTGGAGGCGGTCGAGGAGCGCTTGAGAAGAATGGTGCTGGCCATCAGAACGTCCCACCATCAAGCGTGATGCCGTCGATCGAGCCGCCGGTAATCGCTACACTGCTCGCCGCCTGCGTGGACATGGTGCCAAGGCCCGAGATGTCGGTATTGGGGATTGTTCCAGAGGCGGTGAAGGCCGCGGTCCCATTGCCCTTGAGATAGCCGGTCAGCGTCACCGCCCCTGAACCGCCCTTGGCCACACCAAGCGTGCCCCCAATGTTGCCAAGCGTCAGGTTGCCTTCATTGACGTCGATCGTTGGATTTCCAGCAACGCCATCACCATTGGTGATCGCGATTTTGGTCGATCCAGCAGTTAGCGTCCGGCCCGTAACCGTATCAGCAGCCGTGCGGGTAATGAGCCCATTGGCCGCAAGACTGTGCAGCGCCAGAGCCTGTCCCGTCAGGCCAACACTGTCCGCCGCCACCGAGATCCCCGATCCAGCCCCCACATCAAGCGTGTTGCCGGTCTTGGTAAGCCCTGCCCCGGCAACGATCTGCCCTGCCCCATTGAACTGCACGAATGTGATCGCTGTGGTGCCAAGCGTGCCGCCGGCATCAACAGTGCAGAGGAAACCAACGTCCGCATTCACCGTGCCCTGCTCGACAAACAGGTATGCCGCCACATGCTCGGCCCATGTAGAAAGGTCATCCGCGCGTGCCCAGGCACCTGCCGCCACGACATAGACGCCGTTGGCCGAGGTCGCGGCCTGGTCTTTCACCAGCACGCGGTCGCCAGCCACTAGGGCAACACCGTCAATGGTCATGGTGCCGGAGAGCAAGGCGATGTTGGCAGTCGAGGCAGCCTTCACCGAAGCCTTGGGGTCGAGCCCCTGAACAGTCAGGTCGACGTAGTTCTTCGTGGCCGCATCCTGCGCGGCCGCCGGATCAGCAAGACCGGTGATCCGCTGACTGTTCAGCGCAACGGCAGATGTCGGAGCAGCGAGCTGGTCAAGCCGGTTCGCGCGCACCCGGACGTCGGTGTAATAGAGATTGGTGCCTTCCGAGACGTCAGTGGTCGAGAGCGTAATCGCACCGGTCCGACCGGCGACCGAGGTAACGGGGAACGTGATCGCGGTGCTGCTAGCTGCCGTCACCCGCCCCTTGGCATCAACAGTGACCTGGCCAACCTGCGTGGCGGAGCCATAGGTTCCTGCGGCAACGCCGCTACTAGCAAGCGTTGCTGCAATGGTCGCATTGACGCTGCCATCGAACGTCGCCGTGCCCGTGACGTCACCAGAGAGACCAAGCGTGCGCGCGGTCACGAGCTTGGTCGCGGTCCCGGCATTGCCATCAATCGAGCCAGAGATTGTGCTGGAGAACGTCTTGGTGCCAGCAATGGTCTGGTTGCCTGTTACACCGACAAAGGCGCCCGGCCCGCCGATCGCAATGACCGAGGTCGCGGTACCGCCGGCCCCGCCCGTCCCAGTGCCGTAGTAGAGCGTGTTGTCCTGTTCGTTGAACGCGAGCTCGGCGTTGGCAAGAGATGCAGGAGCGCCGGCCGCACCGCCAGCGGCGCGGCGTTTGATACGCAGGGTATTGGCCATCAGAAATTACCTCCATCGACCAATCTGGTCGCCTTCTCGTTGATCCATGTCTGGGTGGGGGATGAGTACGTGAGGATGTCGCCGCCCTCGGGAGTGGCAAGCGCCACATCGGAAAGGTCGGTGAGCGCGCTGAGCGGCCCGGGCGGACCAGGAGGTCCCTGGGCGCCTGTCAGCCCGCGCGGACCGGAGATTCCGGCGTTTGCCACCTCAAGGGTGACGCTGGCGCCGTCGCTCTCGACCAGAATGGTCTGAACCGCCTCGACGATCTGCAGCGCTGCCGTCATTCAACATCAAACGTGAGGGTCGGCAAAACCTCACGCTCCCCGCTGTCATTCTCAAAGCCCAGCGTCAGCCAGACCTTGCCGGCACCTGACGCAAGCGGCGCGGTCTTCTCGTCGCTCCAGAGTACCTCGATCTGCCCGCCGCTGGGCGGTGACAGGATAGTCAGCGAGGGCGGCGCGATATTGGGGCTCTGGTCGATAACCATAAGTGTGAGACCAGAGAGGTCCCGGGCGAGCCCGGCGCTTTGGTCGGCAAAGAACGTGGCGCGCACACGCTTGGTGCCGCCGCGGCGGATGGTCAGCCTGGTCATGCCTGCACCTGTTCTGGAACGTGGGGTGGCAGAGGCCGAAGCCCCCGCCGGGGCGGATCAGCCGATCCGGGCCGTGGCCGTCTTGCGGAACACGACGCCGCCGATGCCGGTAAGTGCCAGCACAACGGTCAGGACATCGCTTTGATCGAGGCCTTGCGGCAGGATACCAAGCGTGCCGGCAGCGCCCCAGAGGCTGCCGATGACGCCGGTCCAGATGGCCTTCGAGGTCCACCAGGGTTTCAGGTCTTCCATGTCAATTCTCCAACAAAAAACCCGCCGGAATGGCGGGTCAAACGTTCAGCGATGCGAGTAAAATCAGGCTTCGTTCACTGAGAGCGCGCCGGTCGCGGCAAGCTCCACCGGCTTCGCGGTCTCAGGCGCCGCCTTGTAGACGGGGCGGCGCACGGCAATGCAGCGCTCCTTTGCAATCCGGGTGATGGTAACGCCGTCAGACTGATTGCCGCCGAGCACATGGAAGGCGCCGTAGTCCTCACCAATGTAGATCCCGACATGGCCCGAGGTCTCACCGCGGCGGAAGACCAGCACATCGCCCAGCTGGGGCTTTGCGCTGCCGTCCTTGCCAAAGTTCACCCAGCTGCGCGCCCAGAGCGGCTGGGTGGGAAGCGCCTTACCGGCACGCTTGGCGACGATGGCCACAAAGAGGCCGCACCAGGGGATCTCATCATGATTGTAGACCTTGGCGAGCCCGAGCTCCTTCGCCCAGCCAAGGATCACCGGGTTGTCGGCTGAGCCCTCGGCTTCGATGGTGCCGTATAGCTTGCGCGCTTCACCGACCATCTTGGGGAGCGGCTGCAGATCATCAATCCAGCCATAGGCCGCAGGCAAAGGTTTCATGGAGGTTCTCCTTCAATTTGGGGGCTTGAATACGGGAAAACACGCGCCATCTGGGCGCTGCCTAATCAGGCATCCTCTCCCAAAACTTTCCAAAGGCCGGCCGCCTCGTGCGCGCCGGCCTCTTTTTTATCGGCCCTCGAAGCCCTTGATGGCGGCGAAAATCACAGCCATCGCTGTCACGAGGGTCGAGAGCCATTTGACGAACCGCACAACGCCAGTGGCTGTATTCCAGGCATCGAGCAGGTCTTTCAGTTCCTTGCGGACGGCCTTGAGCTCTTCCTGCACAGCTTCGAGGTCAGCGCGGATGAGCGCCATTTCGACAGCGGGATCCTGATCAGGCATTGGCGCCTCCACCGCTTGCCCGCGCTGCCCGCAGTCCATCCACCTCGTCCTTGAGCTCGGCGATGGCCTGGAATGCGAGCGCGGCAAGCTTGGCGTAATCAACCGCCAGGAAACCATCGGGCCGCGTGCGCACGGCAAGCGGAAAGACCTGCGCGACGTCCTGGGCGATTACCCCAAAGTCAGCCTTTCGCACGAAGAGGCCATCTTCCCCGCCGCGGGCCTGCAGATGCGTATCGTTCCAGTCGAATGCCTTGCCCCCGATCGCGAGCACGATACCCAGCGCCCCTTCGATCGGGCGGACGTTCTCCTTGAGACGCGCATCCGAGGCGAAGAATGCCGTGATGTCCCCCGTCGTGCGGATTTCGCCGGCAACGCCCGAGGCAGGGGTGCCGATCCCGAGCGAGCCAACCTGATAGTTGCCCGAAGTGTTCAGCGCATTGGCGGTGCCAGAGACCGTGGCTGTGGTCGCCGTATTGGCGCTTGCCGCATTGCCGCTGATCGAGATCCCCCAGGTGCCTGATGCACCGACGCCGCTGCGTGATGGCACGTCGAGATTGGTGCGGGCATCTGCCCCCGTTCCCGCGCCCGTACCGCCGCCAGCGATGGTAATCGTGCCTGTCAGCTTGGAAGCAGCGAGCGAGGTCAGCCAGGCCGGATCGGCATAGCTAGAGGTGGACAGGAGCGCCGCGCTCGACTGCGAAGGGGCGCTGAGCCCAATCGTCCAGGCCGCATATGTGCCGCTTCCTCCCACCGCAGCGGCGGTGACGGTGAGCGCGCCCGTGCCGCTCGTATAGGCCGTGATCTGCCCATGCATCCAGTTGGCCGGAGTGGCCGTGCTGGTGATCGTCACCCACTGTCCAACCACGAACGCTTTGCCGGTCTGAACGGTGAGCGACTTTGCCCCCGTGCCGATCGCCAGCGAAGTCGTGCTGGTGGCACTGGTCCCCGGCGCATTGGTCGCCGTTGCCGCACTCGCCGCGGCATTGCTGGCATAGCCGTTCACTTCGCTGGCCAGCGAATTGGCCTCGCTGGCAAAGGTCGGCAGCGCCGAGAGGAACGCATCTGCGCGCGCATTGAAGTTCGTCGCGTCCGCCCGGGTGGGCGGCGCGGGCAAGGCCGTGATGGACATGGCAGATCCTGCGCTGAAAGGTGGAGGTTACGTGAGGCCCTCGATGGTCAGGCTGCAGTAGCTGACCGTCGGATAGGCAAGGTCGATCGAGAATTCTTTGTAGAAGCCAAAGACCGTGAGGCTTTCGAAGCTCTCAGAGCCAATCCAGAGCACCGGCGTGGCCCGGATCGAGGCGAGCGTGCGGTGCACATCGTCGAGCGCATCGGTTTGCATGACGACCCGCGCGCTCATCCGTTTGGCATAGGCCCGCTCAACGACCGAGGTGACCCCAAACTGGTCGGTTTCTTTCCGCGAATAATCGATGATCCCGAGATCTACCCCGTGCTCGGTCTCGCCAATGTCGAACTGGCGTCCGACCAGCAGCGTGCCGCAGGTGACGGCGTCGGCCGGATTGTCCCGGGTCAGCGTGACCGTGAGAACACCGGTTTCGTAAACGGGCACATCAAGAAAAAGCAGGCCGGTCTTCTTGCCGAGCGGCTCAAAGAACCACGAAAACCAGGTATCGATCGCGCTCCCGCCGATGTTGAAGCTCTGTGTGCGGTTGTAGATCTGAGTGCCCGCGACAGTCAGCGTGACACTCGCGGTTTCCGCTTCCGTGTCGATCAGCGCAATGCCATCAGCTGCACCAGGCGCGAGCACAACCTGCAGCGAACCGGCACGGCTGGTTGCCGTCCCTACCCGGGCATCAAACATAGCCCAGCGGTTGGTTGGGCCAAGATCGAGCCATTTGGCGGGATCGCTGGACGGGTTCACGCCACTCGATGCTGCGAGCGCCTCGTATTTGCGGTGGGTAGAAGTCAGGATGACCCGCGCGCCGACCCCGTAGGCGGTGCCTGAGCTCCAGACCGCATAGTCATTTTCCGTGGCCGAGCTGCTGGTGAGCATGGCATCGCTCAGCGCGGTGGGACGGATCAGCTTCATGCCGCCGTCCTCACCGCCAGCGCATCACCGTCCGGGGTGACCCGCTCGAGGATGCGGGCAGTCTTGTTGGTGCCGGACGCAATGGTGGCAGACGCAATCCGCTGCTCATCGCGCAGGTCGGAGAGCTCCTGCTTGAGGGATGCCAGCCCATCGATCAGCACAGTCGCACTGTCATTGGCTGCCGAGGTTGCCGTTGCCACCTGGGTAGAAGCAAACTGATCCCACCATGTCGGGTTGGTCGATGTCGCGGCAGCCGCGGTATCGGCTGGCAGCCCGCCCACCGCATTGATGATCGCCACCGTCTGCTCGAGACTGGCCGCAGTCTGCCCCTGAATGCGGGCGAGATCCTGCGCGGAGGTGGCGGCATCGGCGGCAGCATTCAGCAGCGTCTGGCTGAGACCCGGAAGCGACTTGGCCGTCTCCTGGTCCCCCGCTCGGGCCGCAAGCGTTGCCGCGTTGAACTCTGAAAGCGCCTGAGCGTAGGTCTTGGTACCGCCATCCATGCTTCCACGGATCCGGGCCACTTCGGCCAACAGGCTGTCGGTAATCTGGCTCCAGGCCGAGCGCAGCTTCTCGGCAGCGGCGGCCGCTTCATCTGCGGCCTTTTGCTGATCCTGCAGCGCCCAGATCTGCTGCTGCAGCGCCTGGTTCGAGGCATCGAGCTGTGCCAGATCAAGCGCGCGCAGGGCTGCGGTATTGCCCTGCAGTTCGAACAGCTGCCGCTCGAGACTGAGGCGCTCGTCAGCAATGGCAGCCGCACTGGCTGCATCCTGCGCCGCGCCGATCAGATCGGCAAAAGCAGGGGCCAGCTGGATCAGTGCGACATAGGCCGCGCGCCCGGCCTCGGTGGTGAGGTCCTGTGCATCGACTAGTGCGCGAAAAGCCCCGATGCTGTCGGGAAGCGTCAGGCCGAGTCTCCCAAAGACCTGGGTCATCTGTGCCGTCAGGGCAGCGGTCTGCTCAGCCTTGGTATAGAAGAGCGAAAAGTAGTCGCTGGTCGCCGACGCCATGTCGCTCGCGGAGCCGAACAGGTCGAAGAGGTTCATCTTCGCCGAAAGGCTCAATCCCTCGACCGAGGTGCCGAACAAGGAAAGCGAGGAGGTCACCGCCTCGATGCTGGAGGCGACCCGAACCAGCGTCTCGAAATAGCCTTCGCCCACCTTCTGGAACTGTTCGAGGCCCGGGATCGCGGCACGCGCGATGCTGTCGGCAGCAGCCCCGAACACGGCAGTCAATTTCTCCTGGATCTGCTCGCCGGTGAGGCCCTTCAGATCGATCTTGCCGATGTTGACGACAAAGCCGTCGAGGCGCGACTGCACGTCGCCCAGCGAGCTTCCCAAGGGACCGGCTGCGGCCGAGATGGCATCATAGAAGCCAGAAAAGATGAGGCTGAACTGCTGCTCGAGTTCCGCGCTCGCCGTGGCATACTGGGTTGAGTAGCTCGAGCCCACGCTGATCCCGAAGAACTTCTTCGTCTTCTTGACGTCGGTGTAATAGCTCGCGTCAAAGCCGCCCGAGAGGATCGAGCCCAGCGACTGCGCGCCGCCATAGATTCCCTGGCCGATGATGCTGGTCTTGGTGCCAAAGAGCGCATTGACCACGCTGCCCAGAACCTTGCCGAGACCGCCCAGCAGTTTTGCCCCCAGGAAGCCGATGGCCGCACCAATGGGCCCGGCAATGGCAAGACCGATGCCCGCACCGATCAGGGATCCGGTCTTGCCACCGACGAAGTTCGAGACGCCCGTGAGCGCGGAGGTCAGACCGCCGAGAATACCAGTCGCCTTGGTCCCAGTCTGGATACCCGCAGCCGAGGCATCTAAGCCATTGGTGCGGATGATCAGGTTAGTAAGCCCACCAATGTTGGCCTCGATGTTCTTGAGCGAGGCCAACATGGCGGCGGAATAACGCATGGTGAGCGTGTCGACCTCGCGCAGATGGTCGATGGATTTGGCAATGCTCTCGGACTTGGCCGCGCTGTCTCCAAAAACAGTGCCCGTTCCGTCATTGCTAACAGGTGCCTTGCCCGAGCCCCCGAATGCGCCAGAGATGGCGACGCCGAGTGAGGCAATTACGCCGGCTGTCAGTGCGCCGGCGGCAATGTTGAGCGGGAACGGCAGCGAGCGGATGGCGTTCACCACCGCTTCGACCGCCTTGATACCCGTGGTGATGAGCGAATTGCCCTGTTCGACACCGGCGCGCGCGGTGTCCGAGGCTGCCATGGCGGTGTCGCTGGTGACTTTTGCGACTGTCTGCGCGCCAATGAGCCCGATCTTCACCGCGGCATTCTTGATTGCGATGGCGAGCTCGAAGGCGCGGAAGATCTTTTCGGCCGCAAGCATCGCCTTGTAACCGTCGGAGCCCTCTTCGAAGAACCCCTTCGCGGCGGACGCAAGATTACCATAGTGGTTGATCTCGGCCGAGGCTTGAGCCGCGCGCGCATCGGCATACTGGAACGAGGTCTTGCCGTATTCCCGCTCCGCGTCGGCTGCCCGTTTGGCCGCTGCTGCCTGGGCCGAGGCAAAGCGGGTGATCTCAACGGTGATGCCGCCAATCGCGCCGCCGACCGAACCGAAGGCATCAGCCATATTGCTGGCAGCCGCCTGCGTCGCCGAGACCATGTCCTCAAGGCTCGCAAGGAACTGCTCCTGTTCCTTCACCTGAAAGTCGTGCTCGATAAGCGCAGTCTTGGCGGCGCGGTATCGCTCCCAGGCCGCCGCGCCGCGTTCGAGCACGATCTGCTCTTTCTCGGCCTCAAGGTTTGCCAGCTCCTGCGCCTTGGTCGATTTGCCAAGCATTGCGACCTGCAGTTCGAGCGGGGCGACCGTATTCTTGATGAAATCCTTCTCGGCCTGCGCCTTTGTTGCCTTTTCCCAGGCTTCGCCTGCCTGCAGGATCGCAATACGCGCTTCGTCGGTCGGCGCCTTGAGGGCGGCCATCGCCACTTCCATGCGCTTGATCTCGATCGGGGTCTTGCCGATCTTGGCGGTCTCGAGCTCGAGATTACGGGCAAAGTCCTGCGCGGCTTTCAGCGCCTTTTCGGCCTCGGTGGTCTTGGGGCCCTTGGCGGTCTTGTCCGCCTTGTCGCCTTTGATGTCTGCCGCTTTGGCTGCCAGGCGGGCCTTGGCGGCAGCGATGGTGTTCTCGCGCCACTTCGCGGAAAAAGCGTCCATCATTGACATGGCATCGCCAAAGGCCGCGCTGAACTGCTCTTTCATTTGGCCCGCCATGCGCGCAGTAGAGCCAGCAAAGCTGTTCTCCATGCGCGGCAAGGCCACGTTCTCAATTTTGGAAAACGTGGGAAGCCCCACACGCTCAAGCAGCGGGTTCACTTGGCCCGCGAGCCAATTGATTGCCGCGATCGCCTTGTTTGCCATGAACTCGATGCCGCTGATCGTAAGATTGGCAGCCCCGACAGTCGCCTCGCCAATGACGCCTGGAAGCGCAGCCCAGATGATCCGCACAGAATTGAACCACCCGACCCAGCCAGCGTAAATGAACGCGATGACGTATTTGCCGGCCATCAGCACGGCATCGAAGGCCGTCACTGCCCAATCCTTGAAGGTTGAAAAGACCGAACCAAGGCTGAGACCATCAGAGACCGTCTTCCAAAGGCCCTTCATGGTGTCGCCGACAGTAATCCCGACCGGCCCCAGCTTCTCCATCTCCTTCTTGGTGAGGCCAAGGCTTTGGGCGTATTTGTCGAGCTCGCCGGTCTGCTTGACGCTGGACTGGAACATTTTGAACGCGCCGAACGCGAGTGCCGCCGCCGCCGCTGCCGCCAGCAAATAGGGATTGGTAAGCGCGGCTGCCGCTGAACTTGCGGCAAGGCCGAGGAGCGCCCGGGCCATGCCGCCGATGCCCATCCCGGCCTGCATCCCGATCTGGCCGATCTGCGTGCCCTGCTGCATGAAGACAGTCAGCGGCTTTTGCCCGGAGAATAGGCCGACAACCATGTCGTTCAGCTGGAAGACCAGGTTCTGCACATGGTGGCTGGCAAGCTTGGCTGAGCCGCCCATGCGGGTGAGCCCGCCTCCACTTCCGCCCAGCGCCTTGTCCGCCCGCGACGCGGAGTCCGCGATATCTCCCATCGCGCCCGCCACCGACCGCTTCATGTCGGCCATCTCCTTCTGGAGACGGGCGACATTGGTGATGAGCTCAATTTCGAGGGTGCCAGCCTTCATGGGTTTGGCTCCTTCGAGGTCATGAGCGAGCGGAAAGCATTGGTGACTTTCCGGGAGACTTCATCGCGGTTGAGGCTGGAGGTGGCCGTCCAGGGCGGCGGGCAGTCGGGTTCGCGGGCCCGCACCGTCTCAGCGACAAAGTCGACCGAGAGGCGGCGCAGGAGCCGCGAGGTCCAGGGCGGGAGATCAATCCCTGAGCAGTGCTGCCAGTGATTGATGGATGCCCACGAGATCGGCACCGGGCCCATGGCACCGGCCTCGCTTGGGCCCAGCTCCATCAGATGGTCGATAATCCAAGGTGTGCGGATCGGCGGCATATCGGGCGTGAGCCCATCAATCCCCATGCGCTGCATCCGGGTCAGCGGCTCGGTGTCGGGCTCTGATCTTGCGCGTTTACCGGCGCGGGGCCTCGGCGCTGTGCCCAGCCACGCCAGTTGCCGGATGTAAAGGCTCAGCTCTGCCCTGAGCTCTTCGTAAAATTTGCCCAGTCATTGATGTGGTTTGAAACCTGCGCGGCGATGAAGCCAATCGAGGGGTCGGCATAGGCTTTGCGGAACAGTTCCTGCCCCTCGAGACCCTCAGCCGGCGGATAGGCAAAGCCGTTGAAACTGACCGTGCAGGCAGCGAGGAATTCGGCCTGTTCGGTGAGCTTTTCCTCGGCCGACTGGTCCATCTTCCCGCGCTTCTTGATCTTGTCCATCAACTGGTTCTGCTGGCGGGCCTGCGCGCGCTGGTAGACCTTGGTGCCCGGCCCATAGACCGTGATCGAGAGGCGGTTGCCCTTGTCATCATGAAGCGGGGCATCATCGCCGCCGACGAGCTCGACAATCGAGGTCTCGGTTGCGGCAAGCGTAGTGATATCGAACATGCATGTTCTCCTTGGCAATTTGGGAGTGATATGGCAAAGGCGCTGGCCGTGCGGGCGTGGCGAAATGGGTAGACGCACCAGATTTAGGTTCTGGCGCCTAACAGCGTGGGGGTTCGAGTCCCTTCGCCCGCACCATTCAGATCTGACGGCGCGGATGTGGCGGAAACGCAGTTCACCGCAGGTAATGGTAGACGCCCGAGACTTAAAATCTTGTGAGGGTATCCTCGTGCGGGTTCGAGTCCCGCCATCCGCACCACACCGGATTACGGCGCCAGCACCTCGACAATGCCCACACCGGCGGAGTTGGTGGTGAGCTCAAGGGTCACAGTGGCGGTGGTGATCTGATCAACCGAGCCGACGTTGACCTTGAAGCTCATGACCTGCGCCTGGAAGAAGTATTTATCGCCGTTCTGGGTGGTGACGCAGAAGCTGTGATCGCTGTCCGATGTGGATGCAGACTTCAGCAGAACCTGCCCCGTATCGTCGGTGTCGAGACCCATCTGAATGGTCATCGTGCCCTGGTTGAAGCTGCCCTTCTTCTTGACCACGCCGCGGCTGCCAACGGGGTTGAAGGTGACGAGGTTATACTCGCGGCCGAACTCGCCAAGGTCGGATACTTCGCCGACCAGGGTCATGGTGAGCGCATTGTAGCCGGTGGGATCAAAGGTCGCGGGAGTAGAGGCCGACACCTTCAAGGTGGTGCCGGCGGAAGTCCGAACGGTCATGATTGCAGGTCCTTATGAAGGTGAGGCTTCAACGCGCCTCGTTGAATGAGACGCGAAAATCCTGCGTCTGCATGTGGATGCCGGTCTCCTCATCGAGGAAATCAGGACCGGCAGAATCTGTGTGAACGGTGACCTCGGAGAGCCCGTCGATTACAGGCATCTGGTCAGCCGCAGCCGCGCGAATAGCGGCAATTATGGCCTTGGCCTCTGCGTAGGCCCGCGCGAGCACGGTCACCTGCACCCGTTCAGTCACCCGGCGTTTGGGACCCGGCGAAGGCACATTCCGGTCGACGCTGCTGATGCTCATCAGGGCGATGGCTGGGAGCGCAGTGCCCTGCGGCAAGGTTCCGGCCGCAATACGTGCTTCAGGCAAGAGCCCAGTCAAGGGCAAGTCCCCCACCAGGAGGCTGCGAACCGCAATCACGCCGTTCATTCTTCGTCGACCTCGAGTGCGGGCGCCTTCAAATCGCCGATCTGGACCCGGTGCGCGATGTAGGCACCCATGGCGGTCACCGCTTCCTCGGCTTTTTGGTCTAGCGCGGGCCGCAGGAAGGGTTTGGCGGCGTGCCCCGGGTGCATGATCACGGGGCCGACGAAGTTCTCGCCGATCTTGAGGCTGCCGCGCTTTAGCATCTTGTTCATCGTGCCGATGCTGACCTTGCGGGGGCCGTGGCGGGTCTGGCGCACCGGAACATCAGCCTCCGTCACCGAGATCAGGTGGGGCGCGACCCCATATTCGATGAAGAGCCCGAGATAGGAGCCTTTGCCCCGCAGTTTGACGTAAGAAGAGAGCTTCGCGCCGTCTGTGCGTGTGCCGATCCCGATCGCACGCTTCAGCTGTCCGGTCTTCACCGGCACATTGGCCTTGGCCTGCTGCTGGATAACTTTGGCGCCGGCACGCAGCCCGCCGCGGATGACGTTGCGCTCGAGATTTTTGGGGAGCTGGTCGAGCAATTGCAGCAGTTCAGGGCCGCCTTTGAGCCGGAAGGTCATGGCGCTGCTCCTTCACTCGAGAGTTCTTCTACCATCAGCTCGATGGCTTCGCGCCGCCCCAGCATCGAGGGTCCGGCAATGACCTGGTGGATGCGCCCCGCGATGATCATCCGCATGTCGGGCGTGATGCCGGCGAGGTATCGGATACGGATCCGGGCCGGACGGCGCGCAATCTGGATCTGGTCAGCCATGCGCTCGGCGCGCGAGGGCAGGATGTCCTTCACCTCGGCCCAGACACAGGCAAACGGCGTCCATGTCACGGCCTCAGTCCCGTATTGGGGATCATGGGTGACAGACTTGCGCTCGATCCGGATCCGAACCGAGAGCTTGGAGGCTAAATCCATCGGGACTGGAGCTGGGCGACCAGCGTATCAAAGGCGAGACAGGCCGCGCCTTCACGGTTTTCAAACATTGAGGCGGTTTTGACGAGGATCGCCGCCCGCGCGATCGCAAGATCGGGGTCATTCTCGGCAAATCCGGCCGATAGCGTAACTTGGATCAAGCCATCAGGCCCAAGCTCGGGCCACGACCTTCCCGATGCGGGTCGGATGCGGGTGAACCCATGCCGTTTGCGGGCAACATAGTGGCCTTCCGGCAGGATGCCGGCAGCGCCATTGGCCGACGTGTAGCGGATCTCAGCAACCACACAGGGCCTTACCGGAACCGTGATCTCCTGGCTCCAGCTTTCCAGTTGCAGTTCGAGGGTCTGTTCGCAGAGTTTAAGGCCGGTCTGCTGCTCAAGTTCAGCTTGGGCGGCATCGAGCTTGGCCCCGAGCAGCAGATCCTCGTCATGCCCATCAAGGCGTAGCTGCTGGCGTGCTTCCTCGAGCGTCACGGCCCGATCCTGAGGCGGTTCTACCGTGACGATCTCGGACATCAGGCTACCTTCGTGCGGACGCTAGCGCCGGCCTTGTTGGCAATCGGCGGCTGATCTGCGCCTCCCTCTGCCTGAGAGGGTTCCACCGGCTGCGCGTCGGCCTTCGCGGCGGGTTCTGCCTTGGTTGCAGCCGCCGCATCAACCTCAATCGCAAGGCCGCGCTCGATGAGGCTGCGGCCCGCCTGGTCATCAACCTCGAAGGTCTGGCCGGTGGTGATGTTCTCCGAGCTCACCGAGCTCACATGAAGGGTATCGAGTGCCTGAAGGATCATGGCTGTCTCCTGGAAAATGGGAAAGGAGGACTGGCCATCAGACCAGCCCTCCTAAGCTCATCAGACCTTGGTCGCTGCCGTTGCAGCCGCCGCGAAGTCGCCCTTCACGAAGGCTTCAGGCCGGTAGACCGCGAGCGCGAGACGCTCTTCAGCGAGCACCGTCACCAGGTTCTTGCGGAAGTTCTGGTCGTCCTCTGTCGAAATCTCGACCACGGCGTCCATCCGGTCGAAGATCTGCGCGCCCAGCTGGAAAGCACCGGTCAGGAACTTGCCCGTCGCCATCGACTGGGTGGAGACCACCGGCTGCCCCCAAAGCGTCGGGGTGATCGTCCCTTGCGGATTGCCAACGATGAACTGGCCCTGCCCGTCCTTGAGGAGCTCGATCGCCGCCCAGTCAGCCGGATGCAGCACCACGCCGGTCGACATCAGCTCAGACAGCGCCGTCTGCAGCATGGCCAGGCGCAGAACATCGATCCGGGTCACCGTCGCCGGAATGGTAATCGGCGGGGTGAACGCGGTCGCCTGCGTGTAAATGCCGGCAAGATCCGTGCCCGTGCCGCTGCCATTCAAGAGCTGGTTTTCTTCAACCAGTGCCAGGCCGTGGCGCAGGCGCCCGTCGATATAAGACTGGAGCATCGGCACGTCGTCGAGGATCTGGCGGGTTGCCAGCACCCAATGCGCAATCGTGGTGAC
>JACCDH010378451.1_pt1 | contig 67660 bp, 59 predicted proteins | sample 7442481 | NCBI WGS metagenome assembly JACCDH01 (sample SAMN15323433, study PRJNA562643) | freshwater metagenome | isolation source: river surface water | place: USA:Blue River Watershed | collected 2017-08-15 | reverse complement strand
GCTACATCTGCACGACCTGTTGAAGATAAATAACGGCTCATGCTTGCATCGTAACCAAATGTAGAAGTGGTCGCACCAATTTCGGCACCCATATTACAAATAGTTCCTTTACCTGTGCAACTCATAGAAGTAGCACCTTCACCAAAATATTCAACGATAGCACCAGTACCACCTTTAACGGTTAAGATACCGGCAACTTTTAAGATAACGTCTTTTGGAGATGTCCAGCCATTGAGTTTACCGGTCAGTTTTACACCGATCAGTTTTGGGAATTTAAGTTCCCATGGTAAACCTGCCATCACATCACAAGCATCAGCACCACCAACACCAATCGCTACCATCCCTAAACCACCGGCATTTACCGTGTGAGAGTCGGTACCAATCATCATACCACCTGGAAAAGCATAGTTTTCTAAAACTACCTGGTGAATGATACCAGCACCTGGTTTCCAGAAACCGATGCCGTATTTATTACTAACAGAAGACAAGAAATCGTAAACCTCTTTACTTTCTTCGTTAGCAAATGCTAAATCTTGCTTTGCTTCAACTTTAGCATTGATCAAGTGATCGCAGTGCACTGTACTAGGAACAGCTACTTTAGGGCGACCAGCCTGCATGAACTGCAGAAGAGCCATCTGAGCAGTTGCATCTTGCATGGCCACTCTATCCGGCGCAAAGTCAACGTAACTTTTCCCTCTTTCAAATAACTGCGTCGGATTGCCTTCGCTTAAGTGCGCGTATAAAATCTTTTCAGTTAAAGTTAAAGGCTTCTGTAAAAGCTTGCGTGCGGCTTCTATGCGCTCTGGCATATTGGCATACACGCTTTTAATCATGTCTAAATCGAATGCCATGGTATTATTTATTGTGGCGCAAATTTAGTCGTTTGTTTTCTACTAATCAAATAAGGGTTAAAGAAAATGCGAGTAATCCCCGTCAGGTGCAAAAAATGGGACTAAATACGACTCATTTAATAAATGTTCGACATTTAGTTTGGCTTATGTGTTTTACTGCAACCCTTTAAATTTTGCTAAGTGAATTCGTCCACTACCTCTATCCGTGCTTATTGAGTTTCGGTAGCGCAGCGATAGCCTGCATAGTTTTCTATCTGAAGTTATTCCTTCTTTCGATAGGCATTGAGCCTTAAACTACAAGTAATTGCTAACTTGCACTGTCTTCTTCTGATTGTCGGCTCCTTAATACCTGTCGAGCCGCTTCTTTTGCTGCCGCTGTATACTTTTTATCCTCGATGATTTCGATCAAGTCCTTCGATGATTTTGATGTATAGATTTTTTTGAATTTGTCTAAGTCTTCCTTGAATTGTTTTTCGCTTAGTCTGCTAACGGCTTCAGAGTGAACAAACGTCACCTCACTTTTCTTTGGCATCGCTAAAATTATTGTCAAAATAATTACGGCAAGCGAATAGGGCTGAAACCCGATACTTAGACTATTAAAACTTAACGAGGTTGTTGTTTGAGCCGGTGTAAAATTACAAAGGTTAATTAGTCCGAGCAACAAAGTTGCACCAAGAACATATTTATAAAACTTTCTATATGCAATGAAAGAGATGATGCACAGTATTGCACCAGTTAACCCGAGATAATGCTGAATTGTCAGCGTATAGTCTGTCCCAGAATTAGTAAAAGTCCAGGTCGACAGCACCAAGAGTACGATTGTCGGAATTAATAATTTATATTTTTGGATCATCTAAATATCTGTCTTAGGTGAAGCATAACGGCTTTGTGTGAATTGACTTCTACGAAGTCTGCGAACTGCGCATTTTTAGCTAAAATGGCAAAGGCCTTATGGTTTCGTTAAATAAGTTTCTGGCGTCAATACTTTTATCGTTGCCTTTTTATAGTCTTTTAGATTCCGGGTAATAATGGTTGTCAGATTATGTTCTATTGCACAAGCATATTGTATGGCATCTTCAAAGTCTTTAAAGTCGGAAGCTATTGCTAAATCAATTGTTTTGCTGTCAACGGCCAGCACTTGAACCAAAGTTTTAAATTTTGCTATTATTTGTCGGGAATGTGTTGTTGAATATTGAGACAACAATACATAGTCAATATTTGAAAAGGACAATGACGATACAAATATTTTAATTTCCCCAGTGTCTGCCAACGAAAATAACAATTCAGCGGATTTGTTATAGGGTTTTCTTCCTGATAGCAAGTCGATACACACATCAGTATCTACAAATACTTTGTCCATTATGTTATTTGGCGTATTTGTTTAGAAGATGTTTCTTATATGCTTTTTTGCTATCAAAGTCTTTGGATAGATCAATTACTCCGGACAAACTTTTAACCAAGGGCGTAACTTCTTGTTTTTCGTCTGGATCAACCAGCATCCCTAAATAAGATTCAATCAGTTTAGACAAGCTGGTATTCTTCTTTTTGGCATAAACCTTCGCTTGCTCTATGATATCTCCGTCTAGTTTTAATGTCAACTTAGTGTCCATTTGATTTGCTTGTTATACGTACAAATTTAACAAATATATACGTAATATACAAATTTAATTAAAACTTTACCAGGGAGGATCTAAACGGAATCACCACGCCTGCCCCAGAACCATTATTACCAGCAGTTGTTCTTCTCTCACTATTCTTCCAGTCCATATTTTTCTTTGTAGTTTTCTTTTGCTTTAAAGTGCCCAGTTTGTTTGTCGTAAAGAAACACAAATTCTACTGGAATTTTCTTAAAAGGATTGTCTATTGAATAACTTACTTCTTTCCCATTTATTGTTTCTTTGTCGATCCACTCACCATTGTTTGTTTGCCCCTGGATATACACAATTTTGCCTTTGAAAGACATGTCGTTGAAACCGTCATTGTTAAAGTCATTTACTTTTAATATCAATTCATTGGGCTCATATATGGCATTGTCTTCGTGTGCATCGTAAGTTCTTAGGTCATGGTCAAAATACCCTTCATAAACATTCTCTAAAGTATCTGCCGAAATTTTGTAAAGTTCGTGTCCCCCATTGCCTTTTGACGTCGCATTAACCGCCATCAAAAACGGATTTTGATTCTTGAAAATTTCAACAAACTCGTGACGCTGACCCCTTAATGTTCTCACGAGTTGTCCCTTTGTTGTTAGGAGCAACTGATACTTATACGGAAAAGCTGCACCCGAACCAACCTTGTAGTCGTACTCTATAAAAAAGTAGTCGTTATCTGAGCCGTAGATTTTCACTTTTTGAAAGGCTGTAATTGCTTGATTGGCCTTTTGTTCAGGACTTTCATCAAGTGCCAGTCTAAAAACTTGTCGGAGATCGGCAATAAATTTAGCAGTATCTTTAATGGTCGGGAATTCTGCCACATGTCTAAATACCGTATCCGTTAATGGCGTATCTGTCATAGTCAATTTTTCGTCTTTCGCTCCCTGTTTGTTGGAGCATGCAAAAGTCGTAAAAGTTAAGATTGTCAATGTGAGCAGTGTTTTCATTGGATGATTGGTGAGGGTTTGGGACAACCTGAAGTGCGGGCCCCTAACCATAAAAATGTCTTTGGAATAAAAATCCCAACTTCTACGCCTTGAGTCAAGAAAAGTTGGATAGGTGCTGTCGTCACTAGTTAGTATACTCTTCTGTCTGTTTTTTTTCAATAATTTCTGCTACAAATATCCCACTTTTATCTTTGTAAATTTCTATCAGAAGATTAGCTTCACCTTCCTGATATGTTCGTCTTATTTTCAGTAAATATTTGTCGCCTTGTTTGTCAATGTTTAAAATTTCGTCATTGGCGCCATCGTCATCTTTAAGTTCAAAGTATGGATAATTGTCTTCGTAATTTTTGTTCTTAACCATCTTTACAAGTCCTTCGTAGTTAACTGACTTGTCAGAAAAAATGACTGGAGTATTGATTGAACAACCGGTTAAACCTTCATCGTCCGAAACGCTAATACCAAAATAAGTTGTCGCAATAAATGAGACTTCATTATTGTCAATTTTTACAGTTTTATTTTTAGTGTGTTTAATTGTCTCATAAATTTTCCGTCCGTCAACATAACCTTCAAAGTCTTTCGTCTTTATTTTGACATATTTGAATTCTTGGCAATAGTCATCTGTTGGTTTGATTTTATGGTATTTGTCACTTACTTCTGTTATATCTACAAATTGTTCATTTAAATATGAAATATCCTTGATTTCTTTGAAGTTTTCGTCCAATAATTTTATGTTATCGCCAAGTAAAATTCCTTTTCCATTGACTTTGTAAAAACTGATTTTAATTTCGTTTGTGTCGGTCTCAACACCTTCTAATTTTTCTGTTGTCTGATTATTCGTTTTGCTTTCTTGTTGCCCGCAAGAAACTAGTATTATCAAACTTAATATTGTTGTTAAATTTTTCATTTTAGTGTTGTCTGTTAGATTTGGTATATCGTTTTGCCGTTTTTGGAACGGGATGATTTTGTAGCATAAAACATAAAATCAAGCACACCCCAGAAGGACTCACGAATGCTACAAAAAACATATTCATAAGCAATGCTTCGTGCAAGTACTGACCTAGCATTTTTGTAAAACAACCGTTAGCACCAATGCTTTTTCTATCTGTCTCCATAACCAAATATTGTGTTACAAGTCTTACAAATCCTACTGGGGCTTTCAAGCCCTGAGTCAGTACCTTCTTGTCCGCAAACTAAGCAAGTATAATTGTTGTCAGGTTGTTCTACAAAATAACTCATGTATACTGGAATTTTAAAATGGTCAGTTAATTGTTTTCTGATTTTTTCTCCAGCTAAATTTAGTTTTCCGTTTTTGTAGTTCGTCAATTCTTTATAAGCTTCTTTTTCAAAAAGTCCGCTCTCGAGCCAATTTGAATAAACTCTTTCGTATTTTCTCTGCCAGTCTTCGATCTCAATCTCTATGGGAATCATTGAATATGAAATCTGTCCAAAACAATTACCACAAGTCAATTCGTCTATAAATTGCACGGAGCGACCCTGCAAAATATAAAAGTCAGAATTACCGCAAACACAATTATTCACCTTGTCAACTTCTATTATTACGTTTTGTTCTTGAAGTGTCTTTGGCGTCTCGGCAAGTAACTTTTCAAACTTAAACTGCCAATGTTCTTTTATTTCTGCATTTTTTTCCCAATTCTTATAGGATGTTATATCTCGGAAAATCACAGTCAATTCTAAAACGTTATTATTTCGTCTTAATTCTCTGGGTTCTGCAAAAATTAAATTTTGTCTATACAGTGTAACTGATAAGCCAATAAATTCCTCTCCGGTCGATTTGTTATCGGCTAAGGTTAAAAGAATTTTTGCAGGTATTGGCTTGTTTGTCATAGTATTTTCTTTTCTTTTTCGTTCAACATTTAAACTAATTTACGCTTCATCAATTGTCCGCTTTGCATAATGTCAAGCCACCTGGGATTGTTTAAAATTGCTTCATGGCAATGGCCCTCATCTTTCGGTGCCTTGTATTTACCCAATGTATCATGCCAGTATTTAATTATTTCAAATTCCTGTTCACTTAGCCAACCTCTACAAATTGGATACGTATAGTTTTCCTCCAGTGCTTTTGCAAAAGGTTTTCTGCTGTTACGCTTCTTTTAATATTTCAGTCTTTATCTTCAAGTTTATAGTTAATTTCAAATTTTTCTAATAGGTCAGGATTTGACTGAAATTCACTTGCAATAAATTCTTTCAATTCAGCAAAACCATTGCCACTAATTGAAAACACCTGTCTGAACTTGTCGGCCAATTGGCTGTCGCAACCGATAATATTTATCGTTGGGAATTCAGCAATATAAATTCCCCAATCCTTATTCTTTCCATAAATGAAAAAGTGATTGATATGCCAAGCTACTGGCGCATCAAATGATCTTACTTTTTCTTTAAATTCATTATAATCAGAAGTTAGGTCTATAGTTATCTTACATGGCTCATTTCTGTCTGTAATTGTAGCTCCTAAATTTTCTTGTATATAAAATTCTGTCTCACCTATATTTTTTAGAGTTGTCCTTAGCCTGTTGTATTCATCTTCGTCACCTATCAAGTCACCACCATCAGTCAATAGATAGTCATAATCCTGCCTGACAAAGACTTGTTCTGGTGGACAAATTACTTTTTGTTTGTCTTTCGCGACTTTGAATACTTCATCTATGTCCATGTTGTCCAAAAATATCTGTTTTTCTATTAGGCATTATTTAAAATACAACCGACTCGCTTATATGCCTTATAAAACTAGTCTGATTATTTCAATTTTAAATAAATTGAAAAGACACCAACAGATCTTACCCCGCAACCATCATACATGCTACTTACTTTTAAAATAAGCCATAGCGAAAATACTATTATTTTGTGAATTTTCCTGAACAGTTCCAGGATATGTTACTTATCGCTCCAGAGATTCTTTTCTCTGAGCTTGATCTTACCTCCAAAGAATATCTTGGCGGTTTCTTCAAAAGATTCTGTGTAGTCGGACACATAAAACTGATGTTTCGGTGCCTTAGCGCTCTTGTTTAACAGATCTCTGTTCTCTAAGAAGGTCTTAACGGCAATGCTCACGATCTCGGCGCTGTTGATGATATTGACCTTCCCCTTGTAATACGAACTGATTTCGTTGATGATTAAAGGATAATGCGTACAAGCCAGAATTATGCTTTCGATATTGGAGAGGTGCGGATTGCTGAGATAAGAGTGCACCACTGTTCTTGAAATTTTATTGTTGAAAAAGCCTTCTTCAATCATAGGCGCCAGCAAAGGCGTGGCCAGCGATTTTAGCAATATCTCCGGATTGGCTTTTTCGAATTTCTTTTTGTAAACGGCACTGCTAACGGTACGCTTGGTACCAATGAGTCCGATTTTATTGTACTGATTACCTGATACCAAATGCTCAACCACAGGATCAATGACATTGATGACAAAATTCTTGTCCGGTAATATTTTCTGCACCTGTTTAAAAGCAGTAGCAGAAGCAGAGTTACAAGCAATAACAATTAATTTGCAGGGTTGCTCAATGAGAAACCCTGCAATTTTTTCTGAATAAGATTTGATGGCGTGTGGCGATTTCTCACCATAAGGCATGTGCGCGGTATCGCCAAAGTATATCAGGTGCTCGTGGGGCAACAACTCACTGATAGCCTTTGCTACCGTTAGTCCGCCTATCCCTGAGTCAAATACCCCTATTGGATGAGAGGCCTTCGGATGAAATTTACCGCCTGACAAAATGCTTTGGATTAGTTACCGGCACCTGTTTTAGGCTTTCCGGCAGCTGGATTAACTGCTGGCTTTTCTTTGATGCCTAGTTTGGTTTTTACCGCTGCGCTGATATCATGTTTGGCATCGGCATAAATTAATGTACCCATGCTGTTATCAATCACATGTGAGTAGCCTTTTTCTTTGGCAATCTCAGCAACGGCATTGGTTACCTTTGTTTTGATCGGCTCTACCAATTCTCCCATTTTAATGTTCAAACTGTCTTGAACAGATTGTTGCATTTCCTGGTAGTTCTGTTGCATCAACTCCATTTGTTGAGCATAGAGTTTCATTTTGGTCTGACTGGGAGCTGGTTTCTTTGACTCCTCGTCCATTTTTTTCTGAGCGCCTAAGTACTCAGTTTCAATTTGCTTTAACTGATCTTCCAAAGACAATTTGTAAATATCGTATTCTTTAGAGGCAGTTTCATATTCCGGCATTAACTGGATAATTTCCTGAAAATTGAGGTGACCAACCATCTGGGCATTGGAAACACTTGGAATTAAAGAGCAAAGTAACAAAAAGGCTACTGTTAAGATGGATTTTTTCATTTTTAATATATTATTTGTCTGATTCTTTTTCTGTTTGAGTAACACCCATTTCATCCAACACATCGTCGCTTCTGTCGAACTTCGGATTGCTGAATAGGATGTTCATATTGGCGGATTTATCGAAGATGAAATCCAAACCGTTGTTTTTGGCAACTTTCTGAATGGCCACGAAAACTTTATCCTGAATTGGTTTGATTAACTCCTGACGTTTTTTGAATAGCTCACCATTCACACCAAATTTCTCTTGCTCAAATTTCTTTATCGCCTCTTCTTTGGCCACTATGGCATCTTCGCGTTCTTTGCGTTGAGTGGGACTCAGTAAAATTTCCTCTGCTTTGTAATCTTTGTAGAGTTTATCCACTTCATCTTTTAAAATTTTTAAATCACTCTCCCATTTTTGAGAGATTTCATTCAACTGCTTCTGAGCTGCTTTGTATTCGGTTAACTGACCCAGAATATAATCTGTGTCAACATAGCCAAACTTTTGAGCAGACGCGGTTCCTGCAAAGAAAACGGTCAGCAGCGTCAGTAAAAATAATTTAGTTTTCATTTTCTTAATTGAGTTGGTATTTAGCCTTAAACGAATAATGTGCCAAAATGTTATAAGTGGGCAAATTTAATTGAATTTTCTCTTAATTAAAAATATTAAGGCAGGAGGATAGAACTGTCTCCGTAACTCAAAAATCTATACCCCTCTCCCAAGGCCTTCTCGTATACCTGACGCCACTTATCGCCGATAAAGGCAGAGATCAAAAGCAGCAAAGTCGATTTAGGTTGATGAAAATTTGTAATGATGCCTTTGCAAAATTTAAATCGATAGCCCGGTGTGATCATGATGCTGGTATCGCCCTTTAAAACCGACTCGTCAGAATCTTTCAAATAGGTCTTTAAAATGTTTAAAACCTCTGATACGGGCATTGGCTCTGCTTCATTCAAATATGGAAACTGCGGTACACTTAAGGGTTGTTGAGTACCATTCTTTATTTGCATTGCTACGTAATACAAACTTTCCAGAACCCGGCAGGAGGTTGTTCCTACCACTATCATCTTTTTATCCGTAGACAGGCCTTCCAATAAATTGAGGTCGATTTCGAAAAACTCTTTGTGCATGGGATGCTCCGCCGCATTGTCTGTTTTAACCGGCATAAATGTTCCGGCACCAACATGTAAGGTAACGAACTCGGTTGAAACACCTTTGTCTCTTAGTTCCTGCATCACCTGATCCGTAAAATGCAGTCCAGCCGTTGGAGCAGCCACCGATCCGGCAATTTTAGAATAAATGGTCTGATAACGTTTGGCATCCTCGTCATCAGCGGCATGCCTGATATAGGGGGGCAATGGAATCTTTCCGATTTGCTCCAGCAATTCCGAAAATATCCTGCCTGAAGTCCATTGAATCTTAACAAGATTGGCGTCTACTCTCAGCAACTTTACCAACTCGCCATCCACCTCAAACTGCAAGACTTCAGTATCTTTCCATTTCTTACTATTGCCCACCAAACATTCCCATACAACTTCTGATGTTGAAGCCAGAGCTGTGGTATGATCTGCCTGATAGGGCTGCAATAAAAACACCTCTATTTTAGCGCCATTGCTGTTATTTAAAAACAAACGCGCTGGAATGACTCTGGCATTGTTAAAAATTAAAGTAAAATCCTGATCGAGAAAATTGGGCAATTCTTTGAACACCGATGTTTCCATCTGACCTTGCCTGTAAACCATAAGTTTACTGCTATCACGAGGCTCTGCAGCCTGTTGTGCTATCTGCGCCTCCGGCAAATCGTAGTTAAAATCATTAATAGGAATTTCGGGCAATGTGCTCATAACAGATAGGGCAAAAAATCCAAAAGCTTATTTACTGCATTTTTTCTATGACTGATGGCATTCTTTTCCTCAGAGCTCATCTCTGCAAAGGTGCGTGTTTCGCCTTCCGGAATAAACACCGGATCGTATCCAAACCCATTAGTTCCTCGTGGCTCTGTAGCAATACTACCCTTAACTTCTCCTTCAAAGAAAAGGGTCTTGTCGGCCGTCTTCAAACAAATTAAGGTCACAAATCTGGCCGAGCGATCTTTTTTGCCATCCAAATTGCGCAACAAAAGTTCGGTATTTTTTTGATGATTGACAGGTTCGCCGGCATATCTGGCACTTTTAACGCCTGGTTGCTTTTTGAGGGCTTTAACCTCTAAGCCACTATCATCGGCAAAACAAGGCTTGCCAGAAAAATTATACAAAGCCTCTGCTTTCAATTCGGCATTCTCTTCGAAAGTATCGCCGGTCTCGTCTACTTCTTCGGTAAATCCAATATCCGCTGAGCTTAGTAATTGAACATCAGCAGGCAACATCGATCTAATTTCGTCGAGTTTATGGGCATTGGCGGAGGCAAATATGATAGTCTTCAAAATTTATTTCGTTTGATTTTGCATGCCAAACATCCTCTGAATCATCGACCACAGCATTTTTTTTGCTGTTAGATCATTTTCAATCTTATCCATACTGTCGACATAGATAATTTTACAATCGTCAAGGAGCGCGCCACCATTAAATTTACAATTCACATCCATCGAATGAGGATCAACACCCCAAAAGATGCAGTATTTGGGGCTAAACAGATGTGCCAAATTTTTCCACTTTAATCCTTTGTAATTCTGCACATTAACTACACAGAAACCATCTGCATCCATTTTAATCCTGTCGGTTTGTATGGCATTGGCCATCCTAAAGAAGAAATCTTTCTGAGCTGGAGGGATAATTTCCTCATAACCATGCGAAACAATGTTCAGAAACCTGTATTTATTCCCCCCTTCAGAGGCCAACTCCTCGTACCATTTTGGCTCATTGACCAAGTAGAGTTCGTCTCCGAGAAACATACTGACCAGTTCGGGATAATTTTCAGAAATAATTAGGTTTTGATTCATATAAATGTTTTAATTTGCATCGCAAATGAGCCTCAAAATTACAACAAATCTTATCGAAGAATCAAAAATTTCTTCATTTGATCCCGATAATATTGTATTTGGAAGAGTCTTTACCGATCACATGTTCTCTTGCGACTTCGTGAATGGTGAGTGGACCAATTTCAGAATTGACCCTTTCGGAAAAATACCATTAAGTCCTACCCTTTCTGCTCTGCACTACGGGCAGGCCATATTCGAAGGCATGAAAGCCTACAAAAACACCGATGGTGTGATTACACTTTTCAGACCTTTGGAAAACCTTAAACGTTTAAACCGCTCTGCTGTTAGAATGTGTATGCCAGAACTTCCTGAACATATTTTCATGGAAGGCATGCAAAAATTGATCAGCATTGATAAAGATTGGATTCCTACAACACCAGGAAGTTCGCTCTATATCCGTCCTTTCATGTTTGCCACAGATGATTACCTAGGTGTTAAACCAAGTGAACACTATAGCTTTATGATTTATGCCTGTCCGGTAAACGCTTACTATAGCCACCCACTTAAAGTAAGAATCGAAGAAACATACACCCGCGCAAGCAAAGGTGGTGTTGGTGCGGCCAAATGTGCTGGCAATTATGCTGCTTCCATGTATCCCACTAAATTGGCCCAGCAAGATGGATATGATCAAGTATTATGGACCGACGGAGATGAACACCAGTTTTTAGAAGAAACAGGCACGAGCAACGTTTTTGCCATTTGTGGCAACACCGTTTATACGCCTGAATTGAACGATAGTTTATTAGCTGGCATTACACGCGATTCAATCATTAGACTGCTAAAAGACTATGGATTGAATGTTATAGAACAAAAAATCAGTATTGACCACCTGATTAACTGGCAAAACAACGGTGAACTTACCGAAATGTTTGTCTCTGGCACTGCTGCCACAGTTACCAATATCGAACTATTTGGTTATAAAGGCAAAAACTATCCTGTCAACCACACCGAGAATTTGTTGAGTACCCGAATTTTGGAAGACTTTAACAACATCAAAACATTGAAGGTGGAAGATAAATTTAATTGGAATACCATCGTCAACGAGTCTGAATACATCGCACTGTAATATATGTACGAATTTATAGAAGGCTCAATAGAGCACGTAAATCCTGCATTTGTTATCATTAACAATAATGGTATAGGATATCATATCCTTACATCAATAAATACATACGAAAAAATCAAATCGCTCAAACAGGTGCGCATTTTGGTTCATCAGGCCATCAAAGAGGATGCGCATACTTTATATGGATTTGCAGAAAGCCTTGAACGCGATTTGTTTCGTTTGCTCATTACCGTAAATGGTGTTGGCACTAACACTGCACGCATGATTCTTAGTGGACAATCGCTACCCGGCATTGTAAGTGCTATCAGCAATGGCAACTTAAACATGTTAAAATCGGTGAAAGGTGTGGGACCCAAAACGGCTCAGCGTATCATCATAGAATTACAAGACAAAGTTGTTAGACTTACTTCCCCAGACGCTAACGATTACATGGGCAACGCCACTGGAAAAGCTTTTGAAGAAGCACTGGCAGCTTTGTTAGCCCTCGGATTTCCACGTGTCCCTACAGAGAAAGTACTGGCAAAAATCCACGAACACAACGAAGTTCATACTGTTGAAGACATTATCAAGCAAGCGCTTAAGCTGCTCTAATGCCTCTGCACTTCAAATAATTTTCCTGAGTTAAAGATATCTCCAGGCGAAACTACCTTTTCGTCGTAAGGAATAGTGTTACCATAGCGCTCCTTCATAATAGCTTTCACCACAGGATGTTTGAGATCATAAGATTTCAGAGCATTTAGTCCGCTCAATTCTATCCCCGCTTTTCTGTAGCATTTCCACACCAGTTCGCTGCAATAAATGGCTTTATCATCCCAGTTAAAATAAGGGTCGTAGGGTTTGTTTAATTGTGCATTTAAATAGGTCTTCATTGTGGCAATTTTATCCATTGTCAATAAACTATCTGATTGCACCAATCGCTTGACAATGTAGTGTCCACTATCGCCCCCGGTTATAAACTCCAACAATGGTGTTCTCTTAACTGGCTGCACTGCCTCATATACCATCCATTGATTGTCTATTTTAAAGATAACGCCCACATGGGTATAAACGGATTTTGTTGCCAGTTGTATGGCCAAACCCTGCCCTTTCACATTGGTCTGAAAAACAATATCGCCATCCTTTAGTGTATCGGCCGCTATGGCTGTTTTAACCATTGGTTTAGAAAGCCGTTTCTTAATCCCAATGTTGAGTGCCACCAAACTAATGCCGACCATCAAAACACCAACAATGGTTAAGCCTATCTTCTTTTGCATACAAACACAACGCAGAAATCAGCATTTTATGATATGATTGCATATGGACGTCTTATAACACATACCAACAGATGGCTTTTCATACAATTATAAAAACATAGAATAATATTTCACCCACAAATATTGGTAGGTACTCGTAAATATCGTCCTGCAAGAATTTTGTTTTACATGACTTATTTAAAAACCAAGAAATCGCAATTTGCTTTTTAGGAGAAACCTTAACTTATTGAAAGGCGAATTAAAATTGAATGTCTGAATTAAGAACCTTTCCATTTTAAGATATCTATCAACATTGGGCGTACCTAAAACATCCATTCGGCTATCCCATTGTCTGGTATACCACATATGATAGCCAATTGATGGCGCATCTGGTGAAAATTTGGGCGATGTCACCTTGAATTCTCCATCAAAACCTGGATACAAATAAGAGAACTTCATGTGCTTGTCTTTCATTAACCACATAAAAGTGTAGTATGGCTCATAATTATCATAACGACATCCATGTTCAGCCGGAAAATGGTATTTAAAATCAGAGGCGTAGGCTTCTTTATATTTCAAATTAAAACTATTCTCCCATTCATTACTCGATTCGTTGAACTCAAATTGTATTTTACTAAAATCCAATCCGCTCAGATCTTTGATTTTTCCAAACATCAAAAATGTATTAATTGCAACAGGGTTATGCTGCCTGAATTGATGAAACCCATCCGGACAACCTAACAAATTACAATCACTATTCTCCATGTATTCAATACAGCTCAAAAATGCTTGTTTATCAGTAATGAAAAAATCCTCATCTACAAGTACATAGTATTTTTCTGGTCGGTTTTTTACTTGATCAATCCAATGAAACCATGAATTTGGCCAATTTTTAGTGCCATCTACCCAGATATGTTTTGATTTTGGAAAAAGACTTTTTACTATCGATGACTGATAGTACAACCACTTGGTATATAACGTGGTTGTAACAAATAGAATCTCGCTTTCGTCAATTATTTTTTTTTGATTCCCCAAATTAATACGCTTTGAATTAGGCACGAATTTAAGCCTATTGTTGAAAAAACACACATTTGACATCCACATTCTTGCAAATAAAATGCAGCGCATCATTCTATATTGTAATACAATGTCGATTTACATACTCAAATCCTATTACATTGACAATATAAGAAACCCTATAAAACTTACCCTAATAAATAATCAAGTTCTGTACATGGTACAGCCACGACATGGCATTGGCTTTACGCCTTTCTGCTCCCAATCCTGAATGATGCGGGTGCGTTCTTGTTCTATCATTTTAAGACCTGAATCGACATTACCCAATCGCAACGAATGATCACCGGGCATTTCCGATATCACACATCCATCTGCCCAAACGCCGCCATCTGCCGCAAATCTTGTTTTCTTTAAATAAGCACAAGCTTTCGAGGTATCAGTCGATTCACTTGGATAATAATCCAGTAAAACATTGCGTTTATAAGTATCGTTACTGAAATATTGATGAGAATGCGAAAAATACACGAAAGGATAAGCGTCTGGATTGAACAGCTTAATAGCCTTGTCCAAATCTTCTTTTGCTCCCGTCGTTAACTTGATATGAATATGAACGCCAATCGATTTCCCTTTTTGATGAAGCACCTTTATAAAATGGCGAATATTACTTACCACCTTCTCAAACCTATCAACCTGATACAAAGCCTTGTAAGTCTCTTTATCATAACCCCCAACAGAAAAATAAAGTTGAGACATTTTCCCCCCTTTATCAGCTTCCAGCACGGCTAGTAAACGCTTACAGGCTTCCGTATCCAACTCGATAGCATTGGTAAACATGGTGGCCCGGTTAACAGACTTCAAAGTCATAATTTCCTTCATATACCGATCCCATTCGGGGTGCAAAAGGGTGTCACCGGTTGTCGGGGTAAAACTCACCAAAACGCCTTTAAATGATTCCATCATTTGTTTAACCTTTTCCAAAGTATCCGCCTGCATATGGGTGAATTTCTTATCCGACTTCAACATTTCCGGATAAGGGCAAAATACACAACGGGCATTGCAAATATTGCTCAATTCGAACTCAATAAAACGGTCGCCATTAGTGCGAACAATCACAAAATTACAGGCACTTAGCCATGGCCTTAACCAAGAATAACGGGGGTATTGCTTACTTAACTGTAACCTAATTTTAGTAAAGATAGCTGACATCTGTTCGGCCATCTTTCCAGACAATTTTTGAAGTAGAATTTCCAGCAGTATTTTAATGCGTCTTTTCAAGGATATGATTGAGCCTCAGTGGGGCTTGTCGACTTCAAAGATACGGATTTGGTTAATATATAAATTTGGACTAATTTTCCACCTTAAAGTAAACAGAGACATCAGCATGGCAAGCAAGCAATCAGGAGGCGATCAAATTTCAGGAAACGGCACCAATACCGCCATTTATATCACTTCGATTAAGGAGAACAACCACACCAAGTCGGATTTAGGAACTTTGGCCGACATCTGCTTTAAATCTAACAATCCTCTTACCCTATTTGCATCGCCATCTATTCAATCCAAAGAATTGGATGCGCTGAAAGCAGATGGGAAAGTCACCATCCTGAATAGCGAAGAATTCCCTGATAACATCAAAAATGTCAGTCCACTTTCTATCCCATTAAGCAATGACGCCAATGCTCTGACACGCTGGATCATTAATGCCAATAAAGCTTTCAATGGCACTAATATCGTTGTTGCAAACGGTAGAGCCGGCACTAAAACCTCCTACTTCGAGAAATATCTTGGCTATTGGTCGAACTTCTGGCCAAAACTATTCACTGGTGCAGATGCTAATCTATCTGCTTGTGAAGCTGTTCTTTTATCCAAACAAGATTTCAGAACCCTGGTCATTGACAACAAAATTACCAATGCCTGGCAAATAGCCGCACTGGCAGAAAAATCGGATAAATGCACCAAGCTTACATACGAATACGGCGAGGAAAACTTTGTTTTTGGTGATGGCATCCGTGGATTAATCAAAGGCAAATTGGCTGGTTTTACAGCGTTGTACAACGCTTTCATTAAGGCGCCCGAATTGAACAATGCCACACAATCGTGGACCAATATCAACTTCAAACGTTACAAACAAATCTTTGGCGTTATGTCGGCAGTGCTATTGGCTCTGATGTGTTGGATCAGCTTCGACTACAATATTACCTGGGACGAGCCCAACCATAATACCTTCTCGAAAGATGTGCTGTCGTATTATACCAGTTTTGGGGACGATACCACGATGTTCGACTTCCAGAAAGCCGGTCACCGCGACTATTTTACAAACGTTTATTATGGCATGAGCATAGACGTTATCAGCTCTGCTGTTAGCGCAGTTATTGGTGCCGAAAACGACTTTGCTGTCAGACACTTTATCAATGCTATAGTCGGATTCTTTGCCATCCTATTTGCTGCCCTGGTAGTGCGATTGTTTTCGGGATGGTTACCTGCCATCATTACACTGCTGGCCTTGGTTTGCTCGCCTTCTTTCTTCGGACATTGCTTTAACAACCCAAAGGATATCCCGTTTGCCACTGGATTTATCATGGCCTTGTACTACATTCTTAAACTGATGAATGAACTGCCAAAAGGCAAACACCAAACTAAAGTCATGTTAGCAATCGCCATGGGATTTGCCCTCAGCATCAGGGCGGGTGGTTTGATGTTGTTTGGTTTTATGGGTATGGCCTTCTTCTTCCATTGGTTATTAATGCGCAACAAGAAAGCAGATTTCTTTAAATCTATTCAGTCTTACCTGATGAGCTTTGTGGTAATTTTAGTGGCTGGTTACTTTATCGGCATCATCATGTGGCCTTATGCGCTCAGACAACCTCTCACCGGAGCGCTCACTGCCCTGAAAGAGTTTGAGAAGTTCTCATACCTCACCTATTACGAACTATTTGAAGGCACCCGCCAATATATCAAACCATGGTACTACGAACCTAAACTGATTATGCTGACTGCGCCTTTGGCCATCATTGGTGGCTTTTGCCTCAGCATTCTTTTTGGTTGGTTTAAACAATCTAAAATTAGAGTTGCCATGATTCTGGTTTTGTTGATTTCAACCCTATTCCCACCAGCTTACCTCATCTACAAAGGTTCTTATGTTTACAATGGATGGAGACACTTTATCTTCATCTACCCATCTTTGGCAGCATTGGCAATTCTAGGTTGGTACTGGCTGGGCAGTCTGATCAAAAAAGAAGTTGTTACATTGGCCGTTATGCTGGTGATTGCTGTTAGTTTTATTAAACCTGGCATCTGGAGCATTGCCAATCACCCATATCAGTACATGTACTTCAACGAGATTGCCGGTGGTGTTCAAGGTGCCAATGGCATTTACGAACTCGACTATTGGAACCAAACACCCAGAGAAGCATTCAGATGGCTATTGAAAAACCGACCTGAAATCAAAAATAAAAAGATCAAAGTTAGCAGTAACAACATACAAGAAGCACTTAAAACGTTTAATAAAGATGGCGACTCGGTGAAATATGCATGGACCAGAGAATACGAATGGGCCGATAATGATTGGACCTACGCTATTTGGACCACCAGAACTTTGTCTAAAAACCAGATTCTTGGTGGTTACTGGCCTCCCAAAGGCACCATCCACGAAGTTAAAGTTGATGGCGTTACGGTTGCTGCCGTTGTACAATCCAACAATAACTACAGTCACCTTGGCAAAAAGTACCTCAAGAAAAATATGGGCGACTCGGCCTTGTACTTCTACACCAAAGCTTATGAGTATAATCCACTGGAAGAAGAATACGCCAGAGGCATTGCCAACGCTTGTCGTATCAGTAACAAAACCGACTCTGCCATCCTATTCTTTAAGAAAGCTATTGAATTAAGAGACGGTAATTACGAGGCCTACAACAGTTTGGGTGAAATCTATTTCACAAAAGCATACGGCAACGGTCAGACGCCTGACATGAAACTGTTTAAACTGGCTTATGAGAATTTCGCTTTGGCCTTTAAACACAAGAAAAACTCGTCGGCACCATTGTATATGGGCGAAATCAAACTGCAGGAGAACAATGCCGAAGAAGCGCGCAACTACTTTAGCACTTTCCTGAGTACCTATGGCGATGCGGCTCAGGGCTATTTTGGATTGGCCAGAGCGCAGTTAAAACTGAATGAGACAGATTCAGCCCTATACAACTTGCAGGTGGCCATTCAGCTCGACCCAAAAAACCCTCAGCCTTACCAAGCTTTAATGGATGAATTCCAAAAACTTGGTAGAACACAAGAAGCGGAACAGATTTTGAAGCTGTACCAGAAAAACAACGGCGGAGGCCAGTAAAAAAACTCGACGTTGCTGCAACATTTTGGTGTGCTCAAACGTCTAACAATATATAACATGATAAGACGCATCCTGATAGCATGGATTTTGCTTTTGGGGCCTCGGCTCTTTTCTACCCACATTGTGGGTGGCGAGATCATGTATAAGTATCTGAGTAACAATTCCACAACTGTCAGTTATAGAATTACCATGTACCTTTATATCGATTGCATCAATGGCAGTCAAGGTGCAATTGACATCGACGTAAACGGCTACCTGAATGTATACAGCTACAATAAAAGATTTAACACCTACACACTTTACAACAATAACGGCAACTATTTCCCATTAAAAAACACCCGAACAGGTCCGAGCCGTGTTAGCGATGTCAACTATAAATGTATTAAAACCAAGCCAAATGCCTGTGTAGACAAATACACATTTGTAAAAGACATCACTTTGCCTATCAATAACGATGGCTATACCATTAGCTTCGAACGCTGTTGCCGCAACAATTCCATTAACAACATCGTAAATCCGGAATCTTCAGGCGCAACTTATTGGACCGCTATACCTGGCTTTACAGGTAATTTCGTTAATAGTAGTCCCGTTTTTAAATCCATACCGCCAAACTTCTTGTGTACCAATGCACCATTGAACTTCGACCATTCAGCAACCGATGCGGATGGCGACTCTTTGGTTTATGAATTGTACCAACCATTCTTAGGCGCAACTAATAACGACCCATTGCCTGACCAATTTGGATCCACCAATCCAAGAAATTTTTCTAATGTAATTTGGGCCAGTGGCTACAGCACTTATACCAATCAAATTGATGGCAATCCAACTCTTTCTATCAATTCAAGGACCGGGAAAATTAATCTTACACCTACCAATACCGGCCAATTTGTAATTGGAATTAAAGTGATCGAATACAGAAAAGGGGTTAAAATCGGCGAAACCAAACGCGATTTCCAGTTCAATGTCAGCAATTGTGTGTTTGATATTGTAGCATCTTTCTTTGTTCCTAAAGTGGGCTGCGAAGGCACACCAGTAACCTTTACCAACCTCAGTCAGGGCAGCACCAATTACTCATGGGATTTTGGTGTCGACTCCACCAATCTCGACACCTCTGTGTTAACCACACCTTCGTATACATACCCTAAACCAGGTTACTACACCGTCCGATTGGTTGCAGCCAGTGCCGGTATTTGTAAAGACACCACAGATTACGAAATCTTCATCCGAAAAAACTTTAAAGTTAATCTACCTAAGGACACTCTGTATTGTGGGGCTTTTAACAGAGTGCTTGAAAGTGATGTCCCAAACAAAACCTATTTATGGAATACTGGTGCCACTACCCCTAGCATAACAATCAACAAAGGAGGCACCTATTGGATCAGGGTTACCGAATCGCCATGCGTATCCAGAGATACCATCAATATCATCAACGACTTAAGTCAGCTGGATATGGGACCGGATTCGGTGATTTGTCGTGATAGCTTTGTGCAGTTTACTTATAACGGACCGCCTGGCTATAAAACTTACCTATGGAACGATACCACCACCTTGCAAAGTGTATTTATTTCAAAACTGGGCAAATACTGGCTAAGTACCACCAATAACAACAATTGCCCTTCTACCGACAGCATTACCTTTGTATTGTATCCGCCGCCGAAATCATTCTTAAACGATACACTGTTTTGCAAAGGCACTTCAGTGACTTTAGATGGTAGCAACCTGAGTATTAAGACAAAATTCGAAACCAATTATCTGTGGAATACCGGTGCCACAACACCCAGTATCACCACATTTACCCCTGGGCGATACACCATTAAACTGAGAAACAAACTCTGTACACTGTTTGATACTGCAGTATTAACGCATATTGAAACGGGACTTGACTTAGGCGTTGATACTTTTTATTGCGGACCGATTTTACGTTGGCTGCGACCGCAAAAAGGTTTTATTAGCTATAAATGGCACGATAATGCTGAGGTTATCGACTACCTGGCGAGAACCCCAGGCAAGAAAAAACTTACCATCACCACAAAAGAAGGATGCATAGAATCTGACTCGGTAATGATTACCCAATTCCCTATAATCGATGGCGGCTTGGGCAATGACACAGCCATTTGCCTCTCGTCAATATTTCCACTCAGAGCAGCCGATAGTTTTGTCAGTTATCTTTGGAATACCGGAGAAACTTCACAAGCAATTACCGTTACCAATGCAGGAACCTATATTGTAACCGTTACTGCCAAAAACGGTTGCATCATCAGCGACACAATCAAAATTGAAGAACAAAGCGATGCGCTTCCTGTCGATTTGTTTATGCCAAATGCTTTTACACCCAACGATGACAATATTAATGAGACCTATCCAGGTAACAAATACAAAGACCCTGGATCCCCTTACCTTTTAAGAATATACAACCGCTGGGGCGAACAAATCTTTGAAAGCACATCGCCAACTATTGAATGGGACGGCAAATACAAAGGCAATATAGCCCCACAAGAAGTTTATGTGTATTATGTACACTACGTTGGTTGTGATGATGTATCCAGATGGTTCAGAGGCACCTTTACTTTGATGCGGTAAAGACAACTTACTTAAAGGGACTGTCCTTCTCTTTTGCGACAGTATTGTACACCAGCTTATCCAACAATCCACTAAAAAATTTACTGAGAAATACAGTCAACTTACCTTGCAAGGTCAGGTATAAATAGCGTTTGCGTTTAGAGATGGCCTTAAAAATCTCTTGAGCCACTGCCTCTGCAGACATCAGTTTTGATTCGTCATACGGACTTTCGGCCTGACTGTTTCCGTGGTTATTGAGCGCCGAGTTGCGAATATTGGACGCCGTATAACCAGGACAAGCCAATAAAACATGCAAACCAGTTTTTAGGTTCTCAATTCGCAAAGATTCCAGAAAACCATGCATAGCAAACTTAGAAGCAGAATAGCCTGTTCTACCAGGCAAACCTTTAATACCTGCTATAGAGGACACACCCACAACAGAACCCTTTGATTTGAGGAGATGAGGTAAAGCATATTTGGTACAATATACCGTTCCGTAGAAATTGGTATCCATCACCTTTCGAATCACTTCCGTATCACAATCGTTGAATAAGGCACGCATGCTGATACCGGCATTATTGATAAGCACATTGATCTGACCAAATGCCGCAATGCTAGCATCGGCTATTTGTTGGCAATCCGATTCCTTACTAACATCTGCGGTAACGCTGATACATTCGGCACCCAAAGCCTCGCAGGCTTTCTGGACCAATTGTAGCTTATCTGCAGAGCGAGCAGACAAACAAATACGATAGCCACGTTTGGCCGCCTCGTATGCCAATGCCTCGCCTATACCGGATGATGCACCGGTAATAATAACAACAGGTTTCATGGAAATTATTTTTTCCAGATGATGTCGCAACCAACCGGACTTAATTCCGGATAATCGATATCGATACCATCCAAGCAATATTCGATAGCATCTTCTAAGTAAGCCATCATCACTTGAGTTTCGTTTTCCCAGTTGTCGTCGATAACACCTTTATAAACCAATTCGCGTTTAGAATTGAAGAGGAAAACTTCAGGTGTTTTTGTAGCACCCATTTGACGGGCCACAGATTGATCTTCGTCTTTTAAGTATACAAATTGCTCATGCTTTAATTCAGAAAGCATTTTACCCATGGCATCTAGTGAATCACCTTCAGACTGAGCAACATCATTTGAATTGATCGCAATCAAAGCGAGGTTATCCTCTTCATAGTTGTCATATAATTTTACAATACGATTCCAATATGCTTGAGATACCTCGCATGTGTTGCTGGTAAAAACAATGCATAAGGCATATTTATCTGCAAAAGCAAAATTGCTGTACCACTCGCCATTGCTGGCCTGAAGTTTAAAATTAAAAAGTTTTTCGCCTATGTTCATATCGATAAAATTATTAGGCGAATATCCGATAAATTATTTGTTTTGAAAAAACATTCCCCTGATTATTATGAACAAAAACGCGACTAAAACAACCCTGGTTATCGGAGCCAGCGAAAACACCGCCAGATATTCCAACATGGCTTTAAAACTACTAAAATCATTCGGTCACCCTACCTTGGCCTTCGGCAAACAAAGCGGCGAAGTAGAAGGTAGAAGGATAGAAACCCAATTAAACATTTTTAATGGACAAGAGATTGATACAGTTACCATGTACCTCAATCCTCAAAATCAAACTAAATATTACCATGACATTATTCAACTCAAACCCAAAAGAGTAATTTTTAACCCAGGTACCGAAAATGAAGAGTTTGTTGAATTACTGCATCAAAACAACATCGAAACAGAAGAGGCTTGCACCCTAATTCTTCTCAAAAGCGGCCAGTATTAATCAAAATTGTAAACGTTTAAAATAAAAATAAGAAACCTTATTACGCCAAAAACCCCACCATTGCTGGTAGGGCCTTTGACAAAACTAAAACTATGAAAACACTATAATAGTGTACGCAAATATAACTCCGATTTAATCAATTCCAAATTATTTTTACATTATTTTTAATAGTTTTTCACTATATTCATTAGTGGAAAAACTATACTTATCGCAACCGATTGATTACCTTTATTTTGTATAATTATTCTTTCTACAGAAGCTTGATTGTCTGACATTTAACATGTATTGAAATTTATTCATCAGATAAACATTTTAATACCTGCAATTTCGACTTACCTTTGCGAGTAAACAGAATGCGACGTTTTGTAATTTTATGTTTCGGCCTGATAAGTATTTCGCTTTCGGCTCAGAATGAATCTGAGGTATATGACACTGCCAGGCGACTCGACCCCAAAAACAGTTCGATAGAGCAAGTATATAGGAACTTCAGCTTCGATCAGTTGCCTGATTCTTCGATGGTATTTTTCTCTCAATACGATGCCATCAAACAAAAACATATTGGCATCCAAGACCTTGGCGATATCGGAACGCCCTACCGTAACCAATTATTTAGTATCATATCCAAAAACGGTTTCCTCAGTGGACTAAACCCTTTTGGTGATATCTATTATTCGTCTGCAAATGCCTTGATGTACAATGGCAAAATGCCCTACACCGAATTTAAATACGCTCAAGGCAGGGCTGGCACCAGAGGTTTGATCAACTTTGATGCTTTACATACCCAAAATTTTGGGCAGCGCTCTGGCATCTCACTTAAATACCACAGTGTTGCTTACGATGGCTTTTACAAGAACCAAACCACCATCAACAAAAACTTACACTTTAATTACTATTTCAGAAGTAAAAATCAACGCTATCTGGCATTGGCATTTATCAGTTGGAACAAATCTTCTTTAAAAATGAACGGGGGTATTGCTCGTGATCCGGAAACCGACACCTTGTTCCGCCGCTTAGGCGCCAATGTACGCTTTGTGGATGTGCTGCTCAATAACTCGAGAAACACCAACCGCTTTGCAGAATACCGTCTCAAACACAGCTACGCAATTATTAGAGCCAAAGACTCTTCTGCACAACTAAGCATCGGTCACGATTTCTCATACACGCGCCAATCTAATTATTACACCAACAAGGCGACTGATTATGGATTTTTTGATTCAGTTTACTATTTCAACAAAGATTATACTGCTGACTCGATGTTGCACCGCGCTTACAGCAATACCCTTGAAATATTTACACCCATACGCTCAAAAGGCATGAGCTTTAGAAGCGGGGTCCAATACGACAATTTCAGTTTTCTTAGTTTTGCAAACAACGGCAATTTCCATCTCTTAAGACAACATAACCTTTCCATATTCGGTCAGTTTCATTTTGTGTTTCTTAAAAACTTCCAATCCAATGCCTATGGTAAAATCTTTTTGGATGGCTACAATGCTGGCGACTATTACGGCGAATGGAACAATAAAACCTTATTGTCTAAAAAAGAAAGACTTTATATGTCTGCCGACCTTCAATTAGGCAGTCGTCAAGCAACTTATACCCAGCAATTTTTCACCGGCAACCACTACGTCTATAACAACAATTTAAAACCGACCAATTACCAAATACTGAGCATTGCTTTTGAGCGCCTATTAAAACGACCAACCATATACAACGCCTACAGCTATTCGCTTCCAAAAAAACAATACGGCATCAAACTGAATTATCTGTTAATCGATCGCTATACATATGCAGGCAAAGATGGCCTGCCAACTCAGGGTGGCATGGGACAAAATGGTCTACAAACAGAAATTTTCGCTCACCTTAATTTAAAAAAGATACAAGTACATCAGGAAATGGCATTTCAAACTTTCTCTGCCAGCCTCAAAGACCAAATTCAGTTACCAAGCTTCATTTCTAAAAGTTCCATCTATTTCCAGTCGTACGCCTTCAAAAAATCTGGTTTCTTACAAATAGGATTTGATGCCAGTATCAGCAGTACATATAAAGCCAGCATATACAATCCTGCCACTCTGCAATGGCAATTAACAGAGTACAGTGTTGGCGCTTATCCATTTATTGATTTCTTTGTGAATGCAGAGGTTAAAACTGCGCGCATTTTCTTTAAGATGGAACACATCAACATGGATTTACCAAACACAAGGTATTATCCAAATTATCTGTTTGTATCACCATTCCAGCCTGCATCTCCAAGACGTTTCAGATTAGGCTTTGCCTGGAAATTTTACTACTAGTTTATTCACTTAATTTGATGTATTTGATGGCTTGAGTACCTGCTTCGGTACTAACCACAAAATAGTATACGCCATCAGGCTGATCCAGCAAATTGACTATATTGCCAGATAGTTCTGTGATGAGATGCTGGCCTGCAGCATTATAACATTTCACCTTTAATAAAGGCCATTCACTTTGAATTGTAACTTCTCCATTACCCGGATTAGGATATAAAGCCAGAAAGGGCTGTTCGCTAACCGATTTAACACCAACCTCGCCAGTACAGTATTGGTTAAGCACTTTTAAAGCCTTCACTATATTCAGTCGGCCCCAGGTAGCGTTTTTACCAGCCAAAGCATCTATCGGATCTACACTCGTAAGAAGAATTTTACGAAGTATTAAAGTACTCTTTGCAGGATTCATTCTAATAGTATCCAGCAGCTTGTCGCAAGCATAACTATGTATAATACCAGCAGCAGCCGTTACCATAGGTGCAGCAAAAGAAGACCCTGTATAGCCATCATGAAATAAATTATTTGCCAAAATATTGCTCTTGACATAATTGGCTGTCGAGAACACATTGGTACCTGGCGCATGCAAATCGACATTTACGACACTATACCCGCCTCCCCCATCATTGTCATAGCGTGTTGAATTACCAACCACTATCAGATGTTCGCTAGGGCATAAACTAGGCAAATCGCCATAAGTATCAATCAAAGCTTGCGCATTGCTGGCTGCTGAAATATTTAAAATCCCATATTTTCCCAAGGTGTCATAAAACGCACACCATAATGGTGCCTGATGAGGAAACTTGCGATCGATGCCCCAACTGGAATTAGTCGCCACGACAAATGCCCCTTTCTTGCCATTGGTGGCATTGTACAATTTGCGTTGCTGCAAAACATAACTGTAAGCCTTAATCGCATCTGATTGATAAGGCGTAGGAAAACGACCAGTATCTGTCACATTCACTATCATCAGTTTCACCTGCCACATAACTCCACTTACGCCAGTGACATTGTTGGTGCGTGCGCCAATAATGCCGGCTACGGGCGTTCCATGTCTGCCTTTCCAATATAAACTATCACTGATATCAGCATTGCGAGCCATAAAATTCCAACCATAAGCATCATCAACAAAGCCGTTGCTGTCATCATCTTTACCATTGCGCAAACTATCGGCATAATTGATCCAAATGTTGTCCTGAAAATCTGGGTGCTTTAGATGCAAGCCATCATCAATTACTGCAATTACAATGGTATCACCCCACCGATTAACACCACTTTTGGTAACATCCCAAGCCTGATTCGCTTTTATAAGAGGTAAGTGCCACTGCTTGCTATATAAGGTATCATTAGGTGTGGTACTACGCAATTCTATCGGACCATCATCCTGATGCAGCTCGTAAAACGGCAAGTGATTAACCAGGTAATGCGCCCTGTTATTATCTAATTTACTACTGTTATAGACAAACTTGTATAAGGTATTTTCAGGATTCAAAGCTTCTATCTGAAGAAACTGATAAGCTGAGAGTTCATTTAGTGCATCGGTGCTCTGAGGCTGACTGAATTTGACAATAAAAGCCTTGCGCGTATCCGGCAATGGATTAGCAAATGTTTTTAAAAACATTCCTGACAAACACAAGAGAATTAGCAGTCGCTTCATGTTACAAAATTAGTCCTTTCTTATTTAGACGCAAAAAACACTAAGAAGTTGCAATATGCAACAAATATGACGATGGCGTGAGAATTATTTTTTTAAGTACTGAGGAATATGGATTTTTGCAGACGATATGAACAGAGCGGCACTTATACAGGAAATTGAACGCAAACAGAGCTTGTTGTGCGTTGGACTGGATACAGACATTGACAAATTACCAGCAGGCATTCCAAAAACTACAGAAGGTATGCTAAATTTCAACAAATCTATCATTGAGGCAACGGCAGAATTTGCAGTGTCTTTCAAGGTAAATACAGCTTTTTATGAGCAATATGGAGTTGAAGGCTGGGCCTGTATGGAAGAAACACTTAAGTTGATTCCTGATAACTGCCTAAGCATCGCCGATGCTAAACGCGGTGATATTGGCAATACCAGCAGCATGTATGCCAGAGCTTTTTTTAAACGCTTAAACTTTGATGCCATCACCGTGGCACCATATATGGGTGAAGATTCATTAAAACCATTTTTCGAATTTGATGGCAAATGGGTGATCTGTCTGGGCTTAACCAGCAATGCCGGAAGCAAAGATTTTCAAGCATTAAACTACAACCATCAACATTTATACGAAACGGTGATGCAAACTGTCAGCAAATGGGGCAACACCAACAACCTGATGTTTGTTACCGGCGCTACTAAAGCCACTGACCTAAAAGCCATCAGACAACAATTTCCAGAGCACTTCTTCCTGGTACCAGGTGTGGGTGCACAGGGCGGTACAGTAAAAGATGTTTGCGATAATGCTATGACCAATTTTGGCGGCCTTCTGATCAACGCCAGCAGAAGTATTCTATATGCCAGCAATGGCGAAGACTTTGCAGAGAAGGCTGCTCAAGAAGCCAAAAAACTGCAGCAGGAATGCGCTGCAGCGCTCAGTCAAAGATCATAAAAAAAGGCCCGTTTTATAGTGGGCCTTTTTGTTATACGATTTTAATAATGTCTCTTTTGTCTTTCTTCCGCATTTTATTCGGGACCGTTGCAATAATCTCTTCTGACAATGTTTTAATCAGTTTCTTCTTTACGAAATGACGGTGTGTAAACATGCTGATTTCACGCACAGGCTCTGGTGATTTGAAATAACGCACCAAATCCATCTGATCATCGCTCATATCCATCACAGCCATCTCCGGCAAAATGGTAACCCCATCGTCCTGCTCGACGATACGCTTCAAGGTTTCTACACTGCCGGTTTGATATTCAAATCGGGCCTTGGTATTATCTTTCTTTCGCTCGCTACACAAATTAATTACCTGGTTGCGCATGCAATGACCTTCATTGAGAATCCAAATATCTGCCAGATCTAACTCACCGGCCTTTACTGTGGTTTTTTTAGACAATTTGTTTGACTTAGAAACATAGGCGACAAACTCCTCATAGTAGAGCACTTCCTCATTCAGATTCTTATCCTTAATCGGAGATGCCATGATCCCGCAATCCAACAAATCATTTTTTAACTGATGAATAATTTGATCAGTGGTAAGCTCGTTAACCACAAGGTTAACATCAGGGTATTTATCCAGGAACTTTACCAGGAAACGCGGAATCAGGTATGGCGCCACTGTCGGAATAATTCCCAACCTCAGGTCGCCTTTAATCACGCCCTTCTCATCCTGAATCAATTCGATAATTTTACTGTGTTCTTTCAGCACATTTCTGGCTTGAGCGATGATATCTTCGCCAATATGCGTAGGCACAACAGGCTGTTTACTGCGGTCAAATATTTTAACCCCAAGTTCATCCTCCAGTTTCTGAATTTGCATACTCAATGTTGGCTGTGTTACAAAGCAACTATCTGCAGCATTGACAAAGTTTCTGTGTGTATCCAGAGCAATAATATACTCTAATTGTGTTATAGTCATAATTTATATTTACTAATGCAAATATAGAATAATATTTCAATTCACCACTATCTTTTAGCCAATCATTCCTAAAACGACGAGCAAAGCATGGATAACGGCGAGCAGATAGAAAAACCTGGACAGGTAGAGGATAGCTATGACACCAAGCAGGTAGATCAACAGATTTAACCAAAACTGTCCATTGGCTTCCATGTAATAAAGGAATACCGCCAAAGGAGGCAAAACGATACAAAGGATTATCAACACAATCGTTTCTAAATCCAAATCATTGGTTTTAGCAATTTTAATCGCCTCTTTTATTTGCTTTATCTTAGAAGGCTGTGTGCTCTTTTGAGTTATATTTAGCAAAGCCGCTTTATTTTGCTTCTGACGTTTTATCTTGGGCTGTGCTTTTTCGCTAACAGCGGATGATACTTTTGCCAATTCTGGCATCGCTTCCAAGGACGGTGTTGCCGCTTCAGGCAAATCTGCCACAACTGCCATCTCTGGCTCTATAGTTTCAGTTTCTGGAATTACAGCTTCAGGCGTAACTTTAACTTTGCTGGCGCGAGGTTTAGCCACCTTTGTCGTTTTTTCATCTTTAGCGGTAAACCAGTCGATGTTTAAACCACGACTGTAACGTTTCTGTGTAATACTCAGACTACCGCATGAAGAAAGCAGTACCATCACTGCTGACAGGATTAATATGTGTTTAGTATATTTCATAAGTTGTTTAATTAAATGTCACCAGTGCCTGATTTTTCTCAACGGCCTGTTTCTCATTAACAACAACTTGTTTAATGACACCATCTACTGGCGACTTTATAACATTTTCCATTTTCATGGCTTCGAGAATCAGAATAGGATCACCCTTTTTCACCTCTTGATTTTCGCTGACTTTGATACTTAAAACCAGTCCAGGCATCGGGGCTTTCACTTCGTTGATTTTAGGTTTAGTCGCCTGATCCAATCCCATACTCTTCAGCAATTGGTCGAAGCGATCTTTGATGCCAATCTCATAGCTTCTGCCATCATATCCAATTCTGTAAGTCTTGCTTTCTTTATCAAACCCCAATATTTCAAACATGTACGAATGTTGATTGTACATCAAATGAAAATATTTTCCGTTTTGAATCTGAATGATATCAAGAACTGAGCTTTGGTCGTTAACCGAAACTTCATTTCCAGAAAAGTCTACTTTGACAGTTTTGCCGTTGACGATTGCTTCTAACATCTTCGTGCAAAATTACACAATTGCCGTTACTCGACAACAAATTTTATCAACCCATCGCCTATTTTCATAAAATAGACGCCTGCGCTGAAATCACTTACATCCAGCGTTGTATGGGAACCTTCTATTAAAAAGTTTTTAATCTGTCGTCCATTCGCATCTAATATCAAGGCGGTTTTTGGATAATTTAAGTCGCCAATCTCAATATTTAGAATGCCTGAATTCGGATTGGGATACAATACAACACTAGACATTTTTGGATGTTCTACTGACGCAATCTTACTAATTTTAAAAGTACTTTGCAGTTCGTTGTCGCGCTTTGCACCATCATTTTTTACCTGTGAGGAAGCTGTTATAGTATAATCTCCTCCCCTCATAAGCTTTAAATTAAATGGTTTAAAGTTATTCACCGAATTGAATGCACCTGAATTTAATTGTGTGATCAAAACACTGTCGCGATACACCACCACTTCCTGATTGAGTGTTTTATCAAAATACTTTATGGCAGCCAATACATAAAAATTATTCAACTGACGTACGCCTGTGTTTCTAATATACACGATAGGCGTTAAAACCGTATCAGCATCTTTGTAAACAGCCCCATTGAAAGGCAGGTTAATAGACTCCAGTTTCAAATCATAAGCCAACATAAATTTATTATTAAAAGCCAATGCATCGTTACTCAGATCCTGATCTCCGAAATAGCTCACCGTTCCAATCACCCTAAACGAGCCTGCCAAGGTATCTGCATCAAAGTTATTAAAATCAACAACGATTTTAGCAGAATCCGGAATAACTACCTTTTGTGAATGCAAATACAACTCATCGCCAGAAGGCAGTCTAAGCATACGCACTTTTACCGTGATCGAATCTTTTACTTTTGTCTTCCCCAAACTCGACACAAGCACAGACACTTGATTGTTCTTAGAACCCACCAATACCGAATCTGCAGTTACCGGGTGAATAAACTGTGTCAGGGCCACATCCAATTCCTTTGATTCGCTAATAAAGGCTTTGAAGGTATCATTAGAACGGACGAAATCGCTCTTCAATTCTGCAAATACCTTAATAGAATGTAGTCCTCCACCGATAGCCAAAGTAGAATCAACATAGATCACTTTTGTTTTCCCACTATCAATCGTAACATTTACCACTCTATTATATATGATGTAGTTATCAGAATTGGCCACTTGATACCTCACCTGAAACTGATTCGTCTGATTAACAAAACCGTTATTTCTTATGGTGAAACCTGTCTTATACCTTTTAAACTTAACGATGTTACCGCTGGTTGCCGGCACTACAGAAACAATTTCTACATCATCAGGCAATTTGTAACAAAAAACTGTTTTAAGTGTATCATTCTTGTAATTAATATCGCTTTTTAGTTTTGTATACACCACCATATTGTAATACCCTCTTTGTTGAGGCACAAAATCTTTAAAATTAAACTCTGAGGCTTGTTTTGAACTCAGTGTTACATCCAGAGAATCGACATACACAACACTATTATTGAATTTGATTTGAGCAAATACTTTTGCGCCACTGGATTGCGGCAAGGTGCCAATATTCTCGACAACGCACTTCGGCTTAAGCAGCGCCTGATCCAGTATGGTTGTATTCCCCGGAACTTTGATGGCACTTAATTTTAAATCATTCTTTCTGACAACATAAATATACCTTACTACTGTATCATTGGATCTGTTTTGTTCACCATATCCAAGGGAAATTACCACAACTTTAAATTTACCTTCATAATCACATGGAAAATGTCTGAAATTATAGATTTTACTTTGGTTACCAAGCAAATACAAATAAAAATTCGCATTACTATACAAGCGATTACCCATACTGTCAAAAATTGAGACATCAGCAGCATAAGACATTTCATTTTTTCCGTAATTTTTGTAGTTGGCGCTTGGCTTCAAAGTATCATGCAGCAGCTCCAAAACCATATCTTTCAGAGGTGTATACACACTGTCTACGCCAACATCATTAAACTTAGCAACACTAAATTTATAGTAAACAGTATCGTTACTCTTATTCAAGTCCCCTGCTAATTGTGTATACATCTTTACAGAATATATCCCAGTTGTTAAAGGCTTGAAGGCCGAATCAAAATACACTTCTTTATAAGACTCTGCATTTATTGTTATTGACTTGGTAGAGGTATATACTAGGCTTGAACCGAAATACACATCCATTTTAACACCTAACGGGGTATTCTGATTGTTTTTACCCACATTAACCACTTTGGTTCTAGGCGCAAAAACGGGTTTGTATAGGTTTAATTCTGATGATATTCCTAAAACCTTGGTAGTGCCCACATCCTGAGAGAGCTGTACAACTGGATTTATATCCACTTTAAACACATTAGCCTCTGAATTATCGTACCAACCAAAATTACCATATCTGGTATAGTGTGTCTTAGGTGCAAGCGGATGTTCTACGGTTGCTTCACAAGTCAAATTTGTGGTACCCATCTGATGATAGCCTATGAAAAACGGTCCATTCGTTTTAACACTAGGAATGACAGGTGCGTTGACAATAGCCGAAGTATAAACGGTATCGGATGTCCATATTACATTACCCGGCCTCCCGGTAATAGAGTCCACATCGTACACAATAAATTTAAACGGCAGATTCGGGGTTCGAAAAGCCGCATTGATTTGCGAGATATTAAAACTGCTTTTTACATTAAACCTGGTTAAACTGTATCCTGAAATATAATTAAATCCTATGCCTAAAGTTTGTTTATTGCTGGAATCTCTGTGAGAAAATAAATAAGCATTAACATTGCGGAAGGATTTTTTTAGGTTGTTAACATTATAATCATCCGACGGTACCCAAACCAACACAGAATCATATCCTTTGTTAGTAGCCGATTTCAAGACCAAATTCAACTGTCGTTCTTCCAAACTTTTTAAACTCATCTGAACTGAATCAAAATTCGAATTGGCGCCTTTACTTCTGATATAAATTTTAAAATTCGCAGAACGTTTTCCAACATTTTGCACAACAACAGACACGGAATCATCATTACCAATTGCAGCTACCACTTTTTTCATATTGTATACAGAACGTATAGCGATATCGTTGTTGTATCGCGGGAACTCCAACTTCATTGTTGGCAAATTAGATGTCAGAAACAAGGTAGTATCAGGCAACTGACCATTATTAATGGTGTTGTAAACATTGTTATAGCGACCGAATTGCAAATAGGCATATTCATTATCGTACTGCCAGGATATTGTTGCATTCTGTGCGCTGTTTTGAACAAACTCAATCAGAATTTCCAAATGTTGACCATAGCTTGTATCGACAACAAAAGGTGTCGAAAAAGGAAATTTTACAGCACCAGTTTTATTGGTGAATTCGCCATACGGATTTTTGTTATAGGCAAGCACACAATCCGAAGTCTTTGAAAGATTTACCCAATTAACAATAGATTTTGGATAACGGTTAGTGCGACTCATTTTACAATAAATCTTCAGGAAACAATTTTGGTTCAACACATTAGTATCGTACTTATAAAACGTAACACTTCTCAGGGTGTCTCCGTGCGTTAATCCACCTAAGTACTGCTTGTCATATATGTATGCATACCTGGATGCCAAATAAGGCACAGTACTTGTCACAATGGGCCCCGACACGTTGTTGTTCACCGAATTGCCGACGCCTATTTTAACAATTTGACCTTTGGCACTCGACACAAAAGTCAGTAAAAGTAGAATCTGAATAAGACTTCTTATTTTCATAATTTTAGTTTTAATAAATTTAAGATATTACAGTGCAAAGTTATGTTATTAGCAAGTTCACTCAATAACAAATTTTATTGAGCCATCGCCAATCTTCACAAAATAAACTCCTGCACTTAGATCATTGAGGTCGAGCTTGGTTACAGTTTCTACTATGTCTATTGTCTTAATATTTCTGCCATAGACATCTATGATAGATAGTTGGCTGGCGGCAATAATATCTTTAACAGACACTTCCAACCAACCATTACTTGGATTAGGATATACCTTTACACCACTCATGGCTATAGAATTCAAACCCGAACTTCTATTGATTTTAAAGGCTATCGAAGTTTTATCATTAGTAAACACCTGGTCAGAAGAACTCAAGATATCCATATAACATTTATAATCGCCATTAGCCATACTGCTCACATCAAACAATTTCAGCAAGTCGGCCTGCAAAGTAGCACCAGCCGTTAAAGTACTGATAGCAATACTATCGCGATACACTTCAACTTCTTCTTTTAAAGCTGTATCCTGGTAACGTATAATAGCCCTGGCAAAAAATACAGGCATTAAAGACACCCCATTACTCTTAACCGACAACTTAGGATTGAGCACCGTGGTGGTGTTGGTATAAACCGCACCAGAAACAGGCACCAAAACATTCAATGATTGTGCATCATATCTAATCATGAAACTGCTGGTTGCTCTTGCCGTATCGTTTTTATTATCCTGGTCGTTAACAACAGTTACATAACTCAAAAGTTTAATCTGTAAAGGCGAGTTGCTTACACCAAATATCGGAAAATTGAGCAACAAATGACCCGTATCATTCATGACAGTATCGATGGATTTATTGTAAAACACGACCCCATTTAACGCGTTGCTGATCTTTAGTATTGCCTGAAATCGCCCTTTAAACATACTGTCACCCAAATTGCGTATACTGATCACAGGCGTTACATTTTGAGTATTCACCAACAAAGTGTCTGATGCGGTAGGGAACAAAATCTTATCGACACTAATATCATAGTTTTTACTAACACCAAATACCCCATTAATAGTATCATTGACTTTGTTAAAATCCAATCCAAGATTACTGTATACTGACACCGTATATGGGTTCATATTATCCAGTTTCAGAGTAGTATCAATGGCTATGGTCTTTGTCTCACCACTATCAATTGTAACCATCTTCACTTTTACGTATTTAATACTGGCACCTTGTGTTACTTTATAGATAACTGGAAAGGCTGTATTCTGAGGGTTGTAGCCATTGTTTCTAATGGTAAATCCTGTTGGCGTTGGGGTGTTGAGTTGCAGCGTACTGGATGGCGATGGGGTGATGGCAACTAATTCAACATCATCGGGCAAACCGACGGCAAACACACTTACCATTGTATCATTTTTATGGAACTGATCTTCTGCTAAACCAGTATAAAACTTAGCCTGATAGTAACCTTTAAAACTTGGTTGAAAGTTCTTAAACACCAATGTTTCAGGATTACCTCTAAAACTATTGATACTAAAAGAATCTCGGTAGATCAAAGTGTTGTTGTAATAGATGTCACAATAACTCCAAAACGGGGTGCCTTGATTTAAATCGCCCAAATTCTCCATTACAGCAGATGGTTTTTTTGCAGCTACCGGGGGGGCATACGATTTACCATTTTCAGGATAGATAACAGTAGTTATTCCTACATCATTGCTTCTAACAATATTAAAAAATCTGGAAACAGTATCATTGGTTTTATCGACATCGATCCCCAGTTGGGTAAATGCTCTAAAGAAATAACGGCCTTTCACATCGCACGGAAATGGTTTGAAAGAAGCCAAAATACTGTTAAGTGTTGTCAATGTAAATGATTTTGAATCCGAATACACGAGGGTATTGTTATCATCATAAATTTCGGCCCTTACACCAAATGGCCCCTGATTATCCAAACCATAGTTCTGAATAAACACGGTTGGGAAAATGGTATCGATAAATTGCTCATAGTTGTAACCATTGCTTGGGTCGAAAATGGTGGCGGGACCAACATCTTTGAACGCAGCCACAACGATTCGGGTTCTTAATGTATCATTATCTTTGATTTGATCGCTACTCAGTCTAGTGATAATTTGAACATCGTAAACACCTGCCAATTGAGGGTTAAAACTTGAATCAAAAGTAACCGTTTGAACCTGCGATGAGTTCAATGTAATATTTCTGGAAGAGGTATACTCGAGATTACCGTATCTAAAAATATTGATTTTAACCGGGAAGGCTGTTGTTTGATTATTGGCGCCATAGTTGATAAACCTGGCTTTCGGCGCCATGGCTGTTACAGCATTCAACCAAACGGTATCTCCAGGATTTGTAAGCGCCATTGCTGCAACATCATCTGCTGCCTGAATGCGCGGTTCAATAACAAACTTAAATGGGGCATCGGGCGCAAAATCTACCCAATTAGTATCACCGTATGGTGCCGCATAAAAAAAAGTATTCTTTCGAACAGGCACATCCGGTTGATAACCAAAACCAACATTGATGGTCCCTATCTGCCTAACACCTACATAGAAATTGCCATTCACAGAAACTGGGGGATCTACTGGAGTTATAAAACTCGGCCTGGCCATCATGGTATCAGAATTCCAAACATTGGTGCCTGGCTTACCATTGACGCCATCGGCCTTCCATATTCCGAGTTGGAATCTTTGATTAGCGCCCGAAAATGCAACACTTATTTGGTTAATCTTCTTAGTGGATGCAGAATAAAACTTCGCCACAAAATCGCCTGTGGTACCATTGAAACCGATTCCACCCGCAACTGGACGAGTAGGATCTTTGTATGAATACATAAACTCTGTGGCAATGCGATAACTCAAGGCAGAATTATTGGCATTATTATCATCGTTCTGCACCCTGCCAATCAAAGTATCAAAACCCAAATTACTTGGATATAGCAACGGCATATTAAAGGTGCGCTCTTCCAATGAAGCTAAAGTATATGAAGCAGAATCAATAAGATTATTGACGCCCCTGCTTTCTAAAAACATCTTAAAATTGGCCGTTTTCTTGCCAACGTTTTGTACGATAGCGCGCACAGTATCCGGATTGCCTTGAGGGATAGGCAATTTCCCTAAACTGTATAACTTACTGATAGACAAATCAAAATCAGAACGAGGAAATTCGATGCGCAAACTCGGATGCAGCTCGGTACTCGAATTGGTGGTATCAGTTAAAGTTCCTCCATTGGTTCTTACAAATTTGGTTTGGTTGGCGGCAAAACCATTAACGGTACCACTGCTTTCATAACTCCAAAATATACTTTCAGATTGCGCAGAAGACTGTGTGTATTCCACCAATAGTTCAAGATTTTTCCCAAAAACTGTATCTACTACAAATGGCGTTGAAAAGGTAAAACGCACCCAAGTGTTACTGGAACCTATATCAGAAGCGGGACTCTGATCATACACTTTTTTCATCCCTGTCGACTGAGTCAAATTTACCCAATTGACATTTCTGTTACCGTAATTATTGTTAACCGTAGTGCGAATGAAAATTTTCATATTACAGGCGCCGCCTATGCTGGCTCCAGAATTTCGAAAAAAAGCAATGCTTCGAATGGTATCTCCATGAACCAAGCCACTAAGCGTATTGGCTGGGTAAATGTATGCATATCTGGATGCGGCATTGGCAATGGTACTTGTATTGGCCGGACCCGCAAAGTTGGATCCGGTAAAACTACCACTACCAATAGTAATCACCTGAGCTGATAATTGAACAATCCCGGTAAATACTAGTACACAAAATAAAACAGCCGACTGGTAAAATCTTTTCATAAGCATTGTTGTAAACTCTGTCATATTTTGATGACATAACAGAGATGTATTGGGTAAAATTACAATTTTTTGATAATTTATCAAATGTTAATTTTTATACCCTTCACAAGGCCTGCTTAAAATTGCTCAATTAGCATGTTCTTGGAATATTTTATTCAACCATTTAAGCAATATAAATATGATGATGGCTGCACCTAAGAGCAAACATGTATTGGTCAGGAAAAAATTGGATTTATGCGCGTAACCATCCCACATTGAAGCGAGAATTCCTGATAATTTGTTCCCAATAGAAGTACTCAAAAACCACCCGCCCATCATCAATGCTGTTAGGCGTGGGGGACTAAGTTTAGAGACTAGACTTAGACCCATCGGACTCAAGAACAACTCGCCAATTGTCACCACGCCGTAGGTACCCCATAACCACCATGAACTGGCTTTCTCGGCCCCATTATGGCAATAATAAACAGCTACAACCATCACCAACGGCGACAAAGCAGAGATAAACAAACCCCAGGCAATTTTAGATGGCGTGCTAATTTCTTTACCACGACGCTTCATCCACACAAAGAAGGCAACCACCAAAGGTGTTAAAGCTACCACCCAAAATGGATTGATGGATTGATACAACTCGGTATTGGCTACTTTGAGGCTTGGTTTCAAATTGGCGGTATCATAACCAGCATTGCGCAAATAAATATCGCGACCAACTTCGCGTTGCACTTTTTTATTCACCTTAACTAAATTGAAGTTGGCATCAAATTTATCGACAGAATCTACCTGGGTTTTGATGGTCTCCATCAACTTTAAACTATCCAATGTGGATTCAGCGAACGCAGGCACTTCTCTGTCGGTGTAATATTTGGCCCAGGTTGTAAGAGCGGTACCATTTTGTTTAAAAACTGCCCAAAACATAACAGACACCAACATCACCACCAACAAAGCAGAGATGGGTTTCTTGTCTTTTTCTGATGCTTTTACATACAAGGAAATATAAAAATAGATAACAGGCAATGTCGAGAAAATAAAGGCATCCGAGCTATCGCTCCCTAAAATGTCCCCCGGAATAAACCAACCAATAGCACCAAAAATGATGGCTGGCAAAAAGATGGTCAGAAATATGCGGTTGAGGGGCACATCTTCAGGACTTGCGGCTTTGATGACATCCCCAACTTTATAGTGACGCATCCCAATGACAAATACTATCAATCCTAAAAACATCCCAATTCCGGCACCTAGAAATGCATACCCCCAGCCATATTTATTGCGGAGATAAGCAGCAATAAAATTACAAATTAATGCACCAACATTAATACCCATGTAGAAAATATTATAACCTGAGTCTTTAGATGCTTTGAATTCCTCTTGATTGTACAAATTTCCCAACAAAGTAGAAATATTAGGTTTAAAGAACCCATTACCCAAAATAATTAATGCCAGGGATATGTAGAACACCGTAAGATTGTGTACTGATAAACCGCAATAACCAATACCCATTAAAAGTCCGCCAATGATAACAGATTTGACATACCCCAATTTACGGTCGGCGATCAAACCACCTACGAAAGGTGTCAAAAACACGAAGGCGATAAAAGTGCCGTATATATCGTAAGCCCCTTTCTTATCCATAGCAAATCCGCCACCATCCCATTTCTCCATGAGGTATTGGGTAAAAATTCCGATGATTAAATAGTAGCCAAAACGCTCCCACATTTCGGCGAAAAACAGATAAGGCAAGGCCTTAGGATGTTTGTTTTTAGACATATTAAGGTAATAAAACACAAGGATACAAAAAATCAGGGGTAACACAAATGTCCAATCGGCTATTCTTTTCGCTTGTTTTCAACATGCCCCTACCGCATATTAATTGGAAAACTGCATGGAAAGGCCTTATCTTTGCCATTATTCATTCATGGCATTCAAAGTATCAAATGAGTCGAAGGTAGGCGCCCTGGCCGCCATAGCCATTACATTTCTAGTACTAGGATACAATTATCTGGCCGGCAGAGGCAGTTTGTTTTCCAAAAAATACACCTTGAATGTGGTATTGGACGATGTTACTGAAATCAGCACATCTACACCAGTTCTGTACAATGGTTATAAAGTGGGCAATGTCACCGATATAGAGATGGCAAAACCTCAAGGCCAGTTCAAAGTCTATTTCGTCATCAACGAAGACATTGATATTCCTTCTTTCTCATCCGTTAAAGTCACTTCCGCTCTATTAGGTGGCAAAGCGCTTAATCTGATCATGAGCAAGCAAACTAAACTTGCTGACAATGGACAAACCCTTTTGTCTATAAAAGACACAACCATTATGGAGTCTGTAAGCAATGTTTTAAAACCATTGAATGCTAAAATTAACAGTATTGTAAATTCTCTGGACAGCTTGTTGGCGAACGGTGAATTGAATAAATCCATCGCCAGTTTAAATTCTTCTTTAAAATCTTTTACCCGCACCAGCGATAACGCTTCAGCCCTGCTTGAGCAGAACATGCCTAAATTAACCGGCATCCTCACCAATGTTGAGAGCATCACTAACAATTTAAAAAACAACAACGAGCGCATTTCGTTGATCATGGCCAACCTTAAAACCACCACCGACAATCTGGCGGCTCTTAAATTGAAGGAAACAGTAGACCAGGCTAATGCCACATTGGCAAAGGTTAGTGAATTGATGGATAAAATCAATAAAGGCGAAGGCTCATTGGGTTTATTAGTCAACGATAAGGCCTTGTACAACAACCTTAATAACACCGCAGCAGATCTCGACAAATTACTGAAAGACCTGAACAAGTTCCCTCAGAAGTACATACCGATTCCTTTCACCAAGTCGCAGAGAAAGAAAGCCATCGAAGCCAGCGAAAAAGCAGGCAATTAAAATTAATTTTTTAATTCCGGTTTTTATACTATCATTGCAGTGTTGAAGCAGGTAGTCTGCCTGCCTTAGAATTCATTCTCAACACCCCCACAAATTTTGTTAACTCATATTTTGTTTTTCAAAACATCTATAATTTATTTATTTAATCCAATCACTAATGGATAACAAAGACCTATTAAGCAAACCACTGGAAGAACTAAGAGTAATTGCCTCAGCCGTTGGCATCGAAGGCGCTGCTGAAATGAACCAGGAGCAACTGATTTCTAAATTAAACGAGCTAGACAATAAAACGGGCTCCGAACCAAAAGCCAAAAAGACCAGAAGTCCGAAAGCTAAAAAACCTAAAAATGAGACCTCTTCATCAGAAGATCAACAGGCAAAAGACATTAAAGAAGAAATTGCAGAGTTTGAAAAAGAACCCATTGAAGTAATGGCCAACGAAGATGAAGTTTTGGCGACGCCAACCTTCAACGCAGTTGAAACACCAGACAAGAACGAACCTATCGTTAGTGAACCTATTCCTGTTGAACTTCCGCCTGTGCAGCACAACGAGAAGCACAACAAGCAACATCACAAACACGAAAAACACGACAAGCACGATAAACACGAAAAAAATCATCACAACGAGGAGCAACAAAAACAACAGGAGCAACAACGTCAGGAACGCGAAAGACAAGAGCGCGAAAGACAGGAGAAAGAAGCTGCTAAGCGCGATCGCATACAGCAGTTATTAGAACTTGAAGGTGTTGTTACCACTCAAGGTGTTTTAGAAGTTGTACAAGACGGCTTTGGCTTTTTACGTTCATCCGATTACAACTACATGGCCTCTCCGGATGACGTGTATCTGGCGCCGCATCAGGTAAGATCTCATGGTTTAAAAACCGGTGATACTGTACTTTGCACCATCCGTCCTCCGAAAGAAGGCGAGAAATATTTTGCCATGGTTAAAGTGGAAAAAATCAATGGTAAAACCATAGAACAGATCAGAGACCGTGTTTCTTTCGAACATTTAACGCCTTTGTTCCCTGATGAGAAACTCAACTTGGTGGACAAAAATGACAATTACAGCAACCGTATCATCGACCTCATTTCACCGATTGGCAAGGGGCAACGCGGACTGATAGTAGCGCAGCCTAAGACAGGTAAAACACAACTCTTAAAAGGCTTGGCAAATGCTATAGCAGCCAATCACCCGGAAGTATATATGATTATTCTCTTAATTGACGAACGTCCGGAAGAGGTAACTGATATGGCCAGAAGCGTTAAAGCAGAAGTGGTGGCTAGTACCTTTGACGAACCAGCTGATAAGCATGTTAAATTGGCCAATATCGTTTTAGAAAAAGCCAAACGTTTAACAGAGAGCGGTCATGATGTTGTAATCCTACTCGACTCAATCACCCGTCTTGCCAGAGCCTATAACACCGTACAACCAGCATCCGGTAAAATCTTATCTGGTGGTGTAGACGCTAATGCTTTACAAAAACCAAAACGTTTCTTTGGTGCTGCTCGTAACATTGAAAATGGGGGATCTTTAACCATTATCGCAACGGCATTAACTGATACAGGCAGCAAAATGGACGAGGTAATTTTCGAAGAGTTTAAAGGTACCGGTAACATGGAATTACAACTGGATAGAAAACTCTCTAATAAACGTATATACCCAGCTATTGACATAGTGAGTTCAAGTACCCGTCGCGATGACATGTTGCTCGATAAAGGCACCATGCAGAAGATGTGGGTTTTGAGAAACCACCTGGCTGACATGAACAGCGAAGAAGCCATGAAAATGATGTTGAAATACATGGAAGGCACCAAAAACAACAACGAGTTTTTGGTTAGCATGAACGGCTAATCCCATACAACTTAAACATAAAAAACCCTGCCTTCAAGCAGGGTTTTTTTGTTAACCTGTACGCCCCGGAGCCTAGGCTCCGGAGTGTCTTAAAGTCAGCGTTCTTTAAGAAGTCGTACAAGTAATAAATTAAGGCTTAAAAGCAGGATTGCTTAAAAACTCTGTATCTGTCAATGTATTTAAAAATGCTACAATATCACTGATCTCATTGCTATTCAAACGACCTTTCACCGAGTTTTCCAGATTGGGGTCCAGATTCATGGTATATTTAAAACCGGTGTTATAATGTTCAATACACTCTTCCAAAGTTTTAAAGCGACCATCGTGCATATAGGGACCGGTAACAGAGATATTGCGAAGAGTCGGTGTTTTAAACCTCCCACGGTCTGGCACTTTTAGAGTAATCAATTCGCGACCTTTATCTACGGCAATACTATCCAAGCCAGTATTGCGGTATTCAAAATCGGTAAAAGTACCACCCAACACGTGACAATGGTTACAATCGCCTTTACGGGGATCGGCAAACAGATTCAATCCTCGCATTTCCTGAGCTGTTAATGTTGCATTACCTTTCAGGTATTGATCGTATTTAGAATTACCCGAAATCAGGGTTCTTTCATATTGCGCAATGGCTCGCATCAACATAGATGTGGTAATAACAGACCCTCCATATACCTTTTTAAACAAGTCTGGGTATGTTGGGTGCGCATTCAATTCAGCAACAGCTGCAGCAAGATCCTGATGCATTTCCAGAGGATTTTGAATCGGACCAACCACTTGTGATTCAAGATTAGCTGCACCTCCATCCCAGAAGAAATCGTTGGCCCAACCAAGATTGATGAGCGGCATTGCATTTCTCGGCCCTTGAAGTCCATCAATACCTGTACTAAACTGATTGGTACTGTCTGAGAACCCAAACTTCTGCACATGGCAGGTAGCACATGACATAGTATTATTACCAGACAAAATCGGATCAAAGAACAATTGTTTACCAAGGGCTACACCTTCTACCGTCATAGGATTATCGACAGGAATTGTCATTGGCGGAAATCCCGATGGAATCTGAAGCGTATAAGGCGTTAAGTTCTCTTGAGTAGCAGGTGTATCAACTTGCTTCTTACAAGCCACCGCTATAATGACCAGCAAGCAAGCAATATTAATTTTTATAATTGCTTTCAACATCATGCTTATTCTACTTTTGAGAAACTGAAGGCATCAGCAAAATTGGCTTTCATATTGGCTATCCATTCTGCGTCTCCAGCCTGATCTGATTGATGATTGTTATCCACGTTAAAATCAATATTTACAGGTGAGGTATAACAGCTATTCAGGTCAAATTTTACGTGCATGGTTTTATCACCGTTGATGGTAAGGTTGACTGGAATTGCAATACGGGTATAGGCTTCGTCTGTACCATAGTGAAAAATAAGTGCACGAGTCTGACCAGCGGTGTTTTTATACTGACCTTCGTGCTTGAAGAAATTGTAGCCGGTGTTCCATGTCCAGAACATCCCTTTAGACACATCTAAATCACCATCCTGAACGCCAGTGTGATTTCTGGTAGGATCTATACCAATATAGAATACCATCGTATCGTAATCGCCTGCACTGAGGTTACCCACGTTAAATGTACAAGAGGCAGGATCTGCCGCATTGATTAATTCATAGTTACCAGGTTTCACAACAGAACCACCTTTTTTATGTAATTCAATATTGCTGACATAATATTTCAGCAAAGAAACACTATACGTATTTCCGGCCGCGTTTACAAAACTCAGCTGTGACATCACTAACGGATCATTCCCAATCATGTTGTCAAAAACAATATTCAGCTTACCATCTTTTGGAGCAGTTGGCACTTCAGTTTCTTCTTTTTTGCAGGCGCTGAAAATCAATGTCAGGCAGCTGCTATATAAAAATAGTCGATTTAATTTCATGTTATATTTAATTGGAGTAAAAATAAAAAGGGGGAATTACCCCCCTTTTTTTAAGGATTATTTGCAGCACTCGCAACCACATTCGCAGTTAGTGCCTGTGCATTCATCGCCGCAAGAACAATCTGTGCAAGACTGTTCGGTACAGCAAGCTGATTTTGTGCAGCAGCTGCCAGAGCAAGCCTCTTTAGATTGAGTGTTTAATGCATATAATACGCCAGAACCGGCTAAAACGATGAAGGTTGTCAATAAAACGATTTTCTTTTTCATGATAATTTTTAATTAATAATTTTTTTTAAAAAGTTTGTGTCAATAGGCGCCACAAACAAAAACGCCTTCCTTGATGTACCATGGCCGTCAGGATAACAGCACGCTTAAACCACGCAAATGGTTTTCCGACCTCTAGCAGGTCAGGGGCATCAAATTTGAAGGACGCGTTTTTTTATCAGAATGGGTACGGGATATTGCTGGTCAGAAGCATCTGTAAAAGCTAACTGACTTAAAAAATCGGCATTAACAGGGTTTAGAACCACTGGATGTTTTACCGCAGCAATCTTAATGACTGGTTTTGAAATAGACTTGTAAGAAGTACTGATACCTGGCACAGAATTAATTACTGTACTGATCACCACATCTTCACAACATTCTTTAGCTTTCTTAACTGGCTTAACCGTTGCACAACATCCAGAAACTTCTCGGTGTGATGCCGCATCAGAAAAACCTAGAGAAATACCGGCAATATTATCGCAACACTTAGCAATATCTATGCTCAATCCGCTTCCGCAGAACACATATATAAAGACCAATATGATTGCTTTTATTTTCAAAACCGAAAACAAATATACAATATCCGTTCCAAATTTGCAAGAAATTTTAAAGAATATTTCCTTGGCTATGAAGCAGATAAATCTACATCGATGCCACAAAACTCAGATAAAACCGGCGATTCAGTTGCCTGTCGGCCGAATACTCAACCCGCATACAATAATCGTAATACATCACCACATTTAATCCTACGCCTCCACCATTTTGAAGTGAATTTGGTAAAAGATTATTCCCACTGGCTTGTCGCATTTCGCGAAAGTTTCTTACATATCCAGCATCCATAAATCCGGTTAGATAAACACAAACCGGTAATTTCTCATAATTCTTAACCCCAGTAGCAAACTTATAGTTAGCATTTAACAATCGGTATTTCAGTTCAAACTTCCCCAAAGTAAAATCACTGCCGTCTATCACCCTCAATTCATAGCCTCTGATATAATCTTTACCATACCCCAATGCTTGTACTGCGGTATATTGGGGATACATATTGTCGAAATACCTGGCCGTAACATGTGCAGAAGCAAACAAATTGCCTCTTACTTTCATGTAGCGCGAATAAGCCAGCTTCAATATCAAAGTTTGAAAATCCGGTATGTTCTTAAAAAAGTAATTACTTCCCTCCACTTGCACTTTTAACAAATGACCATTTAAAGGATAGCCTTTAAAATCGCGTTTATCAAATACAAACTGGTAACCCAGATAGCCTTCGTTTTGAACATCCTGGTGATACATCAGGTAATTGTAGTTAACGCTGTCGGCGATGATAGGATCTACATCCACTCGTCTGAAACCAGTATACAAATGATGGTAGACAAAGAACTTCTTTCGGTGTGTAAACACCAATTCGCCCATCTGTCTTCTAATCAATGTACGATCATTATCTCTAAAAAAACTAACTTTATCATTAACTGTAGAACTCCACACTTCTTTATTGGCATTAACTTTGGCGCTTAGCTGCAATCCCCATGACATCTTCTTATTAATGTATGGCACCTTGTAAGTAATGCCCACCGAACGGGTATACCCCATCACCAGATTGAGCACCATAGTTTGGTTGCGTCCACCTATATTGTACTGAGACAAATCCATTCCGTAGATTAACCGCTTAGGATCTTTTGTTAACCACCATTGATTGAAGTTTCTATCAGCATAATCTAACACCGGAATTGGCCAGGTATACCAGCGCTCAGTAGCATGAATCACAACATCACCATCAACCCGATCAATTGTCACTTCATTAAATAAAAACAAATTGATGAGTTGCTTTCTGCTTTGCTCTTTATGGTAAGTCCAATTGCGAATTGTATCACCTACTTTGAAAGTCAATTCCCGTAGCACAATCACCTCTTTGGTTCTTATCAAACCAATTGTCTTAATACTATGCACAACAAAGGTTGAATCTATTGACTGAGCCTTGACGCCAAAGCTTACAAACAAGAAGAAAATACTCAGATAAACTCTAAGCGACATACGATCAATAATCGATGTAATTCATGAGGTTCTCAAAGCGTTGATCCATATCATCAGCCAAATCCTCGCGGTTAAAATATTGCACAACCTTGTAATCGTAGCGTTCAAGAGTTGCGAGAATATGCTTAAGAACACCCGTGTTCAATTTGATATGCACTTCTAATTCATCGCTGCCTTCTACTTCAAAAATAAAGAAGCCCATTATTTTGGCATCACTATATTCGATGATGCGAGACAAATCACTTAAAGAGTAATCAATTGGTTTAACTCTGATAACGATAATACTGCCACTTGAACGGATACTTAGACTATTGCTTAATGCCTTTACCACATCTTTTGTTTTCAAAACGCCTTGATACTCGCCCTGTTCATCCAATACCGCCATAAGCGAAACATTTAACGACTTAAGATGGGTTAATGCATGTAACAAATGTTGTGCTGTATGCACAAATGGCAAAACAGAAGCATACAATTCAAGTTCAGATAGTTTGATATTGTTATCGAGATGTTCTATAACGTCGATACCTGCATAATTTACCAGGTGATTATTATAGATAACAGGCAATAAATCGACATGCAGGCGATTCATTTTCTCAAGTGCAGTTTTCACTGTATCATCAAGACTTAGAGGCTCTATATCGTTACTTAAATATTGGTCTGTTATCATGTAATTTATACAAAGATATAGGTTTCCATCTTGAGTTAAAAATTATTTTAAACCAGCTCTATCCATCAAAATGTAAAACACGAATTACCTTTTGATCGTTTGCTTTTGTTTTTGGCTTGTTTCTTAAAGCTAAATTCAGAAAGATTACTCAAAATAATTCCGGCAAAGATATCGGCATCATTGATGCGACGGGTGCTAATAAAACTCATCAAGCTATTGGTTCCAAAATAGAGGGGACCGAGCCTGAAAGATGCTCCCATTCTCAGTGAGCGGTAATCATATTCTAACATAACGGGTAATGAAAACTCAAAGAAACGGTGCTCCAGGCGCGGAGACACCATCAAAAAACTTTGATAACGAGCATGTCTGGAAACACGACTTCTCAAACTCTGTGACACAACTGTAGACACAAACACATGCTTCCGCAATTGTAAATCGGCACTCAAGACCAAACGTGTTGGCAATCCAATTGTAGTATTACCCTTTGTAGAAGTATAAGTACCAAAGGTGCGCATAAATGAATCCAACACCGCCTGATAATTGGTAGTCCCTGGATAAGACTGAGACAAACTGATGCCGGTAGCTTGCTGAAGTGTTAATGTTCTGGTGGTTGCATCTGTGTACTTAATACTGCCAATATCCATAATAGAAGCGCCAATTTTAGCAAAATACCGGGTATGCTGTTTGGCATATGCCCCATGACGCTTAAAATCTTTTTTGTGAAAAATATAGGTGCCACCAATGTCTATACCCATACCATTACCTGTGTTACTGCCGTATTCCATCACCTGAATCTGAGTAGGCGATATCAGTACACTATCTTGATTGATTTGTTGAGCGCTAATACCGCTGGATGTCATGTGAAAGCCTTGGAATCCTAAAACTTTTTTAACCGTAATACCTGCTAAAATCTGACGGTTCCAATCCAATTGAAAAGATTTAGCTAAATTAATACCAATAGCAGCACGACTATTTCCGGTGATACTAAACGGACCAATGACGTTATTGCCATTGGCTAGAAATAGATTGAATGCACCTTGAGCCGAATCGAGCTCTTTAAAAACAGCATGCGCTAATGCTTCAGGCATCTTAACGACCCTTACAGCGGCAGAGCCTTCTGTCATTAAACCAAAACGCCAGGTTTTGTATTTAAAGTTGAAAGCGGGACCATAGATATCTGTCGATACAGAAACATGTTTATTTCTGCCATTGAGGCGCTCGTTCAACCATTGTTTATCAAACCTTGGATTCCCACTTTCTGTCTGGTACATCAAGGGCACATTATTAGGCAAACGATATAGTGAATAAGGCGTTCTGAGACTTAAATAATTATTATTGACATTGGTCCATGCCCCGGCAAGATGAATTTGCCAGTTATATGCACTGTAAGCATTTAAAGAAGGGTTGATGTAGTAAGAATTGACGGCACCATAATTACCCAAACCTACCTGAGTGTGTCGCTGCCCTTGGAGTGGTATCCCGGCCATCAAAAGCAGCAGACATAGTATTTGTGATTTGTGTGTTCCCATACTTTATAAACGGCACTTTCAGACAAAAGTTGCTTCGCTAAAAAGTATTTTTTTCTTAAGCCTTCAGAGTCAGCGATATCCTTTTACGATCTTTGTCAATTTCTTTCACCTTAAGGGTCATTTTTTGATTGAGTTTTACCACTTCGTTTGGACTTTTAATAAAATGATCTGCCATTTCGGAGATATGCAACAAACCGTTCTCTTTAATACCGATATCAACAAAGGCTCCAAAATTGGTGATATTGGTGATGATACCTTTGATATACATGCCTGGTTTTAAATCCTCCATGCTTCTAACGCCATCGTCGAAGGATTCTTCGCCTAGCATTTCTCTTGGATCCAGTCCGGGTTTTTCCAACTCCTTTAATATATCGTTAAAGGTATACTCGCCAATCTGTTCTTTTAATTGTTGCATTCCGGCAATCTTGCGAATGGCTTCTTTGTTACCAATCAACTCATCCAAACTAACACCGGCGGCAGCCACCATTTGTTTGACATTTTTATATTGCTCAGGGTGCACGGCACTTCTGTCAAGCACTTGTTTGCTATTGGGGATCCTTAAGAAACCTGCACATTGTTCGAAAGCTTTATCACCTAAACGCGGCACTTTCTTAAGTTCGTCTCTGGATGAAAACTCACCATTTGCATCCCTGTAAGCAATAATATTCTTGGCCAAACTTGGTCCGAGACCAGACACATAACTCAGCAAAGCTTCACCGGCTGTATTGAGATTAACCCCTACCCTGTTAACACAAACCTCGACGGTTTCTTCCAGCGCTTTTTTCAACTGCGTTTGATTCACATCGTGCTGATACTGTCCGACACCAATGCTCTTGGCATCAATCTTAACCAATTCTGCCAGTGGATCCATGAGTCTTCTACCAATACTTACGGCACCTCTTACTGTGACATCATGATCTGGAAACTCCTTGCGACCAATTTCAGAGACAGAGTATACAGAGGCTCCATCTTCATTCACTAAAAACACAGGCACATTGACCACTTTTTTAACAAAATCGCCGGTATCTCTTCCGGCGGTACCATTACCCACCGCAATAGCCTCTATCTTATGGTCATTACACAATTTCTTGATGGTAGCAGAAGATTGCTCTTTATCCGAATTTGAATTAAAAAACAAAACAGTATGGTACAACAATTTGCCATTTTCGTTCAGACAAACCGTTTTGCAACCTGTGCGAATACCGGGATCTATGGCCAGAATGCGTTTACTTCCAAGAGGCGACGACAAAAGCAGTTGTTGCAGGTTATCGGCAAAAATTCGGATGGCTTCCAGCTCGGCTTTTTCAAACAACTTCTGTTTGAGTTCGTTTTCCAATGATGGTTGCAACAAACGTTTGTAGGCATCCTTGGTGATATCCAACATAAAATCTTCAGTAGCACTATCTCTGCGGATCCATTTTCTATCTATCGCTTCTAAGGTTCTTGCTTCATCAGGTTCTATACTAATTTTCAAAATCCCTTCATCAACTGCACGCATAACAGCCATAACACGATGCGACGGAATATTGGAAGTCTTTTCTGAATAGGTAAAATAATCTCGGTATTTCTCACCATCTTTTTCTTTACCTTTAGAAAGCTTGGTACTCAGAATGGCGTGTTGTTCGAATCGACCTCTCAACATATTTCTGGTTTCGGCATCATCAGCAATCCATTGCGCAACAATATCAGAAGCCCCGTCAATTGCGGCCTCAACATCAGTCACTTTGGCATTCACATATTTTTGAGCAGCATATTCAACATCGCGTTCACGTTGAGCCAAAATCATTTTGGCTAATGGCTCCAAACCGTTTTCACGAGCAATATCTGCTCTGGTTTTTTTGCGCTGTTTGTATGGCAGGTATAAATCTTCCAGAATATCTTTATCGTAACAATCTTTGATCTTACGACTTAGTTCATCCGTCAGCTTACCTTGAGATTCTATGCTTTCCAGCACAAACAATTTACGTTTCTCCAATTCATCAAAGGCATCCCCATATTTGATCACATCCAAAATGCCCAATTCATCCATATTACCTGTGGCATCTTTTCTGTATCGGGCAATAAAGGCCACTGTTCCTCCATCTTTATTTAAATCCAAAACAGCCTGAATATGTTTTTCACTTAAACCAGTGTGCTGTCTGACAAATGCGGTTTTACTTACACTCATTTCTTCTTTTTCTTCTTCTTTTTTTCTATTACAATACCTTCAAATTTCAGTTCATCCATCAAAAACCATTTATCGTTCATTTTTAAAAACAAGGCAGAGTAATGGTATTTGCGTTTGTTGTTATACTTAATGATCCAATGAATATAAGCATACTCGTTAGCTCCAATACCTCCAGTGTCAATATAGAAAGAATCCAATTGGGTTTTCGACCATTCGATTCCAGCTTTAGCGCTTTTGTTCATCATGCGGGTATGTTGAATGCGCAAGCGGTTCCAAAGGGTATTATAAACTGAATATTTGGTAATTTCACTTTGATCACCCGCCACCGAGGTATCGATATAGCGTTTGTAGGTTTTGAAAGAAGGGTACATAACCCTGAAATTCGAAAATCTATGCGTTTTAAAGACTCTGAATGCAGTATCCTTGATCCAAATTAAATCATTTAATGCTTCACAATCTTTGTTGTTGGTGGTATCCACCTCTTCCTGCGCCTTTGCAGTCAGAAAAAACAAACAAGTAAAACATAAAATCAGGTACTTTTGCATGGCGTATTATTTGCACAAAGTTATTTTGGAAATGCAAGAACACAAAACAAATCGTCTGATAAATTCGAGCAGCCCTTATTTGAGGCAGCATGCATACAATCCGGTAGACTGGCTGGAGTGGGGACCGGAGGCTTTTGAAAAAGCGGAAAAAGAGCATAAACTTATCTTGGTTAGCATTGGTTACAGTGCCTGTCATTGGTGCCATGTCATGGCCCACGAATCTTTCGAAGATGAAGAGACTGCCAAAATCATGAACCAACATTTTGTTTGTATTAAAGTCGACCGCGAAGAACTGCCAGATGTTGATCAAATTTATATGGATGCCTGTCAACTGGTCAATGGCAGTGGTGGCTGGCCTCTAAATGCTTTTGCGTTGCCAGACAAACGGCCAATTCATGCCCTCACCTATTTACCCAAACCGCAATGGCAGAAATTGCTTTTACAACTGTCTGACCTATGGCAGAAAAACCCACAATCAGCTCACGATTATGCCGAAAAACTCAGTCGGGGTATTGCAGGCATGAGTACTCCACCAACTGCATCAGCAGAATATAAAACTGCCGACCCGGCACAAATTTTTGAACAGTTTGAAAGTTCATTCGACAGTGAATATGGCGGACATAACCGCGCACCCAAGTTCCCTCTACCTAACAATCAATGGCACTTGTTGCTGCAATCGCAATTATTCAAGAACGATACTGCTTTTGACATGACTTCACACACCCTTACACAAATGTACCTGGGAGGAATCTGGGATGCTGTTGAAGGTGGCTTTGCCAGATATTCTGTTGACAAAAGATGGTTTGCACCGCACTTTGAAAAAATGCTGTACGACAATGCGCAATTGATTGGGGTGTATGCCTATGCTTCGGCTTTAAGCGGCCGACAGGATTTTAATACAATTACTGCAAGAACCATTGAATTCTGTGAGCAACAATTGAAAAGCGCAGAAGGTTTAATGTTCTCGGCTTATGACGCCGACAGCGAGGGTGTTGAAGGACTATACTATACTTATACCTACCAGGAATTACAAGAGATACTTGGTGATGACACCGTTTTCTTTTGCCAGTATTTTCAGTGCAACAAAGAAGGCAACTGGGAACATGGCAGAAATATTTTGTATGCGATAAACACGATAGAAAAAGCCGCCCACGATTATGATATGTCAGCAACTGTATTTGCCGACATTATACAAAAATGTCTGAACAAACTAAAAGAACATCGCAGCACACGTGTAAAACCTGGCTTGGACGACAAGTGTATTCTTAGCTGGAATGCCTTGTACTTAAAAGGACTGGCTCAAGCAGGCAGATTGCTTAACAATACTAACTATATCAATCTGGCTAAATCACTGGCAACTGCCATTGGGACACACTTTTATCAGGAACAAGTTTTGATGAGGATTTACAGCAATGGCACTAACAAAATTCCGGCATACTTAGAAGATTACGCTTGTTTGATTGATGCTTATATTGAATTATACCAAGCCAGTTTTGATGAGCAATATTTGAGGAGAGCTGAGCAACTGACACAAGCTTGTATGCATCAGTTTTACGAACCCGAAAAAGGCTTCTTTAAATTTAGTGGCGGACCGCAACTCATCACCGATAAATTTGACAGCAGCGATGATGTGATCAATTCAGGGAATAGCATCATGGCCCATAATCTCTTCCGATTGTCCTGGTATTTCAGTCGCGACAACTGGCGACAAACAGCCGAAAGTATGGTGCAGACGATGATGCCATTGATAGAGAGAAGTGCCCCATGGTACAGCAACTGGGCCGATTTGGCTTTGATCATGCGTGCGGGCATGCAACAAGTGATTGTTAGCGGACCTGAAGTAGAAAGAAACAAATTATTGCCCCATCAATACCAGATACAGGCCAATGCCATTCAAGGATTTGCAAGTGATATCCCTGGTGATATCCCCTTGTTTGAATATAAATACTACAACAAAGAACGCTTACTGTATATTTGCATGAACCAAACCTGTATGGCACCCATTGCTTTCAGTTATTAAACTATGAGTCAATTGCTAATCAATAATATTCAACGATTCTTACCGCTAACAGATGAAGAGAAGTATATGATACTCTCCATTATGCAGCCAAAGAAAATCCGCAAACGACAGTATTTACTGCAGGAAGGTGATGTCAGCAAGTACTCGGCATTTGTTCTTAGTGGTTGTTTAAGATGTTATTTTGTCGACCCCAATGGATTTGAGCATATTTTGCAATTTGCCATAGAAGACTGGTGGATTACAGATATGATGAGTTTTACTACTGGCAAAGCTTCGCGATTAAATGTTGATGCTTTGGAAGATTCGGAAGTATTGTTACTGACGCGCGAGGACCAATTGGCATTATTTGAGCGATGTCCTAAATTTGAGAAATACTTCAGAATCATAACCGAAAACGGCATGGTCAGTGGTCAACAGCGATTGTTAGACAATTTAAGTTTACCGGCTACAGAGCGATACAAAAACTTCATCAGCAAATATCCATTATTTATGCAGCGCATTCCGCAGACTCAAATTGCCGCTTTTCTAGGTATAACGCCGGAGTTCCTGAGCAAAATCAGAAGTCAGCTTAGCAAATCTTAATCTAGATTAAGCACATTTCTTAAACTTGTTCAATGTTTAGGCTTGCAGTCCCTTGTAGTTTTGCATCATTAATTCAATCATTATGGCAAACTACAAAATCGACCACATGCACTCAGATGTTACTTTCAAAGTGAAACATTTGATGATTTCTACTGTAAGCGGCAGTTTTTCTGGCTTTGACGCTTCTTTTGAAGCAGAAGCTGCTGATTTTACTGATGCAAAAATCAATTTCGAGGCAGATATTAACACCATCAGCACCAACAATGGTCAGAGAGATGAGCATTTAAAGAGCGCTGATTTCTTTGATGCAGCAAACCATCCTAAACTGACTTTCACCTCTACAGAGATGAAGAAAACTTCCGAGAACAACTACGAATTACACGGCAATTTAAACATCAGAGGCAATGTCCATCCGATTGTTTTGAGTGCTGAATACTCTGGTAAGATGGTTGACTTCTATGGCAATGAAAAACATGGATTTGAAATCAACGGCAAATTCAGTCGTAAAGCATTCGGTTTAACCTGGGATGCAGTCACTGAAGCTGGCGGTGTTGTTGTTTCTGACGAAGTTAAAATCACTGTAAACGCTCAGTTCCAAAAATTGTAATCATAATTAAATTTTCAATGTAAAAAGGCTATCCGTTGGATAGCTTTTTTTTTGGGGTTTTGAAGTTACCCCCACCTGGAAGGTGCTATGCGAAAATCGTCAGCCACCTTCTCAAACACCCGCCAACACTAGCTGTAAACAAAAGCCAGATTCCACTCTCAGTAGAGTATACTTTTCATAACTGGGCTAAGCCGATTTGAAACAATTGGAAGTTTAAACCTAAAACGTTTACCAAAACCTTGACAGAAGGGCAGATTTTTAGGCCATTTTATTTGTGGTATGCTCTTTGGATTTCCTTACCAAAATTATCACCAAATTCAATATCTTTGCATCTTTATGTTTAATAGTTTCATCCAAAGCATATCTAAAATTTTTGGCGGCAGCAAAAGCGAGAAAGACGTTAAAGCGCTAGAGCCAACAATTGCACGTATCAACGAATTGTTCGAAGAATACAACAGCTTGTCTAACGATCAGCTCAGAGCTAAAACCGCCGAATTCAAACAACGCATCGCCGATGGCCTTCGCGAACTCGATGACAGAACAAATGCCATAAAGTCTGAAATTGACGCCTTACCAGCTGATGATGTCATAGAACGCGACCAATTGTTCAACGATATTGAAGATCTTGAAAAAGAAAAAAATGCTACCATCGAGACATTATTGATGGACATACTCCCAGAGGCTTTTGCTGTTGTCAAACAAACTGCTAAACGTTTCAGTGAAAACGAACAGGTAGAAGTTACTGCTACTGCTCTCGACAAAGAATTGGCAATCAGAAAGAAAAACATCAGCATACAAGGTGATAAAGCTTTCTACGCCAACGAATGGAATGCTGCTGGTGGTACTGTGAAATGGAACATGGTGCACTACGATGTTCAGCTCATTGGTGGTATGGTATTGCACCAGGGTAAAATTGCTGAGATGGGTACTGGTGAGGGTAAAACCTTGGTATCTACGCTTCCTGCCTACCTAAACGCTTTAGCCGGTCGGGGTGTACACGTAGTAACCGTCAACGATTACCTGGCGCGAAGAGACTGCGAGTGGAACGGACCAATTTTCGAATTCCATGGCCTAACAGTGGATTGCATAGACTACCACCGCCCGAACAGCGATGAGAGAAGAAAAGCCTACATGGCCGATATCACTTATGGCACTAATAACGAATTTGGTTTCGATTACCTGAGAGATAACATGACCCACAGTCCGGAAGAGCTTGTACAACGTCGTCACCACTTCGCTATGGTGGATGAGGTCGACTCCGTGTTAATCGACGATGCCAGAACACCATTGATTATCTCTGGTCCGGTACCTAAAGGCGATATCCAGGAATACACCGCCTTAAAACCAAGAATCGAAAAATTGGTAGAGGCTCAGAAAAAAGCCACCAATGCTTTCTTGAACGAAGCCAAGAAATCTATCGAAGCAGGCAATACAGGCGAAAAAGAAGGTCAGGGCGGCTTAGCCTTACTGAGAGCTTACAGAGGTTTACCTAAACACAAACCCCTGATCAAATTTTTAGGCGAACCCGGCATCAAGGCTTTATTGACAAAAACAGAAAACTACTACATGCAGGATCAGCAAAAAGAAATGCATAAAGCAGATGCCGAATTGTACTTTGTAATAGACGAGAAAAACAATCAGGTGGAATTAACTGAGAAAGGTATCGAAATGATTACCCAATCAGGCGAAGAAAAAGACTTCTTCATCATTCCAGACGTTGGCAGCGAAATTGCTGAAATAGAAAAAAGCAGTTTGCCAGCAGAAGAAAAAGCTGCCAGAAAAGAAGAATTAATGAGAAACTTCTCTATCAAATCTGAACGCATCCACTCCATCAACCAATTATTAAAAGCATATACCCTCTTCGAAAAAGATGTAGAATATATCATTGCAGACGCCAAAGTTAAAATTGTAGACGAACAAACCGGACGTGTGCTCGATGGCAGAAGATACAGCGATGGCTTACACCAGGCAATTGAAGCAAAAGAAAACGTAAAAGTTGAGGCCGCTACCCAAACATTCGCGACCATCACTTTACAAAACTACTTCCGTATGTACCACAAACTTGCGGGGATGACTGGTACTGCAGAGACAGAAGCTGGCGAGTTCTGGGAAATCTATAAACTCGATGTAGTGGTAATTCCTACCAACCGCCCAATTGCCAGAAAAGACTACGACGATCAAATCTATAAAACCATCCGCGAAAAATTCAATGCGGTTATAGAAGAAATCGTGCGCCTTACTTCTGAAGGTCGTCCAGTATTGGTGGGTACCACCTCTGTAGAGATCTCTGAGTTATTATCAAGAATGCTGAAATTGCGCAACATCAAACACAATGTACTGAATGCGAAACAGCACCAAAGAGAGGCAGAAATAGTGGCAGAAGCTGGTAAACCAGGTGCTGTGACTATTGCAACCAATATGGCTGGTAGAGGTACCGACATCAAGATCGGTGAAGAAGTAAGAAAAGCTGGCGGATTAGCCATCATAGGTACCGAACGCCACGATTCACGTCGTGTTGACAGACAGTTAAGAGGCCGTTCTGGTCGTCAGGGAGATCCGGGTTCTTCCCTTTTCTTCGTTTCATTGGAAGACGATTTGATGAGAAAATTTGGCAGCGACAGAGCTTCTAAACTCATGGATAAATTTGGCTACAAAGAAGGCGAAGTGATTCAGCACTCTTTGATGAGCAAGACCATAGAAAGAAGTCAGAAGAAAGTTGAACAGAACAATTTCGGTATGCGTAAGCGTTTACTAGAATATGATGATGTGATGAACAAACAAAGAACTGTGGTTTACAAACGTAGAAAAAATGCGTTGATTGGCGACAGATTGCCTTTGGATATTCAGAACATGTTATCAGATTGGTGTGACGACAGAGTGATAAATGCTAAATCTGGCAGCGATCATTATGATGAATTAACATACGAACTGGCCATGGCCTTTGCCGTTGAGCCGCCATTCACTGCTGATGAATTCAAATCTGGCAAATCTGAAGAACTGGCTGATGAACTCTACCATTCTTTGTTAGAAACATACCAAACCAGAAAGAGACATCTGATTGAAACTGCCATGCCGGTGCTCAATAAAATCTACCAGCAAGAAGGCGATAAGGTGGGCTATGTAATGATTCCTTTCTCTGATGGCGTTAAGAACTTTGGTTTGCCGGTCGACTTAAAAACGGCGGTTACTACAAATGGAGAGGCCTTAACAAGAGAGTACGAAAAATTTGTATGTCTTGAAACATTGGACGACGAATGGAAAGACCACTTAAGAGAGTTGGACGACCTGAAACAATCGGCCAATAATGCTACTTTCGAGCAAAAAGACCCTTTATTGATTTACAAAATCGAATCTGTAAAACTATTCCAAAGCATGATCATGCGCATGAACGATAAGATCCTATCTATGTTGTTCAAAGCTCAAATTGCGGCAGAAGACAACAAACAGGTAAAGAAAGCCAACGAACCTCAAAAAACCGACATGAGTCGCATGAAACTGACAAGTTCTGACAATGTGTCAAACGACCCTGTTGCTGTTAACAATCAAGGCATGATGCCGCCAAACATGATGCCACCAGGCATGGGCGGAATGCCATCCGACGGCCAAGCGATGAGTCGTGCCGAAAGACGTAAAATGGAAAGAGACGCACAGAAAAAACGCTAATTTAGACATGAAATATCTAGCTTTAACAGCCTTTTTAATCTTATTCACTTTAGCAGGAAATGCTCAGGTAAGAGTGAGCAAACCGGCAGGATTGGATGGCGTACTGGCATCACGCACAGCTAGTCGCAAAAATCCTGATGCTACGGTTAAAGGCTATCATATATTAATATACAATGGAGACAGCCGCTCAAGAGCTGAATCCATGAAAAATAAATTCGATGTGGAATATGACTATTTCAGTGAAGTAGTGTGGGACGAACCTAACTTCAAAGTATATGTAGGTTTGTTCACATCCAAATTTGAGTGCATGAAATTATACGAGGACATCAAGGGCAAGTTTCAAACTGCCATTGTTGTCAGTGCTAAAATTGCTTACCAACCCCTAAACTGATATGCTATTAAAAAAAATCTGGAGCTATTTAACTTTCCAGAAACAACCTGAGTTTAACAATCGAAACAGCGATCTATCATCAGAGAACGGTGTGATTGACGGAGAGCGCCAGGGACAAGGCAGCAACTCCTATCTTCGAATGATGCATGGCATTAATCGAATTTCAATATTTATGTTTCTAATAGGTATGATAATTGTAATCATTAAAATACTTAAATAAAAAATCAAACAATGGGCTATTTAATTATTGGGGTTATCATCATGCTTGTGAGCATGGCTGTGAGTAACCGACTAAAAAGTAAATTCAACCTCTATTCTCAAATCCGATTACAGAATAACATGTCGGGTGCAGAAATTGCCGCAAAAATGCTGGCAGATCATGGCATCAGCGATGTAAAAATTACGCATGTCGAAGGCGAGTTAACCGACCATTACAATCCGGCTAATAAGACCGTAAACCTTAGTGAATCTGTATACCACCAGCGCAATGCTGCAGCTGCTGCCGTTGCTGCTCACGAATGTGGCCACGCTGTTCAACACGCCGAAGCATACGCTATGCTGGGCTTAAGAAGCAGACTGGTACCAATGGTACAAATCAGTTCTACCATTATGAACTATGCCAACATGATCATGCTCTTTGCCGGTGGTTTCTTGTTTTACAAAGGCAACCCAATGGGAACTACAGTTCTAATTGTACTAATTGCCGCCAATATTTTCCTAACCTTATTCGCTATGGTAACATTACCGGTTGAATTTGATGCTAGCAACAGAGCACTCGCCTGGATGAGAAGCACCGGTGTTGTAAACAACAACGAGTATGATGGGGCTAAAGACTCTCTAAAATGGGCGGCCATGACTTATGTTGTTGCGGCTTTAGGAGCACTTGCCAACCTTATGTACTTTATATCTATTTTCTTAGGAAGAAGAGATGACTAAATCAATCTTAAAATATTTTATAACAGTGTGCCTGCTAATTTTTAGCAGGCATTCTTTTGCCGCAAAGCCTCCGGTAAAAATTGTACTCGACCAATATGTGGAAGATGCCAAGTCAAAAAAAATGCAATCTGTTATTCCGGTATACCAATACAAAGGTATGCCAATGGAAGACCCTGTTAATAACGGACAAGATTCTAAGCGTCCGTTTGGCTACTTCAATGCCAAATTACCAGACATGACGGGCTTTAAAGACACCAACTATTTCTACATATTCTTTGGTGGCTTAACCAACAGAAAAGATCTTCCCGGCTATGCATTGGGCATTGTAGCCAATAATAAAAGACAAGTTGGCAAAATGGCCACTATATGGATTGATAAAAACCATAACCTCGACCTAAGTGATGATGGCGCACCAATGATACTGGATGAGAATAAAGGCTATTTAGAAATCACACTTCAAAACCCAAACAATACTCAGGCTGCTTATACAGTTTACATCTCCAGATTTGAATTTGGCAAAAACACCAAATACCTGGCTTTGATGGACAATTTCTATGAAACCAATAGCGGCACTAAGGTGTATGCCCAAACCGAATACAGTTTCAGAGAACAAAGGGTTAACACCATAGCTGGCGACTACAAAGACGAATACGATAGTTTTAGATTGGCTATTAAAGATGTGAACTGCAATGGCATTTATAACGAAACGGTCGACTATATCATCATAGGTGATTATAAAACTACCCAAATGCCGGACAATAAGACTCTTATTGAAAGCAAAGTCGGTAAAACCTTCTTTGAAAGAAACGGCAAACGTTATTACATTACTGACATCAACCCAATTGGCAATTATGTTTTTATTCAGGAAGACGAGAATGCCAAGATTACCAAAACCCTGGTGGTAGGCAAAAAGCTCAAAAAGTTTAAGTTCATGACGCCTGACAAGGAACAGAAAACTGTTTCTATTAAGTCATACCGCAAAAAAATGACCTACATTTACGTTTGGAATTTCAATCAGGATAGCTTTAGCGCCGACACTACTGCCTTGCGCATCATTGCTCGCGACTACAGCAACAAACTACAAGTGCTTACATTGAACTACGGCGAGACACCAAAAGAGCTTCGAGCCTTTATGATTCGCAATGCCATTAATTGGAAGATTGGCTTATCAACTCAAAAAATTAACGATCAAATGTTTATTGAAAAGTACCCATTTGGTGTTTTAACCGAAAAGCGTTTAAAAATAAAACAATTGAAAATAAGTCCGGGAGAATTATTAATATTGCTGAAAAATAACCGAATATAAGATGGAAGAGCAAACTATTGAGACGACTCAACAAAAACCAAGAAAGAAAGGACTTGCCCTTATTCTGGGAATTTTGTTATTGGGGTCGCTGGGCTCCAACTACTGGCTTTGGGACAAAGAACAAAAAGCCACTGCAACAGCCACTGCTAAAGTGGATTCATTAAACAGCTTATCATTGCTGAAAGACAGCCTATACAAAGCCATAAACGACGAAGAATTGAAGGTATTTAACCTTCGCACCGAATTGGCCATGTATCAAAACGATAACGATAGTCTGAAAAAAATCATCGAAGAGAAAGAAGCTAAAATCATTTCTCTAAGAGCCATGGTAGGTTCAGGCGGCAGTCCAAAAAAACTGAGAGCGCTTAAAGACAGCATCAGCAGATTGTCTATGGAAAACAACGATTTCAAATCTAAGGTTCAAACCCTTTTGATGGAAAATGAGGATTACAAGGCCAAAATGCTGGAACAACAGAACCAAATTGCAGCGCTAGAAGGACAGAAGAAAAACCTCAATGATAAAGTAACCATAGCTGCAGAGCCAAGTGTGGGACCGGTCATTGTAACGCCTATGTACCAGAAGAAAGGTGTTTATACGCCGATTTATAAATCCAAAAAAGTGGAACGTCTTCAAATTGCTTTTGATGTCATGACCAATAAACTAACTGAAAAAACGGTTGAAAGAGAATATACCATTAGGGTAATCGATCCAGACGGTATTGTCTTAAGCACAAGCAACAGCAAACTGAGTAATTCAGATGATGTATACACCGTGAAACAAAAAGTATCTTTCAACGGCACTCAACAAAAATTCAAAATCAATTACACCCAAAGTCCTGCCTACAAAAAAGGCAAATACAAAGTGGAATTGAAAGAAGGCGAAGAAATAAAACAAACCTTTAGCTTCGATCTTCTGTAATAACATTAAAGTTCAATCTGATAGAGGGCGCTTAATTGCGCCCTTTTTTGTTCTATAGTGGCCATAAGACGAATGTAACCTTCACTGCCCTCTCGTTGCACCTTATGCGAACAAAGTTTGTTAAAATCGCTTATATCGCGTACATAATCTTGAGTAACTACATTGCAAGCACTTCCGATGAACTTTTCCATCACACAATCTATCGCCATTTTATTGGGATGGGCACCATCTGATTCGAAGAAACGATAATCCCTCAAATCTTCATTCACAATCTCGTAAGCCGGAAAATAATCGACATTGGGTATCTGATTTCTCAAATGGTGACATAAAACTAATAACAAAGATTTGCTGTGCAAATTCTCGACAATGCCATCTCTGAGATGCTTCACTGGCGATACAGTTAACACAATCTGCAATTTCGGAAACTGTTTTTGTAGCTGAATAAAAACATCAGTACAGGCAATTTCCATGGTTTCGAGACTTAAGAGCGTCTTGCTAAACTCAGTTTGTGGCACCTTATGACAATTAGCGACTACCCTACCATCCGATTTTAAAGCGTAAGTCCATGCCGTGCCAAATGTTAGAAACAAATGTGAGGCATTGACCAAATCGCGCTTTAACTGATGCAAATTGTGATTCATGCGGTGCAAGGCCTCCGATACTGTGGTTTCAGAGAAAGCACCATGGTGATAAATGCCATGCCAGTAGCCATTATGAAAGATCAAATCATCTTCCGTAAAATCGCTTCCCGATAAAATGCGCTTAAAGGGCTCTAAGACACTCAAAGGGTGGAAAACAATGCCGTTAGGCAAAGCATTAACCTGAAAACCTAAATCAGACAAACGATTGGAAATATGCTCAGAAAAACAAGAACCTGCAAATACCAGTTGATCGGTATAGTTTATGGCTTTTAAGGCAGCCGGTACCTGCATATTGAGGTTGTATCGAATCATTTTAAAAGTATTTTTACAAATTCGGCACGCATGTCTTTATACACATCTTTGAGTGGTGTATTGCCATTGGTACCATAATTGACCAATGTTACAAAAATACGATTATTACGGGTAGGAAAATACTGCGCTTCGCCGCAATAACCCAGATCACCTCCACTATGACCTACACCCACATGACCCAAATTTAACTGTTTATACTGTTGCAGCAATCCCACTCCGATATCCCCTTCTTCTCCAGAAGGCACAAAGGTTTGCATAATGTTTAAACTATTGGCATCCACCAATGTTTGATCAATAAACAATGCCTTTAAAAACTTATGGATATCCGTCACGCTGCTATATACCCCGTTAAAACCATTGCCACTGCCGGTGATAAGGTTGGAAACATTGACTATACTCCCATTATTGTACAAATCAAAATAGCCTTGCGCTACCTGAGCTGGCAATGCATCGTGGTAGTGGTAATACGAATTGCGCATACCCACTTTATTAAACACCAGTTCGCGCAATAACTCGTGGTGTGGTCTACCGATAATAGCCTCCATACACATAGACAACAACAACGTATTGGTGTTACTGTATTCTGCCTTTTGCAAAGTATCCTTGTAGGCAAACACAGCAGGCTTGTTGTAGGCAAATTTTATCAGTTCCTCTCCAGTCCAGTGTTTATTAGGATTATTCAATACCGCCAAATAAAAATCTGCATCAAAGATGATATCATAAATCCCAGTGGTATGCTGCATCAAATCGCGAATACTTACCTGATCTGCATTGTCAACTTTGTTGACGATATCCGCACTCAACCATTTGGAAATTTTATCATCGATATTAATTTTTCCTTGCTCTCTCAATTGCATCACTGCGGCCACCAGAAACATTTTTGTCATGCTCGCCACCTTACTGACTGTACATGGCCTGAAATCAACGCCTTCCTTAATATCTGCCTTACCAGCCGAACCCATCCAGATACCGTTTTCATCTTCTATCAACACCGCTATTCCGGGCAATCCTTTTTTGTGATATTTGTCCAAAATTTGCTGATAGAGTGCGCGGTCGGGATGCTTGTACGAACTATCTACATAGTCACTGTTACAAGCAACACTTTTTGTCACATCGGCTTTCTTACATCCTGTAAAAACCACCAAACTTAAAGCCAAAACAATTACTAATCTCATCATACTCGCTCTTTTCTTTTTAATGGCATGGTAAAACCGGCATGCAGCACATTATAGGGCAACAACGGCACATAACCAGGAATAAAGGGCGTTTGTAACATGTTCTGATATCTGAGAAACACTTTCCAACCTTTATCGCCAATAGATTTATCGACACCTAAAGATAAACTGATCAATCCTTGCGGGCGACTGGTTATTTTGACGTTTTGCCACTCACCCTGATCGTTTTGTTTGAACTGTTGAACACCAGGAAACATGTGTAAATAGCCTACTCCAAGCGCCGCACTATACCCCCATTTACCAGATTTTCTTCTGTAGCCAAACTCGGAGTATAAACTTAAACTGTGTTGTATGAAACGGTGACTAAAAAACGAGGCTTTAAAAGACTGCATCCAGCTGTATTGATCGCGTTCTTTCCAGTTAAAGCCGGTAGACACTGTAATGCCTGGGTGGAATTGCGAATAAAACATTTTTGGAAAGCCCGTCACAGGCTTTGCCGCCACATAATTATTGAGAGCAAATCCAATGTATCTGAGCGGTCGGCCGCCGTAGCCCATTACCGATATAAGCATCAAACATATCAGTATTGTATTTCTTTTGTTCATCACACAATATTAAAATTTAACGATGAATAAAAAAATGCGCTAGATTAGTTTCTCTAATGACCTCGGGTTAAAGTTCGTAGAAACTCGTTCTTTTTATTTTTAGAAATGATGATTTTGCTATTATCACTCATCACGATAACACCTTCTCCATCGTATTTAATTAACTCTTTTACTTTATTTAAATTGATGAGGTGACTGCGGTGCACTCTGTAAAAACGACTCTGCACCAACATATTGTAGTAAAAGGTGATGTTCTTGGTAGAGCTAATTTTGAGTCCCTTCTCCATAAAAATATCCGTGTATGAGCCATTGGCTTCGAAGCGTAAAATATCAGTCACATCCAAAAACAAAGCCTTGTCATGTCGGTTAATGATTAAAATATTGTCGTGCATGGCATCCTCTTGCGAGTTCAGGCGCATAACATGGATACTGATTAATCGTTTTAAGCAAACCCGCACATCCTTTAAGCGAATAGGCTTTGATAAATAATCGAACACCTCACTCTTGATAGCTTTGAGCAAGTATTGTTGGTCGCGACTGATAATAATAAACTTCGTCTTATGTCCAAAAGGTTGCGAGTTCATAAACTCAAATCCATCAAAGCCCTGCATACTAACATCGATAAAGACAATATCAATATCATGTTCAGCCGATTCTCTGACAGATCGGCGCGGCGTACTGAATACGCCAATCAAATCAATACTTGCAGCAAAGTAGGTGCGACAGATGTGCTGCAACAACTCGTTACTTCTTTGATCATTGTCTAAAATAATCGCTTTAAGTTTTTTATGTAATTTAGTCATATTTTTAATTCCGTTTAAAAGAAATAATTTCAATTAATACGAAACTAAAAAGTTTAATTTTTCACTTTTAGCGGAATTTAATCCTATGCAATAAAAAGCTAATAACCAGCAAGATTAAATTATTACATATTGTAAATTCAGTTAAAATGCCACTAAAATGGAACTAAAATTATACTCACAAAGTAAAAATTACTCTAAATAAATAATTGAATGGTTTCAGAGGGAATTATTCCAATAGTTGATCAATCTTCCATACACCTGCCTCTTGTTTGAGCTTTATAAGAATAATCGCGCTGGCGTTGCTGTTCTTTGGGTCGTCCAAATGCACCCAATATGCATTAGGCATCTTTTCGTGTGCTTTAATCATGATATTATTTTGCCAGACATCCGAAAAATCCTGTGTATTTAAAAACGGATCGTACTCTAATTCGGCCGTATCCAAATATTGTATCAATGAAGCTGTACAATGCGCATCTATCAGGGCATCGGTTTGCTGATAGTCTATCGGACTTTTCAAACTGGCACTAAGATAGCCTTCATAGAAATCTTTGAGCATCTCTACGTGAGAAATAAGCGTATCCTTAGTAGTTGTTTGTACTTGCTCCGACTTAGCTTTTTCGGTTTGGGTACACGACTGAATAAAGAGCAGAGCTCCGATGTAAGTCGCTATGACGACACAAAACTTCAATGAATTAATTGGTCCAGTTAGCACGGTCGCTTTGAGAGAATTGCCAAGGAGCACCGTTATTTTCGAGGTTGCTGAGCATGCCATTGAGTTCTGAAGGCGCAGAACTTAGTTCCATCACCTGGAATTGACGCATTTGCATGATAATATCAACCGGACTAATATTAACTGGGCAGGCTTCTGCACAGGCATTACAAGTGGTGCAAGCCCATAGTTCTTCGGTGCTGGTGCGGTCGTGCAAAGATTTGCCATCGTGGGCTTCCTGACCGTTCTTGGCTTTGAACTCACCCAATTCTTCCAGTCGGTCGCGTGTATCCATCATCACTTTACGAGGCGATAATAATTTTCCGGTGATATTGGCCGGACAGACGCTGGTACATCTACCGCATTCTGTGCAACTGTAGGCATCCATTAAATTCTTCCAACTTAAATCCGTAACATCTTTAGCGCCAAAACCTTCTGGAGGCGCATAGCCTTCCGGCGGAACGGCATTAGGATCCAACATTAATTGCACCTCAGTAGTCACACTGGCCATATTGGTAATTTTACCTTTAGGATCTAAATTGCTGTAGTAGGTGTTTGGGAAAGCCATAAAGATGTGGAGGTGCTTACTGAACGGAATATAATTAACGAACAGAAGAATACCTATCCAATGAAACCACCAGCAGATGCTAACCAGAACGTGGGCACTGTGCTCGTCCATACTGCTGAACATCGGCGCCAGAAAACCACTAACCGGCATGCTATAAGTGGCCTGAAAACTTTGGTCGGCGGCATTCATTATCAACAAGGCCCCCATCAGCACGATCTCTATTATAAGGATGAAGTTGGCATCTTTCACTGGCCAGCCTTTCATTTCTGTACCGGTAAAACGTTTAACCGCACCGGTATTACGACGCAACAAGAAGACCACACAGGCGATGATGACCAGTAAGCCCAGGATTTCGAAGAAGCCAATGGCCAGACCGTAAACGGGACCTAGCAGAGGCTCAAAGATACGGTGGCTGTTGGTAAGACCGTCGATGATGATTTCGAGGACTTCGATATTAATGAGGACAAAACCCACATAAACAATCACATGGAAGAAAGCAGCCAAAGGACGTTTGGTCATTTTACTCTGCCCCAAAGCCACCATAGCCATGGTTTTCCAGCGTTCAGAAGCGCGATCTGAGCGATCTTCGGGTTTACCGAGAAAAATATTCTTGCGAATTCTTGCTACACTTTTGGCGCAGAAGTAAACTGCTACAGCGGTAGTGACAATAAATGCGATGATACTTACCATGATGTAAAATAAAGTTCAATAATAAAACAAAAAAGAGAAAAATAGTTTTGTCGGTTTAAAAAAAAAGAATATTTTTGCACTCCCAATTCGGTAAGGTATCTTAGCTCAGTTGGTAGAGCAAAGGACTGAAAATCCTTGTGTCCGCGGTTCGATTCCGCGAGATACCACAAAAAAAACCGCCTCTAAAGCGGTTTTTTTTATTTTTGTGAGCACCGTGACGAAACGAAGGGTAGTCTTGGGCACAGAGACACACAATTTTTAAATCAAGAAAAAACCTGAAATCAACATTCTAACTTTTTTTCATGATTTCAGACCAAAACAACATAGTCCAGAAACATTCGTCGTATTTTTAGTAAAACACAAAACATTGCTAAAAAAAAATCCCGTACAGAAAACTGCACGGGATACTTCATTCAAAAAATTCTAATTTATTTATTCATCAAAGCCACAACCTGATCAACCATCTCGCTGGAGCCGATGATCAATGGAGTGCGCTGAT
>JACCDH010265076.1_pt1 | contig 67844 bp, 52 predicted proteins | sample 7442481 | NCBI WGS metagenome assembly JACCDH01 (sample SAMN15323433, study PRJNA562643) | freshwater metagenome | isolation source: river surface water | place: USA:Blue River Watershed | collected 2017-08-15 | reverse complement strand
GTCGATCAACTCAGCGCGTTGTGGCTAACGAACATAAAAGCCGAAACAGCATCCACCACTTCTTTGCCACTTGAAAGTGTTCCTGGCCTTTGGCCCAATCTTCAAATGGGCGACGCTCCTGAAGTATTGAAGCAAATTGAGCAGTATTATAGTCAGAAAGCCAGGGCAACCAGAGCGGATTACGGTTTGTCATGGAATACCAATATTGTCCAGAATTTTGACCCTCAACCCACCGAAGAGAATCTTTTTTACAAGTCCAAAACCACAACGGGCTTCAATTGGGACATCTTGTCCGGCGGTCTGGTGGCCAATGGTTTGGAGTCAAAGGCGCTGACCAATGAAAAAAATATTGAATTGCTTGCGGCCCAAGAAAACAGAAATCAAAGTATCTCTTATTCGAGCAAGAACAATATTTTGTTTTTGTTCAATGCCCAAAAAATTAATATCCTCGAAAAAAAGAAAAAGTTGCTCCAAGATGAAATCGTCATTCTAAAACAGGCGGTATCGTTTTACCCAGCATTGAATGAAGAATTGTATACGGCCTACGAGCAGTTAATGGAGACCAACGGACAAATTCAGACCTACCGTGGTTTTAATGATGGTATGACCGGTGTTTTAAAAATTACTGCTGTTGATGCTCAAAAGAGTTGGCCATTGTTTGATATCAATGTTAAAGCTTTGCGCATGCTGTGTAATAGCCATCCCAGCCAAGATAGACAACTTATGCTGCAGGAGGAGAACGATCGCTGGAGAAAGCATTGGGTCAACGAGGTAGGATTGTCTTATAGTTTTAAATACAACTATTTTGATTTACAAGACAACATGCGTGATAGGGCTTTTATTTCAATGGGGTTAAATGCCAATGTGCCCTTGCGCATTTTTAATAAGGATTATCAGTCTTTGAGTACATTGAAGCTGCAAAAGACCAAGTCACAGATTAAGGTACAGGACGAGCTGAAATGGACACAAATGTCCACACTGGTGTATGAATACAGATACAAATTAAAACAATATGCCGTTGCAGTGGGTAAACAGGATTTGTTGCGTCAGCAAATGAATGTTTACGGAGAACAATCCAAAATCAACACGGAATATTTCCAGCCCTTAAAAGCGTTGAGTGGCTTATTGAATTTGTGGAATTTAGAAATTGAGAAATTGGATGCCCAACAACAGTTGTATTTGAAGTTGGGCGATATCCATGGTTTATTGCCAGAAGAAAACGTTTCTCAGTACATTAGACCTTGGTCACCTTATGAAGAACCCATCGCTTTTCAAACAGAGGAGAATGTGAAGACGGGTAGTCGGGGCATGTATGTTTGGTCCAAGACCATTGCTCAGCGTGAACCTTCAGCCATTACCGAGAAGATGGTGCAATGGGGGATTCAAGAAGTATACCTTTCCGTAGGCAATGATGCTGATCAAGTACAACGATATAAAACATTGGCCAATCAGTTGCAACAAAAGGATATTGCTGTTCACCTTTTGATAGGAAAAAATCAATGGTTAAAAGGGGAGGCAACTGAAAAGCTAGATAGTGTCTGGAGAAAATTGAATGGGGTAGTTTTAGCAGGCGTGCACATCGATATCGAGCCCCATGCGATGGATGAATACAAGGCAAACAAGGATAGCTTGATGTTACTTTATACCAACATGGTGGCTAAGTTGCATCAATGGGCGGATGAAAAAGGAGTGTTTTTGGGTTTTGCCATTCCGTTGTATTATGATGCAAAAGTTTTGAATGTATTAAAAGACAACAGTGATCAAGTAGTGTTGATGGCGTATGAGACATCTGGAGTGGAATCCATCAAAAGAAGATCAGAGGAAGAGTTGTCTTTGATTGGGGATAAGTTGAGCATCGCGTTGAGTGCAAAGGATTATACTTTGCGACAAGACATGGAAAATGATATGAACTCCATGTCCCCATGGCTGAGGAGCAAACGCTTTGCAATCCATGATTTTGAATCCTATTCATCTTTAAATCCATAAGCTTTGAAAAGTGTAAATTTTAAACGACAAGGCTCCGATATACGGGTCATCAATGAGAAAGCATTGGTGAAAAAGAAGCGTCAGTGGGATCGGATAATCTATTTTGTTGTCTTTTTTCTGTTATTGGGTAGCTTGGCTTATTTTATCTTTTCAAGATTATTTTATGTCAAAGCGGACGGACACATTTTGTATGAAAACGTGAACGTGCGATTATTGGAAGACAGCAGAATCATTGATTATTTTGTGAATGTCGACGACACCATTATGATTGGTGATACCTTATTCAGTTACGTTGAATCTTCCGATGAGACAGAAAGTGATGTGAAACTAAGAATGTCGGGGGTTAGCACAACAGGGAGGGTTCAGAACAACAACGACTGGATAGATCGTGAAATCATTTCATTAGAGCAAAAAATAAATTTGAATAGGGTCAAGATTGCGGAGAATCAACAACTCATGGCTACCTATCAAAAGGAGTTATCCACCATCAAATCCCAAGTTCAGCTAGGAGTCATTCCCCAATCACACTTGCAAAACAAGTTGAATGATATTACCAGAATGGATGCTGAGTTGAAAAGATTGGAAGGTGAAATTATTGAGTATCAAACAACCATAGATAAGCTCAACAGCAAAAGGGTAGAGATTCCATTGGAACGTCCTATGCTGGCTGAAGCTGAAGGACGCAGCAGCGGGGACGATAACAAATTGAAATTTTACATATCGCCTTTTGAAGGAAGTGTGAACCGCATTTATACGCGTCCTTATGAAACCTGTTTGAAGTCAGAAATTTCCATGTCCATTCACAGAACTTCTCCTGTGTTTGTACGTGCATATTTTGAGCAATCGGATATCGATCATTTTAATGTCGGTGATCGATTTGAGGTAGAGTTCCCCAATGGAGAGACCTCACATGGTATTGTACAACGTTTCTATTATTCGACCATTCCATTACCGGAGGAGTATCAGAAACGCTTTGAGCCCACCACACGGACCATCGCTGGGGATATTTATCCCAGTGATTCGATTGAGGAAGTAAAGTGGAAGAATTATTACAAAATGGGTGTTCAAGTCAAGAAATTCAAGTACTAAGAAATGAGTTATCAGAGTTTTAAGATGGGGCAGACATTGGTACTGAAGATTACTTCAGACAGTGGTTATTCCTTTCCTTTTTTGATGGGGCATGATGCTGTTATCATTGACTCACCCAATGTTGATTTTGTTCGAAGTACTGTTTATGCCATTCGGCGCCACCATCAACCTGAGGTGTATTTGAAACCCATTTTTGTGCAACGTTATTCCGCCAAGTCGTCCGCTGTTTTGGGTCTATTGGTGGATGGTTTTATCGAAGGATCGATGGATCAAGAGCAGTTGCAACAAAAGACCAATGAGGTATTTGTTCGATCATTGGATCTTTCGAGTAAGGTTCCTTCAGGACAATATGGAATGGTGATGAAAAAGGCTTTGGATTTGATGTATACAAGGCAAACAAAGGCCATTGATCCCATTTTAGATCCTTATTCCATCATTGGTTACGCTTATCCGACAGTATCCATGTCTTTTGAACCACATGAGGAAACAGAGGTTTTGGCTGCATTGGATTGGGCAGAAGCCAACGGATACATCTGGCCTGATTTTGTGGAAAAAATTTATTTGTGCAACCAGTGTTCCGCCGGTTTGTTGCTGTTTAGGGAAGTCTGTCCCCATTGCAGCTCATCCAATACTTATGGTGAAGATTTGGTCCATCATTTTCCATGTGCCTACATCGGCCCTATTTCAGATTTTCAAAAGGCCGATACCGATGCATTGAGTTGTCCCAAATGCAACAAGAATCTACATCACGTAGGAGTGGACTACGATAAGCCTGCTGTATTGAATCATTGTAATGAATGTGATAGCCGCTTCCAAGACATTTTTGTGAAGGCCAAGTGCATGCATTGCTCCCATGATACCGATGTGCAATTTCTTCAAGCCAGAAATATCTATGCCTATAAGCTCACCAAGAAGGGCAGACTGGCCATTACAGAAGGATTGACAGAAATGGATGAGAAACCTCATTTGGCGTTGGAAGAAATTCAGGACGAAAAAACTTTTGAGACTTTATTGCATTTCGATTTTATTCATGCTGCAGGACAGCCACAATGGCGGCACGAGTTGAATGGATTGGTCATAGGAAACATCAATGAATTTAGTTCACATTTTGGTGGTTTTAAAAAGCAAAGTCTCATCAGAGAGTTAGCGGATATCATCAAAGGAGAAATGACGATGAAGGATTTTATAACCCTGAACAATCAAGGTCATTTTATCTGGACCAAGCGGGTTGCGTTGGAATCACTGACGGATGGAGCGCAGATGGAGCAGGTTTCGACATTAATAAAGAAGCTCATCGCAGAAAATTATCAGGCTTTCAATTTGGATTTGAATCAAGTTGTGTTGGATTACAACGAGTGCAAGAGCGGAGAACAGTTGATGAAAAGCATGCGCAATAAATTGAATCGTGAATGAATTTCGTAGATGATTTCATCAACTTTGTTCAGTTTATCAGTTTTGGTAAGTTCTTCCGTTATTTTTATTTCTTCGTCATTTTTGAGTTTTTAAGGTTCTTCTTGTTTGAGTTATTTGTGCTCATTTTGTGGCGCTTTACTAAGAAATTTAGGAAGGATAAAATTACCAAGGCCCACTATGAGTTTTGGACGAGAATGCCGTTGGTTTCCATCATTGTTCCGGGTAAAAATGAAGGGAAGCACATATTCAAATTGGTTCAATCTTTAAAGCATCAGACGTATCAAAATTTTGAGTTGATTATCATTGACGACGGAAGTGATGATGAGACAGAACGCATCTGCCGCAGTTTAGAGAGAAACGGAATGATTGATCTGTTTGTGCGCAATGAGGTTCGGGGAGGAAAAGCATCAGCAGCCAATTTGGCGTTGCGATTGTCCAAGGGAGAGTTTGTGGTGCATTTGGATGCAGATTGTTCTTATGATGCGGATGCCATGGAAAATATTGTGAAATTGTTTTACACGGATCCATTGATTGGTGGGGTGGGCGGAAATGTTCAGGTCAGGAATTACAAAGAATCCTTGGTGGCTACTTTTCAGGCGATTGAATATTTTGATAGTATTTCTATTGGTCGTATTTCCAGTAGTGAGTTGGGTATTTACCGCGTCATCAGTGGAGCATTTGGAGCGTTCAGAAGAGATGCATTGGATAAAATTGGCGGATGGGATGTTGGACCTGGTTTGGATGGTGATATAACAGTGAAGTTAAGAAAGATGGGCTATAAGGTGAAATATGAGCCATCAGCCATCTGTAAAACTGCAGCCCCTGATACATTTAGGAAATTGGCCAAGCAGCGTTTACGCTGGGATAAAAGTTTGGTTCGATTCCGACTAAGAAAACACATCGATGTTCTATTGCCCTCTAAGAATTTTTCATGGTTGAATTTTATTTCATTTATTGAAAATATCTTTTACAACTTGATATTGAATTTCAAGTGGTATTTCTACATCGTGGATATTCTGTTCAATTTTACCTCTTTGCTTCCCTTTATCTTGTTGACCAATCTTTGCTTGTACACGGTCAACTATTTTTTGAAGTTCGTTATTTTCTCCGCCTTTCGTTTGTCTCAGAAAGAACCCATCGCCTACTTTTTACCCTATCTGCCGGGTATGGTGTTGTACTTTGGATACTTCCTTCGGTTCGTTCGAACCAAGGCTTATTTGCAAGAGTTGATTTTCAAAGAGTCGTACAATGATCCTTGGAACCCTCCCAAGTCATCCGCCTTTGCCAAGAAAATGCGATTATAGGTAACCTCTCGTATGCAATTTTCGTTCATTCCATTTTAGATTAAAAATTTATGCGTCGGTTTTTTGTTTGTTCAGTTCTTTTGATTTTTTTGTCCTTTATGGCAACTGAAAATTCTTTGAATGCTCAAAGAGTTCAAGTGGGTTTGATGGATTTGACCATTAAGAACAGTGAAACCAACTATTCTCGTATCCGCTCCTGCAGGCATTTGCTTCAGGTGAGTGGGGTGCCTTATCGCGAGAGCAATGTGCTGGACTCTCTGTTGCAATATCCGGTGTTAATGTTGTCTCCTGTTGTTTTATCGGCAACATTTACTTCATCGGAGAAGGCTAAGCTCATTCAATATGTTCAAGAAGGTGGGGTGTTGATAGCCTCTTCGATGAGAGATCCAGCGCTGTACGGACTTTTTGGCGTTTCAACCTATACTACACACACGGATTTAAAACGGATGTACTGGCACAACACTCAGGAGCCGGATTATTTTCACCGTATTGATGATCCGTTAGAAACCATGATATCATTGGCTGACAGCACAGAATCTTTTTCTTCGGCTTTTAATATCCGATCTTATACTGCCGCAGGTGACGCAGAGGTATTGGCTCATTATGAGAATAATTTAGCAGCCGTCATTCATCATGAATACGGGGAAGGACATACTTTTTTATTGGGTTTGGATCTGCGTGACGTGGTGATGCGCAATTTGATTAACAGTGATCTCAATGCCCACAGGACCTATTCCAACGGTTTTGAGCCTACGACAGACACTTTTATTTTTTTTATTACCAACATCATACGCAAACATGCCGAACATACTGTGCGGGTTCATACTTGTCCAGATTGTGAATCGGGGGTGGTTATGGTGACCCATGATATTGACAGTCGGACGGCCATGGACAGTATGTCCATTTTTGCAGATTATGAGCAAGAGTATGGCATTCACAGCATGTACAACATCACCACGCGGTATTTTGCTGATTCTTGGATGACCGCATTTTATCCCATTTCTCTGGATAAGGTGGAATACGTGAAGAGTAAGGGACAAAAATTAGCCTCACATTCAGTTGGCCATTTTCCGGATTATTACAACGCCACTACTTTTCCATTATCCACATTGGGCAATACACAGCAAGGTTATCAGCCCCGTTATTACAACGGGGTTACAACGGGAGGAAATGTTTATGGTGAGGTGGAGGTTTCCAAGTATTTATTAGAATCCAATCACAATGTACAAGTGAGGTCTTTTAGAGCAGGACACCTGGCTTTTAATCCAAGACTTCCCAAGGCGCTAGAGGATTTGGGATATCAGTTCAATTCTACTTTTTCAGCCAATGATGTATTGACCAATTTTCCTTTTTTTGATATTGATGAACTCAAATTTTCAGGAGCACAAACCAATGTGTTGGAAATTCCGATGACGATTTCTGATGCTTCTGCTTCCATTCCTTTCAATGAGGAAAACTACAGCAGCTATGCCCAGAACTGGATTCATATTACCCAGAAGAATTTGGCCAATAATGCGCCAACGGTCTTGTTGATTCACCCCAACAGAGGTTACAAGCTATTGGCAGAGCAACAGTTTGTCAATGGATTGGGAGCCGATTTAAAGTACATGTTCTTAGATGATTTCGGTGACTATTGGCGTTCTAGACTACAGGTGCAAATTGAAACAGAACTGTCCAACGACACCTTGTACGTAACTTGGAATAACTTTAGTCCAGATCAATCTTTGAGTTTGGTGATCGATGAAGTAGAAGAGTTGGATGCTGTGCGTTTTTTTGACGGGCAAGGACAAGAGATGATCGCCGATGCCGTTAATGTCGATTTTGGAGAGACGCGTTTTTGTCATTTTCAATACATCCAAGGGGTTGAAGTTTGTAATGGGGTGGATGATAACAACAACGGGCTCGTAGATGAAGGTCTTGCATTTGCCCAATATGCGGATTTGGACGCCGATGGATATGGAAATGAGTCGAGTATGATTTTGTCTTGTGAGACAACAGCAGGTTATGTTTCCAATAATGAAGATTGTGATGATGCCAACACTGTGATACATCCCAACAATGTCGAGTTTTGTGATAGCTTAGACAATGATTGCAATGGAGGGGTTGATGATGGATTGAGTTATAATCTTTATTTTCAAGATATTGATGAGGATGGTTTTGGTCAAAGTGAAGAAAGTTTGAATGCTTGCAATCAGCCTTTTGGATTTGTTTTACAAGAGGGGGATTGCAATGATTGGGTTTCCATGATCAATCCAGCTGCAATGGAGATTTGCAATGAAATGGATGACAACTGCAATGAGTCAGTTGATGAGGGATTGATTTTTGAAACCTATTATGAGGATCTGGATGAGGATGGTTCAGGAAATATAGAGGTAGCTGTGGTCAAGTGTGTCTTGCCATTTGGTTACGTTGCGCAGCATGGTGATTGTCAGGACAACAATCCCAATGTAAATCCCAATGCCAATGAGCAATGTGGAAATGGGATAGATGATAATTGCAATGGAGAAATAGATGAGGGGTGTGAAGCGGATGGTGATGATGATGGGTATACCAATTTGGAGGATTGCAATGACGATAATTCAATGATTAATCCAGGTATGAGTGAGACATGTAATGATTTGGATGACAATTGTGATGGATTGATAGATGAAAATTTGGAGCAATATCAATACTTTGCTGATTTTGACGGGGATGGATATGGAGCCAATAGCGTTAGCTATGTTTCTTGTTTTATGCAGGAAGGGTTTGTTTTAGACCATACAGATTGTGATGACGATATGCCCAATATTAACCCTGCCATGCAGGAGTGGTGTGGAAATGAATGGGATGAAGATTGTGATGGATTTGCAGCTGAAGGATTTTCGGTTGAGGGGATTAATCCTGTGATAGTATCTACCGCTTTGTTCCCTTCATGCCCAGGCAATGCAGTGAAATCAGCCAATTTGAATAATGGGGTGATGTCCCAAATAACGGATTTCATGGGAAAAACGCAGTGGTTTTCGTTTGTCTCTCAATACAACAACGTACGTATCGGATTATCGGCGGCTACGGGTAACAACAGAGTAGTATTGTTCAAGAAGTCATTGAATGGATGTTTGGATTTGGTGGAGATCGAACACGAGAATACCGCGGGAAATCAGACTTTAATTAGTGATGATTTGTTAGTGGGTTCAGAGTATTGGGTGGCTGTTCAAAATGTTTCCGGAGCCATGAATCCAAGTGCAAAATTGTGTTTTAATCATTTTGTTGGATCCAAGGTTGATCATTATTACAGCAATAACACAGGGGTTTATGCAAATGTTTGCAGCAGTTTCAAAGCCAGTTTCAGAGCCAATGCGTCCCAATATCAATTCGAAGTCATATCGGCTCAACAGAATGGCACAGACTTCTTTATTTCTCCATGGAGTTATACAACGTCAGGTTCTAGCTCAATAGTGGGACGATTGGGAAGTATTTTGCCTGTGAATCAATCGGGAAGTCCGATAGTCTACACCATGCGCGTTCCTGTAATTTACCAAATTGCAGATGCTGCCAATCATTTGGAAACAATAGTGGCCCAAACAAATAGCTTGGGGAGTGTTGGTTTGTTGTCTGAAAATACAATTTCATTGCGGTTGAGTGATCGCTGTCCAGTTGTTAAGTCGTTAACGGCTGCGGTGTCGCCAGACAGAACTGTTTGTGGCGCCATGCGATATGATTGGGAGTTCACGGAGTTCTTACCTACAGAAGGAATCCCTCAAGTCATACCGGGTAGTGCTTATTCAACTGCTTTCTTCTTGAGCAATGTGCCAGGCATCGCTGCCGGAAAGACCTACGGCGTGCGTGTTCGGGCAGTGCACAGCAGTGGAAATGTTGGGCAGTGGGGCAGTACGCAGTGTTTGAGAGTGGGAACCGCGGGAATGGTTATCCAGAGCGAGGATGAGAGCGAAAACGTTTTAGCCACTACCCATTCACCGATGAACGGATTTACTGATTCACCAATCCACCGATTCACCGATTCACATTTGAGTTTGTATCCCAATCCTACGTCAACAGGTAGTTTTGTATTGCAATACAACGGAAAAGAGATGAGTGATGAGGAGACGAGTGATGAAGATAGAAGCGAGCTTGTGATGATGGACATTACGGGGAAGATTGTGTTTAAAACACAAGTTGTCCTAGACGGCAACGCTGTGGAAATCGAGTTTGGCAGCTTAGCCAGTGGGGTGTATATAGTGATGGTGGGTGAGGAGCGTATGCGGTTAGTTGTTCAGTAGTTCGGTAAATCGGTGGTTCAGTAGATTGGTAAATTTCCCCTCCTGCTTTTACAAAGTAAAAGAAAGGAGGGGTGGCTCGGCTTGCCGAGACGGGGTGGTGTTCATTGCAGTGAAACGATCCCGACAGCGAAGCTCGTCGGGACAGGGACGGGCCCAGACGAGCTATGCTGTCTGGGCAGGGGTGGTTTGTACGGTTATAATAAAACACAAAACGCAGAGCTCCCTAAGATTGCCCAAAGAGCAAAGTGATAACTTTAGATACTGCCTACTCTCTACTCTGAACTGTTCACATAATTCTGCGCATAAAAGCGCTGATACTCTCCGCTTGTTACTGCTTCAACCCATTCTCTTTGTGTGAGATACCACTCAATGGTTTCTTTGAGGGCTTGCGTGAAATCTTGCGTGGGATGCCAATCCAATTCAGATTCTAATTTTGTTGCATCAATGGCATAACGGTGATCATGCCCGAGGCGATCTGTCACGTGAGTAATCAATTGCTCAGCATCTCCTGAAGGACGGCCCAACAATTCATCCGTTGTCTTACAAATCAATTTTACCAAATCAATATTCTTCCATTCATTGTTGCCACCCACACAATAGGTTTGACCATTTTTACCTTTTTCAAGGATGGTTTCAATGGCTCTGGCATGATCTTCCACCCACAACCAATCTCGGACATTTTCGCCTTTGCCATAGATGGGCAATGGTTTTTTGTTCAAGATGTTATTGATGACCAATGGAATCAACTTTTCCGGAAATTGGTGGGTGCCATAATTGTTGGAACAGTTGCTAATGACAATGGGCATGCCGTAGGTATCGTGGTAAGCACGAACCAGGTGGTCACTGGAGGCCTTGGATGCAGAGTATGGGCTATGTGGGTCATAGGGTGTAGCCTCAGAAAATTTACCTTCCTCTCCCAACGCACCAAAAACTTCATCTGTGGAAACGTGATAGAACATTTTTCCTTCCATGTTGTCTTTCCATGCAACGCGTGCGGCATTGAGTAAATTGGCAGTTCCCAGAACGTTGGTTTTGATAAATGCCAATGGATCATGAATGGAACGGTCAACATGGCTCTCGGCGGCCAAATGGATGATATGCGTGATTTTGTTATCCAGTACTGTTTTCAGTATAAACGTTTCATCACAGATGTCTCCCTTGATGAATTGATAATTGGATGCTGTTTGAACATCTGTCAATGACATCAAATTGCCGGCATAAGTCAACGCATCAAGATTAAAGATGGTGTCAGTGGGATGATTGTTTACCATTCTTCTCACTACATGCGATCCAATGAAGCCCGCGCCGCCGGTTATCAAAATTCTTCTGGCCATAGTTTACATTTGAAATTGAATACCAAGGTTAAACCATCTTCTGGGTTGTTGAACAAATCCAGATACGATGTATTGCTGATTGTTTAAATTGTTGATGTCAAAGAATACATTCACTTTGTCTAGATTCACCTGGGTTCGCCAATCCACAACGGTTGTATAATTACTTTGTCCCATCCTTTGGAAGTGTCTTGCAGAAATTTGATGTTGAACTTTTCCTTTGTGCCCAACGGACAATTGTCCAATGAATTGTTGGGTCAAATGTTCAGCAGCATATCTTGAAGGCAATCCTTTAGAATCCATCATGGAGCTAAGGAGTGTGGCTTTGATACCAGCTCCTTGGAAATAAATCCAGCGTTTTGCATCAAATGTATTGTTCCATTGTCCAACAAAATCAAAACCAGTAAAATTAGAAATGCCGATATTCATGGGAACCCATTTCTCGGATAAATCAGATAACGTTGTTAGGATGTAATCAATTTGATTATTTACTTTTCTGAAGTAATAGCATCCTTGGATGTTGAATGAATGGGTCTTATAAAGGAACCCTGTCTCGGCAGTAAATCCATCTTCTGCCACCAACAAGGGATTCCCTTGATTACGGGAATCTTTGTAATACCAATCCGTGAAGGTGGGCAAACGAGAACCTTTTCCTGAGTGAAGGTATACTTGTCCATTTTCCGTTTGGTAATTGATGTCAACAGTAGGGTAGGCCCGCCATCCTTGATTGTTGGACTGCGTTTCGTCACTCAAAACCGTGTATTGAAAATTGCTACCTACAGTGACGTTGAAATGACTCCAAGGTTTGAACCGCTGTTCAATATAACTACTGTAGAGTTGTCTTTGGTGTTTGCCCAGATTGTTGCTGGCCAACCAATCCATGCGGGTTTCTCCACCCATTGCTATCAATCCCCATTTATTCACTTTGGACAAATGCAATTCTGCCCCACTGGTGGTTCCAAAGTGAAAATTTTGATAGACAGTGGGTTTGTCTTTGATAAAGACGTAATGGTCTTCATTGTACCGGTGATACACCCTAGGAACAACGCGCCATCTTTTCCATCTGAAATCGCCATTGACACCACTAAAAAGTGTTTTCACTTGTTCAAAGGCTTCGGTATCGGAAGGAGATGCATAAAAATCTTTTGCTCCAAAACTATTGTTGAACAGGCCATTAATCCATTGGATTTTATGGTTGTTTTTTAGTACAAAGCTACTATTGGTGAAGATGTTCTGTTGTTCAACTCCTGAGTTATATTGGTATCCATTGGTGAACAATCGTCTCAATTGTATGGTGTGTCCTGATCTTTCTTTGACAAATCCAAGGGAGATTTGCTGAACATTTTGGGTATACGCTTCACCGGTTGTGGTGTCCTTCTCGCCATTGGTCCCCCAATAAGAAAGCACATTGAGCTTTTGACTGCCCGGGGCTTTGGTAACAATATTGATGGCACCCGCTAAGGCACCCGCTCCGAACATTCGGGCAGCAGAACCCTTAAAAACCTCAATGCGTTCCACTTGATTGAGATCAATGGGAAGGTTCATTTGGTGGTGTCCAGTTTGCGGGTCACGCATCGGAATTCCATCAATCAATACAAGTATCTGGTCATACGAAGAACCCATTAAGCTAATGTCAGATTGCGCAAAAGGATTTCGGCTTCTGACATCAACACCGCTAAGGAACATCAAGGCTTCAGTTACATTTCTGACGGGTAATTTTTGAATCTCTTTGGCCGAGATGATTTGAACACCGCTGTTCATCAAAGGAGACTGAGGTGTTCGCTTATCAGCAATGATGTCGATACCGTTCAATTGTTGTTGAACGGAGTAATCATGCTGAACGGGTTGTGCCATCAAGAAAAAGCCCTGAATACAGAAAGTGAACAGGGCTATGATTGATTTTTTCATGAATGATTTGAAATAAAATTCGGTTGTCCTATTTTACAAACTCCAATAGTGGAGGTTTTTGATTTTAGAACGGTAGGTCCCCTTGATATCCACCAAAACACCGTGTCCATCTTTCAAAAGAGAGGTCAGGTATTGTTCGTCCAAATGAAGGTATTCATTGTGTGCCACGGCAATGATGATGGCCTCATAAGTATTGGGCGAAGCTGAGGGAACCAAAGAAAATCCATACTCATGGTGCAGCTCATCGCTGTCTGCATGCGGATCTACTATGTCTACTTGAACAGAGAAACTTTCTAATTCTCGGATGATGTCAATGACTTTGGAGTTTCGAATGTCACTCACATTTTCTTTGAATGTTGCTCCCATGACCAATACTTTGGATTCAAGGGCGTTTTTCCCCATTTCCATAATCTTCTTTACGGTTTGCTTACCTACGTAAGCTCCCATGGAATCGTTGACATAGCGCGCTGAGGAAATAACTTTGGAAAAATAGCCCATTTTCTTTGCCTTGTATACCAGGTAATAGGGATCCACTCCTATGCAATGTCCTCCTACCAATCCAGGTTGAAATTTCAAGAAATTCCATTTGGTCCCTGCGGCTTCTAGGACGTCGTAGGTGTTCAATCCCATTTTATTAAAGATCAAAGACAGCTCATTGATCAAAGCAATGTTGACATCACGTTGGGTATTTTCAATGATTTTGGCAGCCTCAGCAACCTTGATACTTGCAGCTCTATGTAAACCAGCATCAATAACAACAGAATAAACCTTGTCAATTTCATTCAAGCTTTCTTCATCGCAACCAGAAACAATTTTGATGATACTGCGCAAAGTATTGACTTTATCACCTGGATTGATACGTTCAGGGGAATATCCTACCTTGAAATCTGATCCCATTTTAAGGCCACTGATTTCCTCTAAAACAGGAACACAATCATCCTCTGTGCAACCTGGATATACGGTGCTTTCATACACCACATAATCTCCTTTTTTTAGAACCTTACCGACGGTTCTTGATGCACTGATAACAGGGCCCAAATCAGGGAGATTCATATTATTGATTGGCGTAGGAACAGCCACAATAAAGAAACCCACTTCCGCCAAATCTTCCACTTTGTGGGTAAAGGTGATGTCGCAACCTTCAAATGCAGAGCTGGGCAATTCATTGGATGGGTCAATGTTGTTTTGCATCATGCTCACCCTTTCTGGATTGATGTCAAATCCAACCACTTTTAGATTTTTTGCAAATTCTAAGGCAATGGGAAGCCCTACATAGCCTAGTCCAACTACACAAAGGCTTTTTTTCTTTTCAATTAAGTCTTGGTATATCATCTTTTATCCTAAACAAATTACATTTTCATTTTCTAATTGGTATTTCTCTTGGGTCTCTGAGCAAATAGCGATTCCATTTTGATCAAAGAATAATTTGTGTCCAGCCTTGGACATCCATCCTTTGTGTCGAGCAGGATTGCCAATCATTAAGGCATAGGCCTTTACAGGCTTGGTAATGACCGCCCCAGCACCTATAAAAGCATATTCACCAATTTCATATCCGCAAACGATGGTAGCGTTTGCACCGATGGAAACACCTTTTCGAATGATGGATTTTCGGTATTCATCTTTTCGAACAACTGCACTGCGAGGATTGATGACATTGGTAAAAACGCATGAAGGACCAAGAAATACATCGTCTTCACAAATAACCCCGGTATATAAACTAACGTTGTTTTGAACTTTGACATTGTTTCCCAAAATGACATCTGGGCTTATCACCACATTTTGTCCAATATTACAACGTTCACCTATGGTACAATTGGGCATGATGTGAGAAAAGTGCCAAATTTTGGTTCCTTCTCCAATTGAGCAACCATCATCTATTACCGCTGTTTCATGTGCAAAGAATCCCATTATTTTCGGTTGTAGAGTTCAAAGTTCTTGTGTTCTATTTTATTTAAATCATCCAATGACAAGGTTTTGAAATAATCATAAGTGATTTTTAAACCTTCACTGCGATGCACTTTTGGTTCCCAACCCAAAATTTCACGGGCGAGAGTAATATCCGGTCTCCGTTGCTTGGGGTCATCCGTCGGCAATTCCTTGTATACCACCTTTTGGTTGGTTTGGGTGAGCTTGATGATTTCCTCTGCAAAATCCTTAATGGTAATTTCGTCTGGATTTCCAACATTTACGGGATGCGCGTAATCGCTCATTAACAATCTGTAAATGCCTTCCACCAAATCATCAACATAACAGAAACTGCGGGTTTGAGAACCATCACCAAAGATGGTCAAATCCTCACCGCGTAATGCTTGACCTATAAAGGCGGGCAATACACGGCCGTCATTGAGTCGCATTCTTGGTCCATAGGTGTTGAATATTCGGACAATTCGCGTTTCTACTCCATGAAAGGTGTGATAGGCCATGGTGATGGCCTCTTGAAAACGTTTGGCTTCATCGTATACACCGCGTGGCCCCACTGGATTTACATTTCCCCAATAGCTCTCTACTTGTGGATGGATATGGGGGTCGCCGTAAACTTCGCTGGTGCTGGCAACAATGATTCTTGCTTTTTTCTCTTTGGCCAACCCCAAACAATTGTGCGTTCCCAGTGATCCTACTTTCAACGTTTGAATGGGTATTTTGAGATAATCAATGGGTGAGGCAGGCGAAGCAAAGTGCAGTATGTAATCCAATTCTCCTGGTACGTGGATGTACTTGGAGACATCATGGTTATAGAATTCAAATTGAGGCAATGGAAAAAGGTGTGCGATATTTTTCAAATCACCGGTAATTAAATTGTCCATTCCAACAACATCAAATCCCTCTTTGATGAAACGATCGCACAAATGCGAACCCAAGAAGCCGGCAGCCCCTGTAATCAGTACTCTAGCCATTTTATTGTTGTATTGCTTGACGACCGATGCTATAATAATTCCAACCGGTTTCCTTCATTTTTCCTACCTCATACAAATTGCGACCATCAAATATGACGGGTGATTTCATTGACTTTTTCATCAATTCAAAATCAGGATTCCTAAACATTCCCCACTCGGTGCAAATCAAAAGTGCATCGGCATCTTCCAACAAAGAATATTGATCCTGCGAATATTGAATGGGATAGTTTTTTTGCTTTTGTACATTTTCCATGGCCTCTGGGTCATAGGCAATGATGTCTGCTCCGGCCTCCAAAAGGTGCTCAATCATATAGAGTGCTGGTGCCTCACGGATATCATCCGTGTCAGGTTTAAAGGCCAATCCCCAAATCGCAATTTTCTTTTTGGTCAACTGTTGCCCAAAGTGATCCATGATGGGAGAAAGCAATGTTGTCTTTTGACGGTCATTGACTTTCATGACACTTTTTAGAATGCGAAACTCATACCCATTTTCAACCCCGCTTTTGGCCAAGGCCTGCACATCTTTGGGAAAGCATGATCCGCCGTAACCGATACCAGGAAATAAAAATCTTTTACCGATGCGTTCATCAGTGCCAATACCCAAGCGCACCATATCTACATCAGCACCCACCTTCTCACAAAAATTGGCAATCTCATTCATGAAAGAAATCTTTGTGGCCAAAAAGGCATTGGCCGCATACTTGGTCAGTTCAGCGCTGCGCTCATCCATGAAGATGAGTGGATTTCCTTGACGAATGAAAGGCTTGTACAACTCATCCATTACTTTCTTGGCGCGATCACTTGATGTTCCTACCACCACACGATCGGGTTTCATAAAATCATCCACTGCAAACCCTTCTCTCAAAAACTCTGGATTGCTCACGATATCAAAAGGAACTTGCGCTTTGCGTGCCACGGCTTCTCTTACTTTTTCTGCTGTTCCCACGGGTACGGTTGATTTGTCCACAATGACTTTGTAATCTTTGATGATCCAACCCAAATCGTCAGCCACTTTTAGCACATAACTTAAATCGGCACTTCCATCCTCTCCAGGAGGTGTGGGCAGAGCCAAGAAAATGATTTGCGCTTGTTCAACAGCTTCGTTCAAATTCGTAGTGAATTTTAAACGACCTTCACGAATATTGCGCTCAAACAAAACATCCAAATGGGGCTCGTAAATGGGAATCTTTCCGGCCTTCATGGCATTTACCTTGTCCTCGTTGATGTCCACACAAATGACTTTGTTTCCCGTTTCGGCAAAACAAGTACCAGTTACAAGTCCAACATAACCCGTTCCTACCACCGCAATATTCATAATCTTTAATTTTTAGTGTAAGCGACAAATATAATGATACCAACCGCTACTTTGGCCAATTTAAGGGTCTTGATTTTCCGAGAATTTTATAAGTTTTTGTGGTGTGCAAAATGGTATTCATTTTAGCTTTGCTCTATGTCTGAAATATTGAAAATACAAGGCGTTTCAAAGTCATACGGAAAGCATAAGGCTCTCTCATCGGTGAGTTTATCAGTGATGTCGGGTTCAGTGTATGGTTTGTTGGGACCGAACGGAGCGGGAAAGACCAGCTTGATAAGAATCATCAATCAAATCACAGCACCCGATGAAGGGATTGTTCTTTTCAAGGGAGAAACCCTAAAACCCAATCACATCGAGCACATTGGTTATTTGCCTGAAGAGCGAGGTTTGTATAAAAAAATGAAAGTAGGCGAGCAATGTATCTACCTTGCGCAGTTGAAAGGTCTTTCAAAACAAGAGGCGGTGAAACGGCTGACCTATTGGTTTGAGCGATTTGACATCATGGCCTGGTGGAACAAAACCATAGAGGATTTGTCCAAAGGAATGGCGCAAAAAGTTCAGTTCATTACCACCATTTTGCATGAGCCCGAACTGCTCATTTTGGATGAGCCTTTCAGTGGTTTTGACCCCATTAACGCCAAGCTTATTCAAGAAGAAATGCTGCGATTAAAGTCCAAAGGAGCTACCATTATTCTCTCCACTCACGATATGGGAAGTGTGGAAGAATTGTGTGACGACATTGGATTGATTGATCAATCTCATCTTGTGCTGAGTGGTCCTGTGGGGGAGGTGAAATCAAAATTTAAGGAAAATTTATTTGAAGTGGCTTACAAAGGGACAGCAATGGAACTGGGGATATTGATGGGACATCAGTTTGAATTGGTCGATAATCATGTTGCTTCAGAATACAATGTTGCCAAGATTAGAATAACCGCAGGATTGAACCTCAATCATCTCCTTTCCGCTATGATGCCACAATTGGAAATCGTGTCTGCGCGCGAACTCATCCCCAATATGAACGAAATTTTTATCAAAGCTGTTACCCAAAATAAACCGACCCATGAATAAGATTTTATTGATCATTAAACGAGAATACCTGAGTAGGGTAAAGAAGAAGAGTTTTATCATCATGACTTTTCTTGGACCCATTTTGTTTGCTGCTTTGATGTTTGGCGCCATCGCCGTAACGATGAATGATAATACCGTTTATCAAGTGCTGATTGTTGACCCCTATGAAGTGATTACTTTGAAAGACTCAACAACAGGCACGGTTTATCCCAGATTCGCTAACCACTTCAAAGACTCTGAAAAAGTGATGTACTCGTTCTCAAACAAAACGGTACCACCGGAGGCCTTTAAGGAAGGTCAGTACCAGGTGATGCTTGAAGTAGATGAGGCTACCATCAATGATGGGAAATGTAATTTCTTCTACAAGAAATTCCCCGGGGAGTTTGTTCAGCGCAAGATGGGTGACGATTTAGAAAATTCATTGGAAAAGCACCGGGTAATCGATAGTCTGCAATTGGATTATGAGAAATACAAAAGGGCAAAAGTTTCGGTTTCTTTCGCTGATATCAATGTAGATAATTTGGGTCAAGAGGATAAAACCCAAGAAAAGGCGTTCATCGGTTTCATTTTCGCTATCTTGATTTACATGTTCATTTTCATGTACGGGGTGCAAGTGATGCGCGGGGTAATTGAAGAGAAGACCAATCGTATTGTGGAGGTGATTGTCAGTTCCGTAAAGCCCTTTCAATTGATGATGGGAAAAGTAATAGGAATAGGACTAGTGGGATTGACGCAATTTTTAATGTGGGTACTTTTATCCTTTGTTGTTTCCTCAGTTGGAATGTCATTTTTTGCCTCCAACATCGCCAGTGGTGCGTCAGTTGTTGAAAATGCGCAGGTAATGCAAACCGGAATGGACCAGGCCGTTATGATGAATGAATTGATGAATAATCAGGCCATCAATTGGTTCTTTCAAATTAATTGGTCGCTGATGATTGGCTTGTTTTTGTTTTACTTTATCGGTGGGTATTTTTTATATGCCAGTCTCTTTGCCGCCATTGGCGCTGCCGTGGATAGTGAGACCGATACTCAGCAATTCATGGCGCCTGTTTCATTGCCTTTGGTTTTTGGCTACATTATTTCAGCTATGATGATAGACAACCCGGAAAGTTGGGCTGGGAATTTCTTTTCGGTATTTCCGTTAACGTCTCCTGTTGTCATGATGGTTAAGGCCACTGTCTCCTCAACATCTGTTGGTATGATTGTGCTTTCCATGGCAATTTTAGTTGTAACCTTCATTGCTTTTATCGCTTTGGCAGGCAGAATATATCGTGTTGGGATTCTGATGTATGGAAAAAAAGCCAGTTACAAGGAAATTTGGAAATGGATTAAATACAATCCCTGAGAATGAGAGAGCGGATGGCAATCGTAGATTGCGGTACAAATACTTTTAATATTTTGATTGCGGAACAATCAGAGAATGGGTCTTGGGAAACTTTGTTTTCCAATAAGTGGCCTGTTAAGATTGGTGAAGGTGGTTTTGAGAGTCAGCAAATTACACATTCTAGAATGGCCAAGGGCTTGGATGCTTTGCATTATTATCATTCGATTGTTCAAGCCTATCAGGTGACTAATGTTCATGTCTTTGCCACTTCGGCTCTGCGAGATGCTAAGAATACAGATGTTTTTCAGTCCCATGTCAAACGTCTCACCCAATGGGATATTTCTGTTATCGATGGAGAGGAGGAGGCACAGTTGATTTATGAAGGTGTGCAACAAACAATGGATCTTCATGAGACGCCAACCCTTTTGATGGATATTGGCGGTGGAAGTACTGAGTTTATCATTACCAACAAGGACGGTATAGTTTTCAAGCAAAGTACCCAATTGGGCATTAGCCGAATTTTTGAGCAAGTCCCCATGATGGATAGACCTCAAAAAAATGAATTGAATGCCATTAAAAAAATCTTTGAAGCCGATACAAGAACTTTGAGAGAAGCTCTTGTGAAATTTCCATGTAATCGACTTGTGGGGGCGAGTGGTTCGTTTGATACGTTGTTAGAGTTGTATTATTACACAAATAAGTTGGATAAGGTGTGGAGTCATCATCAAGCCCAAGAAATTCCCATAACATCGTTTGCATCCATTTACATGTTCATGATGGGCTCCAGTTATGAGGATCGTTTGAAGCATCCAGCCATTCCCAATTTGCGGGTTCAGTTTATGCCCATTGCCATGTATCTCATTAAATTGGTTTTGGATCTGCAGCCATTTCAAGAAATATATCGTTCACCGTACGCGTTAAAGGAGGGTGTTCTTAAAAGATTGCAAACCGCGTGAAAATCAAAAGGCCCAAATACCTTATGAGAAACTTGGTCATCATAACAATGGTGCCCTTATTTTATTTGGGTTTGGCTTTGCAATTTTCTGTTGTTCAATCTTGGCTGGCGCACAAGGCTGCGGGATGGTTGTCATTTGAGTTAAAGACGCAGGTTTCAGTGAAAGCGGTTGGTTTTGATTGGGGGTTGCATTTTTATATTCAAGATGTGGATATTTGGGATCAAAGCAATGATAGCTTACTGCACGTTCATTCTCTCGTTATTGATGATTATTCAGGCCTTTTTAATGGGCATCTTCAAATGAATGGTGTTACCTTAAAACAAGGAAGTATTCATCTGGTGCAAAAGCAAGATAGCAGTTGGAATTACCAATTTCTTGAAGATTATTTTAAAGCTCCTGAAGACCAACCAACCAACGATTTTAATATTCATTTGTCTTCCGTTAAAATTGAGGATACCCAACTCCATTACCATGGATTACAACCATGGACTGCAAATAACAATGATTTGGCGGTGACCCACTTGTATTTGACCATGGAGGATTTAGATATACGTCCAGCACATGGGGCAGTTGAGCTTAAGGATGTTCATTTTAGGACCTTAGATGACTTGACATGCCATCATGCAGCCATGAATCTTCAATGGACAGATGATTCTCTTTCCATTTCGGATTTGAACTTAAAGACAACGCTAAATGAGCTTTCTGGAAATTTTGCTTTGTCATTCAAAGAAAATCAGCCAGTCCAAATGGATTTGGATTTCAAAGGTTTTCCTCTCAATCCTTCTGAGTTTGATGTGCTTGTTCCGGATTTGGAAAAGTGGGATCAGTCCGCATGGATTAATCTGCAAGCATCCGGCAACACGGAACACATTGACATACAGCAATTGGATTTGGGATATGGTGCAATGACACGACTCAGTTTGAATGGGCACTTGGATCATCTAAAAAATGAGCAATTGCGGCAAGTAAATGTCATGGTGAATAACATTACCACCAATCGAATGGATTTATTGGATTTGGTATCACGGTTGGATGCGGAGGTGAAATTGCCTCATAATCTCTCGTCTTTGGGACTTATTCAATTCAGCGGTGTCATTAACGGGAAAAGCAATGATTGGAGAGCCTATGGAGATTTGTATACCGACATTGGAGATGTAAAGGGAGATGTGGACATAGACTTGGATGACGACTCCTATTCAGGATTTGTAGTGACAGAACAATTTGATTTGGGAGCCTATTATCACACGCCGGATTGGGGCGGTTTAACGGCGCAATTGGATCTTGCGGGAAAGGGATTTGTATTGAAAACAATGCAACTGGAGGCAAGCGGTTTCATCAATGCGATAAATTATAACGGATATACTTATGAACCCATTGAGCTCGAAGGGTCTATGTCCAATGGTTTTTTTAAGGGTTCCGTAAAGGTGGACGATCCCAACGCACAACTGACATTTGATGGACTGGTAGATTTTAACGCACGGAAGCCAAAAATCTCCTGTGATTTATTGGTGGATAATCTAAATTTCAAACGCATCGGATTATTCCCGGAGTTGCCTTATAGTGCAATGAGCGGTGATGCAAAGGTGGATATTGAAGGTGCATCTTGGAATGATATTGAAGGGGAGGTTGAGTTGAGTAATGTGATGTATTGCGCCAATGCCAAAGATTATGTTTTGGATTATCTATCCTTGACGGTTGAACGAAATCCAACTTTAAAAGTGCTATTGAATTCGGACATCGCAATGGCGGAACTCACAGGCTCTTTTAATCCAGAGGGATTGTGGCCTGCGTTGAGCGAAATCATGTCTAGCGTAGTCCCCAATTACCAATGGCCAATCACAGCGCATGAACCGCAAAATTTTGAATTGAAATTGGAGATTTTGGATTTTTCACAAATTGGAGAAGCACTGATAGGAAATCTTTCTATCGCACAAAATGCGATTTTACATTTGAGTGTTGACGAGAACAAAGATTTTTTTGAAGGATTATTCAGTGCCAAAGATGTCGTATGGGAAGGCAATAAGTGTTACGAGTTGTTGGTAGATTTTAAAAAGCCGGATGAGTTTGTTTATGCTTCTGCCATGATGGACAGCATCACAGGAGATTGGGGTTCAGTGCCCAATGTATCTTTGGATGCTCGGTCAGAAGGAGATGTTATTTTTTCTGATTTCGTTTGGGGCAATGAAAACACTCTTCATAAGGGAGATGTGGGCGCACAATTTTCTTTTCCTCAGTCAGATGCGGTGGCCATTGATTTTTATCGTGGTGATATACGGATCGTTAATGATCAATGGCAAATTGTGCCTGGAGCACATGTTTTAAAACGAGGTGAGGACTGGCACATTAAATCGCTGTCATTTGCCTCAGCATTGCAAAATATTGGATTGTATGGAACCATAGGTAGGACGCCTGATACACCTTTAATGTTGGCTTTTTCTCATGTCAACTTTCAACAAATCAACGCCTTTCTTCCTGACGGTTTGAAGATGGAGGGAGTGTTGGATGGAACAGTGGAAGTGGATAAGTTATTGTCTGATCCTGACTGGATGGGAGATTTGAGTATTGCTGATTTTGGAATCAATGACGTGGTGTATGGAGATATTTGTCTTAAAAGTCAATGGGTTGAATATCTGTCAGGTTTCCAGTTGGAGGGAGGGATAGAGAATGAGAACGACAAACACCTAAAATTTGAAGGAATGTACTTCCCTTATGATTCCATTTCACCATTGGATTTGGACGCAGAGGTGAAAGAGTTGGACCTACAGTTTTTAAAGGCCTTTATTGACACCGGTGTTATTTTGGCAAGTGGTGAACTCAATGGGTTGGTTCATTTAAGTGGATTCATAGACAATCCTCAACTCAGCGGTTATGCCGATGTTGCCAATGGAGCTTTGTTTGTAGATTATTTGGGAGTGCAGTATCAATTGAAAGACCGTATTTGGATTGAGCCTGATCGATTTGTATTTGATCAAGTAAAGTTGAAAGATCACAAAGGGAATCAAGCCCAATTGCGCGGATTCATAGGTCATCAAGCTTTTGGAGATTGGTCTTTCAATCTCTTGGGCGATTTAGAAAAGGAACCATTGTTGGTTTTGAATACAACAGAAAGTCAGAATGGTGATTATTTTGGAAAGGCTTATGCAACGGGTAATTTTAAAATTATCGGCGACTTAGATGAACTCAGTTTTGACATTGCCTTAAAAACACAGAGTGGAACAAAACTCATCATGCCTATGGCATCCTCGGGGGAGGAAGAAATGGGGCAGTTTATTCAGTTCGTCAAGCCCAATCAAACCAAGGATGAAGACCCTGTGGACCTGTCTGGTATTTCATTAAATATTCAAATTGACGTTACGCCTGAAGCTGAACTGAGCATAATTTTTGACGAAGCCGTTGGGGATGTTATGAAAGGGAGAGGTCAGGGTCATTTGACCATGGGCATCAGCAAATTGTCCACATTTGATATGTACGGGCAAATTGAGATTGTTTCAGGCAATTATCTTTTTACCCTAGCTAATCTGATCAATAAAGATTTTAGTGTACAGCCCGGGGGAAGTATTTCTTGGTATGGGGACCCTTACAATGCGGAATTGAAGTTGTCCGCAGTATACAAGGTCAATGCCTCCTTATCCGATATTTTGACCGATGCCAATCAGACAGGACAGCGTGTTCCCGTTGATTTACTCATGAACCTTACCGGGAAAATGCTCAACCCAAATGTTGCATTTGATATTAAACTTCCTTCCGTTGACCCAATGACCAAAAGTAGATTTGAGGCTATAGTTTCCAATGAACAAGAAAAGAATAGGCAAGCCTTTTCTTTGCTTGTTTTGCGCCAATTTATGAGCCCTCCTAACATTGTCAAATCTGCTGATATGGGGACAAATTATGGAGTAGCTGCCAATACAACAGAATTATTATCAAGTCAAATTTCCAATTGGTTGAGCCAAATCAGTGATGATTTCAATTTAGGATTTAATTATCGATCCGGAGATCAAATTTCCAATGAAGAAATAGCCTTGGCGTTGAGCACTCAATTGTTTGATAATCGCGTGCAACTGAGCGGCAACTTTGGAGTTTCAAAAGGAAATGCCAACAACCAACAACCCAGTAATTACATTGGGGATGTTAAGGTGGAATATCTATTGACCAAGGATGGCAAATTAAAGTTGATGGCCTACAATGAAAGCAACAACTACAGAAATATCACAACGCAACAATCACCGTATACCCAAGGTGTAGGATTGGTATATCAACAAGATTTTGATCGATTTACTGACCTCCTGCACTCTTGGTTCGGTAAGAGTAAAAATCACTGAGGAAAATCCTCAGGGAATCGTGATTTGAAATCGTCTCTTTTTTTCTTGGTCAACAGCAATTGGAAACTGAATTTTACCTTGTTCTCCTCGAATTGTTTTTTGTCATCCTTCAAATCGGTAATGATCTTATTGAAGTCAGGGTCACCGCTAATGACGGTAAGTTGCCCAAGTTTGTATTCAAAGTAATACCAAAGTCCACGATCAATTTCTAAATAAAATCGCATTACATCTGCGGTTTTACGTTTTTCGATTTCAATTTTCCCGGTTACATATTTGAAGATTTGTTTTTTATCCATTGAGGCAATTCCAATGGGCCCTGTTGTATGAAATGTCTCAGAGTTGGGATTCCATACCCATTTCAAATCGGCAAAAACAAAATTCTTTTGGAGTTCTTCCGGTATTTTTTTGAACTGACCGGAGAGACTGATTTCCGTAATCAAGCGATCTGATTTTTCAGTTCCCATGATTTCAGCGATGGCTTTTTCAAATGGAGTATTGTTGATGTCTACTGGGGGTAGTTCAGTATTTTTTTCTAAAGCTTCTGAGATTTTTTTGAGTGCACTTTCATCAAATGGAAAATGAAGAACCGATGCAGTTTGAATGTTGAGCGCTTTGTCACTTTGCTTCAAGGTGCCTTTCCCGAAATTATTCAATTGTATCAGCCCATAGCGCGCCTTGAAATCAATTTTCCCATCACCCACAACGTCACAACTTTGCGCATTGAGCTCAATAAGATTGCCCGGCATTTTGGGTTGTATAATTTTAGCCTTACTTCCTATCAAAAATTTCTTTGAATTTTTATCATAATGCAAATATCCATTGGCTTCAAGAAGAGGGGTGTCATTGGTTCCCATTTTGGGACTTAGGAAAGCTGGATAAATTTGCATTGGACTGGCCGTTTTGACCATCATGCCTACGCCTAACTTCACTGAGCTCACATCCTTGATCAACGTATCAACGGGGATATAAATATCCAATGGGTCAATTGGTGAGCTGAATTTAAAATATGATTTTGCCAGGTCTTCACATGGATGCTCAATTTTTACACCGCCATCAAAAGTTAGATGTTTATCAGTCGATAAAAAAGAGTATTTACCGTAGTATGCAAATTGTGGGGACAGATGGAAACCGGCGTCCTCTGCAATAAGTCCTTTCCCCATAGCGCGGTGGGAAGTGTCTAATTTGACTGTTTCAAAATGAATCAATTGCTTCTGACCATTTTCATCGATATAATTCATGTCTGCAAATCCATTGAACTTCAGACGTCCTTCGATTTTTAGCTCGGCATTGAAAAGGCTGTGGTATTGAGTAACAATATTGGCAACGATAGAGGCGCGCTGCAGTTTGCGCATGTTGGCATATTTTTCAATCACTACTTTGCCGCTGTCAGGGACAATTTTGGCATCTCCAACTACGATGTGGTCTATTTTTTCACATCGGATGATATTTCGCCGCAGGTCAAAATTGGCGTTTCTAGAAAGAAAGTTCAAAGAATCCTGGCCAGAGGCGATGCTATAAAAATTGGAGAATCGCTTGCGCTCTTCTGCGTTAATGACGACATCTACATTGGCTTCACGGGAGCTGCTCATTTGCAATTGATCTTGTTTCATAAACCAAGTGAACTCATCCATGAAACAGATGTATTGGTTGATGGGGAAAGTAATTTTATTTTCTCCGGTGTTGCTGATGAATTTACCAACATTGGTATCAAAATTTACATTGGCGTTGACGTTATCTGTTGAGAAGGCCAATGTCGTTTCCAAGTCTTTCCCCGCAATGGCGAGAGCAGAGGTATCCGCTTTAATTTTTCTTCGCTCGTAGTTGAAATGATCTGATTTAAGCGTAGCGCCATAGAAGTCCATGGCTCCTTTACCGCTTAATCCTTCTGGTTTGAGTGTCGTTGCTCCCTTCAAGGTGGCTTCTTTCTCAAAAAACTCCATGGGCTCATCAATGGTGGTTACCACCAATCGTTCCTGTTTGGGGAAGTAATTCAATTGAGCAACATTTACCTTTGTTTTGGGGACCTCTGGTTTTTGAGCTTTTTCAGACAAGGTATAACTCGTTGTTTTTCCTTTTGTTTCGTCAGGAAGAAATACAAACGCATCGGATTCAGTTTTGGAACCCAAATAAGTTAGTTTGCCTTTTCCTTGAAGCCCTGAGTGATTAAGGGTCAAGTCAGCAGTGACATTGGAGAATCCTCTGTAGGAGGGATAACCAGAAGGACCTGTTGATCTCTTGAATCCAAGTGATTTATCATCCATCATGATCAAAGGTTCATTGATGTCTTCAAAAATTCCAGCACTTACCAAAATTCCCTTGAAATTAAGGTTGCTCGTTTTGAAATTATCGAGGGAGTCCAATGTAAAGGGATCTAGTTTGTAGTAGAATTTATCCTTGGGATAACGCCCTTGCTGAATGTTGGCACTTTCCCAATCTACAAATGAATTTTTTGTTGTGGTAACGTAAGGATACTGGGGATATTTTTTGGAATTTGCTCCACTTTTATTCGTGGGAGCGTCAATATACAATACTCCTGTGATGTCTTTGATGGTGGTTTTAACTCGAATTTTGGGATATTCTCCAAATTGGTTTTTGGGTTGTGATTCGTCGTTGATGTAAATTTGACAGGAATCAATTTTCTTCATGTCAACTTGAAACTTGTCGTAATCAAAATAGTAATTGCTTCCTTTGAATTCAAGGTTTCCAGCTTTTAACATTCCATCAAAAACAAGATCGCGATTTTTCTTCAGCGTCAATTCCTGTCCACGAGGGTAAACCATTACCTTTTGAGAGTCACTGATATAGAATTTACTCACTCCTTTTAATTCAAAATCGTTGTTGAGCAAATTCCACTTGGCATTGATCCCATCGTTTTTTTCACTGTTGAATTGAAGGATGTCATAATCTTTTTTTCCATCATAATTCAGGATGTAATTTTCCAGCTTAGGCAATGGGGTAATAATTCGTTTGTCAATGTCGTAGTTTAAAAATCCTTTATTGGCCAAGTCAATGATAACAATGTGCCATTCTTCCTCAGCAAATCGGGTGTCATATGACAATTCTTGCGTGGTCATTTGAGACACCTTTAGCTTTTTGAACGAGGCGTAAAGATCATGCAGTGGGTTGGTGCTGCTAATTCCACTCAATGAGCTCATTCTCTTTTTTGAAAAATAGGTGCTGGACTCAAAAGCGGCAAAAACTTGAGTGCTTCCTTTGGCTTTTCCAAAATAAATCATGGGGTCATCGATCATCCAACGCAATGATTCAAAATACAAATCGGTTTGATGATAGGTATCTGAATAAGGGCTTTTAGACAACCCCAGTTCCGTTCTATTCAATACCAATTCTCTTGATTTAATGGTGAAATTCATATTCAAGTCAGGGTGGGTAATAGAGTCATTTCCTACCATAAACTTCACCCTCACGTGATTGGCCAAATAACGCTCGGGCTTCAATTCGAAAAACATCCCTGAAATAGTGCAGAATGGCTTGTTGTCTTTTAAGAAAACCAATTGAGCCAGATTTTCAGGAGTTCCTGAGGCATTGAATTTTGAACCGCTCATGGTGAAACCTCCCTCGTAATGAACACCGGGAACAATGTTTTCTATTTCAAATCGCTGAGAATAGGATTCAAACTTAGGATAGCTAGCACTTTCCTCATCTTTACCGGCGATGATTTTCTCCGTCAGTTTGCCAAGGAGAGGTTTATCAAAATAAGTGGTGTAAAAAACAGCAGAATCGACGATGAATGAGCTGGTCTTTATTTTAATCAAATAGTCAGGTATTTCTGCATAGGTGGTATTGGGATCCAATCCTGCGCGCTTCCAATTGATGGTTCCTCCTATACCTGTAAATCTTGCCGTTGATGGATAATAAACACCTTTTGTTTTGTAAATGATAGAGCTATCCCCTTTACTAGAACAAGCCAATTTGATATTTTCAAAGTCAATGTGAGCAACGGAATCCAAGGCGAAGTTGTATTGGCCACCAAAGACTTTCCATGATACAGATTCGGACTCGTAAATTTTATTGTCTTTGAATAACTCCAATGAGGTTTCAACGAAAACAGTAAAATGTCTTTTGTTTTTTTTATCCCTGAGTATTGCATTCAAGGTAGTGGACCAATTGTCAAAAGTTTTTGGAGTGATGGGTTTGTCACCCAAAGCAACAAGACACAAAATGTATTTTTCAAAATCAGGAAATATCTTCATTTTGGTGTCCAGCATAAGATCCAAAGTCTCGATGATTTTTTTCTCTTGATCAGCACTGAAAACGGGGTTTTTGACCCAAATGGGTTCAAGTTGCTTTTCAATGATTTCTTTTCCGGTACCCTTCCTTTGGTCGTTGAAAAGACCACTCAATTGCCTGATAAATTCGGCCTTGTCTGTGGAGAAATTGACCACTTTTTGCGAATGAGAAATGGTTGTAAAATAAAACAATACGCCGAGAAGTAAAAAAAACTGTTTTGTCATGCTCTTTATTTGCTTCTAAAATTAAAACACCGCCTGCATTGATGGGTTTGTATTTATTAAATACTTGTTAACCGCATTAATATTTGGTATCAGGACAATTCCTTGCGAAATTTGGGCCAATAATAATGATATGAAAAAAGTCTTCATCGTCTCTGCAGTTAGAACTCCCTTGGGGAGTTTTGGTGGTGCATTGTCCTCCATCTCTGCAACTCAATTGGGTGCCACAGCCATAAAAGGGGCAATTGATCGAATTGGTCTTGATGTGAATAGTGTGAATGAGGTAATCATGGGAAGTGTTTTGCAAGCCAATTTGGGCCAAGCGCCAGCGCGTCAGGCGGCTAAGTTTGCGGGGCTTCCTGATCAGGTGCAGTGCACGACAGTCAATAAAGTTTGCGCCTCAGGAATGAAAGCGGTAATGATGGCCGCGCAAAGCATCAAATGTGGGGATAGTGAAGTGGTGATAGCGGGCGGAATGGAAAACATGAGCCAGGTGCCATTTTATTCACCCAATTTGCGTTGGGGAAACAAATACGGGAATGTTCAATTGATTGATGGCTTGGCCAAAGATGGGCTGACAGATGTTTATCACAATTACGCTATGGGTAATGCAGCTGAGTTATGTGCTAAGGAAAATAATTTTTCTAGAGCAGATCAAGATGCTTTTGCTATTGAGTCTTATAAGCGCTCCCAAGCAGCGTGGGCGGGCGGCAAATTCAATGAAGAAATTGTTCCTGTTATTGTGAAAGGAAAAAAAGGTGATGTGGTGGTGAATGAAGATGAGGAATACAAAAATGTTTCTTTTGAAAAAATTCCAACGCTCCGTCCTGCTTTTGACAAAGAAGGGACCGTTACCGCTGCCAATGCCTCTACAATGAATGATGGTGCAGCAGCTTTGGTTTTAATGAGTGAAGAAAAAATGAAAGCCTTGGGCTTGACTCCTTTGGCTGAAGTGAGCGGATATGCCGATGCTGAACAAGCACCAGAGTGGTTCACAACAACACCAGCCTTGGCCTTGCCCATAGCTGCAAAGAAGGCTGGAATAGAATTGAAAGATTTAGAATACTGTGAGTTAAACGAAGCATTCTCAGTTGTGGGATTGGTCAATATTCAAAAGATGAATTTGGATGCTTCAAGAGTTAATGTCAATGGGGGAGCCGTTTCTTTGGGACATCCGCTGGGTTGCTCTGGAGCCAGAATCTTGGTCACATTGATCCATGTGCTAAAACAAAACAATGCCAAGTGGGGTGGTGCAGCCATCTGTAATGGCGGAGGGGGTGCCAGTGCTGTTGTAATTTCAAGATAGAAGAGTTTAATGCGCATATTGCCACAAAATACAACTCCCCGATGGGTAATCTTTGTGATTGATCTCATCGGGGTTTGTTTTGCTTTTTTGTTGGCATACTTGCTTCGATTTGAGTTTCATCCACCTGCCGAGGAGTGGTCTAGAGGATTGTTTTTTCTTCCGTATTGGTTATTAGGGTGTGCCATCGCTTTTTTACTCGGAAAAACCTACCAAGGTATTATTCGATACACTAGCGCGCAGGATAGTCTGAGGTTATTTGCTACGCTCAGTTTTTCAGTACTTCTTTTATTCATTTGGAGTGTTTCTCGGAAATATTGGTCAGAGGATGGACTGTATGGAGTGCCAGTGAGTATTCTTATGATTGCATACTTATTATCGCTTTTTGCCCTTTTTGTTTTTAGGGCTGGTGTAAAATGGAGTTATCAAGTAGCATTGAAAGATGCAGTTGGAGAGAAAAAGCGCGTTTTGTTAGTCGGTGGGGGCGATTTAGCAAGAATGACACAGCGAGCACTTTCAGCAGGTCAGGTTGCAGATCAACATATTCAGTATTGGGTAGATCCAACCCACAAATGGGTGAACAATAGAGTTGAGGGCATGTTGATCATGTCGCAGAAGGAAGCTGTTCATTTGTTAAAAGAGAGAAAGGTCGATGAAATTTTGTTGGCTCTTTCCGATGACAATCTCTCATCTAAGAACGAATGGAAGAGATTGGCTTTGGATTATGCCTGCAAATTAAGTGAGGTCCCTAGCATTCAACATTGGGTGAATGGACAATTGAGCGCTAAACAAATAAAGGAAGTTGCTATCGAAGAGTTGTTGAACCGCAATGAAATTAAAATTGATGACATCGGAGTGGCCCAATGGATAAAAGGAAGAGTGGTTTTGGTTACCGGAGCAGCAGGAAGCATAGGTTCCGAGATCGTTAGACAGTTAATACAATTTGAACCGAAGAAAATAATAGCGCTGGATCAAGGGGAAACACCTTTGTTTGAGTTAGAGGCCATCATTAATCATCCTGTATTGGAATGTGTTATCGGCGATGTTAGGAAAGAGGACCGAGTAAAAAGAGTGTTTGAGGCTTTTTCTCCAGAGGTTGTTTTTCATGCTGCGGCCTACAAGCATGTTCCCCTGATGGAAAATAATCCTTCCGAGGCCATTTTGACCAATGTGTGGGGAACAAAAGTGCTTGCGGACTTATCTGTTTTTTACGGAGTAGACAAGTTTGTTATGGTGAGTACAGATAAGGCGGTTAATCCAACCAATGTTATGGGTGCTTCCAAAAGGGCTGCTGAGATCTATGTGCAAAGTCTGAATGAAAATGCAAAGACGGCTTTTATTACAACACGATTTGGTAATGTTCTAGGCTCAAATGGTTCTGTAGTAAAGATTTTTAAAAAACAGATTGAGTCTGGTGGTCCTGTGAAAGTAACACACCCTGAGATAACGCGCTTTTTTATGACCATCCCTGAAGCGGTGCAATTAGTTTTACAAGCCGGGTACATGGGTAAAGGTGGTGAAATTTTTGTTTTTGATATGGGAGAGAAAGTCAAGATCGTTGACTTGGCAAAAAAGATGATTCAGCTATCCGGTTTTGAACTGGGTGTAGATATGGAGATTCAGTTTTCAGGTCTTAGACCCGGTGAAAAATTATTTGAAGAAGTGCTGAGTGATCAAGAAACTACCTTACCTACCACTCATGATAAAATCATGATTGCAAAAGTTCGTGATTATGATTGGGTTGAGGTGCAAAAGTGGATCGATGAATTGGTTCAGCTTTTTGTTCTTCAAGACAACAATGTGATGGTTTCAAAACTGAAAGCCTTTATCCCTGAGTACATCAGTAATAACTCGGAATTCCAAAAATTAGATAACGATGGCAAAAAAAATGGATGAGATTGAGGAACTCAAACTCAAAATAGGAAAGTACATTACCATCGGTAAAGAAAATCTGAGTTTTCAATTGAAAAAGAGCAGATCCATCTTTACCCTCCAGTTATTAACGTATAATCCCCTTCATAACCAGCGTTTTTTATTTCATTCTTGTGAGGCCGATTCTGCAGAAGAGTGTTTCAGAAAAATGCTGAAGTACGTCCAATTTCACAAAGAGGAAGAAAGTAGTTACACGATTCAATGGACACTTTTGGGTGAGAACAAATTGCACACGAGTTACTTTCGAGCCAATACCATTTTGGGGGCCTTGAACAAATTGTATTTTGATAGAGATCCCAATGGCATCATCGTTTTTAGTGTCATTCTCAATCCAATTTCTTAATGGAGGTCTACCTCACTGTTGAAAAGGAGGGAGTTTCCAATCATCGGGTTTTGGCCAGTAAGCACCTTGGCTTTGCTTTTCATGTCACCAACGAGGAGGAGTGCAAAGAGCGGATTAAAAAGTTCAAGTCAGATTACTATGATGCTAACCATGTTTGTTGGGCCTTTCGGTTAGGTAAGGACGGGATATTTTCCAAAAGTAGCGATGACGGAGAACCTTCAGGTACCGCGGGTAGGCCAATCTTAGGAGCCATTATGGCGGCACAATTGACACAATGCTTGGTGTTAGTTGTTCGGTATTTTGGAGGGACAAAATTGGGTACAGGAGGATTGATTCAGGCCTACAAAACAGCAGCAGAATTGGCTTTGATGGATGCAGGGAAAAAAGAAAAAGAATGGCGAATTTTTTTGGAGACGGAGTGTACATACACCCAGTTTCCAGCTATGATGCATTTTTTTAAACAGCAACAAGCCGAGAAAGTGAGTATCGAGCAAACAAATAGTTGCAGGTTGGTTTATTCCTTTAATATCAGTCAAAAAGAAACCGTCAACCAATGGCTGACGGATCAAGAATTGAAAGGAAAGTGGAGTGAAGTTATTGAATGATCAACCGTTGTGCAATGATTAATACGTCATTGCAAAATACCTTCAACTTGTATTCTCCTATTCCCCAACTTTCATAAGAAATAGATTTTTTATATTCGGTCACAGGCTTCAACCGCTCGTCTGAAAATAAAATGCCTTCGTTGGAATCTTCAATGACAACTTTATAGGTGAATGGATTGGTTTGCGAAAAATGAACATCCAATGATTGCAATTCAGCGTTGGGTATGTAAGATATTTGTTCTAACTCACCGTTGCTTTTACCCATACTTTTTAATTGTTCAACGGTGAAATTCTTAATCACCAATTGACGTTTGGGAGCGTCTAAATTGATGTTGATTTGTTTCGTAAACATGCTATCCAACATACCATTGTTCCAGTCCAATTCAAAGTCCAAGTTAATATTTCCCTGATCATCTAACCCTTTGTCGTTTTGGTAAATGCGATAGCCATCTTTAATGATCATATTTCTAGCGCCAAATATACCTTGCAGGATTTCTGTTTTACCATCGCGAATGATGGTAGCTTCGCAAGGGGTGCCTGGTTTGGAAAAACCCACAATTTCCTTTAATTCCTCAAAATTGGAAACGGTGTTCCCATTGATGGCAATGATAACGTCCCCTTTGAGAATTCCCATCGAAGATGCGCTGCTTCCCATGAGCACACTGTCTACTTTGACACCTGATCCTTCTTCAAATTCGTTGCTAGGAACAACCCCAAGAAATGCTTTAGGGGATTCAAAAAGACTGTCAATGTCTAAGGGCTCCAGGTTGAACTGTGGAGCTTGGGGATTGAAGGGAAATGAAATGCCGGCATTGGGAAGGGGTGACAATTGAATCCGAACTTTCACCGTTTTTCCATGTCTTTTTATCTTCAGTGCTATCTCGTCATGCGGTTGTTTGGTTTGGATAAAGGCCACAACATCCTGAGCCGATTCCATCCTTTCATCATCGATCTTGATGATTTGATCCCCAATTCTAAGGTCTGCATAATCGGCGGGTGAGTGCGTTTGTATATCGGTGATAACCGGAAACTCGTCCTCATTTTTCAAGGTTATGCCCAAGTAAGGTTTGTTTTGCGCATGAGAAGGAAATTGTTCAAATGGCAATTGAGAGAAAATGTCAAATGGAACATGAGAGGGGGATAGTTCATTGCCTTGAACTTTATTTTCCTCAATGGAAATGGAGAACTCTTTTGCGCCCGATTTATCAATTCCATTCTCAATCAGAGCTTGATTCAAATCTTGCCCTGGCTCAAGGATAAATACCTTGGTCTCCTCTTGAAGGATGCCGTTCACCTCTTTTTTGACTTTGACTTGCACCTTTGATTGTGCCATGACCAGTGCACTTAGAATGGTCATTATGATCAAAAAATAATACTTCTTCATCATCGATTCATTTGATTTCAGGCGAAGTTAAAAATCAGTGTCGCTTCACACAACACTGTCCCTGATAAGGAATGTTAATTGAATAAGTAATTATTGAAAACTGATTTCAAGGGGCAGGTTGATACTGGAAGAAACTTTTTTGCCATTGCGATCCATGGCCTCAAACTTGCCAAGTTGTTTCTTTAAGCGGCTTAAAAGTTCTTGATCAAAAGTGGACCCTGGGTTAGGAGTTCTCAAAATGTTTACCGATTTTAAATTTCCTTTTTCATCTATGCTAAGATGAAAAAAGTATTTTCCACTTTTCAAATTTTCAGATGTGTTGTCCTTCAAGTCAGCCTCTTTTTTGGATAGCGCAACCTCTTTTGTTTTGGTTTTACCTTCTGGAGTTGTTTTGCCTAGTGATTGGGAAGCAATATCATGGAGGTCTTTTATCAATTGATCATTACCAGCTCTGTATCTCGCTTCTACTTCCATGATAGTTGCTACTCCATCCAAGGATGTTGATTCAGGGCGAGCAGGGGCTGAGGCATTGGCAACAACATCATTATCCGTTTCGGTTGGAGCCATCATCTTTTCAGCAACTTCTTGTGGAGGGGCCAATGAAACTTCTTCCGAGGCCGATACTTCCATGACATCTGTATTTTCCTCTTCTTGGACGACAACAGGGTTTACCAACTGCACGTTGGGTGTTTTACTTTTCTCTATTTTGTCCGTGTTTTGTCCGTTAGAAGAATTCGGCGTAGTTACTATGGCCTTGTTATCCGCCAATAAAGTTGGTTCTAACTTATTTTCTTTGTTGAACCAAAGAAAAGTGACAATGAAAATCGCCGCGATTCCCGAAATACTGGACCAAAAAATACGACGTTTGTGGAACGGTATAACGGTTGGTTTTTGTACTTCAAATAAAGCGTCCAGTGATTTTTTTACACGAGGGTCAGGTGTGAGATCTTCGTCCTCCTGTCCCAAATCAATGACCTGTAAATACAACTGGCGCAATTGATCGTATTCTTTGCTTGATTCCAAGTGTAGCAACACAAAGGATTTTTCCTCGGGAAGCAATTGGTCAAACGATTTCTGAACCAAAAGCGTTTCAAAATCTTCGTTGATGTATGATTTTGTGTCCATGATAATCAGATTAAAAATGTAATGAGTACAACACCTAAGATTTCTTTAAAAACGGCGAGCTCCCGCTGAAAATCCTTTAGAATATAGAAAATACGTGACTTCACAGTTCCTTCGCTCACAGACATTGCATGGGCAATTTCCGGAACACTTAGTTCTTGAAAAAATCTGAGTTCGATGGTTTCTCTCTTTATAGGATCCAATTCTTGAATGAGTTGTTTCAGTTTTGATTTGAAATGAGCCAAATCCATATTTTGTATACTCGTTGAGGACTCGTTGGTTTGCACCTCCATGACAGCCTTGCTTCTTACCTCGGCCTTGGCATACTCATTTTTGCATAAGTTATTGGCCATGCTGTACATCCATGTTTTGAAAGGTCGTTTGGTATCAAACTGGTGGGCATATAGAACAACTTTAGTAAAAAGGTCTTGCGTGAAGTCATTGGCCAATTCTCTGTTTTTCCAAAGCATGCGATAGAAATAGCCAAAAACCGGTTTTGAATAACGCGCATAGAGCACTTCAAAAGCCCGGTGTTCCTTATTGGCGATGGCCTCCATGAGCCGCTCATCTGTCCATTGATGGTATTGTGTAAGGGATTGAATTTTCATTGATTGGCTGTACCGGTATTATTCAGTTTGGTTCAAAAAAAGCAAAAATTCTTTATGTATGTGCATCAATTCCTGACTTAACATGGCGCTGGCTCCCCAGAGAAATTGATCATTGAGTTCAATTCCTTTGATGGGTCTTGTCTCATCAAACGCTTTTAAATAATGCGGTTTGGTAATGATTTTATCTGGATGAATAACGGAATGTTGGACCCAAAAAAAATCATCCACCTCCTCAGTAAGAATTAAATTTTCGCTTTTCGCTTCAAGAACAAAGAGATGAGGATGAACAATCATGTGGCTAGGTGGAATAAACACAGGCGACAACATTCCTATAAAATTGTCTTCGGATAGGTCAAGATTTATTTCCTCCTTGGTTTCTCGAATAGCACATTGCAACGGCGTTTCGTTCGGTTCTATTTTTCCACCAGGAAATGCTACTTGTCCTCCATGTATGCCGAAAGCGCTCCGAAGAATGAAGAGCAATTCAAATCGTTTATCATCTTGGGGATGAAGGATCATGGCTACTGAGGAATGCCTCGGTGGAGGGATCATGGTCAATCCTTCTTTTACACTGTTGCGAGGATAGGACCAAATGGAGGAGTGAGCTTCAGGTCCGGGAAGTTCATTTTTTAATCTAGAAGTGAGCCATGCACTAAACACAGGGCTAAACTAGAAATTTATGCGCATAAACCTGCATAATTTATGCGTCATTTGCCAGAGATACTCCTGTTATCTTTGTTCCATGTCTCTCTGGGTATTGGATCCAAAGGAACTTTGGTTCCCCTATAAAAATGAAATGGATGGCGATCGTGTGGCCATAGGTGGCGATCTGCATTGGGTGAGGGTTTTAAAAGGTTTTGAAAAGGGATGTTATTTAAGTTACACGGAAGGTGAGGACATCCAATGGTACTCCCCGGAAAAAAGGGCCGTTATCATTCCTCACCTGGTTCTCTTAACGAAAAACGTGTCCATCCCTGATGGTTGGTCTTTTGAATGGGATAAAGATTTTGAGACAGTGTTAGAGCAGTGTTCTAGACCGCATTTGGAGAATCAATGGCTCCATGAGGAAGTTAAGCAAGTTTATTTGAAATTGTATCAAACCGGGTATGCCCATTCTTTATCGATCAGGAAAGATGGAAGGTTGGTTGGTGGGTTATTTGGGGTGGCCTTGGGTCGTGTTTTTTTTGGTATGTCCATGTATCATACTGAATCCAATGCGTCCAAATTTGGATTGGCATATCTCATTCAATTTCTAACGGTCAAAAGATGGAAAATGTTAGATGTGCAAAAACTGACGCCTTTTCTCGCCAAAATGGGAGCAGTTGAAATTCCAAGAGATAAATTTTTGGATCAATTGAACCATCAATTAAAGTTTAGAACAGTATCTGGTGACTGGTCTTTGGAGAAGAGTTGGATTCAAAAAGATTCTTTTCCAGTTTCTCAGCAATGGCCCAAATCATTTAATCCGCAAGACCCCTGTCCATTTCTCGTTTGAGATCTTTGGTCTTAGCGTCTTCTCTTTTGTCTCCTACATTTTTTCCTTTGGCAATGGCGATTTCCATTTTGGCCCATCCCTTTTCGTTGATGAACATTTTTACTGGAACGATGGTCACACCTGTGTCCTTTAGCTTTCGGGTCATTTTTAATATCTCGGTCTGATTCAGCAGGAGTTTGCGCTCGCGTCGCTCTGCAATCTTAATGTAACCCGCATTAGAATAGGGAGCAATGTACATATTGAAAACATACACCTCTCCCCGAATAACCCGACAATAGGCTTCAGCAATATTGGCCTTTCCAGCCCTTATACTCTTTATTTCTGGACCAAACAACACCATTCCGGCCGTGAAATGATCGGTGAGGTGATACCGGAAGTGCGCTTTTTTGTTTTGTATAACAACGGCCATGTTGCAAAGATAGGTAGCCCTTATCCTTTGCCGAAGAGTTCTGCCACTTTTCGTTCTCTAAATTCAAAAATATGCTTCAGCTTGGCATCTACTAGAATTTTACTGGCTATCCAACCCAATGGACCCCAGCCTACGGCATAATGCACGATATCAGTCATCCAAACGCCACCATCGACAGATTCAAAGAAATGCTGGTGATGCCAAAATGCATAAGGGCCAAACCGTTGCTCATCAACAAACATTTTCCCTTCTGTACAATGAGTGATCTCCGTTGTCCATGACATAGGAATATTCATTAACGGACGTATCTTGTATCGTATGATCATTCCGGGATACATTTTCTTGTCCGTTAAATCCGTCAAGATTTCAAAATGCAAATCATCGGGAGTGATGGCATTGAGGTTAATCGGCGATGAAAAGAAGTCCCATACTTTTTCGATCGGTTGGGGAATAAAGCACTTAGATTCGATTACTTTTATTTGCATATCTCTCTAACAAATTGACCATATAATTGTTCTGTCAAGCTTATATTTGTTGACATGCAGTTGAAGGGGGTAACTTTGGTTTTGTGGCTTTTGGTCAATAGTGCCTCAGCGCAAGATTGTTGGCTTTTTTTATCTCCCTCCTTTACATTTCAGGATTTTGGTCGTGAATGCAATGTTCTTCCAGTAGGTTACTCAAAATGGTTTCATGCGGTAGGGGTTGAAAATTGGACAGAAAGTCAACATAATCTATGTGGGATTGATTCCTCTTGGTGTTATTCTAATGAGCCCATGCCATCCGTCGCCGCAATGGATACGATTAAAAATGAGGCAGTGGAAGTCATTCCAATGGATAGTTCTGAGAAAATATTTTATGATCAAATAACCCTTATGCAGGGTGAGCAATGGATAGAAAAGGGATACACTGGAAAAGGGGTTACCATTGGTGTTTTAGATGCAGGCTTTCTTGGTTTTTCAAATGATTCAATGTTTCAACACATCATCAAGGAAGGGAGAATAATCGATCAATATGATTTTGTTGAAAGAGACAATAAAGTTGAACGACAAAGTACCCACGGCACAGCTGTGATGTCCTGCCTAGCGGGCTTGGACAATGTGCAGCAATTGGGATTGGCGGTAAATAGTCGGTTTTTATTGGCCCGCGCAGAACAGGCCAATTCATCACGATTGGTGAAAGAAGTTCGTTGGGTAGAGGCGTTGGAGTGGGCTGTGGAAAAAGGGGCGCAAATTGTCACATCATCTTTGATCTACAGCAACCAATTGTACCGTCGCACCCAAATGAATGGTTCTAGTTTGATATCCCGTGCGGCGGAGAAGGCTTTTTTAAATAAGAATGTTTTGGTGTTGAACAGTGCTGGTAATGCAGATCAGGGTGCATGGGAAATCATTGGCGCCCCCGGAGATGCTCCCCATGTTTTAACAGTTGGAGCGTGTGAATTAAATGGATTAAAATGTGATTTTAGTTCTGTTGGGCCTACGCATGACCTGAGAGCAAAACCCAATGTTGTTGCCAAAGGAGTGGTGTTTGTTTCTGCCAATAACGAGATGTCTTATGAACAGGGAACATCATTCTCCTGTCCTCTTGTTGCAGGTTTTGTGGCTTGCATGAAAGAGCAACATCCGGAATGGTCGGCATCGGATTTATTTGATCAGGTTCAAAAGTCGTCTGATTTATACCCTTACTACGATTATGCGCACGGACATGGAATACCGCAAGCCGCTTATTTTTTAGGACAAGCAACGGATTCTGTTCTGTCTTATGACTTTCACACAGAAGATTTGTCGGAGCAATTGACCGAGATAAAAATTGTGGATTGGTCTCCTACTTCAACAGATAGCACATTGAATGGCGAACTTTTCTTTTTTCACATTGAAAACATGAACGGTATTCTAGAGGAGTATTGGGTGGCAAGACCCAATGAAGAGGGAAGTTTGGGGATGTATGAATTCAAAAAATATGCTCCTTGCATCGTGAGGGTCAGCAATAAAAAACAAATGGCCATATGGAAGTTCGATCAATGAAAAGGGGATGTATAATCTTGTTGCTCTTTTTCTTTCAAGGAAAGGTGCAATCTCAAGAGGTATTATTGCATCGACGAGTGCCTTCTGTTATTCAGAGAAATGAAGAGGATGGTGGAGAAAAGTCAGGCCCATTCAATGCGAGAACTTTTTGTATTTTGACTTATTTACCCATTGGACAAAATCAGTTTTTTTATGCACTCCCTGGGGCTTCTTTGAGCATTCAATCAGAGAATCGGGCGGTTTTCAAACAGAATAGACCCATTGCTTTGGGATACAACTCTGGAATCAAATGGAGCATCTTATCGTTGGCTCAAAATGTTCAACAACCCCTCTCCAATGGTGCCGTTCATCGCTCCCAAACCCTCCAACAATTTGCAGCTCCTGTGGGTTTGTTCGTGCGTTGGAAATTAAGCAACAGCGGAGGAAGGATCGGAACGTATATCGATTTGGGATGCAACGGATTTTGGAATTTCTCCAATATTTTAGCTCAATCAGATGCTCCTGACCCATCTTCAAATCTTGGAGCGAGACGCGTAAATAGCACGTTCAACCGATTGACCTATATCAACAAATGGGGTTATGAATATGAAATTCGATTTGGTCGTGGTTTATGGGCGGCTCATGTCATTTACAGAGCCAATCATTTGTTCAAAGTATCTCCATTTGTGAACGAGGGAATGCGCCTTCCTGATTTATCCAAATGGCTAATCGGTATAGACGTTAATTTCTGGAAATTTAAAAAGACTAAAAAAGATGAAGATGAAATTTAAAATACTATCGTTGTTATTGATAACAACCCAGTTTGTCAGTGCACAGGAGGGAATGTGGATTCCTTCTGAATTAGACAAGGTTATTGCAGACATGCAATCCAAGGGATTGAAATTACAAGCCAGCGATTTATATAGCGTGACTCAACCCAGTTTGAAAGACGCTGTGGTATGGTTTGATATGGGATGTACTGGAGAAATAGTTTCCAATCAAGGTTTATTATTGACCAATCATCATTGCGGCTTTGATTACATCCAACAGCATAGTTCCGTGGAAAATGATTATTTAACAAAGGGTTTTTGGGCCAAATCGTTGTCAGAGGAGAAGCCTTGTCCTGGTTTGACCATAAGTATGGTTCAAAGCATTGAAGAGGTTACCGCAGATGTAAACGGAAAGATGGTGGGTGTTCAACCTGAGGAATTTGCCAAGCGATTGAATGACGTAAAATTGATGTTGTCCAAAGATGCCGCTTTGCCAACTGGTTTCCAATGGGAAAAAGAAGCCCGTGGTCCTTTTGGAAATGAATGGCAGACCAGAGGAGGTGAGTTTTCCTCGTTTGTACGAGAATACAACTATGGAACAAGATTTTATCGGATTGTATTAAAAACCTACAATGATATTCGTTGGGTGGGAGCGCCGCCTTCAGATATTGGTAAATTCGGCGGAGACACAGACAATTGGGTATGGCCAAGGCATACAGGTGATTTTTCAGTTTTTAGAATTTATGCGGGACCCAACAATGAACCAGCAGCATATAGCACAGATAATAAACCTTACCAACCCAAGAAGTTTTTTTCCATCAATGCTAGAGGAGTGCATGAGAACGATTTTACCATGATTTATGGATTTCCTGGACGAACAGAGCACTTTTTACCATCTTCCGCATTGCAGTTTGTTACGGAGAGTATGTTGCCGTTGAGAATAGAAATGCGCGAGGCCGCGATGAAGGTGCTAAAGGATCGAATGTTTTCTTCTGATAAGGTTCGTATTCAATATGCGGCCAAGCAGAGCAATGTCGCCAATGCTTACATCAAATGGAAAGGGGCATTGCAAGGTTTAACCAAGTTTAATGCTGTGGGAATGAAGAAGGAACAAGAAGAAAAATTATCGGCTTTGATGCCTATTCAACCAGCTATAGTCATTGACTCTCTCTACAGAGAATATGGAAGCTATCTTCTGGCCAACGCAGCCTTCTCTGAGTTCATGAACAGTGGGCCAGAATTATTCAGAATGGCAAACAGAATGAAGGCAGCTATGGCCAGTCGCGACAATTGGAGTGCAACTGCGCCACAGAAGTGGGAGGAATTTGAATTGTTTTACAAGGACTTTGATGCCATTACTGAACGCGATTTGCTTTTTGAGTTTGCTCCTTTGTTAACTCAAAAAGTAAGTGGAAGATTAGAAGGTCAAATTTTTAGAGATCTGTTGAGTGAGAATGAAGACGATTGGGGCGGAGTGCTTTACTCCTTGATGGAAGGTAGTTTATTTGTGGAAGCGGAAGCCATCAAAGCTGCTTTTTTGAAAGGAGATTTTAAAAGAATTGAGAATGATCCCATATATACAACTGCGATAGCGCTTTTTGAGCAGCACGGTAAGGTGGTTCAACCCAAAGTGCAATTGTGCAATGCAGAGATGGACAAAGCCCTTCAACAGTGGGTTCAGGTTTTAAATGTGGCCAAGGATGCATCCGTCAATTGGTGCGATGCCAACAGCACACTGCGCATTGCCTATGGAAAAGTGCAAGGCAGTAAACCCCGAGATGGTGTAGTGTATGATTATTTTACGACAACAGACGGAATTCTTCAAAAATATCAATCCGGTAATTATGATTTTAATATCAGTCAAGGTTTGGATTCATTGTATCGCTATAAAATTTTTGGAGATTACGCTGAGGATGGTCAGTTGAGAGTATGTTACACAGGAAGCAACCACACAACAGGGGGGAACAGTGGATCTCCTGCACTGAATGCCGAGGGGCATTTGGTAGGCATCAATTTCGACCGCTCCTGGGAAAGCACCATGAGCGACTATTACTTTCAACCCAAAATTTGCAGAAACATTATGGTAGACATGCGTTATGTACTTTGGGTGATTGATGTTTATGCCAATGCCGATCACTTGATACAAGAGATGAACATTATTCGGTAAGTAAATGGTGCCTTTGTAACAACGGTTACAGAAAAAACGCTTTCGGTCATCTCAACTTTGCCGAAAAATCAGAATAAACCCTTTTTATATATGATGATTGTTGGCTATTTGTTATCTGTGCTCATCGGAGTTTCCTTGGGATTGATTGGCGGAGGTGGTAGTATTTTAACGGTACCGGTTCTGGTGTATGTTTTTGGAGTGGATGCGGTGTTGGCAACGGGCTATTCACTTTTTATTGTAGGTGCTACCAGTGCGGTGGGTTCCGTTCAATACTTTAAAAGTGGACTGATCAATTTAAAGACGGCAATTATTTTTGGAATTCCATCCATCGTGGCTGTTTATTTAACACGATCTTTGCTTGTTCCGCTCATTCCCGATTCATTGATGACCATTGGAGGATTGGAAATAACCAAGGCCATTTTTTTGATGATTCTGTTTGCTGTGCTGATGATTGCGGCTTCCTATAGCATGATCAAAAAGGGCAAGTCAGAAACCAAAGATCAAGGAGTTCAGGTATTCAACTATCCACTCATTTTTCTTGAAGGTTCTGTAGTGGGTGTGCTAACAGGATTGGTCGGTGCCGGTGGAGGTTTTCTCATCATTCCTGCCTTGGTGGTGCTTTCCAAATTACCGATGAAGGAAGCTGTAGGGACATCCCTTCTCATCATCGCAGCTAAATCCTTGTTCGGTTTTACAGGTGAATTGGGTCATGCAAATTTGGATTGGACACTATTGCTCTCCGTGACTGGAGCAGCCATTATCGGTATATTTTTGGGAAGCAACTTGTCCAAGAAAATCGATGGGGCTAAATTGAAACCAGCCTTTGGGTGGTTTGTTTTGGTGATGGGGATTTACATTATCTTCAAGGAAACAATTTTGAAATAAAGAAATAAAAAAATAGAGAAATGAATATTGAACAAATTTACACAGGATGCTTGGCGCAGGGCGCCTATTACATCACGTCCAATGGTGAGGCAGCAATTATAGATCCCCTCAGAGAAATTGGGCCTTATTTGGATCGATTGAGTAAAGACAATGTAAAGTTGAAGTACATTTTCGAAACGCATTTTCATGCTGATTTTGTCTCAGGTCATTTGGACTTGAGTAAGCAAACCGGGGCGTCAATTGTTTACGGACCCAATGCCAACCCTGAATTTGATTGCGTTGTAGCCAAAGACAACGAGGTTTTTCAGATTGGGGAAATTTCAATTGTCGTGCTCCACACTCCAGGTCATACCATGGAAAGCACAACGTATTTGTTGAAAGACGCTGCAGGAAAGGACATCGCTATATTTTCCGGGGATACCTTGTTCTTAGGAGATGTTGGACGTCCAGATTTGGCGCAGAAAGCGGCAAACCTTACCCAAGAAGAGTTGGCGGGTCATCTGTATGATAGCTTGATGACCAAAATTATGCCTTTGTCCGATGATGTTACAGTATATCCAGCGCATGGTGCTGGTAGCGCTTGTGGAAAAAACATGATGAAGGAAACCGTGGATACTTTAGGGAATCAAAAGAAAATGAATTATGCCCTAAACCAACCCAATAAAGAGGCCTTCATTGCTGCTGTTTTGGATGGATTAACACCCCCTCCAGCTTACTTCGGAATGAATGTAGCCATGAATAAAAAGGGTATTCCTAGTTTCGAAGAGGTGAGAAACAATGGGATGAAACAATTAAGTCCAGCGGAGTTCGAAGCTGCCGCGGAAACTGCAGGAGCTTTGATATTGGACACAAGACCAAGTGGTGAATTTTGGAAAGGTTTTGTCCCTCAGTCCATCAACATAGGTTTGAATGGAGATTTTGCCCCTTGGGTGGGAGCCTTGATTGCCAATGTAAATCAACCGTTGTTATTGATTACAACGGAAGGTCAAGAAGAAGAAACGGTAACCCGTTTGGCAAGGGTCGGATTTGACAACCAATTGGGTCACTTACACGGGGGAATTAAGGCTTGGAAAAATGACGGAAGAGAATTGGATACCATCAATAGAATTACCCCACAACAATTTGCAGAGCAATTCAGTGTTGATGCAAAAGTATTGGATGTGAGAAAGGATAGTGAATATGCTGCGGAGCATGTGGAAGACGCTTACAATAGGCCATTGGCATTGATCAATGAATGGACAAAAGATATCAATCCGGAAGAGCATTTTTTTGTGCATTGTGCGGGCGGTTATCGCAGTATGATAGCGGCCTCCATTCTTCAAGCAAGGGGTTACAGAAATTTCTCTGAGGTTGAAGGAGGATTCAAAGCCATTTCAGAGACGGCAGTGCCAAAAACGGATTTCGTTTGTCAAAGTAAAGTAATGAAAGCATAATAAGCATCGAATAATATGAAAGACTTAATTGAAAAAGGAGCCTTCTTGGTGGATGTTAGAACTCCTGAAGAATTTGCCGAAGGTCATGTTAACGCTTCAATGAATATTCCTCTGGACGAATTGTCCAATAGAATGGAAGAATTTAAAGGAAAAGAGAATATCATTGTTTTTTGCAGAAGCGGTGCAAGAAGTGGAATGGCAAAGAGCATTTTGAATCAAGCAGGTTTTGAAAATGTCGTCAATGGCGGCCCATGGACAGATGTCAAAGCTTTGATTGATTAAATTGAGAGAAATGAAAATATTGATTCCAACAGATTTCTCAGTCCTTCCCGAACATGCATGGGTGCTAATACAGCGCATGATGAAGGATAAGAATATAGATGTTACTTTCCTGCACGTGATGCAAGTTCCTGAGACGGTTACCTTGGATGGCGAGAAAAATTTCAATACCTGCGGCGAAATCGATGTGAATTATCTTTTGTCTCAAAAGTCAATGATTGAAAGGAAGTTGGCAGGAATAGCATTGGAGCATCCTGAGGCTAAAACCGAATGGGTTGCTGGTAAGTTGACAGATTCTATTGTCCATTATGCTGAGAAAAATGAATTTGATTTAATTGCCATGGCAACACATGGAGCATTTGGTATTTCTGAGGCTGTATCGGGCACCAATACACAGGTTGTCGCCAGAAAATCACAAATTCCCGTTCTCTCCTTGATGTGTGATCGATCTGATTGGACTTTGAAAAATGTTTTGTTTGTCAATGATTTCTCTGGTCCATTTGACGTGAATTTGAAATGGCTAGAAACCATGATGGATGCGGAACACAGCAACATGCATTTTTTACATGTGGTAAATGGAGTAGGCGTGGACGAAAATACAGTGATGGCCAATATGAAAAATTATGCAGAGAGAATGGGCTGGAGAGGAACGCAATTTCACACCATTCAAGATACCAAAATAGAAGATGGTGTCATTCACTTCAATCAAAAAAATGACATGGATTTGGTGGTTATTGGCACCTATGGAAAAAAGAGTTTATTCAAGACCAATGATGCTGAAAAACTTATCAATCACATGTACAAACCTTTGATCACTTTTCATTTAAATTAATATGGTGGAATTTATAACACAACCATGGTCCTGGTGGTTCTCAGGAGTAATGATATCATTGGTGATGTTCTTAATGATCTATTTTGGAAAGTCATTTGGATTTTCCAGCAACTTAAGAACAATTTGCACCATTGCAGGGGCTGGGAAGTGGGTTAAATTTTTTGATTTTGACTGGAAGACCCAATCTTGGAATTTGGTTTTTTTAATTGGCGCCATTTTAGGTGGTTGGATTGCAAAGAATTTTTTGAGCGATGGCTCTGCAATTGATTTGTCTCAAAGTACAATAGAGGCTTTGGCTCAATTGGGATTTTCAAAACCAGATGGAGTTCAACCGGAAGAACTTTTTAGCTGGGAGGCTGTGGCCTCATTGAAGGGTTTTTTGGTTTTGGCCCTTGGCGGTTTTATGGTTGGATTTGGTTCCCGATACGCGGGAGGCTGTACCTCGGGTCATGCCATTAGCGGCCTTTCTGATTTGCAATTCCCATCTCTAATCGCTGTGATCGGATTTTTTGCCGGTGGCTTGTTGATGACCTATTTTATCTATCCCTATATCTTTTAGTATCATGAAGTTGTTGAAGTTTTTATTAGTGGGAATTGTATTTGGCATTATCATGGCCAAGTCAGAAGCGATGTCTTGGTACCGCATTCAAGAGATGTTCAGATTTCAAGCCTTTCACATGTATGGCATCATCGGCACTGCTGTAACTTTGGGTGTTATCGGTGTGGCTTTGATCAAGAAGTTTCAAGTTCGCGATCATTCAGGAAACCCAATTGTTTTTCATCCCAAAGACAAAGCTTATAAAAAATATTTTATTGGTGGAGCCATATTTGGTCTGGGTTGGGCATTGAGTGGGGCTTGTCCAGGACCTATGGTAGTCAACATTGGATTTGGCTACACTGCTATGATTGTCGTTTTTGGATTTGCCATTTTGGGCACCTTTGTCTACGGGTTACTCAAAGACAAATTACCGCATTAACAGGTTATGAATAAAAATGAGTTGACTCCTTTTGAAGAGCGATTGCTGAAATCGGTCGGTTTGTTGACCAATTTGTCCGTCATTCTTTTTGTCGTGGTTGTTTTGTTGTTGATTTATATCGCAACTTTAACAGAAAGTACTTATTGGGGGTATAGTCCTGACAAAGACCAAACATCGGCGAGTGTTGTTAAAGTCAAGGATCCCAATGGCTTTTGGGAAGCTCCTTCTGTGTCAACGATAAAAGATGCGAATCAAAAAGCCTTGGTGGAATACGGCAAGGACATAATCGCTAATACGGCTCATTATTTTGGTCCAAAAGGTAATGTGAAAGCCATGGCTACCAATGGAATGAATTGCCAGAATTGCCATCTCAATGCAGGTACCAAGACTTTTGGAAACAACTACAGCGCAGTGGCAGCTAATTACCCCAAGTACAGAGCCCGTTCTGGAGGGATTGAAAATATATACAAGCGTGTAAATGATTGCTTTGAAAGAAGTTTAAATGGATTGGCTTTGGATACAACATCAAAGGAAATGCAAGCTGTGGTGGCGTATATACAATTTTTGGGTTCTCAGGTGAAAAAAGGAGAAAAACCAAAAGGAGCAGGCTTTCAAGATTTGGCACTTTTGGATAGAGCGTGTTCTCCCTTAGCAGGCGGTAAATTGTATCAGGAAAAATGCGCTTCTTGTCATCAAAAAAGTGGAGAAGGGCAAATGAATGCAACAGGGGAAGCCTACCAGTATCCACCGTTGTGGGGAAAGAACAGTTACAATGATGGGGCAGGTTTGTACCGCATCACCAATTTTGCCAAATACATCAAGAGCAATATGCCATTGGGAGCCTCGCACGAGAGTCCATTGCTGACAGATGAAGAGGCTTGGGATATTGCCGCTTTTGTAAATTCTCAGCCACGCCCCAAAAAGGATATTTCAAAAGATTGGCCCAAAATAGCAGAGAAACCAATGGACCATCCATTTGGTCCATACGCAGATGGTTTTTCAGAAAACCAACACAAATATGGTCCTTGGCAAGCCATGAAAAAAAGCAAAAAGTAATGGAGAAAAAGTCAGCGTCGTCGAGAAGAAGTTTCTTGAAAAAAATTCCAGTGTTGGGTGCAATACCTCTATTACCGGGGGTGTCTTGGTCATACTCCAATGTAACCAGGGAGGAGGATCATGAAGAAAAGAAGCCAAGTGCAGCCTCTGTTAAACTGAGCATTTTTCAAACCACCGATGTCCATTGTCAAATCCATCCCCATGATGAAATGTTTTGGGAAAATGGTTCAAAGGTTTTCCGGAAAACTGGAGGCTATGCGCAGTTGGCAACCTATTTCAAAAAATTAAGAAAAGGAAATGAGCATGCTTTTTTTATCGATACGGGTGACATGTTTCAAGGTAGTGAGTTGTCTGTAAAGACAACAGGAAAGGCAATGACACCTATTTTGAATGCTTTGGATTACGATTTGTATTTGCCAGGCAATTGGGAGGTTATTTACTACAAAGACAACATGCAGAAACTCTTGGGAGCATTGAACGCTCCAAAGGTTTGTGCCAATATGTACCATGATTTGGGAGAAGGTAAAAGAGGCGAATTGATTTTTCCTCCTTACTACGTTTGGTACAAGGAAGGTATTAAAATAGGTTTTATTGGTTATACAGACCCATTGGTCCCTTTGAGGCAATCGCCCAATTACAGTAAGGGTATTTTATATTCCACACCCGAAGAAAATTTGGAGCATTACGTAAAAGTATTGCGTGAGCAAGAGCAATGTCAGGCGGTTATTATTTTGGCACATTTGGGATTGTCACAGCAAATTCATTTGTCCAATTTGGAGCCATGCAAAGGCGTCGATTACATATTGGGAGGAGACACGCATGAAAGAGTTCGTGTCCCTATTCAAGGAAAATATGCCAAGGTAGTTGAACCGGGTGCTTTCGGAAGTTTTATCGGACAATTGGATTTGACATTTGAAAATGGCACTTTGATTAAAGATGAGTATCAATTGTTGGAAGTAAATGCCCATGAATTAAAGGCGGATGCAGAATTGACGAAGATTATTTCTCAAAATGAACAACAATATTTGGAGGATATTACTCGCGTTATAGGATACAGTTCTGTTCCTTTGTACCGCTATTTTGTAATTGAAAACACCATCGATACCCTTATCCTGGACGCACTTTCTTGGCAAATGAATGAGGTAGATATTGTTCTGAGCAATGGATTCCGATTTTGCCCTCCAAGAATAACCCGCGATCATACGGGCAATATCCCCATCACCAATGGATTTATTTATGATATGTTGCCTGTGGATTCTACAGTGAGAACTGCTGAGGTAACAGGGGAGCAAATCATGAAATGGTTGGAGAAGGAACTCAACAATGTTTTTGCCAAGGAGGCCTCAGAACGTTTTGGTGGTTGGGTGGTAAAATTCAAAGGGATGAAAGTTGAATTTTATGCCTACGCGGAAAAGGGAAAACGAGTCAAAAGTGTTTGGGTTAGAAATGAACCATTGGAACAGACCAAGTTATACAAGGTCTGTGCATGCGAGCGTGATGGAGATCCTGCTGATATGCTTTGCAGAATCAAAGGAGTAAAAGATGCAAAGAATACTTCCTTCACATTGCACCAAGTGATGCGTGATTACCTAAAGGCCAATCCTGTTGTCGCTCCAGTACCCAAAAAATCGGCGGTGGCATTGGATGCGCCAGAAACCTTATTGACCCAAGTTACCGGTGTTGTTTACGAATTCAAATAATATCAAAATGAGAGGTTTATTCTTTGTTTTATTGTCAACCATTTTTATTCAAACGGGATTGGCGCAAGGTAGCGCGGATCACAAGATTGTCTTTCAGTTGACCAGCAACGATACCCTTGCGCACAAGGCATTAATGAAACAGTTGGGGAATATTCTCACCCTTTCTCCTACCACCAAATTAGAGGTGGTTTGTCATGGACCAGGACTCAGTATGCTTGTGAATCAAACCTCTATCGTAACGGAGAGGATAAGCGAATTTTCAGAAAAAGGTGTTGATTTTATGGCTTGTCAGTTTTCAATGAAAGAGAGAAAAGTGGCCAAAGAGGAGTTGCATTCAAATGCAAAAATAGTTCCAGGAGGAATTCTAGAGATTGTCCAAAAACAAGAACAGGGTTGGAGCTATATCAAAGCAGGAAACTGATGCGTGTATTTTTGGTTTTGGTTTTTATTGGTTGGTTCTTGATACAATCAAATGCCCAAGAGCATTTCGATTCGGCGATGTCTCCAAATGGCAAAGGAGGTGATTCTGTTAGAACTTTCAAAGAATTATTTGATGCCTCCGCTTGGCATTTTCATTCACGCTCATTTTTTATGAATACTCTGAATAGGGGTGATTTAAAGGATGATTACGCCTTAGCCCAAGGGGCTGGAATTGGTTTGGTAACAAAGCCCTTTCGTGGGTTTCAAATGGGCTTGAGTGGTTATTTTATCTTTAATGTTTGGTCTTCTAATTTGGCAGAAAGGGACGCATTGACCCAAAGTTTAAATCGTTATGAAATAGGACAGTTTGATGTACTCGATAGAGCCAATCGACATAACCTTGATCGACTTGAAGATTTATATTTCAGGTACTCTAAAAGGTCATTCACCGTGACCTTGGGAAGAATGACGTTGGAAACACCATTTGTCAATATGCAAGATGGAAGAATGCGCCCAACCTTAGAGGAAGGCATTTGGTTCAATGAATCCAGTTTGTCTAAAGTTTGGAATGTTCAAGGGGGAATCATTTGGGGTATTTCACCCCGCTCCACTGTTGATTGGTTTAAGCTAAGAGAATCCATCGGACCATATGGCGTAGGTGTGAATCCAATGGGCGAAAGAAAGGAAGTGCTTATTGATGATCATGCTCGGGTTTTGGTCATGTTCAACCCGGAAATAAAACTAAATGAAAATATCAAGTTGATCTATTGGAACGCTTTTTTTGAAAATGTAATGAACACAGCGCTGATTGAATTGAGAGCCAAGAAAAAAATGGGCCAAGGAGAGTTGTTTTTAAATACAATGTGGATTCATCAAAACGCGATTGGTGATGGAGGAAACGTCGATCAATCGATTTCCTACATCCAACAAGGTGCACAAAGCAATGTGTTCAGTGCTCAATTTGGACTCAAGGCCAAGGGTAAAAATTGGAATATCAATTACACCCACATTTTAGATGGCGACCGTTACCTAATGCCAAGAGAGTGGGGCAGAGATCCATTTTATACGTTTATGTCTCGTGAAAGAAATGAGGGCATGGCCAATGTTCATGCGTTCACCTCACAGTACTCCTTATTATCCAGTAGTGGTTGGAAATGGGGAGCTGGAATAGGATATTATCGATTACCTTCTGTGACCAATTTTGCCCAAAACAAATATGGAATGCCCAGTTACGGCCAAGTCAACCTGTTTGCATCGTACCTTTTCAAAGGTATTTGGGAGGGATTAGAAGTGCGGTTTTTAATTGCGGGTAAATCAGCATTGAGTCAAGAAGTTGTCCCTCTTAAAAATCAAATCAATAAGGTGAATATGGTCAATTCCAATTTGGTAATAGATTTTCATTTATAATTGAACCATTAACAACTTTGAATGTACAGCTCCTATATTTTTGTAGGACATGATCAAGATTATTTGTAGTTTCTTTTTTGCTGTATTCTCCTTTTGCGCCTGGGCTCAACAATGCCAGTTTGATACTTACAAGAAGAAAGGCAGCATGTATTATTTTTCCACGTATTATTCTGATTATTCCCAGACCACCCGGGAAGGCGAATGCACCATATTGGATCAACAGGGCCGAATTTATGAGAAACGCGTCTTCAAGAATGGAATCATCCAATCCGAAGAATTGCACAATTATGGATCAGATAAAATCAGGACGCTTTACAAACGCAAAGATCGGGATACGCTGATAGGAATAGCAGAGCACTTTGATGAGTCAGGTCGTTTGGAAAGTAAGACTACTTATTACTGGGATAATGAGAAAAGACGTTGCTGGAAGGAGTTGACCTACCATTCCAATGGCAATGTTAAAAAGGAATCCAACTACGTGCTCTTGCCCGTTGCTTTGGTAAATGCCCACGGTTATCAACCTGCTCCAGCGCACATCATTGATAGCGAGGGATTCGCTGACGCCATCATGCCCTTTGGTTGGGAATTGGATTATCATTCCAATGGAAAAATTTCGGTCAAGAAACATCATCGCTTGGTAATCGCTGATCGCTACTCATCTTATGATGGACAATATTCTTGGGATGGACCCTATGAAGTTTGGAATGAGCAAGGTCAATTGTTGGTTGAGGGACAGTACAAGGAAGGACGTGAGGACGGTATTTGGAATTACTTTCATTTGAATGGGAAGTTGTCTGGGGTGAAACAATTTGACAATGGAACTCCAATTGGTACTTGGCGATCCTATCATACCAATGGCCTTACGTCTGATGAGTCATTCTATGATGTGGATGTGTACAATTGCTTTACTCCGCATCAGTTGTTTTACAATACAAATGGACAGTTGGTAGAAGAAAAGTGGATTAAGTCCAATGGGCAAGGATTTCACAGAAAATGGACAGACAATGGAGTTTTAGTATTTGAGGAGGTCTTTATGAATGGTCCCAATCCACAATGGGCAGAATATCGAAAAGAATGGTATACAGATGGTCATCTCAAGTATTTTACGCAGTTAAATGGCCGCAAGGACACTGCCTACATCAGTTATTATCCAAATGGTGTTTTGCAAAAAATCAATACCAATGGTATTCATTACCAGATGCAGAAGGAGCAATATGAAAATGGAAAATTGAAGATGCTATCGGAATCAACAACCATGTTGGATTGCGTTAAGTATCATTTTGAAAATTATTATTCAAACGGAAATTTACAAAGCCAAAGCGATAGAACAAAGGATACCACCATTGAGCAATACTACTTTCACAATGGCCACAAGAAGTTGATAACACGAAAAGTGAATTTCAATTTGGATGGGTTATACCAAAGTTTTGATAGCACAGGAAAGGTTTTGGTGCAATGCAATTACCGGAATGGAATTCGTGTTGGAGATTGTTTGGGTGAGTCAAAAAGGAAGTCAAAGCCATTGTCTAATCTGGAGGAGCGAAAACTGGAAGAACTCATCAAGTATAGCATAGCGAGAAGCGGAAGAAACTTTCTTGGTCGTGATAGTTTACAGTGGATGATGAAGGAAGCCAAAAGAGGGTTGAGTTATTTGCCAGATGAATGGAAGGATGAGTTGTTGGGTTTTGACGACAAGGCAAAAGCGCCTTTCTTATATCAGATCATCAGACGAATCGATCAAAACGATTCAACAGAAAGGTTATTTCAATCTTTTGTCGATTCACTGGGTTTGAGATGGACAAGGGATTTGGAGAAGTCTGACGTTTGGCAAAACGGTTTTCTGGAATCGGATGAATTCTATTCTTCTCAGGATCTATCAATATTTTTCAATAAAAGATTCCCGAAGATGGTCGTTCAATTGAATCTTTATCCGTCCAATTTGTATGAGCAGCCTGATATTGATTACGGTATCAAATCAACGAGAAGGTATCATTATTCCAGCATTCATGTTGTGCCCACTGAAATGCCCGGTACATCAATCTTGAAGTGTCAATTGAGAGGAGTTCATCGCAACTTTGTACTTTACCCTGATGATTTAGAAATTCAAAACAGGTTTTTCGATTGGAATCTCCCTGAAATTCCATTTCAGCGTGAAATGTATTGGGATTAAACTATCAATTTTTCTTATTGTTGTAAATTTGGAATCAATATTAATGATATGACCTTACAACAATTACAATACGTGGTTGCTCTTGAACGATACGGGCAATTTGTAAGAGCAGCAGAGTCCTGTTTTGTTACACAACCCACGTTGACCATGCAGCTCCAAAAGTTAGAGGAGGAAGTAGGTGGTTTGTTGTTTAACAGAGACCATGCGCCAGTAGTTCCAACCCCTCTGGGTGCAGCTTTTTTGGAAAGGGCGAGGGTCATTCTCAAAGAGGTGGAGGGTCTGAAGCAATTGGTGAATGAGGAAATTGATAAGATTGAAGGAACGTACAATGTCGGTGTTATCCCGACCATTGCTCCATATCTTTTACCCCGATTGATTCCGCAGATTTTAAAGGCCAATGCCAAAGTAAAGTTGCGCATTCATGAATTGCGTACCGATGAGGTAATGGAAGGTTTAAAGAAGGGAACAATTGATATGGGAATTGCGGCTACTCCGCTTATTGATGATCTGATTAAAGAGCTCCCTGTGTACTTTGAACCCTTTGAAGTGTATATTCACCCAAGTCATGCCAAATGGAAAATGAAGGAATGGAGCACAGCAGATCTCGAGTCCAATGACATGTTAATTCTGGATGAAGGTCATTGCTTTAGAGAACAAGCTTTGGCCATTTGCGCGCGTTCAGGAAAAAAGATGAACAAGGGGTTTGAATATCAGAGTGGGTCATTGGAGGCATTGATGGGGTTGGTTGATCGCGGCATTGGTTTTACCATGATCCCGGCAATGGCGGTGTCAGATGAGCAAAGACGCATGAATGTGAGAAGTTTTAAATCGCCCCGTCCCGTCCGAGAAATCTCTATCTTAACACACAGAAGTTACGCCAGGACCGCTTTTCTGGAATGGATGCAGTTACAAATAGAAAAGGTTGTGCCTAAGGAGTACATACAACCCAAAAAGGTGAAACGCATCAAGTGGCGTTGACTATTTAGAGGAGAATCCAGCTGTTAATCCCAATCTGAATCCAATGGGGTCTTTAGCATCGTAGTTGTAATAAGAGGCAACGTAGGGACTAATGAAATCAATTCCCCATTTATTGAATGGTAACTGTCCGCGGATGGTAATGTTACCACTCATCTGCGACCACTCGTCATATGGATTCTTTCTGTGTCGATATTCTGCCGCCAATGGATTAATCCCAATGTGTAATTTCCTTTTGTCGTTTCCTACATAAACGCCAACACCTTCGGGAATCAACATTGTAATTGCGCCAATTGCAGCCGTTAATCCCCCCTCTTCTCCCGCAGCTCCCATCAATGCACCGCCGAGCATTAACCCTGCGCTGCCTCTGACATAAATACCATTGCCAGGAATACCCATTCGAATACTGTAATTCAGCGTGAATTTTTTCCTTACAGGGATCCAAGCTTCTAATCCAATGGATCCATAACCCGAGTGATTTGTCATTCCATATTCAGCAGTGATTCCACCTGAAAGGGCATGATGGTTAGATTCTTGCCCGATGAGATTTTGCGATAAAATGCAAATCGCAGCGATTAAGAGGAATGTTCTCATTTTCATCAGTTTTCACTTTTTCGTTGCCTTTCTTTGATGCGGTTGTAAATGGCAATGGTAGTTCCAATGACCATAATGAAGCAGCCTAGCCACAATAGATTGATCCAAGGAAAAATCTCGGCGCTTAAAATGAGTAAATCCTTCTTGTGACTCTTGTGCTGTTGCGCCTGCAATTCCAGCTTACCATCCTTTTCAACCAATCCCAATAGAAGGCCAAATGTTTTGGATTCACTGGGGAAAATTTGACCCATTCCATTTTTGGAAGCCATGACCAAAATAATCTTCTCTTCTTTCACATTTTCTTTTAACGTGACAAAAACCCTTTTGGCTACGATGTCTTGTGGGAGTGATTCGGGCATAGGCCCTGCATCGACAATGCTGTCTATTTTGAAATCGATGGTTTCTGTTAAACGTACGTTTTGCCCTTCAGCTACTTCTCCTTTAATAGGCTCAAGATATCCATTCTCATCAGTTTTCGGATCCTCCATCGCAATGTATTTGATGTAGGTGTACAAATCATTGTCTATGCGGTGTTGAATGCTGGGCTCGCGTGAATTGCCCTTTGGGGACTGTAACACACTAGGTTCTAATGTAAAAGCAAAAGCACCTACCTTCCCAGGTTGCCACAACTTGGCTTTTTGTTGAACGTCAAACCTAGGTGATGGAACAACACTCCACAAAGAATCCTCACTCCAGTCATGCAAGAAATTGTCCGATGCATCGTGTGTTTCCATACATCGGAATACCATGCCTTGCATGGACCGGTAATCCCCTTCAATGTAGCTAATCTTCTCTTTGTTGTAGAAGTCAACTTTTACTTTTAAGTGGTCCCCATCCTTGTATTTCTCTTTGTACACAATGAAGTAATCTCCCATGGGCATGGTGTCTCCTTGCAGAATCATCAGATCTTCCATGTTGTTAAACTCCTTGTCCAATTCGGCTACATTCCCTACACGGTTTTCAGAGATAAAGAAATTTCTGGAGGTAGAAACCACGGCGCCCAATATGAGCATTGCGAATCCAATGTGGGCAATGCTGGCTCCGATGGACTTGAATCCACCTTTCCAAACTTTTGACCAATAATGCGCATTGGAAATCAATGCAAATAGGGTAGTAAAAACCAAAAGCATAATGGGCAATTGCTCATCATGGAAACTGGTGAAGAAATAAAGGAGCAAGGTGACAACAAGTGCGGCGATTAAGCTGGGTGAAATTTGTTGCAAGAATTTTTTAAACGAAGTTGTTTTGTAGGCCAAAAATTGTCCAATAGCAATAATGCTGAACAACAGAATAGACAGGGGTACTTGTACCTTGTGATACACTTCAAATCGCTCAGTGTCAGAAGGGGCGGTGAACTGGTGATCGGATAGTTGCTTGGCAAATTCCCAACCGGCAGATTCATGCATCCATTTGAAGAAGGATTCAAATGGCACCAAGAAAATATTGCCCACGTTGATGGAAGTTACAACAGTAACATGGATGGACATCAAAATCAAAACGACGGAACCAATGTACATCCAGAACTCTCGGCTGGAGAGCGCCTCTTCATCTTCTGGCGCCCTGTAATATCGACGATAAGCGATCCAAAGATACAAGGCGGAAACACCAATGAAGATAAGACAGAGAGTTGGTATCCAAGTCCCTTCGCCAGGGAGTAAGTCTTTGTCATTGATTTCAGGAAGGGTCAATAAATTTCCCAATCCCACAATGAGAAGGATAGCACAGATTCCAAGATAACCAACACGAAATGCATTGTGTGGCATCATCATCCATGTACTTAGTGCAACGTAGAATAAAAGGTAAACAAGCAGTTGTGCTAAAATACCACTGTCCACAAAGCTGTGAACGCTGCTGTCTCCCAATACACCGCTCCTTGTTAAGAATGTAGAATACAAAACCAAGATGAAACTGGATAGAATGAGAAGTAAAGTGGTGAAAGCACTGATGGGTTTTCTGCGATTGATCAAAAGCAAATGCGCTCCGCCTACCAAAGTTAACCAAGGAACTAGTGAGGCGTTTTCTACAGGATCCCAAGCCCAGAAACCGCCAAATCCAAGCGCCTCATAAGCCCAAGCTCCGCCCATTAATATTCCCGTACCAAGAATCATAACACCAAAAAAGGCCCATGGAATGGCGGGTTTCATCCAGCCTTTTAAATCTCGTTTCCATAATCCAGCAATGGCAAATGCAAATGGAATGAGCGTTGAGGCAAATCCCAGAAATAGGGTAGGGGGATGGATGGTCATCCAATAGTTTTGTAATAGTGGATTTAATCCTTTTCCATCTTGAAAGGTGGGAAGTGATAGATAGTCTGGGTTTTTTGTCCATGGAAGGTTGGCATTGGATACAACATCCCGTAGCAAAATAAATGGATCACTACCAAATTGAAAGTCTCCAAAGTACACCCCCAACAGCATGGAGGACAAGAATACCTGGACACCTGCTACGATGGTCATGGTGCGTGCTTCCCATTCTTTTGCGGTGCGCATCAACAACAATCCCAGTGCGACATGCCAGAAAATCCAAAGGATAAAGCTGCCTTCTTGTCCCTCCCAAAGACAAGCCAACATGTACTTCCAAGGCATGCCATTGTTCAAATGGTCAAATGCATACTTGTATTCGTAATAATGACCAAACAAAATGCTGAGCATCATGGTGATGATACCCACTACGGCAAGACTGTGGATATAAAATCCATAGCGCGCGATAGTTTTCCAAGTGGTGGTGTTTTCTTTTTCGAAAAAATAATAAGAAAGAGCACTGACAAAAGCGGAAGCAAAGGCCAACGCCACAAAAAAATGGCCCAACATTCCGGGCCAAAGGTGTTCATTTAAATATTGAACGTTTTCCATTTTATTATTTTAAAGAGTGTTGTTGTTCGTTGTATTTACTGGGACATTTCATGAGCATGTAGTCTGCATGAAAAACTTGATCTGATCCCATCTTCCCTTCAATGGTGAGCGATTCACTTTGTTCTAAACCCATTGGTTTACCATCTTTTTGAATCAATTCGACTGCATTTTTATTGCCACTTTTATCAATGACATAGAAGACTGTGCGATTGGGATTTTTAGAAGGGTTGTATTCAACCATCTCGGTTTTGTCTAACATCCCAACAATTTTTACTTTTTTGTCAGGCTGGTTTTTTGCTTCTGCAAAAGTGACCGATTCATTGCTCGCGTTGAAGGTCATGATGATAATGCCTGCTACCAATGCGATGATGACCGCCAATATGATTTCTGTTTTCTTCATGGCTTATTTTTTCAATTGGTCAATCTTTTTATTCAAACGAAAAAGGTAAAAGAACAATCCAATCAAAATGACCAATATCACAGCGATGACCACATTGATTTTTCCCGATTGAAAAAATGTTTCTTCCAAAACCGATTGTGAAAATGCCAATTGAGCCGAGGCAATAAAAGCCAAGGTGAAAAATATTCTATTCAACATGCGCAGCCTGTTTGAGAGTTTCTAATTTTTTTTGTATTGTGTAAATCCAGTATCCCAACATCCCCCAACCGACAACAGCAGGATAGAAGACTGCACGCAAACTGGAATCTAAATCATACTTACTGAAAGCTGGATTACCACTCTTTCCAGGGTGTAAACTGGTATCCACCATTCTTGGCATCACCATCAAAAGAAGAATCATGAGGATGAAAGCAAAAACATTGAAAACTGCGGATAGACGTGCGCGTTTGTTTTCGTCTTCAATTGAATTTCTGAGCAATAGATATGCGGCGTAAACAATGAAAACAATCATGGCTCCGTTCAGCTGCGGGTCTTTGGTCCACCAAGTTAGCCAGGTAAACCGAGCCCAAATCGACCCTGTAATTAATCCCAATATGCAAAATACAACGCCCACTTTGGCTGATGAAACAGCAATAATGTCCTGCTCCCATTTTCCACTGAGCACTTTAAAGCTGGCCACCAAAGAAATGCCCATCAAGAAAAACATCGTAAACCACATAGGAACATGAAACATTAAATTGCGAATGGTCTCAAACAAAATGGGTTGAAAAGGGAACCCCCATTTTTTATGTTCTTCATGATTGATTTTAGTTTTTAACTCGGGGAGTTTTTTGTTGTTGTCAATGACAATATTTGAAAAACCTACAGCGCTGGAAACATATACGGCCCCATCATCTGGGGTGTAGGCGTAGAAGGCCACTTGTGTGGAAGGTAATGTATCCGGAATAACAACGAGAAAATCAAATTTGTCTTCCGATGAAACAGAAATTACGGCACCTTCAATCCATTGCTGCCCAATGGAAGCAAAACAGCGCAATGCATTTTGGTTGCTTTTAAAATGGGTGTTGTAGCCGGTGAAATTGATTTTGTTTTCGCCGCTTTTGATTTCATTGATATCAACGGATAATCCACCGGGTACCAGCGGGGTAATTAAGCTAAAAATGGTTACGTAAGTCAATAAAATAACCGCAAGAAATTTCCACCAATTTTTCATCATCTCATTAATCTTTCCAAAGGTAAGGATACAATAGGTTTGACAATCCAAATGGCAAGATATTCATGATGACAATAAGCAACCAACCCCATTGCGCTTGTTGACCTTGATCTGCCAATCCCTCCTTTTTCATTAAGGCAACAGCGGCGTATAGCACAGGAATCAAAACGGCAAAACTCAATATGGCCGTTATTCCACCAGGTTGATTGGTCTTTTGGGCTATTCCATTGACGAAACTTAAAGAGATGCCCATGGCCATACCAATCAGCAAAATTGCTAAAACCAATGTTGCGGTATTTTCAATGGTTGTCCAATCATTTCCAAAAAAGAAAAGCAGCATCAACCACTGAAATACGAATAGCAGTGAAAGAAATAGTCCATTGTAGATCGACTTAACAGTGGCAAACTGACGGGGTGAAGCCAGTTGATAATACAAAGAACCGCTCCCATTGTGGCTGTTAAATTGATCCTTTTGAATGCTGTGAACTCCCGCAAACAGCGCAGCGATGCACCAATAACTGAGAAGGAATGTTCCATCCTGCACTTCTCCGTTTAACAAGTATGCTGTATAAATGGAGCTCAGCCCAAAAACCAATACACCCGTGATGGTATTCTGACTTTTTAGATCCAGTTTCAACATCCATAGGAATAAGGCAATGTGCTTTTGCATGGCTCAAAGATAGCAAGGTAACCTTTGAGAAGGGCGTTTTTTGTGCTGTGTTGCTGAACAAAAATGGTGTTTTTTTGTTCTCTGTTTATGCGAAATTATATCCTATTCACCTTTTTTATTTTTTCTTTCCATCTTGGATGGTCTCAATCAGGAAAAATCTATGGTCGTGTCAACGATCAAGTTTCTGGAGAGCCTGTAGTCTTTGCACCCGTTGCCGTTCAAGGAACCGCCTTTGGCGCTTTATCCAATGATTCTGGGTATTACGAAATCACCAATTTAAAGCCAGGCCTTTACAATGTGGAATGTACTTTTTTGGGTTACTCTAAGTTCATTCAGTTCGAAGTAGAAGTTACCAACGCAAGAGCAGCTTATCTCAATATCAGTCTTATCCCAGAAGTGAAGGAAGGAAAAACGCTAGAGATTGTAGGTTCCAATATCACCAATCGTGACGAATCGCCCATTTCTGTTCGGAGTATTGGAGCCAATGAAATCAAAAGAAATCCAGGCGGCAACCGCGATATTTCTCGCGCCATACGAAGTCTTCCTGGGGTGGCGGCTATTCCTTCTTTTCGAAATGACATCATTATTCGAGGTGGAGCGTCTTCTGAAAATCGATTTTACATCGATGGAATTGAGACCCCCAACATCAACCACTTTGCGACACAAGGAGCCAGTGGTGGACCTGTAGGTTTAATCAATGTGGATTTGATCAGCAAAGTTCAATTTTATTCCGGGGCTTTTCCTGCTCTTCGGGGAAATGCGTTGAGCTCCGTCTTTGAATTTGATTTTAAAGAAGCCAGAAAAGATAAGCCAACGGTTAATGCTGTTTTGGGCACAAGTGATTTGGGTGTGACATGGGAAACACCAACAGGAAAGAATTCGGGGCTTGTTCTATCGATGCGCAGAAGTTACTTACAAGGTTTGTTCAGTATTTTGGGTTTGCCTTTTCTTCCCATTTACAATGACGTCAATGCCAAATGGAAGTGGGACATGAATAAAAAGAACAAATTGACTTTCATTGCACTGGGTGCTTTTGATCAATTTGAATTGAATCTTAAGGCTGCAAAAGATACCAGCGCAGAAAATTATTTGGAGAACAAATACATATTGGATTATTTGGGTGTTTTTGAGCAATGGAGTTATACCACAGGATTGAAGTATGAGCACCTCATGAACAACGGTAATTGGACGGTGGTGCTCAGCAGAAACCAATTGCAAAACGACAATTATAAGTATTACAACAACGACGAGTCGTTGCCAAAAAAGTATGATTACCGCTCCAATGAATCTGAAAATAAGTTTCGTGTGGAAAGGAAGATTTTTGGAGATAAGGGTTGGAAAGTCAGTTACGGTTTGAGCGGAGAATGGGCGGAATACAGAAACAATAGCTTTACACAGGTTTACTTATTGGCCCAGGATACACTATTGAATTTGCTCAACAATACCAAGGCAGGACTATTGAAATACGGTGGTTTTGCGCAGGTGAGCAAAATGATGTTGGAGAATAAGTTGGTGTTGTCATATGGTACAAGAATCGATGGGAACAATTGGGGGGAGAACATGAAAAACCCATTGGAGCAATTCAGTCCTCGTTTCAGCTTACGTTACAGTTTTGCGCCGCAATGGACGTTCAACGCCAACACAGGTATTTACTATCAGTTGCCTGCATATACTGCTTTGGCCTATATGGATAACCAAGGACAATACACCAACAAAAACATCCGTTACATTCAAAACAAGCAGTATGTTGCGGGGATCGAATACGATTGGCAAAAAAGGAATTCTGTGATTACAATCGAAGGTTTCTATAAGCGCTATGACCACTATCCGATTTCTCAAAACTTGGGTGTTAGTTTGGCCAACTTAGGGGCGGATTTTGGTGTGGTAGGAAATGAACCCATTACCAGCACTGGGCTCGGTCGCGCCTACGGCGCTGAGTTGTTGTTTCAACAGAAATTATTCAACAACGCTTATGGCATTCTCGCCTATACATGGGTAAGGAGTGAATTTACCAATGCCAATGGTCAGTTTGCCCCGTCCAGTTGGGACAGCAGGCACATCATATCATTGACAGGAGGTAAAAAGTTTGGAAAGAATTGGGAGATTGGAGGTCGCTTTGCATTTAGTGGAGGATTGCCATATACACCGGATAATGTTGACGCGTCTATGCAAAGATTCTATTGGGATCAATTTGGATTTGCCCAAACCAATTGGGAATTGGTCAACACAAAGAGAATAAGCATCTACCACCAACTGGATATTCGAATTGACAAAAAATGGTTCTTTGAAAAATGGTCGTTGAACGCCTTCTTGGACATCCAAAACATTTATGGCTATGTAACCCAAGTGAAGCCAGCTTTGGATGTGCAGAGAACACCTGATGGTACCCCCATTGTGGATCCCAACGATTCTTCCCGATATTTGCCTCAAGTGATTCCGCAAAACAATGGCTTTACCCAACCTGCCATCGGAATCATTGTTGAGTTGTAATGCGGATTGATAAATTTCTTTGGTGTGTTCGTTTGTTCAAAACGAGATCCTTGGCTACAGAGCAAGTCAAGCTAGGCAAGGTACTTTCTAAAAATGAAGAATTAAAGCCTTCCAAAGAATTGAAGATTGGCGAAGAGATTCAAATCAAAAGAGGTCCAGTTGTATTTTCTTACAAAGTATTGGCTTTCCCCAAAGCCCGTCAAGGAGCCAAGTTGGTCAGTGCCTATATTCAAGACACAACCACTGAAGAAGAAAAACGAAAATGGCTTTTGCTTCAAGAGCAATTGAAATTAACCAGGGAGAGAGGGACCGGAAGACCTACCAAAAAGGATCGCCGTGAGATGGACAGTTTCATGGATTGGTTTGATGAAGAAGATTTGGAGGAGAATGCATGAATCAACTGCTGATCCAAACCATTAGGCGTCATGTGGCTTTGAGTCAATCCGACGCAGAACAGCTTTGTTCTTTTTTTTCAATTAGAAGTTTTAAGAAAAAGGAGCTGTTGTATCCGGAAGGAGGAGTGGCCAAAGATGTCGCTTTTGTTGCCCATGGATTAATGCGTGTATTTGCGTTGGACGAAATGGGGCATGAATGGACGCTACAATTTGCGCCAGCGGATTGGTGGATCACGGATTTGTCAAGTTTTATCAAACAGCAACCTTCTATTTGGAAAGTAGAGGCCATGGAAAATACCGAGGCACTATTGCTCTCTCGAGATGGCCAAATGCATTTATTTGAGGCCATCCCTCAAATGCAAACCTATTTTCGAATCATCACAGAAAACGCTTTGGTGGCGCATCAGCAGCGTTTGCAAAATGTGATGGGATCTACAGCATTGGAGCGGTACAAACAGTTTTGTTTGAAGTATCCTTCTTTGGTCGATCATGTCTCACAAAAATACATTGCCTCCTATATAGGCGTTTCCCCTGAGTTTCTATCAAAAATGAAAGCAGAAATGGTTCGAGGAAAGAAGTGATTTCTTAATCTAGATTAAGTACTTTTTTCTGATGACCTGTACAAATTTGCATTGTAAAAGAGAGCAAAATGGATCGTAATACATTTTTGAAAAAAGGATTACTGGGTACTGGAATGTTAGTAGCCGCAGGAGCGACTGCCAAAGTTTTGCAGAACAATATTGATGAGTTAGAACCTTTGACGCCACAAATGGCAGATCCAAACATTGGTTTCAATCATTTACCATTAAAATCAGAAGATATGGAAGATAATTTTATTTTTCACCCCGCAAGTTCTCGAGGTGGTGCAGACCATGGTTGGCTCAAAACCCGTCACACTTTCAGTTTTGCACAATATTACAACCCGGAGCGAATGCACTTTGGTGTATTGCGCGTTTTGAATGACGATCATATTTTGGGCGGAACCGGTTTTGGCACGCATCCCCATGACAATATGGAGATTGTCAGCATACCATTACAAGGTGCGCTAAAACACAAAGACAGCATGGGCAATACAGCAGTCATTGCAGAAGGTGATATTCAAGTAATGAGCGCTGGTACGGGAATTCAACACAGTGAACACAACAACCATGCAAAGGATGATTGTCGTTTTTTACAAATTTGGATTTTTCCAAACAAGAGAAATGTAACGCCACGTTACGACCAATTAACACTAAAAGCTGAAGACAGAAAGAACCAATGGCAGCAAGTCCTTTCTCCAAACGCAGACGACGAAGGCGTGTGGATACACCAAGATGCGTGGTTCCATTTGACTGATTTGGAAAATGGGAAATCGTTGAGTTATCCCTTAAAAAAGAAAGGAAACGGAGTGTACTTTTTCCTACTCAGCGGGGAGGTAACCATAAATGGAAAAAGACTCAGCTCAAGAGATGGTCTTGGGGCATGGAGTCAAGAGGTATTCGAAGTTACGGCAAGTCAAGACGCGTCATTGTTGGCGATGGAAGTACCGATGGCCATTTAGTTAGTCCAGAAAACAAAAAATAATCAATAGAAAATAAAATGAAGAAAAAATGGATTTTAGATCCTACGCACAGTGAGGTAGGGTTCAAAGTAAGACACATGATGATTTCAAATGTAGCGGGTGTTTTTCACGATGCTTCAGCAACAGTGCTGGCCGATGAGTCAGATTTTACGGATGCGGAGATTTCATTCACTGCCAATATCGCTTCTATAGATACGGGTAATGCACAAAGAGATGAACACTTGGCATCTCCTGAATTTTTTGATGCAACTTCTTTCCCCTCCTTGGGTTTCACCTCACAAGGATTAACCAAAAATGAAGGCGGGGATTATACTCTGTCGGGTGTGATGACCATCAGAGGCATTGAACGTCCAATATCTTTGAAAGTAGAATATGCAGGAACCGTTGTCGATCCTTATGGACAAACCAAAGCAGGTTTTGAAATCAATGGTAAAATTAGCCGCAGTGAATTTGGCTTGACTTGGAACGCCGTAACCGAAGCGGGTGGAGTGGTCGTGAGCGATGAAGTAAAATTAACTTTGTCTATTCAGGTGGTATTGCAAGCGTAAGATTTTTAATGTTATGAAAAAGGCTCCCAATCGGGAGCCTTTTTTTATTCGATAATCAGTCGCCTGTAATAAGATTGTTGGTCAAAATTAAACTGAACGATGTAAAGTCCAGAGGGCCAATCCACATTCATGGTCAATTGTCTCTGGCCTTCATTGATGTTGTTTTTAAAGACAGTTTTTCCTTGTGCATCTACAATTTGGACTGTTCCTTTTTTGCTTTGTTCCGGCCATTGTATTTCAAAGTGGTTTTGCGCTGGATTGGGAAAAACTTGAATAGGGAAATAGTCTTTCATCACCTCTTCAACATGGATCAAATTGGTTTCAAATCGGAATGAGTGAACGATATCCTCTCCAAAATCCCTTTCAAACATCTTGAAATCTCCTCCAGCCACTCGGTCAAATTTAGAATAACCGTTGCCATCATTGTTGGCAAAGAAATTCAACCCATCACCGTCACTGTCTTTTAGATGGAAAGTGTAACATCCTGCGTTCAATCGCAAAGTGTCTTTGTAGGTGAAGTTTGGCGTGTCGAATCCACTTCGCTCAAAAATAACATTACCATCAATGTCCTTCAATTGATAAGAAGATTCATTGTAGGCAGCATTGGTACGCAGATAGATAATCAAGCGATTGTCGTCTGTGTTGGGCAAATACGTGTAGACAGGTGGCGCAAAAAATGGTGAGTAACCATGGTTGTTGCTTTCGTTCTCGTCACCCATTTGAACAATGTTGACATAAAATCCTTGTTGCTCTCCCGGTGTTAAATTCCACAATTGACTGTTTTCAAAAGGAAGATAAACATCTGTTTTCTCATCAAAATCAAGGTTTCCGGTCCACTCAAATGTTTCGGTGATATTGGATCCACTGAATCCATATTGAAACGTGAGGTTTTGAATGGTGTTTGACCCTTTGTTTTTTATAACAACATGTGCATTGTCGCAAATCGGATTCCAACGGCTGTAAATTTTGGTTGTACTTGGAGATAATATTTGTTCTAAGCTAACATCATTGCTTTGAAGGGTAGGGCCGTAAAAAACAGCTTGGCTTTCTGTAACGTAATTTCCAAAAGGATCATAGGTAATGTCGTAATCAACGTCCACTTGACCACCTTGAACAAAAGGAGTTAACTCAAATTCTTTTGTAGTACCTTCTTTTCCGGGGCACCATCCTGCACGAGCGTAAATCCAAGTACCCCCTTGCGGATACAATGGATT
>JACCDH011659820.1_pt1 | contig 67970 bp, 65 predicted proteins | sample 7442481 | NCBI WGS metagenome assembly JACCDH01 (sample SAMN15323433, study PRJNA562643) | freshwater metagenome | isolation source: river surface water | place: USA:Blue River Watershed | collected 2017-08-15 | reverse complement strand
TTTGTTTTACAATAACCAGGAGACCTTAGCAGAACGTTTTGTCCGACTAGCTCACCGAAGTTTCCTTCATTGATCTTAACTTGAACCCCGTCTAAGATCACTGTGTTACCAATGTATTTTTCTGGAGTTTCAAGTTTAATTGGAATACCAAGCGTAGTCCCGCAATCGTCTTCAGCAACAATAGTACCCGCCATAATGCGGAAAATTGTTTTAGTTGCCTCACCACCTAACGCGGTTAACGCCCCGCGGCTAAAAGAACCATCCCGTAGAGAGTTGGCCATTGCTGGTAAATTACGTATGTCCCAACCATCGTTTAATGATGTCGGTATAAAGGTAATCCCCGCCCCATCAAAGTTCCATTCGATGCCGTGCATATAAAGCATCTTTTTACGCACAATTGCAAATGACTTGTCTTTTTGGTAGAAACCACCTTCAGGGTCATTTGCAATATATTCACGGTCAAGTTGTTCTAACAAATCGCCGATCTTAGCGATGATTGCCGGATCGTGCAACTGATTTTTATACTGTTCCATTAGCGCTTTTCGTAGCTCAGCATATCCTGGCGCAGCAACCAACGAAGTTGCAGTAACCGAAGGCGAAAACAAAGTAGCGTAACCGCCTAAATTCAGAGCAGCTTTAATATACTTCTGTAACTCAGTTACAGAAATCATCCCTTGCTCAACGCGCTCGTCGCCATCATCGACAAGAAGTTTAACGATTACTTGCTCTAGCTTGCCTAAATGCTGCTTGCCGTCCCGGTAAGGAATCTTTGCACCAAATGGGTAACAAAGTACCAAAGCATTAAAAAGCACGTTACCTACCGAGGTTCCAGTAACGTCGCGATCTACGTTAGCTAAGTCCCCCGTTTTTAAATCCATAGGTTCATCAGGATATAATAGTGGCTCGTCGGTAGTAGCGTTTTCTATTTTAATAGGTAATCCAGTCTGAGGGTCAATGAAATAAATTTCATTTTCCTTTGAAAATAGTTTAAACGGATAGTCTTTCTCGGTTACCTCACCTGGAAGGTTTGTAACCGCAAATACCGTCATTACCCATTCTTTCCACCGATATGCTCCGGCCTGCAATGCTGCAATAAAATACTGGTATCGGTTCATAATTAGCTCGCTAAGGTTTTTAAAGTTTTTACGATTTTACTTGTCGTAGCAATTTGACTATATTGCTGATCAAATATACTAGACAGTTTTTCGTAATAGACTTCTTTTGGTAGTCCGGTAGCTAAGTGCATGGCCAACCAATGATACGCGTGAATAGCCGCGTTAGATTCTTTTACTACATCAGAACCAAACATATCGGCATACACACTCAAAGGTTTTCCTAATTCACCACCTTCTTGGACATATTTAAAAATGCCCTCAAGTGGTTTTGAGAACACGGAACTTAAACCGTCGGCTAGCCGTTTTATTTCAAAGGTAGCGCCAGACACCCACTTAGGAATACCTGGAAGACTTAAGCTATATTCTTTAATTTTAGCATCAACCAGTTTAGCAATAGCACTAGGCAATTCATCTTTAACTGACTCAATTACAATTGCGACATCTGCTGCCGGTACTCGAGTAATTTCTTCAACTACGGCACAAAACAAAGCATCTTTATTTAACGGTTGATCGATGATCTGTTTTAAACCAAAATAATCTTCCCAGCCATCTAATTGAACTAATGTTTCTAAAACCGCAGTAACCAGTTTTTGCTCATTAGTGTCTAAATCCGGCCTTAAGTTAACGCCGAGTTGTTTTGCTGCCACGTAACTAAGTTCAAGTACGTCGTTGCGTAAACCGTCAATTACTGGAGTTACGCCAATAAGATCCACATTCATATGTGCATGATCTGCAGTCTCATAGACTGCAGGACCCATTATATTTTCTAGCGCTCTAAAAGCGTCTACAAACAACAAAAACTGTTCAGGCGAGGTATGTACCTCCAACCATTTTAAATCGTTAGGAATCATAACGACTACCTTTAAATGTTAATAATTACTGGAGACTCTACTTACTATGAGTCAAGTACCGCAAAATAGGTCATAACATGAGCAAAAAACAAAGAAGAACCACGGAAGCGACAAAGTTAATGGAACAGTTAACTGGCACCGATCAGCCGGTGCAAGGCGAAGAAACTTTCGAACAAATTAAAGAAAACAATTTAAAAGCCCTGGCGGATTTACGTCAAAACGCATTAGTCCAGCTGCATCATTCGGCACAATTAGGTTTATGTATTAAAGATCCTAAAATTGCCAATTCCGAATTAGCCGGGCGTGCAAGTCAGTTAGTTAAAACTTTAACCAATGATGCCGTTGCTATGAATTCAGAAATGGCAAATATCAAAGCTCGTGAAGAACATTTAGCTACAGTGGAAACTGTAGAAGAGTTTATTCCACTTGCCTTAGAACTTGGTGAAGAGCATCAACTTTGGCAAAGTAAATTTGAAACCGGAGTTGTTCCTGTTTTAGAGGAAATTGAAACTCTAATCAAATCTGTTGTTGAACCAAAAGAGATTGCCGAAGATGAATCAAAACCAGTTTGAAACAAACGACGATGAGTTAACCGTTGAATTAACGGATACAGATACTCATCCAGTAACCGAGGTAACTGAAGATGCCAACAATGAATCTAGTGCCGAGCCGCAAGCTGAACAAAGCGTGTCCGCTGCTCAATCGATTGATGAAACAAATGACGATGAATCTGAAGAAGACTCAGAGTCACCTGCTTTAAAGTTTGACGACACGCCGGGAGTTGTTGGCGAGAAAGAATGTAAATCTCGGATTGTTAACTATAGTAGTCCGCTTATGAACAAACCTGAGCAAGCTACGTATCCAAGCGATTTTCCTGTAAACCCGGCAACGATGGAAACGTTTGATTCCGTTACTCGCGACTTAGATAATAACACGTTTGATCCGGACATTGAGTGGGCTAATGAAATTAACTCCTCATTAACCAGCGTTACTGTATTTAGCGATCAGTTAGAATCCGCTTCTAATCGTGAGGCGGAGTGGACCCAACGAGTTTTGCACGAAGGTCGTCCGCTAGGTGTAGCCACACCTAAAATTGCAACCCCTAAAGCAGACAACGAGCTGTTAACTGGTCTGGCGGCGCTGATGAAAGTTCAAGCGTTGACCGGTACCGGCAAAAGAACTACCGTACCGTTCTGGTCATCAGGAATCTGGATCTCATTTCGAGCACCGACGTTAGAGTCGCTAGTAGAATTAGAGCGCCGGATTATTGAATCAAAATCTACTTTAGGTAGAACCACTCACGGCTTTATCTTTAGTAACCAAGCGGTATACGTGGATGCGTTATTAGTTGACTTTGCCTTAGCGCATGCTTTTGACTCTTCTTTAAAAGGCTGGACACCAGATTTATTAAAGTCAGTATTAAAGCATCCGGATATTCAAAACATTGCATTGGCAATGGCGATTACCATTTATCCAAATGGATTTAATTATGCGCAGCCGTGTATGGCAAACCCTGCTAATTGTCAACATGTTTCACGCGACATCATCAATCCGATGAAATTAATGTGGACAGATAATCTTCGTTTGTCTGACACACAACGCAAGTTTATGGCAGTTAGTGCAAACACTAAACAAGAACTTTCTGAAATTCAAAAGTATCAGGACTCGTTTGTAACTAGCCCCTACGTCTGTAAGTCCTATAAAGACAACGCACTGCGTATTGTCTTTAAAGTTCCTACTATCTTAGAACACATTACTTCTGGGATGGATTGGTTAACTAATATTGAACAACGGACGGAAGAAGCATTTGGTGTGAATTTACGTGGTAAAGCACGTGAAGATTATTTAGCCAAACTGACTACTTCAAGCCGTGCTGTTTTATATGCGCACTGGATTAAAGAGATCCATATTCCCGATGAAGAGACAGAACGAGTTCAAGTTATTTCTAACCATGAAGATTTAGTAGCTGCCTTAGTTGCTCTATCTGCAGACGTTGAATTAACAGACCAGTTCTATAACGACGTTATTGAATACATGAATGACGTTTTAATTACGTTAATTGGCGTACCAAACTTTGCATGTCCAAGCTGTAAGAAATGGCATGTTACTAAAGACGGCCCAATCTCTAAAATCATTCCGGTAGATGCCGTATCGGTTTTTTTCAGACTCCAACAGCTCCGAATCGAGAAGACAACGTCTTAATAGGAAGTATACGTGCTCCTGACTTTGGTGTAAATACTGACCCCAGCAAAGACCGAGTTCAGGAGCTTATTGCAACTGCTAATACGTCTGACGGCATTACCGCTAAGATTATTTTAGCAGAAGCGTACGATGAAACCTATGAGATTTTTGATCACGCTAACGCAACGCCAGCGGACGTATTAAAAATAGTAAGCATGCATCCAGTAGAAGACTACTCTAAAGTCTCAGCCAAGTACCATTATTGGAAAAGGTATCGAGACTCTGGAGTTCAGAAAATCTTTGGATTATCCTTACTAGACTTTATGTCTCTTGAGTTAGCTGATGCCGAGGAGTTGTTGCGTCAGGCCTCTGAAGGAATGCTTGCCGAAAATCAACGCGCCAAAAGTATTGAAGAAAAACTTGAATCACAGTTTAAAATGTGATCAAAAAAAAAAGACAGCATAAGGGAGGGCAAACGCCCTCCCTTTATGCCGCGATACCTTCTTTAGGAATAGTTCCTAAAGATCGATGTCTTTTAGTAATTAGAATACGATGTTCTTTATGATTCTTAGCCCAGTTCAAAAAGAAATCTTTTTCTTTTAATTTGAATTCCGCCTGAACTTTGTTTTGAGCTAACACTAGAAACTTAGCAGCAACGCCTTGTGTACCAGAGGCTGACACTAAGATTTCCCATAAGAAATTGTCGGCTTGATTTAGTCGCATCTTTAATCCTTTTAATTCTTTTAATAGATGGATGGAGGATCCTCCATCCATCTACATTTTATCAGTATAACCCACAACTTTGTGAGATAGTACTTTTCCAACAAAATGATCATTTAACTTTTCTTTCTGATAGTTAACATGTTTTGGGATATCAAGACAAGTTAAATATAAGAAATGCGGAGTTTGATCAGGATAATCGCGTAATTCCCGTAAACGACCTAGCGCTTGAAGGTTAGCTTGCTTAGAACTTATAGCAGTCGTCATTAGCACAGTAATCAAATGTTTAATATCAACCGCTGTTCCCGAACTACCCAAGGTAGAAACGGTAATGTCGCTTTCCATCAATACGCTATACTCGTCTTCAGCGTTGTATTTAGAGACTGTAAGATTAGTAATGCGTTTGCATAGGTAATCGCGAATAATCTCACAGAGCTCAATTGTCGCAGCGAAGATTAACATCCGCTGTGAGTCTTTTCTTTTCTGTAAGTATTCTTTATCAACAATAGCAAAAATCATTTTAAGATAATTTGCTAGGATGTCTTTGCGTTTAATAATCCACTGCTCATATGCGGTGTGATTATAGTTACCCTTCTGAGTACAACGGATCTTAGTATAGTCTTTTACCTGATAAGTAATCGCGGTAACGTCAATGTATCTCACATAAACGTCATTAGACCGCCGACAGCTCAACGGGTAGGCGATACTATACATTTCGTTAATAAATCGATCGCTTGATTCCAGAGTTGCCGATAAATAAATGCACTTAGGCACGTTTGCAAATAAATCTAATTTAAAATTTAAATGAAAGTGCTGATGTGTTTCATCAATCAACCGTACTCCAACCCCTAATAACTCATACATGTTCTCAGGAGCAACCAACCACTTAGGACCTAACTCATAACGAGTAGTTTCATAAAGCGTAATGTAATCTTGAATACTTCGACTAGTGACTACAATCACATCTTCTGTGATGCCTGTGGTCATCGCTTTCTTAAGCAACTCACGCAGTTGCTTAAAGCCTTGTACCGTAACCACCCGATCGTCACTAATTCCGTAACTCTCAGCAACGTCAACAATCCATTTGTCAAAGTACCTAGCCAACACTACAATCATTAAGCGGTGCCCTATCTTAGCGACAGCAGCCAAACTAGTTGCAGTTTTACCTTGACCTGTTTGAAGCGTAATTACTTTAATAGGTCCAGGTTCAGTAATAAAATCAATTAACGGAATTTGATAAGGTCGAGGCGTCCATCCTTCAGCCATTTTAAGGCTGGCTTCAGCCGGCTCGTAAAGACCATGGAAGACGTGCTCTATGTTATCTCGTGCTATTCCAAACTCACCCATTCTTAACAGAAACCGATCGTACATATTGATATTAAAACGATAATCTTTTTTGTCCTTGGTCCGACTTGCAAAAACACGATCGTTTTGTTCTACGTAACGCTTACCAATTTTAACTACAGTTTTCTGAATAAGTTCACGGCATAAAGAAATTAAAGCCCTTTCTGCTTGACCGCTAAACTGAGTGACTTTGAAGAAATGGGAATATACATCCACTCGACAATAGTAGACCATCACATCTCCAATTCATTTAAAAAAAGAATGGGGAGGTTTCCCTCCCCACTTTTATTTTCTCGGACAAATTATTTCATCAAACGGATGTGCCGCTCGATCTTTGATTGTGTACGAGATTGGGTTGTAAAATGCGCGGAATTGCTGTTCGTATGCCGCTAGTGCAGACAATGAACGACGTTCCATGATTTCACGATAACTACCAAACTCAGGGGTCTCACCCGGCGCAGGTAACCGATAATCTCGTTCTTTCTTAGAACGAATCATCATACACCGCAAGATAGTTGCCAAGTGAGTAATGTTAATGAAGAATTTCTCTTGAACCATGTCACTAAGATCACTTAATGCTTGGTTTAATGAAAAGTAATCAGATAAATCCCGATTGCGTTTTTCTTCACGCCCATCAATAGTTCTGGTAGCTTTAATCTCAGCTTTTACCGCAGACAAGAAATCTAACATATTGGCATGTTTGCGTGGAAGTATCCATACTGGAAGATCCCAAGTCCATCCCGTTAGGTCGATTTCTACGTACTTTTCGTTGCGGTAGCTGTATCCCGTAGTTTTTAAGTATTGTAAAAACTCTGCAGTGAACGATGCAAGTCGACTATTCATCGAGACTGAAATTGCTGTTGAGTCCTCACTACCATCATCATCGTCAATGATAGTAAAAATTACTTCGGCCATTTCGGATACTCGGTTAAGAGCCAGTTCGCGCGTGTCTTGTACGTGATTGATATCCGCAATGTTTGGAATATTAGCACGTTCTACAACAAGCTTTACTTGTTTTCCTTTCAATGCATCGGCTAGATGAATAGCCAACGGGTTAGAACCATTTTTAAGGAATTGCATTGCCACAGAATTAATCTTAAACATCCCTACGTTAGCAGTTTTATCTAAGTGTTTTGTAGACAATACGTTTTGCGATGTACCTGCACAAAGTTCGGTTACAGATGCGTGACCTACGTTTGTGCCACGCGGCACACTCAACCTTAGTTCGCCATAACATTTACCGCAAACCCCATAAGGATCTGGGTGTTGACAGGTCATAGTTGACCGAATCATTAAAGTACGACCAATCAGATGCTGTGATTTAGACGTAACACATTTTAATACATTATCGTCTGGGCACAGGTACCAAATACCTTCAGAAGACTTTAACCGATCACGAGTAATCGTCCAAGGTACTAGTTTAGTAGAACCACAATCATCGTTGTGATGTAGGTTCTTTAACGTCTGATTAATCAGTTGCATTTCCCGGTTAAAGTATTCTGTACTTTGTAACGGGTCTTCAGTAAACATTAACGCTTTAGCGGCTGAACGACTTTCAATTAAATAATCGTAAATTGAATATAAGCCATGCGCAAAACCATACACGATTGGTTTTCTAAAGATATGACTGTCGATGTCTGATGGGTAGCCCCTTGGACCAACGCACTGTAACACCTGGTCAATAGAAACAAGTCCACCGCGGACTACCTCGGCCAACCGATTTTTATTTAAGCTTGGATCATGTAGTAGCACGTGACGAATTACGTCATGTGTTTCTGCAATGACGCGTTCCATAATAGATAACGTTGTTGGGTTATCTAAATCCATTGCTTGAATTTTATCGTTTGCGGCTTTAATAGCGGGATGGTACAGCACTTGAATAAAATCAATTGCTGAAATACCTGTTACAAATTGCTCACATCGAGTAGTCATTTCGTTATAGAAATAACCAATCTGGTCCTTGATATGGATGCCAATTTCTTCCATATCAATCTCACCACCGTAGGTTTCGTACGCGCCGTGTAGTGCGGTTTTCTCCATCATAGTTAACGGAGTCGACGAAACAATTCGCTCTCCGTTAATATGGTGATTCACTAACATTGGAGTTTTTGGCCAGAGCCGATGCGGCCACCAGAAATACCAACTAATAATAGTATCAGTTGCGTTTGTTTCAATTTCACCGTCGTCAAAGAGTAGTTTAAATTTACCTTTCTGTAACGACCAAATCTGATCTGCCGTCAGATTAATTAAGTCTCGCGCATGCATTACAGGTAGCATTGTTTACCCTCTTTCAAATTTGAAACCGGCACAGCCTAAGATATGCGTTACGAAATTAACAGCACGACTTGACCCTTTAGCAACCCGAGCTCTATCTAACACACGTGGTATGTTAGTAGGTTGTTCTGCTTGAATTATCGTACGGACAATTTCTTGAGTAGCTGCTGGGCTATTAGGAATCTCCAATAACTCAGCTGTAATTTCTGCACCAGAATACGCCGAAATTAAGCGAGCTTCTGCCTCACCAACCATCCGAACACTTTGACCACGCCATGGTCTTGAGTTTTTATCAGCATTAGTAAGTTTTGCTAATAACCCAAAATGCTGACGTTTAGCCGTACTAATTGCAGCCCAATCCGCACCAATTTTCTCAAGCATGATAATGTACATACTTGCAATCAAATGCGAGTCGTGTGTAGTAACTAGATTCCCTGAATTACCACGGTATGTGATAGGTGATATTTCAATTGGGAAATGTTGCATTAGTTGATGGATTTGTACGTCACCAATGTTTGGTGAGTTTGGTGGTAATCGCAGAGGGACTACCGGCGATTGCATAACGTAAGATAAATGGTTTTCTTTAAAACCAGGTTCGCTCTCTAAGACTTCAATATCTTCACTGAGATATAAAGGACTTGCAATTGCGTAATATGATTTTAAATAATTCCACATTTCTGCTGTGTCTGCGGCTTTTGATGCCGTGTCGCGAAGTGTGTTAGCCACCATTCTGCCAGTAGCATTTACATATTGTTCGTATACGCGACCAATATTCATACGCTTTACCGTTGAGTCGCCATCCATAATGACGTCAGCACGATTACCCCACGCATCGACTGGCATGTCTTCATCTGGCCAAACCTCAACTACTACACCTTTACCACCGTGGCAATCTGTAAATTTAAAACCTACGTCAGGTGTAATAGAGGTGGCGATTGTTACTTCAATTGACCATTCGTCTAGTGGTACCGCACGATACGTGCTAATTGCGTTTGTTGATATTTCTCCGACTTCACGAATTGTTTCAACCATTAAGCGATGTAATGCTGGAGTCATTGGCACATTTCGTACGCCAACCCGACGTTCAAATTCTCTAACCGTTTCTAAGATTTCAGTATAAAATCTTTTCTGAGCATCGGCATATCTGCGAGGTTGAGTCAGCATTTCGTCTGCGGTAAACGTTTGATTACTGTTAGCGCACATGATTTTAATATCGACTATTTTAGAACCAGCCGGCACGTACACTAAAGTATCATGAATTAGGTCGGGTTCTCGTAGCGCTTCGTTGGTCATATCGACACAAGCTAAACGCTCGTCGTAATCCCGCAATGCAAATAGCAGTCTGTCTTGCCGTACAATTTCACCAACTTCAGGTAAAATTTTGTAAATGTTTTCATCGCCGTAAATGTTTAAAGGGAATGATCTTTTACCCCAGCTTAACATATGGGTTTCAATACTAGTAATTTTGTTGGCTTCTGCAAATGACCGACTAATTACAATACCGTCTTCAATACACTGAGGAATTGATAACAATACAACGTTCGATTCGCGACCGTATTTCCATACCCCGCTTTCAGTAACGTTTGGCGATTGAGCAACAATAGTCCCTTGAGGAATAATTGATCCTACTGTTAACATTTCAGCAAATCGAGTTGGTTTGTATCTGAAACCAAACTTTTGATGTGTACTGTGATATGCTGGAATAACAACTACTCCAAGCTCTACTCCACCTCGTTGCGTTACGTCAAGATTTTCATAAATAACAACCGTTTCTGGATTGTGTTTACTATCGATCGTCCCTAGTGTGATACCGCCTTTATATTTCTTAATTACTTTTAGAATCCTTGCCGCACAAGGGAATTCTATTTTAAACGTAGCGTCGGCGTATTCGATCTCAGCACCAGTTAAATTATAGCGTACTGTTGCACCATTAGTAACTAACGTTTGACCGGCGTGGTTACTGAACATTACCTGACGTGAAGAGCTGTCATTTGCTGCCCAAGGGTTTAAAGCACACCCAACGCCAAGGTTTTGTATTGTGAGATCGTTTTGTCTCATTGCCATTCATGTCTCCTTTTTTATTATTACACTGTAATGATATAGTTCCACAACAAATTCGGTTATATGCACATGGCACACCAAATCGAGAAACTCGCAGTGAGCGATACTGCCGATTTATACTACACTAATGCGTGGTTTACGCAAATAGAAGCACACTTACCTTATTTACGCTCAAGTCCTAGAACTAAAATCGTTGATGTTCCACCAGACGTTGCAGATAGACACAGTACCAACCCAACGGGCTTATTAGATGAACTTGGATATCCAAGACACATGCATCAGGTTATTGTTCGTTTAAATGCCTGGAATAATCCAGTGGGTATGGATTTGCCCTTACGTATTTTAATTCCAGACCTTTCGGAAGTTGAGAAGATTCGAATCAAGTTAAGCAATACGTACAATCGTGTCATTATGTAAAAACCTGCATCAAAAAAATAAACGGATAGAAGGGAGGCGTTTGCCTCCCTTCTATTTATGCCGTTTAGCGATAGCCGCGCCCTGACATAGCGGCTTGGTATCTTCCCGGACTTACTGGCTGTTGTGGCATTTGTTGATAACCACGCTGACCGTAACCCTGGGGAGCGTACTGCTGCTGCGCGGGAGCACTCTGTGGACCGTACGACTGAAACCCATTATTGTTAATGGGCTGCTGAGGTTGCGGTTGGTAGAACTGCTGTTGCTGCGGTTGTTGATAATATTGCTGTTGCGGTACAGCACCGTAGTACTGTTGAGGTACTGGCTGAGGCTGAGCGTAGTATTGCTGCTGAGGTTGCTGATATGCTACTGGCGCTGCCGCCATTAACACCGGAGAACCTGTTGCAGGGTCAATCACATACACACCTTGCTGCGGTGGCATTGGCGCTGGTACATATTGCGGAGCAGGAACATATTGCGGTTGCATTTGCTGTGCTTGCAGTGCCATTTGTTTCTGCCGGTTTTCTTCCTGTAAATCCATCCAAGACCTTTGAGGGACTACCGCCGGCTCAGGTTTCTTAGGGGCTGGTAAAGTCCCTACGATACTTGACGCAAGTGGTGCAGTCGCCGTTGGTTTAGCCGGAGCTACAATAGATGCTGCAACTGGAGCAACTGGCGGTTTTGATCGAGGCTCATCAGCCGGCGGAGCAATGCGCAGTGCTGCTGGTTTTGCAACTGCATTTTCTTGTTCCTGACCAGTCAATGGGTCGCCAATATTCCCACGCATTTCGCCCAACTCATTTCGGTATTTGTTAATATAGTCTAAACCAATTAAAAACTCTAAATCGGTTTTAAGTGATTCAGGGTTTAATAACTGATTACTGAAAATATCTACAATCCGATTGATTTGTGCAAACACTTTACCGGCAGCACTTAAAAGCGCTACTAAACTTGGCGCGCGTAGATCGTCAGAGTACGCGCTGTAGTAGTTTGCTTCAATGTTGTTTGGTAAAATGTAATCAAGAATGCTGAAAATCGATGGGACGTCAGACGCCTTATTTCCTTTAACACCCAGAATGTTATCTTTATTGCGATACTCATTCCATGGAAATGAGACAACACATCCTCGAGCGTAAGCTTTATCTTCACGTGGAACATTTCGACGTGTATTAATAGAAATTAATCGCGTTGTTGGATCGCCGTGAATATCGAGTTTCTTTTTCAGAATAGTGTCAACTTTATCCAACGTTTTTGCGTTGATGTTTGGCACCAGAGCTAAAAAGGCAGCTTGCTGAGGACTTGCGGAAATATGCTTATCCGTACTTGCTGCAAACGTAGTTAACGCCAATACCAGTTGCGCTACCGAATCATTCATTCGGTGTAAGATACACTTTTGTAGTCTTAAGAATACCGGTGAGTCTTTTCTCACCGGCGATTCGCAGACAGGATGGAACGCGAACGTTCCATCTGGAATACCCACACGCAAAATATCGCGCTCTGGCATAATGACCGAATTACCCTCGATGGTTAACATCTTAGGTTCAATGTCGTCCTTAATGTAAACGGCATTGATGTCAACCTCTTCCATTTTGCCTTCAACAGGCACCGACATCTTAATCGGCTGAATTCCTAAACCCGCGGAATTTAACACGGATTCGTAAAACTTTAGCATTTGCATGTCTTATTTTTCCTTTAGAAGAATTTGTTTAAGTTACCTAAACCAGTCCCTGGAACTTGGGCGGTATTGGTAATGATTGGCTGAACATTCCATGAACCGTGTTGTTGTGTTTCCACCGGCTTTTCTCGTACGTTTAAGCAAATGTTTTGGATATCCGTAACAATTCGATCAAACCGAGTTTTGTCCGCAGTAATCATTGGACTAAATGACGAGTCTGCAAACGTTGCTGAGTTAAAACGGACGATTGGATCATTATTTAGGGAAATGTCAATCGTTGTATGTGCCGCAACATCACAACAAATGTTGACGTGCGCCAAGCGGTTGTTGTTTGCTGTAATTAACGGTACTAACTCCGATTGCACTGCAGCTACTACCTTATTCAGGAATCCCGTAATGTCGTAGTTTTGGATATATGACACTGGAGGAATAGTGAACAGTACTTCCGGTAAGCCGCCTGCGTTTGTAATAGTAATCCCCGCAAAAGCAATAAAGTTGCCCGCTAGAATACCTGGTAACGCTGCTGAGATAATTGAAGCTAAATGTTGTTCTTCTGTTTGTCCAGACCAAACTTCACTATCGCCTGCTTGTGGTAACGCCGAGCTTGCATGAACTCCGCCGTGTTTATATACCTCAGCCATATCTTCAGCATATGGAACTAACCGAGTTAGGTCACTCCAACGAATTACACCTTCCGATGCAAAATGTCCGTCGGTTACTTGAATTAGCCGATTGAACAAATTGTCGTTTGATTTTAACGTTTCTTCTGCAAGCGACGCAGACTGATACAACAATCCAGCCATTGCATCTAAGTTTTGATCGCCGTCAAAACCCTGTTGCGTGGCCGTCAATACTCGACTTAAGTAATTGCTACTACTATTGTTTTCTCGGCGGCTATTTTGGAAACCGTTTGAGAATGTTGATGTAGTAATCCCAGAAGGAAAACCTGCCATATTGCCAAAATCACCAAAACCTACGTTTTGCTGTGCGATGTCTACCGCAACGCCGGTTAGAATATCCGTTGGGCGAATGGTGTAATCGCGTTTAGCATGTAGACCACCCGATGACGCAACGCCACGCAATACTTGCTCGTTCGTTACAATTGCAACACTTGGTCTTCCGTTACTAACCATCTCGCGAACGTTTACACGTGAGTTGATGTATAGTAACATATTTGGGTCAAGTAAGCCGGAAAAACTGATATCGGCATGGTCACAGTACCCGGTTGTGTATACTACATCTCGAGTACTCTGCATGCTACTTGGTCCGTGGTCATGAATAATCACGAACTTAATAAAAAACCGCCAGCGATTAGTATTCCAAGCATTTGGAATAAACGCAAGAGATTCTGGTGTGCGACTTACGGTCAAAATGTTTGAAGCACACCGAGATAAGTTTGCAGGAGACAGATTAAACCCATAGTTACTTTGCTCCTGTAAAACCCGCAAAGATTCCGACGTTAACTCACCCGTAGTGAGCGGACGGCGGAACTGCTGGTTAAAAGTACCAGACTCGTAAAATTTAATGGTTTCGATTTCAACTCTCATGGGTTTTTTCCTTAACAAGCGATGATAATAAAATCCGCTAATTGCAATTTAATGCTTTCGGGGATTGTAGTATTTACAGTAGTGCTACAAGTAGTCAATTCTTGGAGTTCTTCTGGCGCAGTAAACGTCCAGGAGTAACTATCCAATTCTTGCGTAATGTTATCGATACATTGACAAGCAACGTTGTCTTTGCTCAGATTTAACGGAGTTTGACGACGACGGTTCATTTGCTGGCGGTTATACGGATATTTACCTAATAACTGATTTAAACGATCGTTATCGATTTTAATTTTCATCGTACCGACCGCAGTATTAATCGGAATTGGTTTATGATTCGCAGTGACTAATAAAGCTAAGTCGTAAATTCCCCAATGCCACAGTAAAGCTTGAGTAATACCCGCAGCTCTAACTAATGAGTCGTAATCTAAAAGCGGAACACTTCTAGCATACACAACTCTATTTAGCATGTATTGGATTAATGAAATTTGAGCATCGCGGATATCGTATTCCCTATTCATGAAAGCGCGCGATACGCATTTACCAACCAACTCTGATGGAATTGTAGAATCAATTCGTTTTGCTACATGTACAACGTTTTTCAAGAACTCGCCGACTACAATAGGATGGCCTTCAGCAACATCTTCTTTCATCTTGTAAGTTTCTTGGATGGACGTATTGTCTTCGGCGCGATCGTCGCGACCCCGCAGAATTTTTTCCCGAACCTTACCGCCAAAAGATTTTGGCAAGTTTTCAATTCTGGAATTAATGTAGTTATATAAATTACTAACTACGTTGGTCGCTTCACCGATGTCGTTTTCAGTCGATAGCTCGCATAACGCTAACCGACGTGTTACTACAATAGCCAGTGTCCAGTCAGGTAAAGTCTCACTACTAATTGAGTTAAGAACTTGCTCTAAACTAGGCGGTGTGTTTGCTACAAACGCCTGAACGTAGTTTGCAAGCCGCACGTATGGCGCTTGATGAATTAAACTAGTGGCTGCGAGTAAGTTAATACCCACCTGTTCTTTAAACTGGGAACCTACCGAATCTTTAATTCGATTAATGTATTCACCAAGAATAGGAATTACTGGGCGTAAAGCAACGACCAAATCAACTAACTCAATATACTCGGGCCTTAGATAAGTCAAATATGTCTCAGGTGCGCCGACACCATATGCCGTACGCAATTCTTTTGGATATTTGATTTTACCGTGGTCATGAACCCATTGCTTAATTTCAGCAAAAGGCATTAATACGTATAAGTCACGACAAATTTCCATGAGATGTTGCCTGACCTGATTGTCAGTCCCAACACCGTTTACCAAATCGTGAGCTTGCTGATATAGCTCCCACAATTTATCTTGCCGTTCTTCTGGTAAACTCGCCCAATATCCGTTAATGTCACCAACGACGCGACTTAAATCAACGTCGTTTTTTGTTAGAACATTAATGTCCCATAAAAGACTAGCACCTTTGTGTTCAATTTCAATTGTTCTACCGTCGACGCCGTGATAGAATTGCATAATGCACTCCATTTAATTATTGTAATTCACCTAAGTAATATAGGGTTGTATTTTTTTCGAATGACGGCATAGATGGGGCAATGCCCCATCTATTTTACAATTGGTTAGAACGGCATGTCGTCCCCGTCTTCAGAGAAACCGCCACCACCATTCCCGCCATTCCGAGATTCATAGCCGCCATTTCCTCCACCAGAGTTACCGCCGCGTTGGTAGTTGTTATTACCACCGCGCTGATAGTTGTTACCACCGCCATTTCCGCGCTGATAATTACCACCACCGCCGCCTCCGCGGTTGTTTTGTTTGTTTGCTTCCCGTTTAGCATCAAGTTCTTCTTGCGATACGAACTCATCTACCAATACTGCAGCAACCATCTTTTCTAACAAATTAGCAAACGCCATTGCCCAGAAACTGCTTGAGAGTTCCGCACTTACCGGTTTTCCATTTTCATCTTCCATCCCATGGTATTCGCCTGGAGAGAAAATGAATTTTGCAAATGGACGGCCTTTGGCTGCTAAACCAATAAATACTCGACCCTGCTCGTCGCGACCAACAACTGTTTTAGATTTAACAATTGGTTGTTCAGAGCGTTTTTTAGTTTGCGGGTCAAAGAAGAAACCTTTATTTGGAATCAATAAAGAATGAGTTACTTCTTTACGAGCAACGCGGCGAATAGCTTCCATCACAGCGTAGAAAGCATATGAATCCATATTGCCTTCAATCTTACCGTTTTGTTTATCGCCTTCCACGTTTGTGTAAACTGTAAAACGTGGTTGGTTATCCACGACCGCAACAGTTAACGTAGGTGCCATACTACGGCCATTTCGTTGCTGAGCATTATCCAGCGGGTCCGCTTGTAATTTTAATTTGCGTTCTTTTAACGCATTCCCTTTTGCTGCATCTGACATGTCGGTATTCCTAAATGGGTTGTACAATTAATAGAGTGGGGGTGTAAATTCTTATATTAACATGTCTCGGAGAATCTTTTTAATCGTCGGATCGTCAATAGTTGATAATCCAAAACGAATTTTTTCTCGAGTTGTTAATGGAGTCCAGTTATATTTCTTTGCAATTGCAATCAGTTCTTTCTTAAATGCTTGACTCATGGGAGATAAAAACGTTGAGTTGTCTCCAAACACTTGAAGAGTCATTTCGTTAAACGGCATGATCCCAACATCAGGATGCTTTCCTAACTTGGTATTCCAATCTGTTTTCTTTTTTAGTTTACCGGTGTGAGACTCTAATAAAGTTAGTTTAATAAAATCTTTTTCAGCCAATAAATCGATTGGACAATGAGTCACAATAAACGCTTCTTTAACATCACCTTTAATCAAAGTATTAAATTTACGAGAATCGTATTCTTTAATTTCTTTCAGGTGTTTATGGAGTAATTCAACCGCAATATCTTCAATCCCGGCATACTGGGCTGCTGCAGTGACCGCCCCTTGAGGCGTTCGCTGCTTAATGTTTGCGTATGGAAATACTTTTTCAATATCGTGTGGGTCGCTGTAGTAAAACACTACTTTAGTTTTTTCTCGAGAAGCATCGCTAAGATGATTAACGATAAATTCGCACTCTTGTGATGCAACTTCAATAAAGTCAACTGGATTTAAAGTGTTTCGAACATCTTTATTTTCAATTGCTCCGTGTAAGTTACGTATAATAGTTCTTAAATTAATCCAAAGTTGTTCTGGTGGAGCAACTGCTGGAATTAGTTTATTGGTATCTGGGTCATTTCTTTCAGAAAAAACTTCAATAGCCAAACTAGTGCCAATAGATAAAGGTAAGAGCCCCACTGAACGTAAGGCTACTTTGTAACTGTTGTTCATAAGGACTCCTTGAGTAACATCATACACCTTTCTGCAGTTTCTGCATCAAGCCCCGGGGTTTGCCTAAACAATTCTCGTTTAATTAATTCAGGCAAATTTTCTTTAGTAAGATCAATGGGTTGGAATGTAATTTCTACTTCACCAACTTCTACTGTCTTAACTCCGGTATCTTCCCTCTCTAAAGACGACCAAGTAAAGTTCGGATACTTAGATGCACAGTATGACTGCAGAGTTTTAGCACCGCTGTCTTTAGCACCGGCAAATCTAAAGAACGAACCGGAGGGATGTTTTTTAACCAACAGTTTTACAGATTCTAATAAGTCATCGACTGCTAAACCATCACATTCGATGGTTTTATAAATCTTTGCTTTTTTATTCTCTACAAATTTTGCTAGATTAACTCCATCCCCTACGGTAATTCTAGTAAACCCTTTGGGGCTTTCCTCACCGTGTTTTAATCTCTCTAAACTACCAGATGCTACTATCTTACCGTGTTGTGAAGAAGTATGAACGTGTCCAATCATAATCCAGTAGCGAACTAACGTCTGCCATAATTCTGAGTTATGTGCTGGAATTCCACAGTTTGCAGGGTATTGATATTCAAAACCACCGTGCATACAAATGAAATCTACTTGTTCTAACCCATGATCTTTGATGAGTCTCTGGGCCATTGGAAACGCTTCTTCAATCGGCGTAATGAATTCATCAGGTAAATACAGAATTGTGGTACCCGTTTTCTCATGCCGCTCTAAATGAAGAGTTCCAAAATACTTATAGTCAATCTCACCTTCGTAACTCTCAACAATTGGACCAAATAGTTTTTCTGGTTGCCCCATGTCGTGAGATGGTGTACCCGCTAACACGCGTAGTGCTATCTTGTTTACTGCGCAAAACCGCACTAACCAAATTGCCCATAGTTTAATATCTGTACTATACTCAAAATTCATATACAGTAAAGAATCGAACAAATCCCCTTCAATGAAAATAAAATCTAAATTCCGATTTTCTTCAGTGTCGGGGAGTATCCGATATAACGAAGCGACAATTTCTGGGGTCTTGGTATTTGGGTGCCCTAAATGGACATCGCCAAATACCAGTATTTCTAAGTTTTTAGTCTTAGTATTACCAATCATCTTCTTCAAACCCTTCAACGGCTACGGTGGTACCCCCACTAACCTTTGAAGCGGTAGCTTTCTCTAAAGGCATTAACTCTGACAAATCGGCATCTTCTGGCAATGTGTCACTAATTGGTTCCATCCCATAACGTCTTAAGATGTAGTTCCATTGAGCAATTGATTTTTCGTTTTCGGTAGACTTACCAACGTCGGCCCGACTAATATTTTCGTATATGATTTTATCTCGCATTGTCGCAGGTCGAGCTTGCGCTTGCGCCGTCGCGTCCATAATAGCGTGACTCATACTACGCCGACTAGTATAAACCGTTTTAGTGATTCCTGAAGCATCTAAAATCGCAGGGACGGTATAGAGATACTTTTTGTTAGTCCCTTCTAAGCGATAGACACGAACAGGAACACTACCTCGCCCGCAGACTGCTAACCAAGGAGTATAATCAACATTTGGGTCTGAGCTAGTTAATATAGGTAAAAACAAATTAACAAAATGCGCTTCATCTATTTCGGGAAGTCCTTGATTTAAAATATCGGCAGTAGCACTAATGCTTTTACTGAGCTCAATTAGCTCAGGTGGGAATTGTTTAGGCATGTTTTAACCCTATTAAGTTAACCCAGTATTTACCCCTCGCATTACCCGTTTAAAGGTACTGTTGATTACTTGGATTTCATCGGCGTAGTTCCAGAATGAACCATCGCTGTTTTGTCCACGTAACAAAATGTTTAATGCGTAAGGGCCATCTTGCAGTTCTTCATTTAAATATTTAGCTGTCACACTGACAAATGTGTTTGGCATGTAGCGTCTAAAATATGCCTCTAACGTATCGTTGGTGTGTGTAACTAACATGTTTTTATCAGAACCGTATCGTTGCACTAGATATGCAAAAGATGTAATATTTCCCAGAAATAACTCCGACTGACTATAATCAGAGACATAAAACCAGCTTAAAATCTGGTCAGCTTTTTCTGCGGAGGTTCTAAGCCACCCGCGCCCACTTAAAGTGGGAACTAATTTATCATCCATTGCTAAACTCCAAGTTGTTAAGCTTTGTTCTTCCTACAATTCGGTAGTTTTTACAAAATGCGACAAAAAAAGAAGGAGCGGTTAAGCCCCTTCTTTTAGTACGTTTAAAGATCTGAGTCGTAACGCGATGTTGGGTCAACACCTTTACGAATAGATTCACGAACTGTTTCCCAAGTCTCTTGGATATCCAGTTGCTCTTCAAATAACAAATCAACTGTTTCGTCGTGACTATTACCGTAAGTTATCGAATACCAGTCAAAATCATCGTCTTCACCACCGATTGTAACAAGACCATCCATTGCACGTTGCCACACAACGTGATTCTCACCGATGTCTTGTTTATACGGATCAAAATATTCATTACCATACCCTTCACATAGACCTTGCTGATAAAGTCTACGGATCGTCGGTTCAGCCATGATATATTCCATCATTACAGGCTTAGCGTTTTGAACTTGCCAAGTCTCTCGCAACGCCCGAATTTCATTTACATCCCAGATAGTAGCAACTCGACGTAAAGCAGCATTTGCTAAACGGTATGCGTCAGAGTTTACCGCGCGGTCGATAGATTCCTCAGCGTACTGAATAATCGATTGACCTACAGCTCCCATGCGTTCTGCTGCAGAATATAAATGATTTCGGACGTGGTTAATCACGGACTGTTGAGGAGGTCCATACATCGACGCACGGAATACGTCAACATCTCCCGTTATTACCCTTGCCATTATTTAATTCCTCAAGAATTTTGTTGTTGCCAATTAGCAATCGTTGCAATTACTGGTTTAGGAATTGCATTAATCTTTGAAATCGTTTTTGGTCTTTGTAAATCAAACACGCTGTACTCCGGGCCAAGTCTCGATAATGCCGCGTATTGGTGACGATCGAGGATTAGAGCTAAATTCATCTCATCACCATCGAAGTCTGCATTGGGTCCAGCCAAGCATTGAGTACTAAAGCTAATAGTTCGATCTAAAAGATTTTCCTTAATAACCGCAATGTTTAACTGCTGAGCAGAAGCACGGGCTAATGAAGGGTTACGTTGCAAAACAGCTGGAATCTTTCCGCCAGGAGACTCAGCCATAAGCTCGTTAAAGATTTCGCGTAATAAAGGGTCTACTCGATGACCAGCATCTACAATAAGCTGTTCAATTTCTCGAATAGTGTAACCTCGTTTTAGTAGTTTATTTGCAATGTGGATTTCAAATAACGCTACTGCAAAAGTCCATGGAATATGCATGTCTTTTGGATGGTGAGGTCGACTAATGCTACTAATAACTGCCCTACCAGAAAAGTTAATCCGCGTACCGAATACGTGTTTACGGAACCAACCTTCTTTTTGACCAATTGAGATTTTGATATACGTTAAATAAAATGCCGCTAACTGCATAATAGTTTTTGCAGTTCTCGATTCCTTAGTTCTTTGACTTGTACCGTACTCAGTCTCATCAATCGATGCAATCGTCTCTACCGCATTTAACGCAGGAACCATGTTAGGATCTGCATAAACGCCTACTGCGGTGTCTTCAGTAATAAACGCAAGTTTACTAGGAATTGGTAAATGCCGAGTAAATAGCAGATTTCGATTTTCTTGAATAAACTTAATAAAGTCTTCTTTATCTTCCTGGGAAGGTCGATGAAGTTTTGCCGTAAAAAGCTTCTTGATAATCGCATCAAAATTCATTACAAAATTATTGTAACCGCGCTCAATTCCAAGTTGAGCTAACTGAGAAACAATTGGTGCATGTCTTGCCACTATCCTTCCTTGATCCATGTTTGTCAAGTATCGAATAATGTAAAATCCTCGGAACGTAAAGAAATCGTCAAGCATTTGCCAAACGACCGGATTAATTAAAGGGGCTACGCCGTGAGGGGAACGAATCCACACTTTGGATTCAATTGGCCTTTCTGTTGCAGCAACTACAACAGTGTTACATGTTGGTATAGGACAGATTTGTCCCACGCGATACCGACCTTTTGTAGCGCCACAATCACACGAAGGAACACTGCTTAACGTGTCGTCTTTATACGACGTGCGCACTACGTCACTTAAGCGTTGTTTTTCAGCTCTTGTAACGTTGGGTTGGTCATTAACAATAATTGGAGATTGGGTCGATTCAAACGCTGCTCGAAAATCTACTAATTTTAAATAGATACCTTTTTCTGCATCGTACTGTTTTTCTATCAACTACGTTACTCCCTAAATAAAAAAATAACGGCAAACTGAGGGACCGAAGTCCCTCAGCTTACAATACTTACGTATTAACGACCGTAACGACCAGTACCTGCGCCGCGGAAGTTTGAGTTCAGAGTTGCAGTGCTGCCTGCACGACCTGAGCTCCAACCAGTTGCCAGAGTTTGCTGGTTGATACCTGTAGCCATTACAGACGTATTTACGCGAGATACTGCCGCGTAACCTTCTGCGTATTGGTTCAGGTTCATTGGAATACCAACTTGTTGTACCGCTTGGTACAGGGCTTCTACGAATGCAGGGCTAACACGGTATGGTGCCGCATAGCCTTTGAATTCCAGATTGCCTTGTAACACTTCACGCAGTAACGCAAAGCGGATAGCCAGGCGAGTTGGTAAATCACCTTTCTCTGGGTTGAACGTGTCGTTGAACTCAAATGCCTTTTGCGAGTCAGCTGCACCAACTAAGTTAGCAAATGCTACTTGGTTGATTTCGCGTAAATCACGGCGATTGCCTTGACGGTCCATCCAGTAACCCATGATGACCTTATCGTCTTCACGCTCAACGATTGGACCGCCAGCAAACATTTGGCTAAATACGCCATTAGTTAGGTTGTTAGCGATGGTCACGATGTGATCATACGCTTGAGTACCTAACTCACCAGGTTGTGTAGAGTCACGGAACATCGCCATCAGCCACGTTAAATCGTCTGCGTCCGCTACATGAATGTAGTAGTTCAGGCGATCTAAGTACACTGTAGTATTCAAGAAGTCAAACAACTTGAATTCAGCAGCGATTGGATCAACCGCAGCACCTAACTCTAAGCTCATGCCAGCCAAGCTGTGTAAGCCATCGTCATTGAACGCTGGTTCCAGAGCGGCCATCCAGCTGTTGCGGTTTACTAACGCAGCGCTACATGCCATAGCCAACAATTGTAACTCAGGAAACACGCGTGGGTGCTGAGTTGTGGTGCTGGTCATGACCAGTTTTGGCACAAACATCTGTGTTGTGGTGATTGGCACGTTATTGTGCCCGTAGACGGTTGATGGACCAGCGTACTGCAAATCAACATAACCGGTCAGAGTTGCAATTTGAGTTGCAGATACTGAAACCGGATCGTAGTTAGAAGCGCTGGTATCGCGCCCATTGATGTCCACTTTAAAGGCAGCGTAAACTGGCAGACCTTGAGAGTCTTCTACGTTACCGCGTGGGAACTCAGCACGTACGTCCATTGCCAGACCCTGTAACTGAGCCAGATTCATTGGCTCTTGTTTACGCAGCATTGAATCTGTTGCGTTACATGCACGGTTTAGCGTTTGCTGTAAACGCGCTGCGTCAGTTGGGTCTAACTCTTTATGCAGCTGCGCACCGCCAGCGTCAAGAATTTCATCTACACCGTCAACTACTTTTTCCACAGACGCTTTAACGCGCTGCCATAAAGTTTCGCTGAAGTTGTATAACGCACCAGCAGCACGTGGTAACTGAATGTCTGGGCGACCTGGTACTTTAAATTCTTCTGGCTGAATTTGGCCAGCCGTTGCTTCAACAACATAGTTGAATACAGCAGCAGTGCGATTTACCACTTGAACGATGGCAATTACGCTGACGCTCATTTGAGCAACAGATTTATCTACAGGGATAACCTGTACGTTTTTTGCTTCCGGTAAACCCGCTAAGATTTTACGGAAGGTTTCAGTGTACGCATTTAAAGCGCCAGCAGTCGTAGACTGTGGAATAACTGAACCAAATAAAGATACAAGACCGTTAACACCTTGTACCATTTCAGCTGAACCAGCAGCGCCAGTTGAACCAGCTGGACGAGTAGTGCTTGCAGCACCGGTAGCATTACGTTTTAAAGCCATTACTTATTTTCCTTTTGTTTTTTGATGCATCAAAATGGGCCTAAGACAAAGTATTTCCTAAGCTCACTAAAGTGATATATGCCTCTAATTTTTTTGATTATGTAACATAACCCAACATAGAGGCTTGTTCCGCTATGAGGCGGAACATTCTCGTACATATCATTAGTGTCAATGTAATTTTTTACTTTAACACTTATTTGATTTCGGAGAAGTGTGGTTTTTTAATCGCACATACTAACGAAGAGATTCGTTTTTTATTACATAAATCCTCCGGAGCATCTATTGTTTAAGATGTCAATGAAATAATATGTTTGCTCAATTTTTTTGATTTACTAAAAAGGACCCTAAGATGCTATCTGTTTTTAAAAAAGTGGCCGCAGCCATTACTGCGACCGCTAGCTATTCCATATTTACTCGGATAGCCAGCGTCTTCCAATCAAACTCGATTAAATTTGACGAGTATTACCTCTATGCCGACTATGTGGTGCCATCCAATCATTTCTTAGTAACGCTTATTAATAGCATTGCCGTACCACACAGTGTTTCGTTAGAAAGATTCATCGATCTTACTTACCAAGCGGGCGTAGCCGCAGGTCGAGGACTTGGACTAGGTAGCGCAATGAGCCCAATGCGCATATTGCCAAAATCTTATTTCTTTGGGGACGGACATAAAGAAGTTATCTATTTAACCGATACCGAATTCCAAACTGACGTACCTGAACTTTGGTTAGGTTTAAGTCCTATTAAGTTCTGGAGTCACGGTGAAAACGATTTATCTTTTAAAAGACTGGTTGGATATCAATCTAGCGCTAAAGAATCATTCTCTGTTGTAGAAATCAATCTACCTTTATTAATGTGTCAATTTAGACATTTTAATAATGCACAATTGGAACTTCCAACGGAGTATCGTAAAGACGTTCGTCATTTTGTTTCTTTATGTATAGTAAATGCCCTCAAGTCTCAATTAAACGTAGCAATGTTTAACCGAGTGTCTGACACATTAACTAAAAAACCTTTAAGCGGTGTCACGGTATTGCCTGGGTTAAGCTTACAAAACCCGTTAGGTCAAGTAGATAGTTTTATTGCTCAAGTTATTGAGAACATCACTAACCGTACTTTAACATGGGAAAACGTACTGTCGTTAATCCCACTACCGTACTCAACAAGCGCGTTAGACGAATTTAGACTTCCTGACCAAGTACAAAATCGGTACGCGCGTTGCTTTGAGATCATGGCAACATTTAAACTGGTGGAGTTTTTAACCACAGTCGATCAGTTAAGTCCGGGCGATAAAAATACTCCCTATCAAACTGCACTTCGCGTTTACTTAGATAGAGCTTTAGCTGAAAATATCTGGCAAACTTTTGAAGGCGACACGGCAGTTATTAAAGAACGAATAGAATATTTAAGAAAGCTTTTACAGTAGCAGCATAAGGGAGGGCAATTGCCCTCCCTTTATGTTGGTTAAACGATTTTAATAATTTCCGTTGGTGGGAATTCATCCATCACCAAACGCGTAACGTCTTCGTTCATGCAGTAATAACCAAAAGATTCTAAAACTAAATAGAAACTCTTCATTAAACTTTTAACTTGCATACGTATATCTAACGCGCTAATGATCTCAGCGGGCAGTCCACGACTAATTAAGATATCCGCGGGTAAGTGTAATTGAGTCAGCATATCTTTATTGTTCTTTAAGATCCAAGTCTTAAAGCGATTAGCGATCTCTTTATCTTCCCAACTATCTACCCAAGTGTTAAATTCCGTAACGTTTGCATGTGACAACTTACAAGTTAATGCAACGTAAGGCGGTTCTTCAATTGCTCCGTATTTAGGCGCAAATACTTCAGACCACATGGTGTAATGCAAATAAGGAGAGTTTGCATTTTTATAAGACCCTGCGTTTTTAATATTGGCTTTATTAAAGAAGGTGGGTTCTGCTAACTCAATAGATTTAACAATTGACCATTCAATATTAGCTACGTACTGCAGCACCTCGCCTAATACTAATTTTTTACCAGACATAATTGTTTCCACGCAATCCTGCAGGAATTGGTCAGAAAGTTTGCATAACGCTTTAGGAGCCGTGGAGTTACGCATTGTTGCGCCTTTGATTTCCCAGTCAGGTTCAGGATAAATATTACCTTCTTGAGCAACCATTGGTGCGTAGTAATGTTTAGCCATACTAGTTAATGAGAATATCTTAAACGCATATTCGTTTTTCATTTGTAATAAGCGCATGTGTTGATCCGCAACTCCCATGTTCCCGGACATAATCGCAAGTACATGTGTTGTCATCTGAGACGCCAAGTACGTTGTTGCGGCCTGACAACTAAACCCTAATTGACTAAATACTTTATCGGCACTATCGTCAAAAGACCCCACGTACCATTCAACCCACTGTTGGTTTGTAAAGATACATGAGTCTGTATCTGACGCTACAACTACTTTACGAATACTGCTTGGAAAAGTAGCCATCGACGCTGCGACGTTTTTGTTAGCCCAAAGAACTTCAAATAGGTCATAGAACTCATTCATGGTGTCCATGATTTTCTGAGCCATTGCCCCAATTAAGCCGTAGTTTGATCCAGTGACGGTATCTTGGTGCCAAATCCCTTTCCCATAATGCAGTTCGTTAGTAACAATTCCTAATAAAGGAAGTTCGTCTTCCCCTAATTGCAAAATTATTGATTTTGGATCTTCAACGGGCTCTTTAGGTAATAGAGTTAAACCATCTAACAACCTTCTTACTAATTCAGGGTTGTTAATTGCTAAACTACATAAATCACCTGAATAACAAAATGCTGCTCTTTCTACCGGAGTTAATTGCTTAACTAGTTGAAAGATTCGTAGTGTTCCGTAGTCATCGCTCCAATACAAATCGGTACATTGATTGATCAACCGCATCGTGTATTGAATGGTTGGGTATACGATGTTATATTTATCCGAGATTTCTTCTAGTCGTTTTAAATCAGTGTTTGCGATTGTAGTTACAATCGCATTCATTGCGATGTCGGCGGACCAGAAATGTCTATTTCCCGATAACAGCCTTTCTGTATTTGCGTTTGTGTTAGACGACGCACTTCTGCAAGTAGACGTTAACGCCGAGTGAGCGGACTTAGTAAAAAGCACACTGCTGGTAGTTCCTTGAGCACCGGATAAACTGTTGTTTTTAATTTTATTTCGGTTCTGACGGTTGTTATAAATAGTTTCCATCAGATGGTTTTTAACGGCTTTAAAACTTAACATTTTCTTTTTATTGCCGCTGCGGTTTTTTAAGCCAACTTCAATATATTCGCCGAGTATCGACTGCTCAACATCAGGGTGTTGATATGCGGTCATTGTAGGCGCCATCAAGTACCGGCGTTCTTCTATCATTTTAAGATACGCCGACATTGTGGCGTGTTTTTTAACGCGGTTCCCTTCGGAGACTTGCTCTAAGTACATTACAGTAGGATCCACTATCCCTAATACTTTTCCAGGAAGTGTTTTTTCTTTAACCCAAGCCTCTGCTTCTTTCTGAGTTTTTCCATAGACTTTAGAAATATAGGAAGCAGCTAATTCCACATAACGTGCATAAAAATTTAAATTTCTTTTGTAATACTCTACTGGTTTTACAAAAGCGGTAGTGAATTTTGCCATTACTTAAATCCTATTTTTTCATTTACAATTTATAACTAAGATCAATAAAAAATAATTTGCGGCAAAAATCCGGAGGCTTTCGCCTCCGGGTAGCTTATGCGCCAAATGGGGGACCCACAGAGTAATAGATCCGTAATCAACAGTTGCTTAACTTAGTTGGTCCGCGGGCTTTGAAAAGGATAAACAACGCCTGCCTAAATCTCGCATTTAATAGTTGATCGCTGTAACAATTTACGCTTGTTACTTATGGAGCAATTACTTCAATATCGCCAACGAGTAAACCTTGGGCAATGAGCGCGGTCCGCACTAATTCAATCTTATCAGCGCCAGCGCCTAATACCGTAATTTGTAGATTGGTTGTGCTAACCTTAGTAATTGTACTAACGTTAATCCAAGGCATCCCAATGCAAATTAACTCGTTCGATACAGCTCTCAGTAATAAAAAGCTATATTTAGTTGGAGAATTAGGGCTTCCTACTGGAAGTGTAGGTTGTACGTTAGCGTGTTGTGCGTAGACGTCAAAACCCATCGCTACTGCAACTTCAGCGCTAACTACGCTTTCTACTTTTAAGTTTTTAAAATTGTTACCTAGAAGCAATGCTGGATACACAGCAAAGCTAATATGGTCACCAATGTTAAAGTGTGTACCTAACATAAATTTTCCTTGCGAGTTTGGACTATGACTACATGATTAACGGTTTTAATTCGATCAATCATACTCATTGCAAATCGTTGGTCAAATGATCGCACGGCGGCAAGTATCCGAACTCGTGATATATCTAGCGCAATATTCAGCATCTCTGATTTATAATCGTCGTAAAAAATGTCCGTTAGTAAAGATGCGATAAATGATCCTGCCGGTTTATTTAATTTACTTTCTTTACTAATTAAAAAATCCGCAACTTGCATAATTACCGTTTCATCCGTTAGAGTGTCGGAGTCTAGCATGTTATTAAGCGCAGTCAATAAAGGCTGTACGGTATCTGCTGGGATTACAAAACCAAAATATTCATCCATTGAGGCTTCCTCTAATATCGAACATGACTAATCCGTGTTGTACCGCCATGGACACCACACGCTGTCGTTCATTCTCACACAGAGCATCTAATTCTTTAAAGTAATTATCTTTTACCGTGGTGTAAACATTATTATAAATTAAAGTAAGCGTATGTTTGTCTTCCTCTAACATCATAAACTCACGATCGTTTAAATGTTTTACTAAGACAGCTTCTTCTAATAAGTGGATAGGTGGATTGGGCGGAAGCTCCCATAGAGCATCTTTAATCGCAATAGAAAATAATGATTCAGCACTAACAATGGCGTTATTTAACGTTGCTAAGTGTTGTAATGTTTCTGTATGCAATTTATAAAGGTTGAGCGGGTAAATCATGGCAGGCATCAAACTCCATAAATAAAATACCGTTAATTAGGTTACAGCGAAGTAATGTACGTTTATTTAATAATTCATTTAACCCAACAGATACGTTTAATAAAAAATCTAAGTGGTTAGATAATTCATAAACTATCCTTGAACTACACGACACCTCATGCAGGATCTGCGAATACAGTCGTTCAGAATTATAATCGCCGTTATTCTTTAATTCATCGGCAATTGATTCAGTAACCATTCCGTTATTTGGATTTAAATAGTAATTAAGTAACTCATCGTTCAAATACTCGTCAATCCATTCAAGTGGATTTACTGGCTTTTGTGCAACAACATTGATAGCTAACTCCAATACAAAGGCTGCTGGAAATGGTGTTTGCTCAACATAGTAATTAACTACGTGAATTAAATGTGGAGCCGGATAGGCAATCTTCATCAGTCATGCCCTCCTATATGCAGGCACAGAAAGAGGGCATTGCCCTCTTTCGGTTTTATTTAAGAACCAACACGCTTTGGCTTACTCTGGGCTTTAGCTGCCATTAAAGCAACCTTAGTCCTCTCAGAAGGCGCTGCGACTTCATCTTTTAACGCTTTAATGTTTTTGTACTCTTCGTACATTGGCACATCGTTAGTTGATATCGGATTATGTCCACCGGTTTCAAAAACAATAAAGGCTGTGATTTTTTGTGATACCACAATAAATTTACACTTATGGATTTTGCACCGACGTTCAAATATAATGTCCTTGACATCTTTTGGAATTACACCATCGATCAAGACAGCGACTGTATCCAGTACTCTTGAATAACATGCTCGAACATCGTTCAGTAAGTGATTGTCTTTTGAAATTACTTGTTCAATAACGTATTTTTTAATTGAAGCTGCATCGTTTACGTCAACGTTACCGCTTGGGAACATTAACTCAAACATACTTCGTGCGGCAATAACTCCAAGATCTTCAATTGCCGCATCTGCAGCATCCGCTAGAATATTAGGATATTCTTCAGGTACCCAAAAGCGATATTCCCAGCATTGTAAACCTGCTTTCAGTACTTTAGCCATTGAAGAAGACTCGCCCATGTCTTCTACAATAGGTTTTAACGTACCCCAAATTTCCGACATATCAAGCGTCAGGAATGAAGGAATAATCTTTTCGCCATTCATAATAAATTCCTTATGTGTTCGTTGTCAAGTTCTCTAACGTACAATACGTATTGGTTAGGGAAAGAAAGGTGGTGTTGAGTAAAGAACAACCGAAGTCGATAACCTTTTAAAAGAAATGCTTCAAATGCGCCGACGAGTTTATAAATAAATTCATAAACGTCATTTTCGAACATACTTGAGTCAACTAAATGTTCGTATAACTCAGTTTCTTTTAATGCAAGATGGGTTGCATATCGACCACTTGAGATATCGATTACGTCTTTAATGTATCTGGGTAAGTCAAACGTAACTCGTAAATGAAACGGAAGCTCATCCATAAGCAAATCGGCAGTAAAGTAAAAATCGTCCAGCTTAACAACGTAAACTTGACTATACACGTTTGAATCCATGCGGCAGACGTTGCACGTTTGCTGTACTGTGGTATCGAGACTCTACGTGATCTTTTCTGCTTTGAATTGCCTCATCAATTAGTTTTAATAACGTAGCTGGAAACTCGTTTTGTTGGCGATTAACCAAAGGTGCTCTTTGAGATAAATACTTTGGAGTTTTTGCTTGTTCAGTTAAAATAAATTGATTAGGATCAAGCTCATCGTCTTCCAGAGAAGCCGGTACTTCATACACTTGGAGTTGCGTTCTTCTTCCAAAATAGTCTTGTGGTGCGTGGGAGCACAAGATTTTAGGTTTAGAAGGTTTGTGCTCCTGACCGTATGCGTTTACTGGGATTAAAAGCGTGACCCCGTAAGGACCAAACACAACTTCCCATATGTGGTTTTGTAACGGATTTTCTTTAAGTACTCGTTGTTCAATGGAATAAAGAATAGTTTCAAGATAATCCTGGTGTAATGTCCTGGTGGCTAATCGATGATTTTCAATTAAAGGATTCCTCTGAAGATCCTCTAGCCTTACCCTTAAATTTGTCACGTACCACTCTGGAAACGCCGAGTGCAATACCTGGACGACTCGTTCATTTCCAACAGTTGGCATCAATACGTCTTCAAGATGCGCTTTAATTAGTCGAAGGATGATTCCAGGAGATATAGGACCAGTGTATATCCCCCAGGCAATCAAGAACTGCTCAATATTGTTTTTAAGCAGTAATAGATCTTCCAGGATGTTGATTTGTATTGGTTGATATGTGGGTCTCATTTTAATTCCTTATTTTTTAGAAATATTTACCAATCTCTAAAACCTTGGGTGGCTCCGTTGAAAAAGTTCCGTATGGGACAATATCTATTAAAGTAGTGTCTACTGTCCATAGCGCCAAGTTTGGGTACCTTGGGTTTGTTTGTACCGCAACAATATCCCGATAAATTTTTGGTGGTGCAATTGCTTTAAAATGGTTTAACAAGCACACCTTGTAACGATTCCAAAAAGTAACCAACGTGTTACTATAACTTGCAATAATACGTTCGTCCTCATTCCCATCCAAAACTGTCCACATACACGCTTCAACTGCAGCATCTGAAATATTTTCATCAAATAACCAGCAGTGTACTAAATATGGGTACGCTAACTCGACGATTCTCGGGTGAGTCTCTGAGATAAATATGTCAGGAATAATCGCCGTACAACTGTGAATACCTTCAGGGCTACAACCATAAGTTTCAAGCCCAGGGATTAACATTTTCATTTCCACCATAGCCACAACCTCTCACCTTGAAATGTTGTAAACGCCCCACGTGGGTTGTCGCTCATTGTCCACAGTAGTAATACGCGAAACGTTTCATAGACTATCGGTTCTACTTGTGCAGCTAATGTACTAAGTCTCACGTTCTTAGAAATTTCGTGAATGTAGTCTTTCGTATCTGCAACACATAAAACGCCGGTATCAAACCCGGCTTTTAATATAATTGCAGTATAATCGCTTTCGGTTAGTGGGTCACTAATTAACCCCTGTAACTCTTTCTTTATTTCACGCGTATCCGTGATTAAAAGGTATTTGTTATCCGAATTACTTTCTAATAAATTATTTTGCATGGTCTTCATTAGGTAGCACCTATTAATACTGTCTCTTTAATAATATATTTTTTAAATAAACTCCATTCTAAGACACATATTTTAAGTTCTATGCGTATTTTTAGCTAACCAGCATAGAAGCCCCCTACCCCACATAAAATAAGCAACTCTGTAAGTTTTTATAAACAATTAGCCTTAAAATATGAACGCATTTTAGTTTATAAGGATGGACATATGGGTCCTATCGAATACGCAATTGAAGAGGTTAAGGCTAGAATCCCTCCTCAATTGTTAAAGCTCGTTTTTACTAGTACTGGGCAATTCTTTGCCCATAACCCTGGGGCGGTTGAAGCGGCTATCCGAGAAAAGGTAGTCGATGCCCGTGTCCGTCGTGTGGTGGATACTGCGGGAGCTACACAGGACGATATTCCTTTATTTGGTTTAACGTTTGTTCCAGTAACTGAGAGCAATTCCCACAGATCCTCTCAGACCGTGTTTATTCCAAAAGACAGAACTCAAGGAAGAACGATCTCCTCGGCTATCTCTTTGGTATTTGGAACTACAGCAGCCGCATTAGCCTACGGTCACCCGAGCAATAGTCCAACTATGGCTACAGGCGCCAACGGCTCTAGCGTGCTTCTGGATGCGGCTATTGGGGTTTTAAACTCCGCTGTCCCACAAGGTCCAATTCAGTCTGCTAATGTATCGCTGGTTGGTGAAAACGTTGTGCTTATTGAAGATTACATCCCGCAAGGAACTAACATTTTCTTAAGATGTATTTTAAAAGCAGATGATGAGTTCAGTCACGTTCGCCCAGCTACATACCAAGCATTCTCTGAGTTAGTGGTATTAGCAACAAAAGCTTATATTTATAACAACTACTACATTGAACTTGGTCGCGGTTTTTTAATGGGTGGTATGGAACTTCCACAGATTCAGAATTTGGTCGATGAGTATCGCGACGCGGATTCTTTATTCCTAGAGTACCTAAAAGAAAAATGGTACAAAATTTCAGCAATGAACGATCCGACTCGAAAATCACGTCACCTTAAGATGATGATTGGCGGTCAGGTATAATAGAGGTATTTATGGATTTTGAAAACGAAGTAGCGGGTATCTCCGCAACCATCGATGAAAATGATGTTGCTGGCGCGTTGTCTACGGATGAGCAAATTGAAACAACTATTTGTGTTGAAGAAGACCGCCGGTCATGCGAGCAAGACTTTGCTGCGTTAGAACATCTTTACGTATCGATTGAATCTTTGATCTCTACTCAAGAATCTGGCGCTGATGTCAACAAACAGCAAGCGTATCTGATCGCACAGCCAACAACCATTAGCGTTGAATCAGTAATGAACAACGTAGTGGATACAATCAAAAAGTTTATTGAAACTTGTATCCGTATCGGTTCTGATATTATCGCGCGAATCGTTCGCTGGGCACAGAACACTAAAGCTTTATTGCCAAGTGTTTTAAATTCAATCAAGAAATTGCGCGAACAAGTCGAAAACCTACCGGCTACTTTAAAAAGTCCTACCCACACAAATCCAGGTGGCTTAGCTCGCCTTGCTATTAACAACCGAATTCCGCGGGATGCCGGTGAGATATTCAATGGACTTAAAGACGTTCTGTCTGCATCATCAGCTTTATATGCAGATTATGCCGCAGAAGTTCTGTCGATTGAACAGCGTATCAATTTAGTGTTGTTAACAGACCTTGGTAATAAGTCAGGTGAAGAGTTTTTAACTGCGGTAAACAAACAAGTAAATGGTCATCGATTATTTACTCGTAAGTTATTTAAATTCTCAAAACAAGACGGCGATATGTTAGTGGGAAGTACGCCTGTACTTCTAGGTAGTCGCCGTTTAGTTTCTTCTTGGGTTTCAGTACCTAGCTTATTAAAACTTGAAAAAGAAACTTCTCCAGAGAACTATCCGTTTGAATTAGCTAAGGCTATTCAGCAGACTTCAGTGCGGATGGAAACCACTGTAACGGACGACGTTGCATTGGTCCCTAAAGCAGAGCTGTTTAAAACGATGGATCAGAAACAAATGATTCTTATGCTTGATACTGCTGCTGCGATGTTAGGTATCTATGATGACTTTACTGCCAATATTCAGCCTGACTTAAAAGCTCAAGTTGAAAATAGTCAGAAAAAGCTAATGCGTATGGAAATGGAAAAAGGAATGCCGGTTAAATTAGACGGCAGTATTTCAATGCATGATGCGCGGTACTTTAAAGCCATCATCTCGTATCATACAGCACTTGCAAAATGGGCATCAGAACCATTCCATCAGTTTGCAACGTATTTGTTAGATATCATTAACGCTTGCCTGCGATTAATCCGCGTTTCTGTTTCTCAATATGAGTGATATCGAAATTGAAAACACAGTAGGCAGCCAAGGCGTTACTAATTTAGATTATCTCGATCAAATTAGTGACCTTGATAACGAGGTGGTCGATTCTGACCACCCCGCTGTTGCCGAAGCTTTAATGAAACAGAAAGTTGAAGATTCTATCGAAGACTTAAACATCTGTTTCACTAGAGCAGATACGCTAGAAGAAACAGTAAGTATCCAACTGACACCTAATCCAACTACGGATTTAGAAGAAGTTATTGCAGCGTTAGCTGTTTCCAATACAGATATTTCACTAGAGTCTATTTCCGACTTATCGGCGTTAGCTAAAACTTTCTGGGAAGGAATGTTTCAGAAATTAAACTCTTCGTGGGATAACGTTTTTGAATACATGCTAAAGAGCGAAAATAAAGTAATTTATTTACTCTCCCGAGTTCAGCAAGCGGAAGGGGAGATTGATCGGCGCGCAGCAGGCACTTCTAAAGTAGATACTCTAGACCTAGGAAAAGCCGCAACATATTTACATTGGCACAATCGAGTCCCAGTCCCAAGAGATCTAAAGCTGTTCTTAGATCGTTTAGTTAAAGACTCTAGTTTATTACTGACTGAAAGAACTGCGTTAACTATTGAGTATCTACATCGCATCCTGGGGAGTTTAGAGTCTATTTTAGAAAGTCGTGACATTGAGCGTGTGCGTTCTGACTTAAGGAACGTTGCGCGGTTTGGATACGAAGTTCAAAAACAGACCAATGTGCTTAAATCTCGTATTGGGGCAACCTCCGCTCAAGAGGAAGCTTCTACGGGGAGAACTATTGACACTTTAGGTCGGTATATTGGCGGCCGCTCGGTAATTATGTTAAGTAGGCACATTAACGAAGCAGACATGTTAGGCGATGGTAAAACGTTGATGAGTATGATCGATGACGTATTCTCGACTGATGTCGTTGTTTCTGCAGAAGAGCCAAAATACCTGTCTACCGAATGTAGAACTTTAAGCCTATCTGAAAGCGCTCTCTTATTAGAGTCAGCACACGACCTTTTAAAAGAGGTAGAACGTTTTAATCAACGATTCCACGATGAGGTTTCTGAGCTTCGTTCAAACTTCCGACGGTTACGGCATGATTTAAGTACGGTAGGTGCAACGACTGATTTACGCGAGTTTAATCTGTACGTCCGTAAAGCAGCCTACGCGGCACAAAGATCGACTCAGTGGATGTTTAACCCATACGTACCACTTACTACGTTTATATTGCACGTGGCTCATTCAGCGATTGTTTTAGCTGAGACTTCCATCGGGAGCCATAAATTAAAATAATGCGGCATACTGGGAGGCAAACGCCTCCCAGTTATGTTTGCTTATAGGACCGTAGTAACCAACTGAATCGTCGGTAACCAGATTGCGCGCAGCGGTTTGGCGTGAATAGTGACTACTGTAGAACCAGCGGGTTTAGGTAAAGTTATCTTACCTCTAACTAATGTGGGTAATTCAGATGTATTTACTAAAGAAATTTCGTCGTCGTTAAAAGTACTGTACCAACCAGGCCCCTTTAAATCAGGACCGGATTCTTTTAAAAACAACTTTCGATCCATTTGATCGTTCTGTTCGTCAATTGTTACGGTAATTCGATAATTGTTCATTATCGCTGAAATCCGATCGCTGTTATGTAAAAGCGCACCAAAATCGACCGTATATTCAGTTCCACCGTTGTTATCTGACACCGCTAACCAAATATTTAACTCTTCGTTTTGTTGTCCAAGTTTTTGAATGTATTCATTTGGATCTCGGGTTAAATAGCTTGAATAAGCCGAAAATTCTAACTCAGCACCATCTGCATCTGGATATACGAATCCGTCTAAGATACGTACTGGTAAAGACTGCTCAATCGAATAAATGAATGTCGCTGTGAACGTGCCCTTATACAGAAGACTCGTAGGGTTTGCTATAAAGGTAATTTCATAGGGAGTTTCAAACCCAGTAATTGGACCATCGATAATGTCTGCTGCAGTTAATGCGGTTCCATATTCGGAGTTAATAAACTGCAGTAGTTGAGCTCGAGTAGCTGGAACATATCCCGGAGGAATTGTGTATTGTCTAGATACAATTTCCCCTAAATCAAAACGCCAGTACTTAAACTCGCGAGTTCCTCTAAACTTAGCGCCCACCAATCGATTAGGAGCAACATAAACCGCGGTATCTCTTTGTCCCGTAGGGATAATTAAAGACCGAACTCCGTTAAATAAATAATGATCGGTAGGAAGGTTAACGCCTTGTTGATAGTTAAATTGACGAGCCATGTACTCGTGTGAACTTAAACCGTACGTATTCATGTCTAGTCATTCCTAAAGTAATTATTCAAAAGTTTTAATGTATTCGCAGTAGCTTGCTAAAAGAGGTGTGTACGATTCATCCCAAAGCATGGAAATTCCAGGAATGCGAATAAACATATTGAAGTAGTAATTGTACTTAAACTCACCGACGCTTCTATGGACAGAGATGCCACATTTAGTATCTGTTGTAGTAAACGTGGCTATTAATTTATCGCCAATCCAGCAAAGCACTGCCGTACCTACCATTTCCCATTTAGCAATTCCGTCGGCAATGACCGTTACGCGATTTTCTTTCCTGTAGTTATCTAACAAGGCTGACACACTTGTTTCAATGTCTAATTCAGTATCCTGAAGACAGTTAAACATTAACGTGGTACCTACTAGCACTAGCACTACTCTTTTATTTGGCGTACAACGCCAGTCAAATCGTGCGACCTGATTGCCGTCGTTTGCTATTAAAGAGCTTACTATATTTCCTTCGCTATTATGGTTAATTACAGATAAAGAAGTCATTGGTCAATCCCATCGATGAATGCATGTAGGTCGGCGCTAAGTACGCTGGAGTCAAACAATAATCCGGCTGGAAGCTCACCTACCTGAGTAACCGCTTGCTTTGCTCGAGATTTCCAATTACCGCCATTTGCCCAAGCACCATGAAACGGGATATTGGATACAAAGCACAATGATTTCTTAACGCTACTTACAGATAGCTCAGTATAATTTGCAGACACAAAACCTGGGAAAGTTGGAATCTCACGTCGTCCAGGCGACTGGAATACAAAAGCGGCTTGCATAATTGCCCAGCAACTAGGAATTTGTTTTAACAGATCAAAACACTCTTTTTTAGTAATACCTTCAATATAGACACGAATTCCTGGTTCTTGTTTATGAACTAAAATTGCAGTTACTTCACTGGTCGGGGTTTCTTTAAACGGATATTTGATCAGTTTAAGAATATTGGCGGGAACACCAATTAAATCTGTCATTTGTTCGCTCATTGTTAAAACTCCTTTATTTTTTTAAACATTTAATTGTTCTTTGTTGTAAAAAGTTATATGTTATGTACCGGGTGTGTATTCCTCAACTTCCTAGCGTTTCCGCCATTCACGTTAGTGGTCTTTTTGCCACACCCGGTACACCTAATTCCAATACGTTAAAGGGGAGCAAGCGCTCCCCTTTATGTCAGCATTTTATGTATAATTATTAATCGAGTTTCTACCATGGAAAACATTAAATCGGTGTTTGATCACCATTGTGCTGCGCTAGAGATATCACCAAAATTTGCAAAAGAGTTAGTACAGTTCGATCAAAAATTTGTAACTAAAAACTCAGACCACGTAAATTTCTTTGGTAGCCCTTATCTAGGCGTCTATCCAATCCGCTGGACAGATGAGGAAAGAAACCGCTGGGTAGATGATTTATTAGCGGTAGATGAAATTGCTTTAAAAGACGACATTCGTCAGTTGCCTACAATTGATCCAAGCCACACTGTCGCAACGGATTTTATTAACTTGTCGTTTGTTTATATCCTGTATCGCCTTTATAATTCTGGATTAGAAAGCGCATTAAAACACGCGGCAATGATGTCAGTGGTCAGGATTATGCATTATAAATTCCTGACCTCTTTAATGGCCCACTATTTCAGATATCCCGCAGACGAAGCAATTGCTAAAGCAACTTATACCGCTTTGACTTTAAAGTTTGATATTAAGCGATTAGGGTCATGGGGTGCTTTAATCACCGATCGTGCTGAAGTAGTCACAACTAAAAACAGCTTGCATTGGTTATCATTTACGACCATGCGAGATGACCACGCTGTACAAAGAATGATCTCAGACGTACAGTCTCGGATTCGTGAAGTAGTAAAAGCGCAAGTTGCTGTATTTTACAAGGTTCGTGAAAACGGGGATCGTGTTTTAAGCACTAGCAGCATCATTACTACGGATGAAGGCTTTACTGTTCGTGATGTTAAGCGCACGATTAGTACGTATTTAAACTACATGAACTCAATCATGCCTCAGTCTCGCGATTTTGTTCGTGAAGATTTATTAAATATCATCGGTAAATTAAACCCTTCAGCAAACCCAATAATTGTCAAACAAGCGCTAGTCTATATGAGTGACAATTACTTGGAAGTAAAAAAACCTTACGTTAAAAAGATTGTTGAAGAAGTTATTGTTTACTCGTTTAACTTTATTCGAAATAACCGAATCGAAAAATCGGATTTACCTAACATTGCAATTCGGTTAAGATCTATGTTTACGGGCTCGCGCGTTAACGATCCTGCAATCTTAGAAATGCGTCAGATTGGCGATCAGATCGTGATTGAAAGTCAAGTACGTCGTACTGGGGTACCTATCTCTCCAGAACGTACGGCTATGTTATTGTACGTTGTGTTACGCGCAATGACTAAAAATCATTATCAAAAATAGCAGCATATTGGGAGGGTTTCGACCCTCCCAATTGTGTCGCATATTAATGCACAGCCGTCGAGTCGGTAGTGTCTTGGGTTGGTGTCTCCAACTTTGCTACTTCTTCTTCTTTGACCGCCTTTTGAGTAACTAAGGCTGCTTCAGCAGCACGTGTAGTGATGTGATCAATCAGTACCATATGCGCTGGGATAGCCGTCTTTGTTAAGAAGCTTAGTAATGTAAACCCGCGTTTAACGCGAGCAACTAAGAATGGATACTCCGCAGCGGGAATTTCTTCTTTAGTTGATTCAATTTCGGCCAAACATGATTCCGCCATTTCACTCATTGCTTTTTCAAAGTCAACTTGTTTGGCTTCTGCGTGGTCGAGAATTGCTTTGTGCGTAAATTCAACTAACCCCAATAAAGCGGTTACTTCTTTTGTACTACCTACAGCAAATGCCTGTAAAGCTTCACCGTTTACTAACTGCATGTCAGTTGTTTTTAATTGTTCGGTCATTTTTATTTGTCCATCTAGTTTTAGTTCTCGCCCATTGCAATAGTCGAGTTTCTGCTGAGTTAACGCCAACAATCTTGTACTTCTGTAGGAAAACGTTAGTCGAAGGGCAATTCGAGTACGCTTCACCAAACAAACCGTCCAGATATTGACTCGTTAAAATTTTGGTATCGATTGGGAAAACTATTACTTGCACCTGGTAATCTTGAATGTTAAAATTAACAAGCTGTGTAGCGTGTTCTTTTCCCATATCCGTAGTTAAATAAACGCCAGGCCTTAAAGGAGTAATGATTGCAGTCTTTTTAATAACTTCAAACTTATCCTCATTCCCCACCTGAATTCCGCCGTTTACGCAATAGTCCGAAAGCTCAATCGCTCGTTGAATATTTGCCTGTAAATTGATATCGGTCTTAACAGTAAAGAATACCTGAGATAAAGCGCTAGGGTTTGATCTAGCGCTTTTTAATCGAGCAACGGGGTAATCACCTACCATTGCAACCGTATTCCCCCAAAGTGTACTATGTACAGTTACACTGCGGCCCCAAGACAACAGCTCCCATCCGTGCGTCACATGAATCCTGTCGAAAAAATACTCTAAGATTTCAGCGTCTTTTGCACTATCGGGTAAAGCCGGCGTATTAATAAAATATGAACAACATTTAACAGCGCCAGCTGATGTGCTGTAGACCAATAACCCAAAGTCTGAGTTAGTACTAACGCCATCTACAATCCTGCAAATAACTGATTGGTTTCCGTTAGTGAACATAGCCGGTGCAGTAGCGTGGTTATTAATGTTGGCTTTTTCTAATATAATCGCAACTTCTCTATCCATTATTGATTCTCCGCAACTGCATTTTCTGGATGCGGTTTTTCTTAGCATCCTGCAGCAATTGGTCAATACTCATAGGTTCAGCCCCAGTGCTTTCAAGTTTATTTAAAACTTTGCGTAATTGAGCTTCAAGGGTAATCACTTGATGGACACTAGATGTATTTTTTAACCGACCTAAAATGCTTTCAATTTCAGCGTTAAGTAACTCCTGTTCTTTTAAACGGTCAGCATCTTCTTCGGTACCTACGCTACCGTCTTTTAAGGCGCGCAGCTGGATCTTAGAGGAATCGATTCCGTAGATGTCGAGGTTTTTACCATACATCAAAAACCAATGAGTTAATAGCCATGCAATAATAGTATCGTCGTGGCCTGAGCTACTGTGGTCTATCCGACCATTTTTAACGGTAAGTTGGCGAAGCTCTCCGGAGAGAATTCTATCGTAAATTTTAGTACAGCATCTTTGAGCCGCCGCAGTTAAAACAATGCCGTAAAGTAGATCCCGTGAACTACCGCTGGTGTTAAAACCAAACAAAGATCTTACGGGGTCGTAAAATTCAACGGTACGCCTCGCTATAGCGACCGATTGCATTTTCTCATACAAACCCCCTTCCTTACCGCGTTCGTCGTTTACACGACAATACATGCGTGTTGTAGGGTCAATCCCCGCTTTAGCTAACACTACAATTGCTGTATCGATAAAAGTCTGCGCGGAAGATTTCTTTTCAATGACTAAAGTAACTTTAGGGTATTTTAGTAAAATCTTTGCAACCCACATTGCAACAGACGGCAGATACGCTTCGTTTACGGTAGCGCTTCCTAAAAGAGCAAGACTATAGGCGTCTGTAAACACTAAGGAAATGGCGTCTCGACCAATAGCGTCTGAGGTATCCAAACCAAGAATTACTGGTTTATCTATGGCAATCCGCGCAATCTCTGATTCTAAAGCATACCACTTGATTCCAAAACGCTCAGCTCCAAATTCCATCCATACTGGATTCATCTCAGATTTACCAATCGCTTCTAAAACAGCAGTAGAAAGTGGAGACATTGCTCCACCGTTTGTCCATCGGTTAAAAAAGTCGCGATCAATTGAATCCGGAGTACCGCCGGAGTTGGAGAGTTTTTCGTATAGCCATTCGTCCGAATACCCTAACTGTTTATGATCCCAGTCACCAACAAAAAGAGTACGACGTCCTGTGCAGTTCTGTTTTACTCGTTTGACTAAGTCTGCCCTGTCTACGCTATCGTAATAAGTTTCGTCAAACAAAGCACCCGCGGTATAAAACTCTTTGTACATATAAGAGCCAGAACGAGAATCTATTTTACCCGCTGTAGTCGTAAAAATGTTTCCGTATGGCATGTTGTTGCGGGCTGCTTCATCTCGCGCTGTATTGCCTGACGCCAATGCGGCTGGTAGCGTTACGTCGATAAAAGAAGTAAACGGACCTTCGTCTGACTGTAATACAGGCACAGAAGCTCCACGACCTGTGTTTAACGCGGCATCTTCGGAGTTTTGCCCTACGGCAGTGCGAAGGATGTTTCCTGCGGTGTTGTATGTCACTACCGATTGGTTGTTTGCGTCATTAGGATCATCGACTACTAACCACTTAGGTAAATAACCGCGAATGTTTCGAAGGCGAATAATGTTCTCTCGACGTAACGTATCGTCTTTAGTAATTAAAAGAATGCGTCCGTTCCGTAAACCAAAGTAAAGGTTCTGTGTATTAAGACCATCCGCCCCTACCGATTTACCCGTTTGTCGGATTTGGATAAGCATGTAGTCGACGTGATTATAAAAACTCCAATACATCGACATATTACCGCGGTTCGCAATAAACGGTATTGGGTCAATACCTGCAATCGGCGGCACTCGCATGACTTCGCGATAGAAGTAAAAAGGGTTATAGATACACTCTTCCCGAATCATAAATTTTTGATGGTCGGTTAGAGAGTCAGAATAAGGATCAACCCCTTGAAGTTCTGGTTGTAGTAGTTGTAACGGCCACGCAAAATTTTTTATACCGCGTTTTCTAAGAAGCTCTGAGTATCTTACAAACGACCGGTTTGTTGTTTTATAATCGGCAATCGCTGTAGGGTATAAATCCCAATCCTTTTCAAATAAAATCATACTTACTCCTAAGTCGGCATAAAGAGGGCGAAACGCCCTCTTTAATTACAAGGACTATAAGATATCGTAACTAAATAATCTTAAGGTTCTGGCGGATATGGGTATAAATGACCCATGTTTGTAAAAATGTTAGCGTAGTAGTTATTTGGCAGTTCGTCGTAAGTACCAAACAAATACAGCACATTCTTTCCGGGTTTTGTTTCATCGGCAATTAAGAATCTTTCGTTTCGTACACCGACTGGATCGGGACTAGTCACGTAGTCAATACGTCCGTCCGATCCAAATAAAAACGCAATTTCTAAAATCTGAGGGTAGTTTCCATAGACTTCCTGAAGTCGCATATAACCAAGCGTATATTCTGAATTCTTTTGTTCCCGATATTCAATTAACTGCATGTCCTGGTTTTTAGCCTTAGAACACAAAGTTAGTATTGGTGGATTCGCCGTACAGAACGTAGATCGAGTTAGATGTAACTTGTCCGACCCATTAAACGGTGCAACGTAAGAAGGAACAATTGTCGGTTCTCTTAAATAGAACCCAATGCCTCCGTCTGGACTAATCGAGAATTTTAAGTAAGGCGCAGGTCCAGTCCATTTTGCTTGGAATGGACTAACGTTTGTATCGCGCATCACTGCAAGGTCGTCACCTAAAACATCCGGAATAGTTTCAGACGAATTTAATCCAAGAGCAGCGCATGCGTCAACGTAGTAACCTAGAGCAGTACGTTCGTCGGTGTTCCATGAAGAGAATGGCCTATCCAAAATAACTTCTTTAGTGACAGGATCTCTAAACGGATTGGTGACTAGGGTAGGAACACTACCTTTAAACGAGTTTATGAAAGGTTGCGGAGTACCCGTCCACGGGAAATTACCAACTGAATATCCAGTAGGCTGTAATGAAACGTCCCATATGCCGGAAATATATTCCAAATCCCGCACCTTTTCAAATTTTGGATAACTGTAAACGCCGGCCGTATTGCTGTTGTTCATTAAAGCAACGTATTTGTCTAGCTTACCAAATGCTAAGAATTCGTCGTTTTTAAAACCGGTGGTTGTAAATTCGCCAGAATTTATATCGTAAATGACGTTAGTCGAATGTAAGTTAGGGATGTATAGTAAAGTGCCATCGTTGTTGATTGCTAGTTTACTATGTAATCCCGGCGCAACATCTGGATGCGTCCTTGTTAAAAATGGAACTTGCAAAGCACGAAGAACGGTCCAGCCACTGTTTTCAATTTCTAGGATAACAGATTTACCTAACCGATATTCTTCATTGCGTATGTCATATCCTGCTAAATAAAGTTTAGGTTGATTTGGCGAGAACACCGAACTAACCCAAATATAGCTTCTATATTCGTCTGGGATATTAACATTGATAAGATTACCATTTGCCAATTCAAAAATGATGACCATATGACTTTGATCGGTAAAACATCCGAATCGACTAGTCATATCAAATCTTAATTCGCAAAACCAAGAATCCGTAGGCGCAATTAAAGGACTTGGGATGTCTAAGTAGGTTTGGTTTGTCGTATCGTAAACGACAGCAACGTTATTATCGCCAGCTCTAGCCGAATACGCCCAACCAACGTAACGATTGTTTGGTGAAATTTTTATTTCACCAATTTGGGAAGAATCTAAATCGTATCCCAGCGGATGATCTGGTAGAACAGTATTAACGCCCGTTGTCGTATTTGTAAGGGTAATTTTATTAGCCACAGGTTTTTTCCTTATCCGCCGCCGCCAGTAGACTGGCCATCATTCCAAACAGTAGCGACAAGACTACCGTCCATTGATACAGTTGTGCTTTGACACGACCATTGCCACTCACCTTCACCAAACACCTGCTCGCTGTTATAAGCCCATCTCTCACTCCAATCAGACATATTGATGACACGTAGTGTAATATTATCTGTTATAGCAGCAACCCCTAAATCGTAGACCGGACGATCGCTGCGGCCAAAGGGCGCTGCAATCGGTAAACGTTTATCAAAGACGGCACTACCGCCGTTGTTTGGACCCATGTTAACTAAAGTTGATGTGATTTGATATGTGGTTGTATTGTAAACAGCAGCACCTGTTGGACCACCAATTACAGCTACTTGACTGCCATCTTCATTGTAATCAACTCCCGTATAACCATCAATCCCATCACCGACAACAGTTTGATGTAACACGGTCCACCCTGTCATGTTAACAAAACTGAGTGTCCGACCATCATATAAAGCCATTTGGCTTTTGGTTCCACTAACATCCATCCAATATGCCCCAGTAATTTCTGGAACTTTATATTCAGGCATGCGTACCCAATTAACCATATCGTAAACTGCAATCGCGCCGTCGGGATGTGTCGTTGTACCACACACGTACATTCGAGTACCGTCGTCCGAAAAACGAACCCCGTTGACTAGAGTCTGCTCTAGCCAATCGTCTTCAAATCCTGTATTAACAGTAGCCCAAGTGTCCGTTCGATATACCCGGAGTTTTTCACCTAAGTTCCAACCAATTACTAGATAATCGCCTGTTGGACAAAACGCAAAACTGTCCATCCGGTCAACAATTTGTTCAATGACAATTGTTCTTACTAATGTAGCGCTTGGTTGAGTCCTTAGATCATAGACTTTTAAATTCGATAACCCATCAGTGCGATTTTCAACAACGGCCAAAAAATGTCCGTTATTAGAATATCGTAATAGTTGAGGGTCCTGATGTAAACCGGGTAGGTCTACGTAAGTCCAGTTTGCGGTGTTAAAAAGCCGCACTACTGAAATTCTTTTTCCTGACATGGTTTAACCTCATGTATTTTGGTCGGCGTTTTACTGCCGACCAAAGTTCCAATTAATGTTGATTAAGATTGTGTTTCCCAATCGGCTTTCAAGATAATTTCCGGTTGACACATTGGATCAGAGCCAGCGAGTAGAGTATTAATGTCCGGATGGCGGATTAAAGCGCCGGTCCTAGCGTTTAACATTAAATTGTTAGGCCATACGACGTATTTTCCGTTTGGCGCAACTCTAAAACGCCCGCGACCTTGATACTGCTTTCCAGTAATAGCGTTTAGATCAATTTCCGCGGACCAGGTATTAGTATCAAAATCGTAAATGTGAACTTTATTACCAACCGTTTGATCGATTTGAACAATCGCTTTACTGCCGTCTGGTAAAACGTCCATTTGGTTTAATGACGAATGGGCTTGAGTATTTGCGACGTTTGGTACAGGCGTGTTTGCTAACTCCGTTTTTGTAGACAGGTCAATCACACGCATGGGTAGTTCGTATCCGCGATAGTACGCAACTACCGCTTTGGTGCTGTTTTTCACAAATCGAGCACTAATTACCGTGTCTGGAGTGCCTGGATATTTCCAGAAATCTCCAACTGATAATCCTGCAGTATTTGCAGGATTAGTAACGACAAAACAGACCCCAGAATCACCCGATCTTGGATTGTATCCTAGCAGTAAATTATAGTCGGAACGGGTATCGTCCCAATCGATTGATTTAACGCCTCGATTGGAGTCTTCATTAATTGGCGGGAGTCCGGCTAGCGTTGACCAATCTGAAGTTCGGTAGACGGTATAACCTACTGGTCCCCAATGTCCAACCGCCAATAAACTGTAATCTGAATTGTATTCAAACGTTGTAATTGGATCATTTAAAGCAATAGTATCAACCATGGTCCAAGTATCTACACTAATGAACTCAATTGCATATGCAGCGCCATTAAAGCGAGTAACTGCAATAGTACGATTAGTTGGATTATACCGAACAGGTGACTGCTCAAACTCGTAACCAATAAAATCAGTAGGTTCTAAACGGCGAGTTCCGATATTGTACGCCGTGACCCCATCGCCGAGCACTTGTGTAGTAATGATTACGTCGCTGGCCGGCCAACTATAGTCGGCTAGATTAGTTTGAGGTAATGGACTCATGTGTCGTTTTAACCGCCAGCCAAACCGAAGGGTCATTTGGCTAGTCCCTTCAGCTAAAGGAATTGGTGGGTTAAACTCATATTTAGCTAATAAGTTCCATTGGTAACCTGCCGGCGCATCGACGGCACCGCCGTCATGGATGACGACTTTGGCAATATTTTTATTGACTACGGTAGTAAAATCTAATGGGTCGCCATCGTATCGATTAGAAATATCAAAATCGTGCGCAGCCATATTGCCCCAGTTTTGTTGCACCGGGTCCCAGCCTGCAGTAATCCACTCAACGTTATTGCCCCACCCTGGAATCAGCTCATCGCCTGACGTATAGCAGGTCATTTGTTGAGGCCACCATACTGAAAGCAATGGTCCGGGTGGAGCGTTTTTAACAAAACTATCCGGCGCTGTTGGTGGATGCATAGTCACAGTTACTTGGCGATTGCCAGTTACCGTTGGCTCAGACCCATTCACAGTTTCGGTAATTGGGATATCGTAGGTAATTGGTGGCGGTACTTCAAATTCGAGATGCGTAGATCTTTCAATCTTTAGTTTTTGCCCAGGCTGCAGCACGATCTCAGTCGGGTCACCATTTTGGTCCAGAATTAACGCGCGCGTTGAGACATACGGACTTGCGCCGCGATCCATGATATTCCGATCAATGTACCTAGGATCGGTATAGACCGGGTTATTTGGATCATCCAAATGCCAGTAGGTTTCGTAGTTGTAGTTATAAGCTACGCCAATTTCTCGAAGCGGGGCAGTTAATTCCGTAGCGTCTAAAAGAATGAAACTGCGATCTTGCGGATTACCTAACGAGTTAGGAGTAGGGTGATTAAACCAACCGGAACGTTTAGTACACAGTTTTGTAACTGGGTCGTAATCAAAAAACCCTGCTGCAAAATAAACAGGCTTCCCGTTCTCTTCATCAATTAGTTCAGGGCTAGTTTGGGCATCACTAAAATCAATGGCTGGCCAACGACCCGTTGTATATTTGGCAGGTAATGTAGTAATCTGACCTAATAAGTCAGAGTCTAAATTGAGCGGAGCATTTGAGTAACCCCATTTAATAAACGCACTACCCCAGTCATCCATTGGCTGACATGCAAAACCATTGACTGCGTCAAAGAACGGATTTAGAAAATTATCAGGAAACTGATAAATCTCAGCTACTGAATTGTCCGCGTTTAAAACCGTTAGTTTCCAATCGGCTTTAATTTTAGATCTTGAAATAATCATTATTTATCCTTACACCGTGATATGGTTAACAACCATTCCGTCAATACCTAATTCAAGGATATATTTATAAACGTCTGGTTCTGGCGGCGGAGGAGCTTCCTCTACCTCAGTTACGTTTATTAATAGTTGAATATTTGGACTTACTGTCGGTAGTTCGTCGTACTCATAAGCGACTGCTAAACTAGTACCATCTGGAGAAAAACGAGCTGCTGTTGCTTGACGTCCTGCAACAACTGGAACCGTGTGATGTAGTGTCCAATCTGTTGTTTTATAAACATAAACTGGACCACCTTCAGGTTCGATGTTACTTACTGCTAACATTCTAAATGCCATGACCGGCGGCGGTTCTTCTGGTTCCTCGGGTTCCTCTGGGTCAGGAATTTCAATATCCGGAACGGGTTTACCAAGATCAACGTTTGCGGTTAAATCACTTAAACGGACGCCTGGCTGAAAGTCAACAATATCGTCCCCGTCCACCAAAGCGGTCCCCAATAGTCGCTTTGTTCCCTTAGCATACACGTGAGCATAATACGAAAAATATTCAATGTCATACTCTGCTGGTAACTCATACCCCTCCGACGCCTTTAACGTCTGTCCAGGTAATAGAGGTTCATCATTCGTAGGCATCTTAATTCCTTAATTGATATTTGACACATCTAATCCGATTACGTCTGGGCCTGCGCCAGTTGTTAATCCGATTGCTGATGAATAAACGCCGACTGGCCAAGTTGGTAAACCGGTTACTGTAGTTACGTAGTTTTGCTTGTCACCAAATAGGCCAGTGACACGTTTAGCAAAATTGTAGAATAGTCCATCTACTACGTTGTTCTGACCGCTTGTAAACTGCCACCCATCCAAACGTAAATACATGCCACTTTGGTTTCCTTCGCCAAAACCTTCAGCAAAGTTGGTCAGATTAATGCTGTTGTTAAATTGCCAATTTCTTAAATCAATATCGCTTGATTGTACGTTATTACCTAACTGTAAACTGGTGGGTCCGTTAAACTCCCAACCGCTTAAGTTGATCTTAGCGTTATTGGTACCTGTAAATAAACCTAAACTCGCATCAAGACTAAGACGGTCTTCTCCTTTAACAACCCCATTGAATATCCAATTAGTAGCATTTATAACAGAGCCACCCTCACGATAACCCACGTAGGTTTCAAATTCAGGACGGTTTAAGCCAAAGAGTTTCATAATTTCAACGTCACCTTGAATTATCCAGTCGTTAGCATTGACCTGGGTTCCTGACGACAACGCCGAAAATGTTTGAAATAAACTATTCCCGCCCTGCAAGCTCCAACCGTTTGCGTTAATGATTGAATTTTGCGACATATTGCTAAAGAAACCGTTTAATGCGGTATTTAAACCAATAGTTGCGTTTGGAATATTTACGGTACATTTTTTACTTGCTAAAAATGCGTTAGGTAGCGAACGGTTAGACGCTACTGTAAAACCGTTAATGTCAAAAATGCAGTTTGTGTTATCGTAAAACAGATTCGTTAGACCGCCTGAGCCGCCAATCTCAAATCCGTTAAATTCAAATTTAGAAGTATGCGATGCGGCAACCAATTCGCCTAAGCCAACAGCATCTCTTAATTTCAAATTAGCAACATTAACTTCGCAGTTAATGGTAAAACCAAACATTCCACCAATGTCTGTAATTTTTGATAAGTCAGGTAAGTTTATGTTAAGCTTAGCGTTTGACCATCCAGAAAACATGCTGTTTGATAAGGTAACGTTTGGAATATTAAATCTAGTGATCGTTAATCCAGCGTTTGAGCCCGGTTGACTACTAGCACCATGTATTGAACCCCCTTGTGCAAACGCGCTGGTGGCGTCCGTTGCTAAAGGTGCATCAAATCCATTGATAGACAGATTTAGATCGTTGCAATAGTACGCCATATACCTGATATTAGTTGCTACTGGGAACGATACGTCAGTCCAGTTAGCATCAACACGATAGCAGGAAGTTAAAATTCTATTTGCGTTTTGCGAATGGCATTCAAATCGATGCAAATTTAATTCCGATGTTTTTAAACCGGCAAACATGCTATCAACCACAATAGTGGGGTTTATGAATTTAACATTATCAAAGTAAAAAGTCGCATCTTCTGCATCTAAAGCAAATTGAGAAATATCGACTAAATTCGCCAGCACGACATCCCGCATTGTAAAGTCAAACTGTTTAGCTTCCTTAAAAAACTCAAACAGGTTAGTAAAATTTTTCCAGTCCCAGCTACTGGTTTTAGCAACCGGCGGTAAAGTGCTATACGCAAAAAAGCCAGGTAACTCTTTTAACGTATTAGGGACTGAATCTGGTACATCGCGTAACCAGGATTCTCGAACTTCAGAATCCCATTCCGTATTTTGGCTAGAATGCCTAAATGACTCTAAGCCAATTGAGCCAAATGAACGGATTTCTTCAAGTTGAGCGCTTTGGGTACCGACCGCATTAACATTTGTTACCGTTCCAGGGCCTGATATCTCAATTAAGTACTTCCCTACTTGAGCGTAATTGTGGGTAAATGGTTGTGGAGCGGAGTTTAAATTGACGCTATCTGTTTGACCGTCACCCCAATGAATGCTGACGTTGCCGCTGCCGGCAAGATTTAAAATATACTGATTTACGAGCCTAGGCATTTTAAATTACCTTCTGAGTTAAGTGTCATAAAATCGAAGCATAGTAGAGGAGAAGGGGTCTTCATCCCCTTCTCCTCTATGCATTTATTAGAAATCGTGAACGATCTTAATTGGCGTTGCGCCAAGCTCTAAGGTGGTTGAGCCTACGCGACGGCGCCATTCAATGACTGCCGATGCACCTGCTAAACTACCCGTTGTTGACGGAATAGAAATATTCCAAGAAGCGATTGGATATTCGTTGCGGATGCCGTTAACGTTTAATACGAAATGAGTAGGTGCTGGAGCTCTTGATTCATTTTGTACGTCATATAGAGGTTCTACGCGATAGTAAACTGCGTCTAACCAATCTTCTAACGCCGAATAACCCGATGCAATATTAAGCGACCAGTGTCCCACTGAAATAAAGTTAGCTTCGCATTTAATGCCAGTGCCGTACGGACTACCTGAATCATTAAAGTGTAATGACCACGAATCGTCAGGTGACAAACCGTTGCGAAGTAATGAGATACCAAACCGTTGTACGTGTCGGAATGTCGTTAATCGCGGGTCTACTTTTTCAATGTCAACGGCAACTGTCAGCCACTGTACATTACCCCAGTACCGACCATTGAACGCTGCGCTGTTTGCGCCGACTTCAATAAACGGTGTTGCGTTGAACCACTCGCCACGATCTAACGTGTAAAGTAAGTAACTTAAATCCCAAGCTTCCGTAGCTGGATTCCACGTAGGAATTGGGAATAGTTTAACGCTGTACGCCCCGACAACATCGATGGTTCGAATATTGTACGATTTTGAAATCGCTCGCTCTGTCCCGCCTTGTGAAACGGTACTAAATTCATTAGCGCCTAACTTGTAGTTAAGTACTAAAGGAATGCGCTGTCCGGATATAGTCGCCACGTAATTGTCCATGCCGAACAAACTACATTTAGTTCCGTCGATTGTGACTGGACGAGAAGTGCCGTCGGTGTAGAATACTCGAGCTCGAGCCACTACTGAACTCAAAGGTACGTTTAAAGGTACCTCAATGACACGTGAATCGTTTTCCGAGATAAACGGTGACTCAATTACGATGTCTGAGATATAACGTGTATTGGCTTCTAGACTACGAATAAACGAGGTATTGGTGACCAACAGTTTATAACGGCCTGTAACAGTACCAGACTGAGTATAAACTACCAGAGTTACTAAGTCACCATCATTTAACGGTTCGTTAGTATAACCCACCGCCGGTGCTTTAGCACTTGCGTTTACACCGTTATCTGGATCTACCGGTACAGTAATGTCAATCAGTGGAATGTTTTCACTGACGTAATCGCCTGACGTGTTGTAGTTTGCAGAAATTACAATACCCGAGTTTGAGGTATTGGTTCCTTTAAAGATCTTACAGTAAGCAGACGCTGAGTCGTAAATGACTAAACTGCTGTTTAATGACAGCGTATGGGGAACTACATTTCGATTAATGTATACTCGCCAAAGTTCACTTGTGTAACCTGGACCTACTCCAAACAAAACGTCGTTATTTAACAGGTCGTTTGTTTTAGGGAATGCATGTTCCACTAATACAGATAAACCTGTAGTAATATCCACGGCAGATACGCGAAGTAAACCCCGAGACCAGTCAATGACTAAATCGTCAACGTTTGGTACGTAAGCGCCAGTACCCGCAGGTCCCGTGTAAATTTCACTAATGTTCCAACTCTTAAATCCACGTTGTGGATCATAGATAGGTACCGTAATAGGCATACCTTACTCCTGAATGATGACAAACGCAGTCAAATCAACTCGACCATTCAAATACTGAACATTAAGTCTTTCTAAGAAAGTATATTGTTCTGCAGTCACCGAGATAACGGTGTTTGAAGGGTGTGGTCGAATATGAACGTACGCTAATTCTAAATTTGGATTTAAACACGGGTCAACTGTTAATAACGCTAACCGTGCAGAACCTAAAACATCACTCACGTGATCTTCAGGCGCGTAGATTGAGGTCGGAGTTAAGAATCCGTTTTTAACGTCTGAAATTGCCTTAGCCATAAATGGGCTATATAACGAGTATTTTTCAGGAATCATCGAAATCCCTGGATTACTCGGTTGTGGCAATCTCTGAGTTAAATATCCCGAGATTCGAGAATCGAGATCTTTACTTTCGGCAAAATGTGGGTACGTGTTGTATTCAACGACGTTCCTAACAGGGATCAGATATTCTTCAATTGCAAAAGGTAAACCGTTTACTAATCCAGGAACATCGATGTTACGGCCGTCTTCTGCAAAGTCTAATTGATCATGCAGATAACGTCTCCCACCTACTACAAAGCTTACAGATTTGTCTTCCCGAACATCGTATTCATTATCGACGGACAGCATCCCGTACTTTACAAAACCAGAATCGTAGGGCTTCAAAAGCTCCATGGTGGTGCTGCAATAACCTGTACAACGAATTGTTAAATTCTGCGCACCGGTCTTTAAATACTTGGAAGTCAATAGCGTAACTCTAGGGAAATCAATGTGGTAATCAATATCCTGAATCAGACTATGTCCGTTTAAGAAAATATCGATTCGCCCAGGTGGAATTTTAACGACCAATCCCTGATAAGTTTTGTGCGTAATTGTAAATTGGTAAACCAGATCGTTACTGTTTAAAACCAAGTCATAACACGTAAAAAACATGTCATTTACAATTGCCGCGCGCTCGCCGTCGGTATCGATTGTCCAATATACCGTATCGCCAACTCTGGTTACTTTAGACGTGTTTGTGACATCAGCCCATTCGTTGGTAATAACGCCACCTACTACTGGCGTAACGTACATTCGGTATGATTGGTCTTTTTCAACTGTATAGTTGACATTACCAACCTCAATTGGAGATTCAGTGCCGCCACGACCTGCTAACACTTCCACAAAAACTGTTTCAGGATACTGCGTGTAATACGTCGCATCGCCGACGTGTTGACGCCAACCTAACAGCAGCCCATTGAAGTCGTACTCATACACGGTTGAATTACTTTGTAGTCCTACGGGCAATAAAACACGTTGGTCGACCACTCGATGATAAACCTTACCGTAAATGTTAGCGAGTGAGTTATAACCATACGCGGCAATAACATCATTTACGCTAACGTCTTTGTAAGCAGAACGCATGATTTTGGTATACGCATTTGCCTCTAAAGACGCCGCTCGCCATTCCTCTAAGGTTGCATCAAAGCCTACCATTGCAGCAACGATTTCGGAGTCTGTAAGCTTATACAACTCTTTAATTCTTGAATGCTCGTCAATTAAAGGTCGTGCATAGCCAGAATGTTTTACAAAGACCATAATCGTTAAGTCGTCGTTTTCATCCCAGATTGAATCGTTTTCAATGTATTCTTGAAGCTGGTTTGCCGACAAAGCATAATCGTGATGCGTTACCATCCGTAAACCGTAGCTTCTGTTTTTATGGTAATAAAGACCGCGGTCTCGAGACGTTGGATTCTTTTTTACAACATAAACATCAACGTCATCTTGGTAATCGATTACATCTAACGCTTTTGGCGGATGCAACAAATACTTCTGCTGGCTATCCAGTGCGCTTAAAAAAGACGGCAGCGATTTGCTTGAAAACTCATAAACGGCTTTAATTGAAGGGTCGTGGCGATATTCTAAGATGTCGCCTATTTGCATTAATGTTGGTAAGTAGTCATTAACATACTCACCGTTCCGATAAGCCAATACTCGACCCACACCGGTAGCTCTTGCAGTTAACATCTCATTTTGAAACGCTAAAGCTTGTTCCATACTTCCGACTACAATTGCTTTAGTAAAAACTGTTTGAGTCAAATGGTCTGCTCGTTCTGAATCGTAATACGAGTTACTATAAAAACGCACATACGGAGTCACTTGATCAATGTCTGTAATGACGTCTTGCCGTTTAACCGCAATAATGAAGTTGCGGTTTTTTGTTCTGCGCAAATAACAGTGATCGTTGGAGAACATTAAACCTGCGTCGGTATAGAGTTCAATATTGATTCCGCGTGTTCTACCTAAATGAGCAAAAGTCATCCATTCAGATTCTTCTGTAGGTAAGTTCAAGCGATATGGGCTATTTTGACCAATTACATAAACAGCATAATAGTCATTATTGGTAGGAAGGTATTCTCTAGCCCATTGTAAATCAATATAACCCAATTGACCGCCAGGACGAGAACTTCGATTTAATCGAATAATTGCTTGACGATCTTGTTCGGGACTACACCAGACATTTGCTAAGGCGTGTCTGATAATAAATGGTAGCATTATTAAACCTCGATGGTTTGCAACACTAACTTCATCGCTAAATCAAAACTATTGATTAACTCTTTCTTTTGAGCTAAAACAATAGTTGCCAATGGAGTTTTGTTGTACATCTTTTCTTTAACAGCAGCATGTACCAATGCAGTGAAGTACGGCGGATACTCCGTAGCGATCTGAATCACTTCACGCACGTTTGGACCACCAAACCAGCTACCTGTGATTGCGGTATAAAAAGCATGGATTGACATTTCGTTTAAACGAAGATGACCCAACCGCTTAAGTTCTTCAATAAAACTGTTGATGTTAGTTAAATTACCAACATCGTTCAGCACTTGTTGCACCCGATCCATTGTCGTGAATTTAACGCAACGAACAATCCGTGGAGCTACCGAATGTAGTAGGTCTTTAATATTTAATGCATTTTCTGGAGTCACTGCTTGGCAGTAATACCACCACGCTGCAAGAATAGCGACGTCTTGTTGGATTGCTGGCTGTAAGTTAAATTTACGAGCTAAAGTCTCAGATACCCAGCGAGTAAACGTAATCATAGGTAAGTCTGTTAGCTCATCGCCGACACGACGTGGGTTCTGAAGCCAGATTATTTGTAACATCGCCTGTTTGATGAGAATTTGTGCAGGACCTTCGTCCATAACTTCAAATGTCATGTTTTCGCGGTCTACAAGAATCCGATTACTAAACGGTCTTAAATCCACCGCAATGGTAGTAACCGTCCCAGGACGTTTAATTTTTGATTCATTAATCAAAATAGGATGATTGAAAGGTGGGATTCCTTCTAAATGAAGATCGCCTTTCACAACGGCTTTAATAAAAGAAAAGCCTTTTAACGAGTACAAAGTCCCTTCAATGTCAGCTTGGTTTAAAGCATAAACGATTGGTGGGATGTTTCGAAATTGAGAACCTAAACTGGTTTCATATGGCGTATTGAACATGACAAACTAACTCCTTGGTATGTTTATATAAATAACTAAGTTTTTATGCGCATAGTAACTGTAAAATGTTACAGGTATTCTATGACGCGATGCTGACTCAGTCCATACGATTGTAACCCGTATGTAGTGAACTTCACCGTAACGTTTTATGTTACAGTATTTTATTGTAATCACCCTGATCAGGAGATTTTTATGACCTTAGTCAAAAACGCGGCTCCGCAGCTGGCGTTGCAAGGTTTTGATGCCGAGAGTACCCGCATTCTCGCGCCTCAGGCCCGCCCAACTCCAATTCATATGCCGTTATTCTTTACATACGCGGAGCGTGGCTTGACCGTACCACAAGTTGTGTCTGGCTCAGCGCTCATTGCTGCCTACGGTAGCAAAACTTTAGACTACCGCAGCCCATACTGCACACACGTAACGCCTTTCATCAACACTGCTAACGAAAATGCAAACGCGATGATGGTGCAACGTATTCTGGGCGCTGGCGCAGCAGTAGCTTCTATTTCTATTGGCCTTGACATTCTCGCAAAAACTGTTCCTTTGTATCAGCGAACAGTGTCTGGTGATTATGCCCGCGACGCAAACGGTGATCTGATTCCTACTGGCGCAACCACTGCAGGTTATGTAGCAAAATGGGTTATCACCGGTAACGCAGGTGCTCCAGGTTCACAAACCGTACGTGCTGGATCAATGAGTGAAGGCGGAACGCAGTCACAAATTTATCCGATTATGGATTTGCGCGTAGCTACTCACGGTGCATACGGCAACAACATTGGTGTTCGGTTATGGGCTCCTACGACTCGTTCGTTAGAACCAATCGATGAAGAGTTGGCAATCGAACAACAGGCGTATTTGTTCCGCATGCAAGTAGTAGAGCGTCCAGATGCTCGCAGTACTCCAGTGGTAACAAAAGCATTGTCTGGCGACCCGTACGTTCAGTTCAGCTTTAAGCCAGGTTCTGTAAACACTCGCTCTGATGCTGAGTTACATGCTGACCGTGTATTATTGTCATCATACCGCGATATGAATGACGTATCACGCGGCGTTCCTGCGTATGGTCCATTTGACCACATTCATACGTATCAAGCCCACATTGAAACTCTGAGCAACATGGTGTTCACAACTGAACAACCGGTTAACGCTGAATTACCAGCCGGCGCAGATAACGCAATGTTGGTGAACTTGTTTAGCGCAACTAACTTAGATGGCACCCCATATCACAGCCTGATTTTACAAGGCAGTTTAGAGAGTGCTCCTGAATTAGTTGAAAACGCCACTTACTACTGTACTGGCGGTTCTGATGGTACCATGAGCGACTCAGCGTATAACGCGGCAGTTCGTAATATCATGGACACTTTAGAAACAGGTTCAGTTGACTGGGCTGACATGGCTCGTTATCCATTTAGCGCGTTCTATGACTCAGGCTTTGACCTAGTGACTAAAAAGTCATTGGGTAAGTTGTTGGGTATTCGTCGTGATGTACACATCGCAGAAGCGACCCAAGACGTTAATGCGCCAGTAATGTCTTTGTCTGAAGAATCTTCAGCATTAATTGCATTGCGTGCTTCATTGCGTTTGATTCCTGAATCAGTGATCTATGGTACTCCATGTGCCCGTGCCGTAATCATGACTGGTTGTGGCGATATGGTCAATAGCGTATACGCTAAGAAAGTTCCAATGACCTTGGAGCTTCTGGCTAAACGTGCGAAGTACTTAGGCGCATCAAACGGCTCAATGATCTCTTCAATGTCGTATGACGAAGCTCCAAACAACCGCGTTCAGTATGTGAAGAATCTGAACAACGCAAGTCGTCCATCTGATGTTAAATCTAAAGATTGGGCTGCTGGCGGTATTTGGGCTCAGTACTACGATACTGAAACTCTGTTTATCCCAGCGTTCCAAACTGTTTATGATGACGACACGTCAGTTCTGAACAGCGACCTGAACATGCAGATTGCTTGCCACTTAAATCGCGTATGTTTTAACGTATGGCGTAATCTGGTAGGTAATACCAAGTTAACTCGCGAACAGTTCATCGAACGTTCAAACCAAGCGATTATTGACGAAACTAAAGACCGTTACGACAACCGCGTTCGGATTGTTCCGGAAACTAAGTTCACTGCGTCAGATGACCGCGCTGGTTATTCATGGACCGCTAACATCCACATGTACGGTAACGTCATGCGGACAGTTCAGATGTCTACTATTGTGACACACCGTTTAGAGGAGCTTAACTAATGGTACGTCGCGCTGATGCATTACTTGCGCCAGAAACCGCGTTTAACGATCAGTCAAACGCTCCTATGGCAAACCCAGTTGGCTCTGGTCAGATGGGTATCGTGACGGACTTAAGCACGTACATTAGTAACGCTGCCCACGTTCGTCGTAATATTATCGCAGTGGTCATTCAGACTCCTCGCGGTTTCAACGATCTTCCAGAGCCTGAAGTTTGGCATGCAACCTGTAAAGCTTTATTGGAAGTTCACTCTCGGACTATTGAAGGTCTTCGTTCTACATTGACTGTTGAGTTTGTTTCAAACCCAATCGGTGCGGCTGGCGAACAACAAGAAGACATTTCAAAAGTAAACCGCGAACGTTCGTCTCCAACTCACAGCTTTGTTGAAAAGTATGGTAAACCAGTTAACCGTTTCTTCGACGGGTGGATTCGCTATTTGATGGCTGATCCAGAAACTGGCGTCCCTGTTGTAACTACATTCAACGATGACGTCAGTGACCTGTTACCGGATTACACTGGTGCGACTGTGTTATATTTCGAACCGGACCCACTACACAAAACTGTAGTAGAAGCTTGGTTATGTACTAACATGATGCCAAAAACTGCAGGTCAAGTCGAAGGTTCTCGCGATATTACTCAGGCTGGTCAATCGGTTGAATACTCAATCGAGTTTACATGTATCCAACAAGTTGGCGCTGGCGTAAAAGCGTTTGCTCAACAAATCCTGGATGGCATGAATCTGTCTGGTACTAACCCGAATCGTCGTAACGCATTCGTTCAGGAAATTTCAGCTGACGTTGCTCGCGGTGAAAACGGTTACGCGGAAGTCTTAGGTCAGTTGGCTAACGACCAGATCTAAGCAAAAAAAAAGAAGCATAGGAGAGAGGGCTTAAAGCCCTCTCTTTATGCCGCTAATTACGCATATTCACCAATACGCTCTTTCTCGCGAGTAGAAATAGGTGTTGACTTTTTAGAAAGCTCGGTCGAATAGTGTTCAGCAAAATCGTTTAAAGGGTGACCCCAGTAAGTGATGTCGCTAATGATTTCTAATTGGTCAATATCGTATCGGCAATAGATCTTACCCATTGGGGTAATAATCCCTAAAGCGGCTGGTGTATGATAACCGCTTAATTGAACCATGACTACTTTCAAACCTTCACGTTTTAAACGTTCAATTTGACGGTGGTCAATAATACCTTCAGGGTGAAGGTACTTATCTAACGCTGTAATTAAATCTGGGATCAGTTTATTACAGATAATTTTTGAATTGGTGTTTGAAATTTTGACAAACTTACAGTAATCGCGTAACTGTTTTTTATTTTCCGGCTGGAAAATAGCTGGTGTTGCCAATACCAGTAAGCTGTCATCGGTTGCAGGTAGTAATTCCGATAAGCGAGCTAGTAGGTGTCGGATCTCATCCATATCCAGTCTCCTTTATTTAAAAAAATAAAAGCAGGGCGAACCCTGCTTTTAAAGTTGTTGCATTAAGCTGCAGAAGTTTCTTCGGTAGTATCAAAATCAGGAATATCGTTGCCAATTTCTGATTCTGCGCCAGGTGTGAAATCCGGTACTTTATCCCCCACAGAGATAGCGTACGTTTCATCTGGCGCTGATTCTACTGCTTCAGTTACAAGTTTTTCAACAGTAGCATCTGGCTCCGGATCATCCGGATCTAACTCAATCGCTAACTCACGATGGTTAACTGAGTTTTTAACTGCGGTTTTGTGTTTTTGCTTGTTGACTTTAACAGTCAGTTTACCTAATTCAGGATTGTCCATATGGATCAACCGACTGAAATGAATAACTGCTGATTTGATTTTGTTTTCAACTGCTAGCTGATTAGCTAACACTTGAAGTTGTTGTGCAACTTGAGAACTTGCTTCAATCTTCACCGTTTTGTCAAAAGCGTTGACGGCAATACCGTTAGCCGCTAATGAAATTTTCAGAAGCTCTACAAATTCTTCAGTGCGTGTTTTAATCTTTTCCACTGCTTGACGCAAGTAGATAAAACGATAGACGTAAGTGTAGAAGTCTAACTTCGTCACATCGATTTTTTGCCCGTAAACTTGCTCGTTTACAAACGCTGCAATGCTGCTGGCCATGCTAGCGGCTTGCGGTAATCCAAAACGATCAACTTGTTGGTTGAAAACATCGCTGGCACATTCGATGAAAGTGCGGTAAGCGGAATGTCCCACAACGCGATGAGCGACGGCATGCAACATCCGTTTGTTGTAAACTTGCGCTAACAGTAATACAGGGATGTAGTCGCGGGTATCAAACTTTTGGCGTTCAGGGTTTTGATTTGGTGTTGACATAACGTATTCCTTATTTATGATGAATTTTATCGAGGACTTCTTCAATCATCGATTTTTTAAACGGAAAAGAATCGGGCAAAGCATACTCGATTCCTACTACAAAACTGTAAAGTAAGTCAAACTTAAAAGGTAACATTGGTAAGGATACCGGATTGCCTTTTTGACTATTTGGGTCAATTGACGTTTGACCAGCGTAACTACACAGCCGAGTGATATTTGATTTGGCCACTGGCGTGCATTCTTTATAACGTTTTGCAAAATAATCCAAAATGAATTTTTCGCGAGATGCATCTGGATTATTTTGTTTATGGAAATGCCAAGCTAAGGCAGTATCCATGAGTAAGTTGACTTCGTCCAAAGTGCCCGTATCTGTACCTGTTACAGCTTTAGTGTACATAGCACTACGTACAGCACCTGCTAGGCTAATAGCCATCTTACCTCCTTGGTTTGGGGGTGGGTTAATACCCACCCCTAATGCTTGCAAGAATTAATCTGCTAGTGCGTCGACAGCACGAATTTTAATTGCAGCAACAACGGCACCGGTTGCGCCAGATTGCGTTTTTGCAGCAACTGCTTTATAACCGACGGCAACTGCACCTTTGGTGATTGAAGTTTCACCAGATTGTGGATTACGAGATGTTTTGCTACGGTGTAAAGTAGCCGACACGCTGTCGTTTAAGACTTTAGTGGCCAGACTGACAGACTCGACGTCTTTGTTGGCTGTTAAGTGCGCAAGACCTGCTTGACCCAGAGTATGGATACTTGCCGCTACAAAGGTATCGCGTTCGGCAAAAGCAGCTTTTACTTGTTCTGGCGTTTGGTTGTCCAGAGTTTTGATGAATGCATCTTTTGGTAAAGTTGCAACGCCGTTGGCGTCAATTTGGATTTCCTTTTGCAGGATTTCAGATTTCTTTAAAACGATTGGATCGATGTTAGCCATTTGGGCTTCCTTATTTTAGATTGATTACTAAGTGGAGGTATAACTTCACAATAGTAATATGTTGTTGTAAAAAGTTTGATTTTGTGATTAGCCTAAATTTGGTCTTGAATTATAGTAACTCAACAACAATCCGGCTAACCAACTGGCAGTTCTTTCCAAGTAAACTCGACACAACTGACGCTGTGCTGGAGATACAAGACTTCGAACATTGTCTAAATATGCAACCGATACGCAGAACGCATTACATACGTCCCGTACGTTTACAATTACATCTGTTGCTAGTTCTAAAGTATCGTCGTTTGAATCTAACACGCGAAGCTCGCTGTAGTCTTTTCGAATAATACCGTAGTAACAACGCATTAGTTCGCCGTTAGTGACTTTTTCTAGATCGCCAACAATGTTAGCAATTTCAAATTCTGAATGACTCAGTAAAACCTCGCGAATTAAATCAGCAGATTTAGTTTTCATCATTGGAGGTCTAGGTTGACTTGTCTGCCCTGAAGCAGCATGGCGTTTAACTAGATTTAAAAAACTCTCATTGAAGATCAGAGACATTCGAATCTCCTTGATCCGTATAAATCAGATATGCTGCCCAGAGCATAACGGCTGGCCAAATCACAGATAGGCCGTAATCGATGCGTTGGTCGTTGTTTTTGATCTTACCTGCAAGGCGATATAGTAAACCCGCAGCTTCTGTCTTAGGCTGTATAACCGCTCCCTGAGTCTCAATAAAAACTTCTTGAGGGATTGCATTTTTAGGCGCGACGTAGTTTAAGAACCGTACGTAAATAAACCCAGTTAACCAAGCACAGAAAAGTTCAAACAAGTTTCCGCTACCTTCAATAAATCGGAAAGCTGCCAGAATAAAAAGTAGAGCTAACCCAACGCCTTGCGCTGCGCGGATGTGTTCTTTAACCAACACCGTCATTGTAAACACAAAGAACGATTTTAGGTTATTAATAATTTTGTTCATAAAAACTCCTTTAGAATTATTTTGGTTTAATGCGCTTTTTAAACGCGCGTGTCGTTAAAGTAATATCTAACTCAATTTTTTTCGATTTGTGAACCCACTCGTTCTTGCGCAACCATTAAACCGTTATTAACGGAATGGCAAGGCTGATAAATAGGTTTTTGCAATAACGTTTCTAAGACTTTAGATAACGGCAAAATTTCCCGGTGTTTATCATAACCTACATCCATTGCACGGCCAGGGTGATCAAAATACCCGTGGCAATGACCAAAGCAATGGATAGAACCCATCTGACCACGATTCCATTCATACATAGGGTAGTGCGATAAAACTACCTTATGGTCCCGGTATTTAATTTCTAAGTAATCGTAAACTTGGCCATAACGTGAAAAAATGTTTCTAAGGCCACGGTCGTGATTCCCTAATACAAAAACGTAATGAACGTGTTTAGGGAAACGATTAAGGATTAATTGCGCGCGGCTTTTATTAGCGCTAATTAGCGTATCCCCTAAGAGATATAACGTCGACCCTATAGGTAGCTCATCTAACATTCCGATGAACGCGTCTAGTTGCGATACTACGTCTTTAAACGGACGTTTATTAACTTCGATGCAACGTGGGTGATCTAAATGCCAATCACTAGAGATATAGCTTTCAACCGGCGCTGTTTCAATAGTCATATAACCCTCTTTTTAAATTAGTAAACCACCGCGAGATTCGGTTAGGTCTAATGTTTTAAACCTGGATTTAATTTTCGGTACAAACCCGGCGTCTACCGAATATCTGATTCTGCTAAGTAGCTCTCTTCGATAACTGTCGTCCCTTTTCATTTTATCGTGCGGATAATACTTTTTTGGCAACAGATACAAATTTGGCGTATCTTCAGTATCGTCCATGAGATAAAGCCCCAACGAATTTTCACTATAGTCAAAATAGACGTCGCCGTATAAAGGTTTAAGATTTGGTAACTTAAAAAGTTTAGTCGAATCTAAAACAGTATCCGGGATTACTGGGGTCAGGTGCTTGTCAATTAACTCAAACGCCAACCGTAAATCGCCGTTTTTCTTTACAAAAGAATCCCATTGACTTTGTCTGTATTGCGCTTTTAAAGAAGGATAGACTACCTGAAGCATCCAAAGTAGCCACCCTAGAAAAAATACTGCACTTATCACGGTATCCATTTTTATTCCTTAAATATATTTTGCTGCTAAAATAGCAGCCATCAATAACCCGCCGGTTAGTACGAGAGTTACTCGTACGCCGGCAACGATTAATGCGGTTCGATCAATTCGCATTTTTCTTTAAACTCTTAACGTCTTGCGATTTTGCAAGGTAGTGAATAAAATGTTTATCTGACGTATACCTTAACCAGTTATAGTAAAGGTCCTCAATAAACTTGTTCTTGTTCTTAACGACCGTTTGGGGTAAGTCTAGCGTATGGAAAAACCACTTCAATTGGAAGTCTTCATAGCACGCGATTAAAAGCCCCGGTTCCTCTGAATTTCGATAGACACTAATTCGAGCACCGCTTAGCCCGCCTGGACCAGAATCGCGAACTTGAATATAGCCTGCTTCTTTATAATCAAAAAGCGTAGTTTTTTCTTTTGCACCAGGAACTAATTCGTGAGTTACTAAGAAATTTAATAATTCACTATCTTTTTTAATTACCCGCAAATCTGTCGAGGTAATTAAAGTTTCCATTCGAGTTACTATTGCAGGTCCTAATAACCGATTTTCAAATAACATCCAATCATGATCAACCTTCATGGTGGTGTTATACTTTTCAAGTAATTGTTCTCGGGAACTATGTAAATGAATTAAATACCCAACAGCAATAACTAACATTGCTAACAAAATGAGACTAAACATTAAAATGGCTCCCCGTGGTTAGAATCGTGTACTACGCATTCAAAAGTTTGAGTTGTGTCAGGATTATCGCTTGCAGGTATAATTTTAATTACGCCTAAGTCAAATTTACTAAAATCGAGCTCATCGCCAATTTTAACCGTAAACGGAGTGCCGTGGTAAATGAATTTTAATACCGACTTAACTTCGTCAAATTCGCCCGCAGTAATTGACTTTGCAACCTCATCGAGTCTCCATCCAACTAAACCTTTTAAACTAGAAATCAGTTTAAATCGAGTCATTGGTTTTGAAACGTTTAAAATTGAAATTGCAGATTCCAACTCGTCAACTGTTTGACACGTTGATGTAGTTCTTAAAATCTCGATCACTTGATCTACTGTAATCAAGCGACCTAACCTTTCTACGTATCGAGTCAACCAATTAGCGCGCAGCGGTTCAATTTCTAACTGCTCAATGATTTCTTCAAGCGCTGTTTTATCGATCCCACGATACCTTACATGGAACAAAAAACGGCCCGGGCGTTCAAGGATCAAATCCGACAATTGGTTTACATCATTTAAAGTTAATAAGAATAAAGATTTTTGTAAACTTTGGCTTGAGAAAAATTCCAAAAGTTTATTTTGGCTAAGCGTACCTTCTCCGCCATAGCGCGTGTAGTTAACGCTAAACTCTTGAAAATAATAAACTAAATCTCCTTTAGCCACTGAACGTAAAGATTCTAAAATAGATGGTGGCAACGGCGTGTTAATTTGTAAGACTACACCACCGTTTTCAATTACTTTATTACAGATACATTCAGCAGTAATGGTTTTACCGGAACCCATACGTCCAGAAAGGATGGCACCCATAGACTGAGCTCTACGTTCAAAAGTTTGATACATAGTTTTAATAGCACTGCGTACTGGCTTACCAAATACGTACGCTGGGGTTTTATAACTGTCGCCTTTAAACACTAAAATTGGACCATCTTCAGTAATCTGAATATCATAAATTCCGGGTTTTACGTGATGTGATGGTTTAAATGGGTTGTGAGGGCGAATCTCGCTGATGTTACCAGAAGTTACGATATCTAAAGATGGCATGGTCATAACAAATCCTTAATTTTTGAAAGTTAACATTGTATTGTGTTAGTACGTAATATCCGACATAAGGGGAGGGCTTTTGCCCTCCCAATTATGGTTTATACGCGAGGCTTACCAGTAGGGCCTTGATCTTGACCTAACTGGTCAAATGCGGCCATAGTTGCTTCTTGTTTATACGCTGCTTCAGTCAGAAGTTTTAAAATATGAATATTGTTATCGTACGCTACTCGCATGACTGCAAGTTTCATCGACGACACTTCGTCGGTAACCTGGGTGGCGTCCAAAGTACCTTTAAGGGTTTTATTCTTAAACTCAAGCTCATCATAAACTTTACGAAGTAGGTTCTCGAGTTTCCAACCAGTTGGATTTTGCACAGACATTAAGATAGGAAACTGGTCTTTGTTGTCAGCTGCTAAACCTAGGTTGATTAAATCAAGCACGCGCTTACCGCCCTCTTTAGAAACCATTTTATTGATTTTTACTTGAGAGTCATATTCGTAATAAGTGCTGTCTTCTAAGGATAATGCAAATTGCTGGTTAAACTCTTGCATGATCGAACCGCGAACAATTAAATCAAGCGGAGTAAAAACAGGCTCTTTCCATTTGTAAGACTTTAACCATTTGTCTGCCGGATAATCTTTACCCTTGGCATCGGTCTGGTCTGAGCTTGACCTTGTCACATAAAGTTTCTTTGAACGTCCAGTTTCTTCGTCTAAAATATTCGACACAATGTAATACGTTTCAATTCCAAGCTTTGCGTATTTATCACGAGTCAATAAAGCATCAGCTTCTGACAGGTCAAATTTCTCCATGTTGCTGTCACATACCACGGTCATGTCTTGATCGTATTTAAACGGAGATAACGCAAAAAGACCCAAAGATGTAAATTCGACATCGCTCACGCCATCCCGAAACTCTGGCCAGTCCCCGGTAACTAAGGCTTCCATAGTTTCAGTCAACTCCGACTGAATGATGCGACATTGTTCTAATAGCAACTGCCGGTCAGCAGTAGCTACTTTTCCAGCAATCATGTTTATTTCTTTAACGCGTTGAAAAATGTTTGACATGTCTCTTTTTCCTGTTGTTATTTAGAAACTACAACCCTCCCTACATTTAAAGTAAAAGGAAGTCTGTAGTTAGGATCTGGGTAAACCCAGAGATGATAACAGTTGGCCGCGTCGGTTAATTGAGACTCTGGCGGAAATACTTCTACCGCAGTGTGCTCAGCGCCTACCAGCTGGTTTTTAATTAATTGAAAATCACACCAAGACTTCACGGGCTGGTGATCAATTCGACTAATCGTAATTTGAATAATAGATTCAAGTGCTGGGTGGTTTAGTTTTCTATGTGCCATCGACACGGTATACGTATCGTTTTTATAACAGCAAATAGTACCAATCACCGTTGTACTTTTTGAATCCGGTTTAATCTCACTTACTAAAACTAACGGTGTCATATAAACTCCCAATCGTAGACTTCCCTACGATTGGGCTTATTTAATTAAACCGCAACCTCATAACTGTATTTACCGAGGTGTTGATAGTTAGTCAACGTGTACCAAGGTTTATCGTCCGGCCAGTTTAGAAAATCATCAAACGTTTTAATATCGGGATGAATTTCCACATGAGGCGTTAATACTGGACATGGTAGTTTAGGATAACCCACATCTACCCATGATACCTGTTGACTCACTTGCTCCGACAGTGTCTCTTGATGGTTCGTGTATATGTGTGCATCACCAAGCACGTGTGTAAAGCAGCCTGCTTTGTAGTTGCAAAATCTTGCAAATAACAAAAGCAGTAATGCATAAGACGCAATGTTGTACGGTACCCCTAATGCGATATCGGCAGACCTCTGATACAGCATACAGTTTAACACTTTAACGTGCTCATGACCGTAGCTTGTTGATTCCGAAACGTTAAATTGAAACAACAAATGGCATGGTGGAAGTACCTGTTTCCCGTTAGCGATGTTAACTTCGTGGCTATCGCTCTCGTTAGGTAAAAATTCCGGATTCCAGCCAGTAACAATGTGTCGGCGACTGTGTGGTTTATTAATCAAATTAGACAATACTTCTTTTATTTGATCGATACTACCGCCGTCTTTGGTAGGCCACGAACGCCATTGTTTTCCGTACACCGGACCTAAGTCACCTGACGTTGTTTTCTTACCAATAGATTTTAAATAATCGCGAAATGCTTCACCGTCATTATTGGTCTTATTTGGCCAGGCGTCCCATTCCATTGAATACTTTTCAATTAAGTCTTCTTGAAAGAGTTCGTCTTGATCCCACTCGTCCCAAATAGTACATCCCAACGCATTTAAATCGTGGTTATTGCTACTGCCTTTTAAAAACCATTTTAATTCAGCCGCAACCGATTTAAGCGATACAAACTTACTAGTCAATAGCGGAAAGATTTCATCAACATTATAGTACTTAGACATAACTCCAAAAATGGACGTGGTGCCTACACCAGTGCGGTCTTTTTGAGTAGATCCTAATGAAAAAACGTCTTCCACTAATTGCTTATATTGCATATCTACCGAGTTTGTAATGAATGCAGTATTTTTGTATAAATTAACTGATTCAACTTGACCCGCAATTAGCCGTAATGTAGCGTATTTACAATCTGCGGTCGGAGACAGTGCAAATATTGCATCTTTACAGATTTCAAGGTCGATATCTTTTAGTAAAACATCTGAAATTAACGATACTAACGGCAAACCTTCTTCTCGGGGTTCTAGCATAAAACAAAGGCGCATAAATTCCTCACTTTTATTAAAAAAATAATGCGGGTTGTCTAACCCGCATTTGTTAAAGGTTAAGCGCGAATAAGATTCACGGTACCGTCGGTATAGACCTCAATAAAATCTCCTGGACCGTAAATAACATCCGGCGATTCTTTAAACCACAAGTACGCATAATCACTGCCATTACGTGAGCCGTGTTGCACCCCGCGTTCAATAAACAACGCCACGGCAGCATCTACTTTTTCTTGCATATCTGCGGCCGCCAAATCCCACGTCACTGGACTTCCATCAAAACCATGCTGCGGATTATAATCCGCAGCATTTATTTTACCTTTAA